>CXWL01122055.1_pt1 | contig 25351 bp, 21 predicted proteins | sample 590931 | NCBI WGS metagenome assembly CXWL01 (sample SAMEA3498368, study PRJEB10139) | groundwater metagenome | biome: water well; material: biofilm material | place: Germany | collected 2015-04-27
CAATAGCTAGCTATTGGCGCCTCATTCGCATCAAAACTATCTCGACAAGTGCATCCGTCATCAACGCAAATCCTAATGGAAAATCTAGGTTAAATGACAAATTCATTTGCCTTCATTCTATTCTTTGATATTATGTAAGTCAATATATCGTCTCAAGCGAGAACCGCATGTCCGCACACATAGAAAGTTTTTTCGATCCCGCCACCAACACCTACACGCATGTCGTGTATGACCGCCCCGGCGGACACGCAGCGGTGGTCGACCCTGTGCTCGACTATGATGCCAAATCCGCACGCACCAGCACGCTCTCGGCAGACCGCATCCTGCAATTCATCGGCAAGCTGGAACTCAGGCTGGAATGGATACTGGAAACCCACGCCCACGCCGATCACTTGTCTTCGGCCAAATATCTACAGCAACATGCCGGCGGGAAAATCGCCATCGGGGCGCATATAGGGCAGGTGCAAGACGTCTTCAAGAAACTATTCCATCTTGAGCCAGAATTTGCCACCGACGGCTCGCAGTTTGATGTGCTGTTTGCAGAGGATGAAGTGTTTTACATCGGCCAGCTGCAGGCCAGGGCCCTGTTCGTCCCCGGTCATACGCCGGCCGACATGGCGTATCAGATAGAGGATGCGGTATTCATCGGCGACACCATGTTCATGCCCGACACCGGCACCGCGCGTTGCGATTTTCCGGGCGGCGACGCACGGCAGCTTTACCGCTCGATACAAAAGATACTGGCGCTGCCGCCTGAGACGCGACTTTTTCTTTGCCATGACTACCCGCCGGCAGATCGCCTGCAAGCAGCGGCAACTACAGTGGCGCAGCAAAAAGCGAATAATATCCATGTGCATGATGGGATCAGCGAAGAACAGTTCGTCCAGATGCGCCAGAGCCGCGATGCGACGCTGGCCATGCCGGTCTTGATTTTGCCGGCGGTGCAGGTCAACATCCGTGCCGGCGCTTTCCCGCCGGCGGAATCGAACGGCCTTAGCTATCTGAAAATTCCGCTCAATGGCCTATGATTAAGTCTATGATTAATGTATCAGCAGCTGCATTTCAACCACCAAGGAGAACCACATGAAATTCAACGTAGGCAGTATCGACCGCTTCATCCGTATCGTCGTAGGATTGGGCCTGATAGGCGCAACGCTAGGTGGCTACATCGGCAATTGGGGCTGGATAGGCATCGTCCCGGTATTGACAGGCAGCTTCCGTTTCTGCCCCGCTTATTTGCCATTCGGCATTTCTACCTGCTCGACGAAAAAATAAGGGCACCAGGCCATGACGCACACGATCAAACGTATTGCCATCAGCACGGGTGGTGGTGATGCGCCGGGCCTGAATGCGGTCATTCGCGCGGTTTTTTTAGCCGCTGCGCAACGCGGCTGGGAATGCTATGGCATACGCGAAGGCTTCAACGGCATCCTGCGGCAAGATCGCTATCCGCGTGATGGCGTGTTCCGCGTCACGCCGGAAATGGTGCGCGGCATAGGCCATCTCGGCGGCACCATTCTCGGCACGACCAACCACGGCAACCCCTTGCGCTTCGCCACCGTCATGCCCGATGGCAGTACCCGGGAAGTCGACCGCAGCGACGAAATCATCAGCCATCTGAAAAAGATGGAAATCGACGCCCTGATCTGCGTCGGCGGCGATGGCACCTTAACGATAGCCAACGCATTGCACCTGAAAGGCCTGCGCGTCATCGGCGTGCCAAAAACCATAGACAATGATCTCGATAAGACGGTGACGACATTTGGCTTCGATACCGCCGTGTCGTTCGCGACTGAATGCGTAGACCGGCTACACAGCACCGCCGAAAGCCATCAACGCGTCATGGTGGTGGAGGTGATGGGGCGCTATGCGGGCTGGATCGCGCTGCATGCCGGCATCGCCAGTAACGCCCACGCGATCTTAATTCCCGAAATCGCCTTTGACCTGGATAAGGTCGCCGGCAAAATCGCCGAACGCGACGCCGCCGGCAGGCACTACTCGATAGTCATGGTGGCCGAGGGCGCGCTTCCCGTCAACGGACAGCACGACCTGCAGGAAAGCGCAGGCGTCGGCTATGCAGAGCGGCTGGGCGGGATAGGCGAGCATGTGGCGCGCGAATTGCAGCAACGCACAGGCAAAGAGGCACGCGCTGTCGTACTCGGGCATTTGCTGCGCGGCGGCAGCCCTACCGCATTCGACCGTCTGTCTGCCATGCGCTTCGGTGCGGCGGCCGTGCGCGCGCTGGATGAAGGGCATTCGGGCATCATGGTGGCGCTGGCCTTCCCGAATGTGAATTACGTCGCGCTGGAAGAAGTGGCCGGCCGCATGAAAGGCGTGCCGCTAGACGGCGACACCCTGCAGACGGGCAGAGATGTCGGGATTTGCTTCGGCGATTGAGAGGATGAAGTAAACACGGGACGCGTATGCCAAAAAACGTATTTTTCAACCCAGATTTTCCATTAGGATTTGCGCTGATGACGGATGCACTTTTCGAAATAGTTTTGATACGAATGAGGCGCCAATAGCTAGCTATTGGCAACGAAGAGCAGCAAAAATAGCCGAAAATGCGCCGTCAGCACGCAAATAGCACCGCAGGTGCGNNACTGTTCAACTTATGCGGAACATATTTTTGAACTATGATGCGTCATATTCCCGGAAATAGATTTACCCCATGCGAGCTCGACCATCTTATCTGACCGAACATAAACTGCCGGGACTGGCTTTGGCCGGACTCCTGCTCTCGTTATGCAATCTCGCCTTGGCGGCTGAGATCAAGGTGGCGCTTGTCTCCGACCGGGCGCCGTATTGCTTCAAAATTAATGATGCAGATAGCGGCATTGAAATTGACCTGATCCGGGCCGCGCTCAAACCATCCGGACATACCGTTAAGCCCGTCATCGTGCCCAAGGCGCGCCTGCTGATGATTCTGAAGGATGGTGAAGCCGATATGTCGGCCACCATCCAGGGAACGGATGCGAACGGTCTGTTTTTTTCCGAGCCCTACATCAACTTCCATAATCAGGCCATCAGCAAAAAGAAGAAAGGCGTAGAGGTACGCACGCTGACCGACCTGGATAAATACAGTTTCATCATCTGGCAAGGTGGCTGGCAAAATCTCGGGCCGCAATTTGAAGCCACCTACAAGCCTGAGGCTTCAGGTAAATTCCGCGCCAACTACAATCAGGCGCACAGTCAATTAAATCAGGCAAAAATGTTCTGGGCCGACAGGACCGACCTGATCATCGTCGACAAGAAGATTTTTGAACATTTCCGCAAACAACTGCGCAACGAATTCAAGACCGAAGAGGAAGTGGTTTTTCACGATATTTTCAAGTCGCAGACCAGCTATCAGAGCGCATTTCGCAATAAGGAACTGCGCGATCAGTTCAACGAAGGCCTGAAAAAAATCCGTGCCGATGGCACATACCAACTGATACTCGATTCCTATAAGTAGCTACTTGCCTGGCGCTTACTCGACAGATCTGGGATAGATCCTGACCAGCACAATACGCGGCCCGTTCATTTTTTTGACTACGGCGTCAAACTGAGGGAACTCCACCTTCTGCCCTTCCACCGGCAAATCGCCCAAGGTGTGCATAATCAGGCCGCCGATAGACTCCACCTCTTCGCTATCGAGATCGATGCCCAAGGCGATACCCAGGGTAAACAATGGCAAGCTGCCCTTGCCCAGCAAGGTGCCGTCATCGAGCGTNNCGCATATTCGGCTGCACATACTCCACCTGGCGCAAATGCTTGCTCAGGTCGTCCAGGGTTTTGCCGCTTTGCTGCGCAAAAAACAAGTCCTTCAGATGCAGCATGCCCAGCACGGTTTCCTTATCGCTATCGAAATAAGGGTAACGGCTGAAACGGTTGCGCGATGCGGTCGCCATGTTTTCTTCCAGCGTCGCGTCTTTGTACATCGCCACCACTTCATTAATCGGGCGCATCAGGTCGGAAATTTCCAGATCGCCGAAATCAAGCATCTGCGCCATGATGCTCCACTCATCAGGCGTCAGCTTTTTGCTGGAATGGCTGCCGCGCAAAATCATCTTGAGTTCGTCGGGCGAATAATGCGCTTCACTGCCATGCTCGGTATCGAGGCCACCCCATGCCAGGACGGTATTCGCGCTTTTGTTCAGCACCCAGATGACCGGATACATCGTCCAGTAAAAAAGATACAGTGCGGGCGCGGTCCAGAGCGAGACGCGCTCGGGCATGCGGATCGCCATCGATTTTGGCGCGAGCTCACCGACCACGATGTGCAGGAAGGAAATGACAAAAAAGGCGAACACGAATGAGATGCCGTGTATCAATTCAGGAGAACGCACGCCCAGCATCGCAAGAAATGGCTCCAGCAGACGGGCAAACGCCGGCTCGCCTATCCAGCCCAGGCCCAGCGACGCCAGGGTAATGCCAAGCTGGCAAGCCGAAAGATAAGAATCAAGATTATTGTGCACTGTCGCCAGCAGACGGCCACGCACACCTGCGGTTCTGGCAATGCTGCGTACCCTGGTCTGGCGCAACTTCACCAGTCCAAACTCAGCCGCTACAAAAAAACCATTCAATGCCACTAAAAACAGGGCCGCAACGACTAATAATATATTATCCAACGACTAACCTTTTATCGATTAACAAGCAATACTGTAGACTACATCCGGCCAAACCGCATCACAATTTATTGCGACACGATACTACGATTTATTCACACAGGAGCTTTGCCCGGCTTGCGTTTGCGCAAGATGCTGCACATTTCACCCGCGCCGCTTCACGCTATCCCGCTCTACAGCTGTGTTTAGCACAATCGCTTAAAATCAGCCCAAGACACTTTTAGCACCTATCAGCATCCTTACAGGAGGACCCTTTGTCCATCGATACCATTCTTGAACGGATAGAACAAGCGAACCAACTTCCGGCGCAGCATCGTGATATCGGTTTATTGCGTGAACTGGTGGCGGCATTGCGCCCCAGGAAGTTAAATGACATCGCACAGGCCACCGATCATATTCGCGCCCTCTGCTATCTGCTGGAAAAACAGGCCCACAGCCGGCGCGCGCTGAGCGACTATCTGCGCAACATCATGACTTCCCGCAAGCTGGTGCATCTGCTGACCGATACAGGCATTACCCAAAACAAGGGCTTCTGGGGAGCGATGTGGCATGCTGTGGTGGATAAATTTCTGCCACCCTTGATCAATGACGACTATATCAAGGACATTTTCGGGCAGTTGTTCAACCATAAAAACGACCACCTGTGGGTGGCGGGCGTCGCCGATCAGGTATGGCTAGATCTGATCAGCACGCTATGGCTCGCCATGGAAGAAGACCCTCACAACGACCAGACCCATGCCAGCCTGGTGCAGGAAACCCTGAGCGCGATCCAGGTATTGTCGTATCGGATCAGCGCAATCGGCCTGGAATCGGAGCTGGTGCGCAATTATCCTGCCATCGAGCGCTTTGAGTCGCCGTTTTTGCGCCAGAACGATGAGGTCAACGACTATATCGCCAGCTATAACGCCTGGCTGATGGATAAGAATTTGCCGCGTGATGATGCCAGCCCGATTATCGTCCTGCTACTTCAATGCGAAGAGGTCGTGATCAAAATCCGGCGCATCGCCGCGGTGCAGGGCGTGTCGATCAGCCTGACCCGCCTGTTGCTGTCGCTCACGCAAAGCATGGACAGAATGCGCCGCCTGCTCGGCTTGCTCGACACCGGCACCACCAGCGCGGCAGCCATGACCAGCGTCGGTTTGCTCAAGGAATTGGTGCTCGCCGATAATAAGCGCCATAGCCTGCGCGAATTAATGCGCTCCAATACCGAGCTACTGTCGCTGCAGATGACAGAGCGCGCGGGAAAAAGTGGCGAGCACTACGTCACCGGCAACCGGGCGGAATGGCTGGCCATGCTGTACTCATCGATGGGCGCCGGCTTTATCGTCGGCTTCATGGCGCTCATCAAAATTTTAATGGGCAAGCTGATACTCGCGCCGTTTGCCTACGCTGTCATGTACAGCCTGAACTATTCGTCCGGTTTCATCCTGGTCCATGTCATGCATTTTACTATCGCGACCAAGCAGCCCGCCATGACCGCTGCCCTGATCGCCAGATCTATCGATGAGGGCAAGCAAAAGCTCGATGAACTGGTCGAATTGATGGTGCGGGTAGCCCGCTCGCAGTTCATCGCCATCATCGGCAACATCGCGCTTGCCTTGCCTACCGCTTACGCGATCGCCTGGGCCTGGTATGCCATCTTCGGAGAACATCTGGTGTCGCCAGAAAAAGCCTCGCATTTATTGCAAGACATCGACCCGCTCAGAAGCCTGGCCTTGCCGCATGCGGCGATTGCAGGGGTCTGCCTGTTCTTGTCCGGATTAATCTCCGGCTATTACGACAATACCGCCAGCTACGCCAACGTTCCGGCCCGCCTGCGCCAGCTGGGCTGGCTCAGGCGCCTGCTGGGCGATGCCAGGCTGCTCACCATGACTACCTACATAGGCAATAATTTGGGCGCGCTGACGGGAAACCTGTTCTTCGGCGTGATGCTGGGCAGCATAGGGCAACTCGGGGTGTTTTTCGGCCTGCCGATTGATATTCGCCACATCACCTTTTCCAGCGCCAATTTTTCCTTTGCCCTGGTCGGGCTGGATCATCAGATGAGCTGGCAGTTGGCGCTCACCTCGCTGGGTGGGATACTGTTGATAGGCATCGTCAATCTGGGGGTAAGCTTTAGCCTGGCGATCCTGGTGGCCTTGCGTTCAAGGCGCATCAGTTACCGGCAAGAAAATTCCTTATTCAGCCTGATGTGGCGGCGCTTTTCCTCCGGCCCGCGGGATTTTTTCCTGCCGCCCAAAGAGCAAGCGCCTTCAGCACCGGATGCATCCAGCTGACCTTCAGGAATAACTACAGTCCGCCGGCCACGGCATGATAGTCCGGCGGAAGCAGTACATGCCTGAATTTATTTGAGAAACGAATTTTTTTCGGCGTATGCATGCGCGCAATCCGCCGCGCAATGCGATGCAGTTCGGCTTGCGGCATCTTACTCATGAAGCCCAGGAGCGACTTATTCTGACTCTGCTGATCAATCAGGCTCATCAGCTGCTCCGGGCTGAGAAAATATTCGTCATCGCTGCCCAGCCGGTTGGAGAATTCGGCATGCGCGTCTATCAGCACAAAATAATGCAACTTAGGTAGCAGTCTGCGCCCGAAGCGGGTAGGCATATCGATTTGCTGCAAGACCCGCTTCAGGACAAACCGGTTCTTTTTCAATTGCTGGATCGGCGAAGGGATGGCGCAAATTTCAGCGCCGTCATCGCTGCTGGTGAAATGCCGGTTGGCGCCCAGTACCAGCTTGCTTTCCGCCGTTCTCGATTCGACGATGAAGACATGAAAGGTATCGGTAATGAACAGGTGGTCAATATGCAATTGCCCGTCCGGCAAGGAAATCCGCAGATCATGCAACACCGCCACATCCGGCCTATGCTCCAACAGCATATTAAAATCTTCCGCCGTCACATAGGTGGCGTGCATGGCGTCCTGGGTCTTTTGTTTATCCAGCACACGCACTGTATTTTTTGCGTCAAGCACCAATTTGAGGCGTGAATCCGCATAATCTAATCTGGTGTGAACCGGAACCAAGCGTTTAATCAGCAATTGTCACTCCTGTAGTCGTTCTGTAGTCGTCAAAAGCAGCGCTGCCAGGCTCTGGCCGGTGCCAGTGTTAGCGCAGTGTTATCGATGTTTGCCCGTTATTTGATGGCGATTCGCTCTGTAGCGCGCTGATTTCATTACTTTTAACAGATAATCGAATAATTATAGTGTCATGCTTAATCATTAAGACTTATTCATAAGGTAACATTCTGTAAGTGAATTCTTTCCGGCGTGCAGGATAGAAACCGCCGGAAAACTGTATCACTCAAGCATCACCCTTGCCGACAAGCCATGACCGCGCGAACGAATAGCGGTATTGTTACGATTGCACGCATTTGCCACAGAAAAATTCACATGGTTTCACCTGCACCAGCCTACTTTCGCCCTCTATCCCTCGCTGCCTTATGCCTGAGCGGGCTGCTGGCTGCCTGTAGCACCAATACAACAAAGATCGCAAAGATAGACCAGGCGCTCAGGGCGAGCACTACTGAGCAATGGCAGGCGCCGCTGACGGAGACAGAAAATACGCTGGCATTGTCAAAGTGGTGGGCCAGCTGGAATGATCCTTTAATGCTGGAACTGCAGGCACATGCGCAACAACACAGCCCCGGCATTGCCCAGGCCAGCGCACGGATAGCACAGGCACGGGCGGAAGCGTCTGCCGCCGGCGCCGCACTCTGGCCCGGTCTCGATGTTACCGCCAGCCTGAAATCAAATCGCGACTACCCGATACCTACGGGCGGCAAACAAAGCATACGTTCGACGGGGCTGGATGCCCGCTGGGAAATCGATCTGTTCGGTGCCAACAGCGCCGCCCGCAGCGGCGCACTGGCNNGAGGTCGCCAATACCTATGTTGGGCTGCGCAGCTGCGAGGCCCAGGCCGACGCCGCAGGACAGATCGCACAATCGCAACAGCTCAGCCATCGCCTGAATGAGCAGCGGGCGGCGGCGGGTTTCATTGCCCCGCTGGATCTGGCGCAACAACGGGCGCTGCTGGCCAGCGCCGAATCGCAGACGCAGCAGCAACAGGCGAACTGTATTGGTTTGGTCAAATCCCTGGTGGTGCTGATCGACATGCCGGAAGCCGCGCTCACGGAACAACTCAAGGCCGGGCGCGCGGTGCTGCCGCAGGCCGGCAGTTTCGTGGTCGATTCGGTGCCGGCCAATACCCTGCTGAAGCGGCCAGACATTCGCGCCAGCATGCAAAACCTGGTGGCCAGCGGCAGGGAAATCGACGCGGCGCAGGCCAGGCGCTATCCCTCGGTTTCCTTGCTGGGATCGATTAATCTGCTGGGCATACGCGTGGCCGGACAATCGACAGACAGCAACAGCTGGTCATTTGGCCCGGCCCTGACTCTGCCGCTGTTTGACGCCGGCAAACGCAAGGCAGATGTGGAGCTGGCGCAAGCCAGGCATGCCGAGGCGCTCGCCGGGTTCCGGCGCCAGAGCCTGATGGCAGTGCGCGAAGTGGAAGAGGCGCTGATCCGGCTCGACCTCGCCAACCGGCAACTACAACAGCATCAGCATCTGGAGGCCCTGCACAGCATGAGCCTGCAGTCGGCCCAGGCCGGCTGGGAATTGGGCAGCGTGAGCTTGCTGGAAAAAGAAGAAGCGCGGCGGCAGCAGCTCGCCGGGCAGCAGCAAAAATGGCAACTGCAACGCGATCGCGCCAGTGCCTGGATAGCCTTATATAAAGCGGTTGGCGGAGACTGGCAGAGACCGGAAAATTAACCGTAGAGGCCTGAATAGGCCTGAATGCGCCCGCGCGCTCAAGCGCCGTGGCAGTGGCAGGTAGCCAAACATAGTGGAGCAGGACAATGAAGCTGGAACTCAATATGCAGGATAAGAAGCGCAACGGCTTGCTGGTGGCGGCGATAGCGATACTGCTGGCAGCGCTGGCACTGCTGGCAAAAAAGGCCGATACCGCCGATGCCACATCGGCTGCCGGCAACAGTAGTGCAAAAGGCCAGATTGCCCGTCCGGCGCTGACGGTGACGGTGTCTGCCGCGCAAACGACCGCATGGGGCAGCAGCCTGAGCGCCAACGGCAGCGTTGCCGCATGGCAGGAATCGATAATCGGCACCGAACTCAATGGCGTCAGGCTGGTGAAATTGCCGGTTCAGGTCGGCGACAAGGTCAGGCGCGGTCAGTTGCTGGCGCAATTTTCAGAAGACGTGCTGAAGACGGAAATGGCGCAGCAAAGCGCCGCCCTGGCCGAAGCCGAAGCCACTCTGGCCGATGCGCAGAGCAACGCGCGGCGGGCGATTGCCCTGAAAGAAAGCGGCGCCATCAGCGTCCAGCAGATCAATCAATATGCCACCGCCAGAAACACCGCTTCAGCCCGGGTCTCGGCGGCGCGCGCCGGCCAGCAGGCAGCCAGTCTGCGGCTGCAACAGGCCCGCGTGCTGGCGCCCGATGACGGCGTGATTTCATCGCGCAGTGCCACCGTCGGCGCGGTTGCCCAGAGCGGACAAGAACTGTTTCGCCTGATTCGCCAGGGCAAGCTGGAGTGGCGCGCCGACCTCAGCGCGGAAGAAAGTAGCCGCATCAGCGCGGGCCAGACCGTCAGCGTGATCGCCGTCGATGGCAGCAGCGTGCAGGGCAAGGTAAGGATGGTGGCGCCCACGGTCGATCCGCAAACCCGCAAGGCCCTGGTGTATGTCGACCTGTCAGACGGTGCCGCAAGCATGAAAAACCTGCGGCCGGGGATGTTTGCCAAAGGCGAGTTTCTGCTCGGCGAAAGCGAGGCGCTGTCGGTTCCCGCCAGCGCCCTGGTGATGCGTGACGGCTACGCCAACCTGTTTGTCGTCGACAGCGCCAGCAAGGTCAGGCAGCTGCGGGTCAGCGTCGGCAGGATGCAGCAAGGCCGCGCCGAAATCCTCAGCGGACTGGCGCGCAATGCCAGGGTGGTCGATTCCGGCGCTGGCTTCCTCACCGACGGTGATACCGTGCGCGTGGTCACGGCAAGCGCAGCGATACCGCCAGCAACAGCGCCAACATCCGTGGCAGCATCGGCGGCATCAGCATCGGGCAAATAAGATGATTAACTTTTCATCCTGGTCGATCAAGACACCGATACCTGCGGTATTGCTGTTCATTCTGCTCGCGCTGGCGGGTCTGATGGCCTTTCATCAGATGAAGGTGCAGGATTTCCCGGATGTTGAATTACCGATGGTGAACGTGCTCACCGCGCTGCCCGGCGCGGCACCGGCACAGATAGAAAGCGAAATCACCCGTAAAATTGAAAACGCGCTCGGCACCCTGCAGGGCGTCAAGCATTTGTACACCACGGTGCAGGATGGCACGTCGCTGACCACGGTCGAGTTCGTCCTCGAAAAACCGGTGATCGAAGCCATGGACGACGTGCGCAATGCGGTCAGTACGGTGCGCGGCGAGCTGCCTGGCGACGTCAAGGACCCTATCATCAGCAAGGTAGAGTTTTCCGGCGTGCCGTTCCTGGTGTTCACGGTGGCATCGAGCAAACTCGATGAAGAAGGCCTGTCATGGCTGGTCGACAATCAGATCACGAAAGCGCTGATGTCGGTACCGGGCCTGGGGAAAGTGGCGCGGGTGGGCGGCGTCAACCGTGAAATCAGGGTAGAACTGGATGCCGGCAAGATGGCTGCGCTGAACGTATCGGCCGCCGAAATTTCCAGACAATTACTGCAAGTACAGCGCGACGCCTCCGGTGGCCGCGCCAATATCGGCAACAGCGAACAGGCCGTTCGCACGTTGGCCGGCGTCGGCTCGGCGGCAGACTTAGGCAAGCTGGAACTGGCCCTGAACGACGGCCGCCGCGTGCAGCTGGGGCAGATTGCCAGCGTCCAGGATACGGCGGCAGAACGGCGCTCTATCGCCCTGCTTGATGGTAAGCCGGTGGTCGGTTTTGAAGTCACGCGCAGCCGTGGCGCAAGTGAAATCACGGTCGCCCAAGGGGTAAGGGTAGCGCTGCAGAAACTGCAACTGCGCCATCCCGACATCCGGCTGGACGAAGCGTACAACATGGTAGAGCCGGTGCAGGAATCCTTTGACGGGTCGATGTACCTGCTGCTTGAAGGGGCCTTGCTGGCGGTGCTGGTGGTCTGGTGGTTTCTGCGCGACTGGCGCGCCACGCTGGTGTCTGCCGCGGCCTTGCCGCTGTCGGTAATACCGACCTTTCTTGGCATGTATTTATTCGACTTCACGCTCAACACCGTCACCCTGCTATCGCTGGCGCTGGTGGTCGGCATCCTGGTCGATGACGCGATCGTCGAAATTGAAAATATCGTGCGCCATCTGCGCATGGGCAAGACGCCGTACCAGGCGGCGATGGAAGCGGCTGACGAAATCGGCCTGGCCGTGATCGCCACCACGTTTACGCTGGTGGCGGTATTTTTGCCGACCGCCTTCATGAGCGGCATCGCCGGTAAATTTTTCAAGCAATTTGGCTGGACCGCCGCGCTGGCGGTCATCGCGTCGCTGGTCGTTGCGCGCTTGCTGACGCCGATGATGGCAGCCTATCTGCTCAAGCCCATCGCACACCAGAACGGCGACAGCAAGATCATGGCAGGGTATATGCGCCTGGCCAAATGGTGCCTGGAACACCGACTGCTGACCAGCATTGCGGCCGGCGTGTTCTTCCTCGGATCGCTGGCGCTGGTGCCTTTGCTGCCGACCGGGTTTGTGCCGCCCGATGACAGATCGCAGACCGTGGTCAAGCTGGAACTGGCGCCGGGCAGCAGCTTCAATGACACGCTGGCGATCGCCGAACAGGCCAGGAAAATCCTCGAAAAACAAAAAGAAATCAGCAAGATCTACACCTCGGTCGGCGGCGGCAGTGCAGGCTCTGACCCTTTCGCCGGCGGCGGCATCAGCTCGGTCAACAAGGCGAATCTGACGCTTACCCTGCAGGCCCGCTCCGAACGCGGCATGAGCAAGACCGCGATAGAAAGCCGCCTGCGCCAGATCTTGCAAGTGCTGCCCGGGGTGCGCATCACCATCGGTCTGGGCAATAGCGGTGAAAAATTTCAGCTGGTGCTGACGGGCGATAATCCTGACACCCTGAGCAGCGCCGCCGACACCGTGCAGCGCGATCTGCGCACCCTGCAGGGCGTCGGCGCCATCAGCTCTACGGCCAGCCTGCTCAGGCCCGAAGTCATCATCCGCCCTGATCTGGCGCGTGCAGCGGATCTGGGCGTCAGCACCGCCGCCATCGCCGAGACCATACGCATCGCCACCATCGGCGATTTCGACACCAGCCTGCCCAAGCTCAACCTGCCGGAAAGGCAACTGCCGGTGGTGGTCAGGTTTGCCGAAAGTGCGCGCAGCGACCTTGACCAGCTGGCGCGGCTGTCGGTGTCAGGCAAGAACGGCTACGTGATGCTAGGTCAGGTCGCCAGCCTGAGCATGGGCAGCGGCCCGACCCAAATCGGCAGGATGGACAGGTCGCGGAATGTCACTTTTGATATTGAGCTCAATGACAAGACCCTGGGCGAAGTCAGCGACGCCATCGATCAGCTGCCCAGCCTGAAGAACCTGCCGGCCGGCGTCAGCCGCATGGAAGTCGGCGACGCCGAAGAAATGAAGACCCTGTTTGCCAGCTTTGGCCTGGCGATGCTGACCGGCGTGCTGTGCATCTACATGGTGCTGGTCTTGCTGTTCCATGATTTCATGCAACCGGTGACGATACTTGCCGCGCTGCCGCTCTCGATAGGCGGCGCTTTCGTCGCGCTGCTGCTGACCCACAGCGCGTTCTCCATGCCTTCGCTGATCGGCCTGATCATGCTGATGGGGATCGCCACCAAAAATTCCATACTGCTGGTCGAATACGCGATCGTCGCCAGACGCCAGGGCATGTCGCGCAAGGAAGCCCTGCTCGATGCAGGGCACAAACGCGCCAGGCCTATCGTCATGACCACCATCGCGATGGGCGCCGGCATGCTGCCGATCGCCCTGGGCATAGGCATAGACCCGAGCTTCCGCGCACCGATGGCGATCGCCGTGATCGGCGGCCTGATCACCTCGACCTTCCTGTCGCTGCTGGTGGTGCCGGTGGTGTTCACCTATGTGGATGACCTGGTGCAGAAGCTTACGCGCAAACTCAAGCGCGGCGGCTGAGCGAAAGCTCACCGCCGGCATGCCTGTAACGCCCTATCCATGCGGGTAAGCGCGGCATTGCCGCCACCAGGCGCATGCACAGTGCGTGCTGGCGTTGCCGCTGTTTGACATCCGGCCGCGCCCCGGATGCCAGCGTTTCCGTTTTGACTTGCTGTTTGATTTTTTGTTTGATTTTTTATTTGATACGCATCAACAAATCATCGTGCGGACAAAAGCGAGCGTTTTTCCGCTGCCAGGCTGGCGGTACAATCGGCGCACTGCCGATCAACCGCTTGCCGAACTGCCCGACCATGAAACCGACCCCACCCGCAATTGCGCCGCACAGCCTGTTTGAAGATGTGCTGGCGATACTGACCGGCACCCTGTTTGTCTCGCTGGGCGTGGCGCTGTTCAATCAGGCCGGTTTGCTCACGGGCGGCACGGCGGGGCTGTCTTTCCTGATCCATTACTCGACCGGCCTGTCATTTGGCCTGGTGTTTTTCCTGATTAACCTGCCGTTCTACTGGCTGGCATGGAAACGCATGGGCTGGCGCTTTACGCTGAAGACTTTTTGCTCGGTCGCACTGGTCTCTGTCCTGTCCAGCCTGCATCCCAAACTGCTGCAGCTGAATGCCATGACGCCTTTCACGCCTTTCTATGTCGCGGTGATCGGCGGCATGCTGATGGGGGTTGGCTTTATCGTGCTGTTCCGCCATCAGGCCAGCCTGGGCGGGATCAATATCCTGGTGCTCTACTTGCAGGACAAGCATGGTTTCCGCGCAGGAAAACTGCAAATGGGCATGGACGTGCTGATCGTAATGATGTCGCTGCTGGTGGTCAGCCCTATGGCCCTGCTGGCCTCTATCGTCGGCGCGGTCATGCTGAACCTGGCGATCGCGCTCAATCACCGTCCGGGGCGCTATATGGCAGTCTGAGGGTGGCATGGGCTTTGTTGTCAGGCAGGATAGCGCAGGATCAGAGATAATGCTGTTTTACCATTACCTCTCGAAAAAGGCACATCACCATGAAAACCAAAGCCGCCGTCGCCTGGAAAGCCGGAGCACCGCTGACGATAGAAGAAGTTGATCTGCAGGGCCCGCAGGCCGGTGAAGTGCTGATCGAGATCAAGGCTACCGGCATCTGCCATACCGATTATTACACCCTGTCCGGTGCCGACCCTGAAGGCCTGTTCCCGGCGATTCTCGGCCATGAGGGCGCGGGCATCGTGGTCGATACCGGCCCCGGCGTGAGCAGCCTGCGCCAGGGCGATCATGTGATTCCGCTGTACACGCCGGAATGCCGCCAGTGCAAATACTGCCTGTCGCGCAAGACCAACCTGTGCCAGGCGATACGTTCCACCCAGGGGCGCGGCCTGATGCCGGACGCGACCTCGCGCTTCTCGCTCGATGGCAAACCCTTGTTCCATTACATGGGCACCTCGACCTTCTCCAACTACATCGTGGTGCCTGAAATCGCCGTCGCCAAAGTGCGTAGCGATGCGCCTTTCGACAAGATTTGCTACATCGGTTGCGGCGTGACTACCGGCGTCGGCGCCGTGGTCTTCAGCGCCAAGGTCGAGGCCGGTGCCAATGTGGTCGTATTCGGCCTCGGCGGCATAGGCCTGAACGTGATCCAGGCGGCCAAGATGGTCGGCGCCGACAAGATCATCGGTGTCGATATCAACCCAAGACGCGAGGCGATGGCGCGCAAGTTCGGCATGACACATTTCATCAATCCGAATGAAGTCGAGAACGTGGTCGACCATATCGTCCAGCTGACCGATGGCGGCGCCGATTATTCGTTTGAATGCATAGGCAATACCAAGGTCATGCGTCAGGCGCTGGAATGCTGCCACAAAGGCTGGGGCCAATCCTTCATCATCGGCGTGGCCGAAGCCGGTGCCGAGATCAGCACCCGCCCTTTCCAGCTCGTCACCGGACGCGAATGGAAGGGTTCTGCCTTCGGCGGCGCGCGCGGCCGCACCGATGTGCCGAAAATCGTCGACTGGTACATGGAAGGCAAGCTCAATATCGACGACCTGATCACGCATCGCCTGCCTTTAGAGCGCATCAACGAGGGTTTTGACCTGATGAAGAGCGGCGAGTCGATACGCTCGGTGGTGCTGTTCTGATGTCAACTCCAGAACTGCTGAGCCAGCACCGCTGCCATGCCGGTTCGCAGCGTTTTTATCAGCATGCGTCGACAGAAATCGGCCTGCCCATGCGCTTCTCGGTGTACCTGCCGCCGCAGGCGCTGGCGGGCGCTGCCTGCCCGGCGCTGATGTTTCTGGCCGGGCTGACCTGCAGCGAAGAAACCTTCATGATCAAGGCTGGCGCACAAGCGATTGCGGCGCGTGAAGGCATGATTTTAATCGCGCCCGACACCAGCCCGCGCGGTGCCAACTTGCCAGGCGAGGCTGAGGCCTGGGATTTCGGTGTCGGCGCCGGCTTCTACCTGGACGCGACCGAGCAGCCTTGGGCCAGGCACTACCGCATGCACAGCTATCTGATCAAGGAACTCATTCCCTTGCTGCTGGCCAGCNNCTGGTGCTGGCGCTGCGCCATCCCGATATTTTCAACAGCGTATCCGCGTTTGCGCCTATCGCTGCGCCCATGCAATGTCCGTGGGGTCGCAAGGCCTTTAGCGGCTATCTGGGCACTGATGAAAACAGCTGGCGCAACTACGACGCCACCGCCCTGATGCAGCAACAAACCCAGGCGCCCTATCCAAACGGCATCCTGATCGACCAGGGGCTTGATGACAAATTCCTGGCCGATCAATTGCATCCCGACCTGTTCGCCACCGCCTGCCAGCAGGTGCAGCAACCCTTGAACTTGCGCCAACAGCCGGGCTACGATCACGGTTATTATTTCATCAACAGCTTTATCGAAGATCATTTGATGCATCACAAGAAGCAGTCGACGTTCTAAACTAAGCTCTAAGCTCACTTTGCGAGCTGGCTTTTTGATCAGCCATTGTTTATAGGCGTATAGAGCTGTGTGAGTACCCGCTCACACAGCTCGAACAAGTACTCTATTTGCGGCCAATTTCATCTATACCCCCAGCAATATTGTGTAAAATTGCGCGATAACGTCGCGCATCGTGCCCGACCATAGGACTTACGCAAAATTGTCTCAGCTAGGCGTGTTGCCGCGGGCAGTGCACCTGCACGACAAGGCGACACAACAACGCTGGGGCGGTTTTGCGTTAGTCCTAACCTAAAAGAAAGTACAGAGATGAACAAGATAGTCATCAGCGGCACCGGTCTTTACACTCCGCCCTACTCCATATCCAACGAAGAACTGATCACCTGCTTTAACGCTTACGTAGAGCAATTCAACGCGCAAAATGCGGCTGCCATCGCCAGCGGCGAAGTCACCGCGCTGGAACCGTCTAGCGTAGGCTTCATCGAAAAAGCCTCAGGCATCAAATCACGCTTTGTCGTCAACAAGGATGGCGTGCTCGACGTCAACCGCATGGTGCCGCGCATCCCTGAACGCAGCGACGACGAACCTTCGATCATGTGCGAGATGGCCGTTGCCGCCGCAAAACAAGCCTTGGAACGCGCCGGACGCACTGCAGCCGACGTCGATGCGGTGATTGTCGCCTGCAGCAACCTGCAGCGCGCTTACCCGGCGATTGCGGTCGAGGTACAGGGTGCGCTCGGTATCGATGGCTATGGTTTCGACATGAACGTCGCCTGCTCGTCCGCCACCTTCGGCATCCAGGCCGCGATGAGCGCGATCCAGAGCGGCCAGGCGCGCGCGGTCCTGGTCATCAACCCCGAAATCACCAGCGGCCACCTGAACTGGCGCGACCGCGACAGCCACTTCATTTTCGGCGACGCCTGCACCGCGATCCTGCTGGAACGCGCAGACGCAGCGACGTCAAAGCACCAGTTTGAAATCGTCGGCATGAAGCTCAAGACGCAATTCTCCAACAACATCCGCAACAACTTCGGCTTCCTCAACCGCGCCGATGAATCCGGCATAGGCAAACCCGATAAACTGTTCCGCCAGCAAGGCCGCAAGGTGTTCAAGGAAGTCTGCCCTATGGCTGCCGCCATGATCACCGCCACGGTAGAAAACGCCGGGGTCGCCATCGCCGACATCAAGCGCTTCTGGTTGCATCAGGCCAACCTCAACATGAACCTCCTGATCACCCGCATGATCCTGGGTCGCGATGCCGCGCCAGACGAATCGCCGACGATACTGGACACCTATGCCAACACCTCGTCGGCCGGTTCCATCATCGCCTTCCACAAGCATCAGGACGATCTGCCGGCCGGTGCGACCGGGGTAATCTGCTCGTTTGGTGCCGGGTATTCGATAGGCTGTGTGGTGGTCAAGAAGTTAGCCTAGCCTGTGCTGCAACACGTGCAAAAAAAAGCCGCATTTTGCGGCTTTTTTTAAAAATGAAATGCACCATGCCCACCACGCAATCTGCATGCGGCTTGCAGGGCAGATAGCTTCTGAAGGCGCATAAACAGTGCGTGATGGCCTTGCCTGTGATTGATTTTTTATCCAACAGCGTGCTACGTTTCTCTTAAAAAAGCTTGGCCTTGCGCGATATCATGTTTTGCGCACCAAACCTGCGTCGTTCTGCCGCATTTAATGCTAATTTAATCCTAATTTAATGCTAAGGTTGACGGCTCATGCCACCAATCAAACCAGTTACCAATGACGAGCAATGATGCGGAGATTCCGGCGGGATTAAGCGCGCAGACCGCCGCCGGGCGCCTGCTCAGCGAGGGCAGCAACGAATTGCCTTCGACCAAACCGCGCAAGCTAATGGCGATTGCCTGGAAGGTCGTGTCCGAGCCCATGCTGTTATTGCTGATCGCCTGCGGCAGCATTTACCTGCTGCTCGGCGACAGGCAGGAGGCTCTGGTGCTGCTGGGCTTTGTGTTTGTCATCATCAGCATCACGCTGTTTCAGGAGCACAAGGTAGAGCGCGCTCTGGAAGCCTTGCGCGACCTGTCCAGCCCGCGCGCCCTGGTCATCCGCGATGGCGTGCAGACCCGCATTGCCGGCCGCGAGGTGGTGCGTGGCGACATCATCCTGCTGTCCGAGGGCGACCGCGTGCCGGCCGATGCCATCCTGCTGTCATGCATGAATATGAGCGTGGATGAATCGCTGCTGACCGGTGAATCTGTTCCCGTCAGCAAGGCCATCATCGCGCCTGCGCCGCAGGCGATGGAACAGGCTGGCGGCGACGCCCAGCCGTTTGTCTTTTCCGGCTCGCTGGTGGTGCAGGGCAAGGGCATGGCGCAGGTGGTCTCCACCGGCACCGATACCGCCATAGGGCAAATCGGCAAGGCCCTGTCTGCGGTCCGGCAAGAACCGACCCGCATGCAGCAAGAGAGCGCACGCGTGGTCAACATCGTCGCCACGGCAGCGATTGCGCTGGCGCTGTTTCTGGCGCTCTGGTACGGTGCCACGCGCGGCGAATGGCTGAGTGGTTTACTGGTTGGCATCACTTTTGCGATGGCCGTGATCCCGGAAGAATTGCCGGTAGTGCTGACGCTTTTTCTCGGCATCGGCGCCTGGCGGATCTCGCGCCAGCGCGTCCTGACACGACGCATCCCCGCGATCGAGACACTGGGCTCGGCGACGGTACTGTGCGTCGATAAAACCGGCACCCTGACACAGAACCGCATGGCGCTCGCCCGGCTGTTTTGCGCGGACCAAAAAATCAGCTGCGATGTGAATACCCAGGCGCCGCCGGAAGAGCTGCCGGAAGAGTTACATGAAGTGCTGGAATACGCCATCCTCGCCAGCCACCGCGACCCGTTCGACCCGATGGAAGTGGCGCTGCAGGAAGCCGGCAAAACCCTGCTGGGCCAGACCGAGCATCTGCACGCGAACTGGGACCTGTTGAACGAGTACCCGCTCTCCAAAGAGCTGCTCGCCATGTCACGCGTATGGAAATCCAAAGACCAGAGCCATCTGGTGATTGCCAGCAAAGGGGCGCCCGAGGCCATCGCCGACCTGTGCCACCTGCCTGCGCGGCAGATCGCCGAGCTGACCGATCAGGTCAACCAGATGGCAGCGCAGGGCTTGCGGGTGCTAGGCGTCGCCAAGGCGAGACTGGCCGTGCGCGCCATGGCAATGCCAGGGATACAGCACGATTTCGACTTCGAGCTGGTGGGGTTGGTCGGCCTGGCCGATCCCGTCCGGCCAGGCGTCGCCACGGCCATCGAGGAATGCCAGGGCGCCGGCATCCGCGTAGTGATGATCACCGGCGACTATCCGGCCACCGCGCAAAACATCGCGGCGCAATGCGGCCTGTCGTCCGCCGGCGGCGTGATGACAGGGGCCGAGCTGAGCGGCTTGAGCGACGCGCAATTGCAGGCGCGCGCGCGCCAGGTGAATATTTTTTGCCGGGTCGCTCCCGAGCAAAAATTGCGCCTCGTGAATACACTCAAGGGCCAGGGCGAGATCGTCGCCATGACCGGCGATGGCGTCAACGATGCGCCGGCGCTGAAGTCGGCGCACATAGGCGTGGCGATGGGCAAACGCGGCACCGACGTGGCGCGCGAATCGGCTTCGCTGGTATTGCTGGACGACGATTTTTCCTCCATCGTGGCGGCGGTCAGATTGGGCCGGCGCATCTTCGACAACCTGAGAAAGACCATCGCCTTCATCATTGCCGCACATATACCGGTGATAGGCATGTCGCTGATCCCCGTCATGATGGGCTTGCCGGTGATACTGATGCCCGTGCATATTCTGGTGCTGCAGCTGATCATCGACCCGACCTGCTCCCTGGTGTTCGAGGCCGAGCAGGAAGAGCCTGACGTCATGCAGCGACCACCTCGCGCAACCGACGCCAGTATTTTTGCGCGCGACATCCTGCTCACCGGCGCGCTTCAGGGGCTGGCGCTATTGGCAACTGTCCTCGTCACCTTTCTGTTTGCGCTGCACGCCGGGATAGATGCAAAACAAGCCAGGGCCATGACGTTTACCTCTATGGTGGTCGGCAATATCGGCCTGATCTTCATCAACCGCTCGCTCTCGCGCAAGCTGCTGGACGCCATCGCCCTGCCCAATCCGGCCTTGTGGCTGGTGTGCATCAGCGCCCTGCTGATCCTCGCGGCATCCTTGCTGATACCCGCGCTGAGCCGCCTGTTTTATTTCGGTCATCCGACCGCCATCCCCATCGCCTTGAGCGCGCTGGCATCGGCGGCCTGCATCGCCTTGCTCGGAGTCGTCAAATCGCGCGGCCTCCGGCCTGCCGGCTAAGCCGTCAGGTGAGCGTAAGCGTAGTTGGGTAAACATGGTTGTGTTGCCTTTAATCAAGTAAGCGGTAAACGAACCGGGACACCTTGCCCATCACCCGGTTTGGCCGCCCGCAATAGGCGACCGGGCTGAAAAACTGGCCGCGCAATATCGCCATGGGGCGTGCAATACCGTAAAGATGCATTGTTTTACCGCCAGGCCGGCGGCAGGCAAGTCATAGCAATTTTTCATGTTTTGTTGCATATTTGCACCAATCCATCAAGTAAATGCCTTGTCGTACATGGTTGATTAACCTATGCTTAATTGACAACTATGTAACAGTTCAAATAACTACTAAAAATAACGAGACAAATCCATTATGTTGACAAAATTATTGACCCCCGGCATATGGCTGATGCGACAGTGGCGCTTGGCCACCAAACTCAGCGTACTGGCAATCACGCTGCTCACGCCGCCTGCCGTGATTCTGCTTTTGCATCTGTTCAATCTGGACACGCCGGCGGCCACCTCGGCGGCGCTCTGGCTAGCTGGCATCTGCAGCATTCTTGCCCTATATTTACTGATCGCCTTCCAGCAAAGCTTTTCACATGATCTGGCGCAGGTAGCGCTGGCGATGAAACAGCTGGTCAGCGGCGACTTACGCCTGTCGCTCGCGCCGCAAGGCAAGGACGAGCTTGCCGAGCTCGCCTCCACCACAAAAATGATAGGCGCCTCGGTGTCCGCGATGGTGGCGAATGTCAGAAGCAATGCCGCCTTTGTCGCCTACTCGGGGAAAAACCTGGCCTCAGGCAACCGCCAGTTATCAGAGCGCACCGAACAGCAAGCCTCTAATCTGGAACAGACAGCGGCCAGCATAGAGCAGCTGTCCAGCACCGTGCAAGGCAATGCGCAGACCGCCAGCGCGGCCAATACCAGGGCCTCAAGCGTCAGGGATATCGCCGACAAAGGTGCCAGCACGATGTCAAAAGCGATCGCATCGGTAGAAGCGATACAGGGCAGCACCAAGCGCATGGACGAGATCGTCGGCGTCATCGACGGTATCGCCTTCCAGACCAATATTCTTGCGCTCAACGCGGCGGTAGAGGCGGCGCGGGCCGGTGAATCCGGCCGCGGTTTCGCGGTGGTGGCCAGCGAAGTCAGGTCACTGGCACAGCGCTCGGCAGAGTCTGCCAAAGAGATACGTCACCTGATTGGCGCATCGTCGACGCTGGTGGCAAGCAGTGTAGAAAACATCCGCGTGGCGGGCGGCAACATCACCGATATCGTCTCTGGCATACGCGATGTGGCGAGCAATATGTCGCAGATATCAAACTCCAGCGCGGAACAAAGCCTGGGCTTGAGCGAAATCACCACCGCCATGCGCCAGCTCGATGAAATCACGCAAAGCAACGCCCACATGGTGGACAACGCCGTGTCGCAGGCCGGCAATCTGGAGCAAAGGGCATTGACACTGGTGAAGGCGGTGGCCATGTTCAAGCTGCAGCAGGGCTCGGCGGAAGAGGCCGTGGCACTGGTGTCACAGGCCATGGCGCAGCAGAAACGCAGCGCCTCGCTGGAGCAGTTCTTGCGCGACATCAGCAATCCCAAACAGAAATTTTATGACCGCGACATGTACGTCTTCGTGCTTGACCGCAAAGGGACTTACCTGGCATTCGGCGGCAACCCGGCCAAATGCGGAACCCGGGTGCAGGATATTCCCGGCATAGACGGCGCGAACCTGCTCGCCGACATATTTGCCCAGGCCGAGTACGAGCCGGGCTGGGTCGAATACGACATCACCAACCCGGTCACCGGTCAGGTGCAATCCAAAATGTCCTTCGTCTGCATGCTGGGCGACATGGCCGTCGGCTGCGGCGTCTACAAGAATTTTGTCGCCGGCTGAAACGCTGCCGGGACGGCGTTCAATGGCCGCCTGAAGTTGCCAGCTAAATTGGCAGCTGAGTTGCCAACTTAAATCGCCAGCTCTTTTTCCAGCAGGCCATGCAACTCTGCAAATGAAGGCTGGCCGACATAACGCTTGATGATCTTGCCCTGCTTGTCGATGACGAAGGTGGTCGGGGTCAGCTTGACATCGCCGAAAGACTGCGCCAGCTTGCCCTGCACATCGAGCGCCACCTGAAACGGCAGCTTGCGCGTTTCTACATAGTTGAGCACGTAATTAGGCGGGTCGTAACTCATCGCCACCGCGATAAACTCCAGACCCTTTTGATGGTATTTGTTATAGGTTTCCGTCATCTGCGGCATCTCGGCGATACAAGTGCTGCACGATGTCGCCCAAAAATTCACCATCACGACCTTGCCGCGCAAACTCTGGGCGCTGATTTTCTCCCCCTTGAGATTGACGTAAGTCACATCAGGCGCCGGCTGCCGGCCAGAAAGCGACTGGTAAAACAATACCGCCAGGGTAATCAGCAAGGCGCCTGCAATGAGAGCAAACGCCATGAACTTACGGGGAGAGGAAGGTGCCAGCATAGTATTGCCCATACAAATTTCGGTGCGCCATTATAAGGCTGAAATAAGGCAGACATAAGGCAAGGCTGAAATTCAAAAACCACCCCTGCCACCACGCCCTGTCCATGCGCCTTCCCGGGTGGCCTGGCTGGAAAGGCGCATGGACAGGGCGTGCTGGGCGTGCCATCGCGTAAAAATTGACGAAATGCGGTTACGTTGGGACTCGTAACGACAGGCGTCATGCGAAATAGATTTCAATATCACTAATTTTGTTGATAAAATAAAAACAAATAGCCGCGCCTCTTTTATCGATTTTGTTACCCCTTTTGTGTTCGAGGCATCACCGATTTGAGCTAGGCGCCGTCAGGCTTTCCAGAGAAAAGAAACCGATACCCTATTTTTGGGTGCCGGTTAATTTTGCAAAATGAAAATTAAATCACGTTAGAGCCCACAGTCAACCGCAATGATTCGCAATCTATCTGTACTCCTCGCATTTGCTGCGTCGGCAGCTAGCGCCAATCCTGGGAAATGCGACATACCCGGCGAGCCGGTGCACTGGGCGGCCGACTACTGTATGTACGCTGCCGCCACGGACGACTTTGCGCACCCGAAGGTGGTTGATTGCTTTGACAAGCAGCCGGACGTGAAGGCCGCAAAGGCGTGCCTGGCCAAAGCCAAATACAAGACGGATATTTGCGCCATAGTTGTTCGAGGTGGTTCGTACAAAGGCACTGTCGCGGCCTGCGTGCGGGACAAGTCTTTTTCCGGCCGAACGGTGCGCAACGGTGGGCTCTAACCAGTCGCTCGAGCCGACTTGCGTCGGCAGGCCGCCGCTCGCGGCTCAGCTTCAACGTTATACATCCTATTTTTAACGCCGTAACCCGCAATAAGTAGGGCGTCAATAGCCACCGGCGTATTGCGCCGCATGGAATTATTCAGCTACGCCATACGGCGCAATAGATGACGCCATTGCGCCCTACCGATAGCCGGTTTCGGCGTCTATTTCTGTCACTATTTTCTTCTCGTATTGATGATCGACACACGTTTTACGTCGTGAATTCAATCAGGCTGTTTCGGCACCGAGATCGGCTTGCCAGCCACATGCGTGGTCAGCACGATGGCGGTTGAGGTGGAACCAAAGGCATTGAGCTCGTTGATCACGCGCTGCAGGTGCTCGACATCGGTTGCCAGCACGCGCATCACTGCGCCGTCTTCGCCGGTGACGGTATAGCAGTCGATGATCTCGGGGCAGCGCGCGACAAATTCGGCGTAGGGGCGGCCTTGCTGGGTAGAGATGCGTATCATCGCGGTGATCTGGTAACCCAGTGCCTTAGGGTTGATGTCGGCGCGGTAGCCGCGTATCACGCCGGCCGCCTCCAGCCGCTTGATACGCTCGGATACCGCCGGCTGGCTCAGGTGAACCTGACGGCCAATCTCGGCATGTGAGATGCGGGCATCTTGTTGCAATAATTGCAGGATTTTTTGATCGAAGTTGTCGATTTTTTGATTCATCAGGATTTTCTCTCAATTTCAATGCATTTCATGGCAAAAGCGCTTGATTGCCTATTGATCCCCATTCAGCACTGCGCGTTGGCTTGTTACATTATAGGTCAGCCTTAACCTAAGAAGATCATCCCCATGAGCAACGCCATCACCGCACATCACATCGCCCAGATCGCCGGACAATTCCACACCCCTTGCTGGGTCTACGACGCCAGCGTGATCCGCCAGCAAATCGCCCGCCTGCGTCAGTTTGACGTGATCCGCTTCGCGCAGAAAGCGGCTAGCAATATCCATCTGCTCAAACTGATGCGCGAAGAAGGCGTGATGGTCGATTCCGTCTCTCTCGGCGAAGTCGAGCGTGCGCTGGCAGCGGGCTATGTGCCAGGCACCAACGACGAGCACGCGCCCATCGTGTTTACCGCCGATCTGCTGGATCA
>CXWL01004769.1_pt1 | contig 25350 bp, 34 predicted proteins | sample 590931 | NCBI WGS metagenome assembly CXWL01 (sample SAMEA3498368, study PRJEB10139) | groundwater metagenome | biome: water well; material: biofilm material | place: Germany | collected 2015-04-27
GCGAATCCACCACGGACCTCGCCTGGGACGGGCAGATCGTGGCATACGAGATGGGAGAGAAGATAGCCGAAGGCGAACGCTTCTCGCGGACGCCGAAACTGGTGGTCGCCGATATCGACGTCGGGCGCATCGTGCAGGAGCGGCGCCGGCTCTCCAGCTTTCGCGACGCCGCCGCGCGTGAAAGCGAACGCATCGTCGCTTTTCAGCGCGTCGCGTTCGAGAGCGACATCGAGCCCGCCGAGCTGCCATTACAGCGCAAGCTCGACCGCTTTCCGTTCGTGCCCGATGATGCCGCGCAACGCGACCGCGATTGCTACGAAGCATACAATATCCAGGTGGCGGGCCTCGCCAAGCGCATCGAAGCCACGGGCGCAAAAAGGGTAGTAATCGGCGTATCGGGCGGCCTCGATTCCACCCACGCGCTCATTGTCATCGCGCGCGCGTTCGACCTCGTCGGTTTGCCGCGCACGAACATTGTCGGGGTCACCATGCCCGGCTTCGCTACCTCCGACGCCACCAAGGCCAATGCCTGGGCGCTGATGAAATCGCTCGGAATCGATGCGCGCGAGGTCTCGATCGCGCCACTGGCGCAGCGCATGCTAGAAGATCTCGATCATCCAGCCGCGCGCGGCGAAAAAGTCTACGACATCGCTTACGAGAATGTGCAGGCCGGCCTGCGCACGGACTACCTCTTCCGCCTCGCCAACAAGGAGGGCGGGTTCGTCGTCGGCACCGGCGATCTTTCTGAGCTGGCGCTGGGTTGGTGCACCTATGGCGTCGGCGATCACATGTCGCACTACAACGTCAATGGCGGCGCACCGAAAACGCTGATCCAGCATCTGATCCGTTGGGTCGCGGCGTCCAATCTGTTCGAGGCCGCCGCATCGGCGACGCTGCTGCGCGTGCTCGACAGCGAGATCAGCCCCGAACTGATCCCGGGTGCAACCGCGCAGAGCACGCAAGCAATGGTAGGCCCTTACGAATTGCAGGATTTCAACTTGTATTGGCTCACACGCTACGGCTTCAGTCCGAGCAAGATCCTTTTTCTCGCGTGGTCGGCGTGGGGGGAAAAATATGAGTACACGGAGCTACGCAAATGGCTCCAACTATTCCTCAAGCGCTTCTTCGCCAACCAATACAAACGCTCTGCGGTTCCAAACGGCCCCAAGATCGTCTCCGGCGGCGCGCTTTCGCCGCGTGGCGATTGGCGTGCGCCCAGCGACGCCGCAGCAACGACATGGCTCGATGAGCTTGAGCGCAACACGCCGGAAACGCTGACATGACCACGCCCAAACTGGATGACCTCATCGCGCTCGCGCGCGCGGCTGGGCGCGAGATCATGGCTGTGCGCGAGCAAGGCTTCGTCGCCCAAACCAAAGACGACGGTTCGTTGGTGACGCTCGCCGATCAGCGCGCGGAGGCGCTGATCGAGGCCGGTCTCAAGCAACTCGCGCCTGACGTGCCGATGCTAGGAGAAGAGGCGGTGGCCGGCGGGCGCGTTCCTGTTCTCGGCCAACGCTTTTTCTGCGTCGATCCACTCGACGGCACGCGCGGCTTCGCCAAGGGCGGCGACGAATTCACCGTCAATATTGCGCTTGTCGTCGATGGCGCGCCGGTTCGCGGCGTTGTTTACGCGCCCGCCACCGGCGAACTTTACGCCGGCGAGCCTGGCCGCGCCGTGCGCGCGATGGCGGACGCCGCCCTAGCGGCGATCGCGACTGCGACCGCACCGCCAAACGGAATCTGGCGCGTGGTGGCGTCCGATTATTCCGGCCGCGACGAAAAGACTGCCCATTTTATTGCCGCGCTTGGCGGGGTCGCCGCCCATGCCAGTTCATCGATCAAGCTCTGCCGCATCGCCGAAGGGGCGGCCGATCTTTATCCGCGCTTCGGCAATGTCTGTCAGTGGGACATTGCGGCGGGCCACGCCGTGCTCGCAGCAGCGGGCGGCGACATCATGAGCCTCGACGGAAAACCCTTGCGCTATGTTGGCGATGATGGTGGCTTCATCGTTCCGGGCTTCGTCGCTTTCGCCAACGCTGCAGCAGCCAGCACGGCGCGAACCGCACTGACTTGACTCTGCTTAGCCGACGATAAGCGCGCGACGAAGATCGATGCGCCGCATCGCCTTGCCCGGAAGCGCCGCTACCTGCGCTTGTGGTAGGCGTTCGACGCGGCGGCGCAGCGCCCATTGCGCGCGCCGAACCGCGCCCGACCACGAGGCGCCGGCGGCGACGCCGCTTTCGATTTTGCGTTGGGTTGTCGCCAATTGGCGCTTGTACTGATATTCGCCAGGCCCGAAATCAATTTCGGCGAACCCATGTTCGCCTGCCCAGCCAACGACCCACCGCGCCAGCTGCACGCCTGGAGAGTAAGCGTTGCACGCCTCGTCATGGGCGATGACCCAAAAGTGCAAAACGGTCGCGCTGCGCAGGCAGAAAGCCGCCGCGGCCAACTGATCGCCGTCGGTCTTTAGAGTGAACAGCATGCCGCCAAATCGTTGCTCGCGGGTGGCGAAACAGGCATCTAACACACCTCGAACCCAAGGCGCGGCCCAAATCTCGGGTTGTCCGCTGGCCCGCAATTGCCTGCATTTCCAGGCAAGCAATTGCTCAAAGTCGGCGCTGTCGCTGGACTGAGCGCTGAAGCGCGGCGGCCCGTGCTCGCGTTCAAATTTGCGCAACTTCTTATCCGTCTGACGCAGGAATTCGCTTCGCCTCACCCGCAGCGCGGCTTCGTACCCCGCCCTCCCGCCAAAAGTTTCAGCGATCCAGGAAGCACCCTCGTGTGCCATGGCGTCAACGAGAATGGGTTGACCTGCGGGGACATCGGTTAGGTCAATGCGGCCTACGCCGAGCGCGCGGCATAATTCCGCCGCCGGCGCCGCTTGGCCGACCACGCCCTGGTAATCCGCGATCGGAGCGCCGAGACCCATTGCAGCGAAGCGCGACAAGCGCTGAGTGGCGAAGAAGCCTGCGCCGCCATCGATCACACAGACGCGCGCGTCATCGCGCTGCGCCCCCACCATCTTGGCCCATTCCGGGGCAAAATAGGGACTGCGCAGAGCCCCGTCGCGAACGACATGGGCGCGCCAAAGGTGGATTTCCGCGCACCCCAATTCCTTGGGGTGTATCGTTTCGATACGCACCGCCGCCCCCGTTCAGACTTTGGCGGCGCCCTCGCAAGCAGCATTCCCAGGCGAGAGTGCATGATCTTGCGGCCAACCAGCGCCGAGCGCTTGATCTCGCCGCATTGCTCTGGAACAAGGCGGCCATGGCCGCGCCTATCCTCTTCATCGGCAACAAGAATTACTCATCCTGGTCGCTGCGGCCCTGGCTGGCGCTGAAATGGGCGGGGATCGAATTTGAGGAACGCATTATTCCGCTAGGTGGGGAAGGCTATGGCCGCTCTGCCATCAAGGAAGTGCGTGAGGTGTCGCCGAGCGGGCGCGTGCCGGCGCTGCACGTCAACGACACAGTGATTTATGAGAGCCTGGCGATTTGCGAGTGGGCGGGCGAACAGGCGCCGTCGCTGTGGCCGCACGATGCGCTGGAGCGAGCACAGGCACGGTCGGTCGCGTGCGAAATGCATGCAGGATTCGCGGCGCTACGGCGCGATCTGTCGATGAACATACGCCGTCGCTTGAGCGCAGCCCCGCTTTGGGTCGATGACACACGAGCGGATCTCGAACAATTATTCGCCACCTGGGAACGGCTGCTCGATGCCCATGGCGGCCCGTTTCTGTTCGGCGCGCGCGGGATCGCCGATTCCATGTTCGCCCCGGTCGCCACGCGCCTGCGCACTTATGCTGTTGCAACACCCGCGCCTGCGCGCGCCTATTGTGACGCTATCTTCGCCGACGACGCTTTCCAGCAATGGGAACGCGCCGCACAATCTGAACCTTGGACCATACAACAAGCAGAGGCTCTTTACCGATGATCAGAATATTCTTCGCCGGCTCATTGCTGGCGCTCACCCTGGCCTGCACGGATGCTGGACGCGACGCCGCATCCGCGCCTCCGCCGTCACCGCCCACGCAAAGCCGCGCCGTCACCGAGGAGCCCATGGTGCTTGCCTCCGGCGTGACGATTCAGTTCACGCAACGTGCGACCAATGAAGGCCTGCTCAAGCCGGGGCCGACTACAGAAGTGCGCGTCCATTACGAAGGCAGCCTGGTCAGCGACGGCAGCGTGTTCGATTCCTCGTTTGAACGGGGCGAACCGGCCGATTTTGCGTTGAACCAGGTCGTGCCGGGCTTTTCCGAAGCCATTCAGCAGATGCGGCCCGGCGACGAAGTGATCGCCACGTTCCCCCCGGCGATGGGCTACGGAGCGGCCGGGCGCCCCCCGGTGATCCCGCCCAATTCGGCGCTACGTTTCCGCATCCTACTGATCTCGTTCCGCGGCGCCGATGGCGCGGTCGTCGGCGGGCCGTGATTTAGGCCGCCGGTTCGTCGTGCTCAGCGACGAAATGGCCCGGCCCGATTTCGTACCAGTGCGGGCGGTATTGCACGGCGTTGGAGTCGTCGATCAATTTTGACTTGAGAAAACGCAACGGCGCGCGCGTGTCGAGCGGGCTCGGCAAATCGCCGGCCAGACGCACACGCGGCTTGTTACGGGCGATCTCCGGGTCAGGCGTGGGCGCAGCCGCGAGCAGCGCGCGGGTGTAAGGATGGCGCGGGTCGCGCAGAATGATCTCCGCAGGCCCGTACTCCACCGCCTGCCCCAGATACAACACCAGCACGTTGTGCGAGACCGCGCGCACTACGGCTAGGTCGTGGCTGATGAACAGAAAGGTCGTGCGAAAATCTCGCTGCAAATCGGCCAGCAGTTTCAGGATTTGCGCCTGGATCGAAACGTCGAGCGCCGACACGGCCTCGTCGCAAACCACCAATTTCGGCTTCATGATCATGGCGCGTGCGATGCCCACGCGCTGGTTCTGCCCGCCAGATAATTCATGCGGGTAGCGATTGATCAAATCGGGGTCGAGACCCACCAAGCCCATCATCTCTTTGGCGCGCTCCTCGCGCCCAGAGCGATCGAGTTCAGGCGCGAACGCCAACAGAGGCTCCGCCACCGAACTGCCGAGCGCCATGCGCGGATCGAGGCTCGCGAGCGGATCCTGAAACACGATCTGCAAATCCTGCCGCGATCTCCGCATCGCTTCGCGCTCGCTCGGCAGCAAACTTCGCCCCAAGAAACTCACCGCGCCAGCTGTGCGCGGAAGCAATTGCACGATAGCTCGCGCAAGAGTCGATTTCCCGCAACCGGATTCCCCGACAATGCCCAGCGTCTCGCCCGCGCGCGCCGCGAGGCTTATCCCGTCCACGGCGCGGAGCAGTTTCTTCTCCCCGAAAAGCCCGCTGTCGATCCTGATCGGGAAATGCACGCGCAGGTCTTCGACTTCGAGGATCGGCTCGCCTTCTGCCGGCGCCGGCAATGGGAACGGGCGGTCGCCATCGACGCGCGGCACCGCCCGCAGCAGCATGCGGGTGTATTCGGCTTTGGGCTCGGAGTAAATTTGTTCGGCGGTCCCGGTTTCGACAATTTCCCCGCCGCGCATCACCGCGACGCGTTGGGCCATGCGCGCAATTACCCCCATATCATGGGTGATGAGCGCGATCGCGGCGTCGGTGTCCTTGCGCAAATCCTCGATCAGATCGAGCACCTGCGCCTGCACGGTGGCATCGAGCGCGGTGGTCGGCTCGTCGGCGATCAGCAGCGCCGGCTCGCACATCATGGCCATCGCGATCATCACCCGTTGGCGCATGCCGCCCGACAATTCGTGCGGATATTGGCCAAGGCGCGTTTCCGCCTCAGGAATGCGCACCCGCTCCAGCCATTGCTTCATCCGCTCGCGCGCGGGCGCGCCCTTGATCTGAAAATGATGCGCGAGCACCTCGCCCATCTGAGCGGCGATGGTCATGTGCGGCGTTAGCGCGGTCAACGGATCCTGAAACACGAAGGCGACGTAGCGGCCGCGGATATTGTCGAGATCCTTGCGCGGCAAACCCAGCACTTCCTGTCCGCTGAACTTGACCGCTCCGGCGATGCGCGCATTTGTCGAGGCGAGACCGAACGCCGCTAGGAAGGTCTGGCTCTTGCCAGATCCAGATTCGCCGACAATCCCCAGGCATTCTCCCTTGGAAACGCTGAGCGACACGCTCTTAACCGCCTCCACATCCCCGTCGGGCGTGTCGAAGGCGACGGACAGATTGGAAATTTCCAGCACAGCGTCGGTCATGACGCGCGGAAATTAGCGGCGCCCGCGCCCAAGTCCACCGGCGTGTCCAGTTCGACAAGGCGCACGCACATCGCTATCGAAACGGAACGGAGGCGCCCAATGGCCACGATGAATTATCTCACCCAATGCACCTTCGATTTCGGTGCGCTGGCGCACTTGCCGAAAGTACTTAGGGGCGCGGGGGTAGCGGCGCCGTTCATCGTCACCGACCCTGGGCTCAGGGCCAATGGCCTGCTCGACCGGCTGCTGTCAGCGCTGGGGGCTGAGCCCGCGGGGATATTCGCCGGCACCCCCGCCAACCCCACCGAAACGGCCGCCGCCCAAGCCGCCGATGGCTACAGCGCCTCAGGCGCTGATGGAATCATTGCCTTCGGAGGCGGTTCATCGATGGACCTCGCCAAGGCGATGGGCCTGATAGTTTCCCATGACGGCCCGTTCGCCCGCCTCGGCGCCACCCAACGCGGCGTCCGTTTCATCACGGCAATACCCCCGCTCGTCGCCGTGCCGACAACAGCCGGCACCGGCAGCGAGGTCTCGCCAGGCGCCGTTGTGATCCTGGAGGATGGGCGCAAGGAGACGTTCGTCTCGCCTCGCCTGGTCCCAACAGCGGCGGTGTGCGACCCCGAGCTCACCTTGGGTTTGCCGCCGCTCCTGACCGCAGCGACCGGGATGGACGCCATGACCCATTGCATCGAAGCGGTGCTGACCCCGGTCGTGCATCCGCCAGCGGAAGCCATCGGCCTCGACGGCGCCGAACGCGCCATGGCCTGGCTTGAACGCGCGGTAACAGACGGCGGCGATCGCGACGCCCGCTGGCACATGATGATGGCTTCGTTCGAAGGTGCGCTCGCGTTCGCCAAAGGGCTTGGCGCCGTTCACGGCCTCTCCCATGCGCTCGGCCGCATCCATGAATTGAAGCTGCACCACGGTACGCTCAACGCGGTGATCCTGCCGCATGCGCTCGCCATGATCGGCAACGCCGCAGAAGCCAAATTCGCGCGCCTGCGCCGCGCGCTCGGGCTGGCGGCCAACGCCGACCTGCCGCAAGCCATCGCCGATCTCAACGCTCGTATCGGGCTGCCAGCCTCGCTCTCGGCCATGGGCGTGAGCGAAGGACATTGGCCGGACGCTCGCGACTACGCCGTCAGCGATCTCGCGACGCTGACAAACGCCGTGCCCTTCGACGCCGCCAAGTACGACGACCTGTTCCGGCGCGCACTCTAGGGCGCGGCTGGAACGCGCGCGGCGCCAGGGCGTGTAGCAAATAGCGACACGATCATGGCCCCCCCGATCAATGTGATCGTGGCGAGCAAGGACCAATGCGCTTCCAGATAAGGCACAAGCGCTAGTTCCTTCGACAAGCCAAAGTTCCAGATGATCTTGACGCCGATCAGCACGAGCACCAGCGACAGACCGTATTTCAGGTACTTGAAGCGCTCAACTGCGGCCGCCAGCATAAAATACATCGAGCGGAGCCCGAGGATAGCGAAGATATTCGAGGTGTAGACGATAAAGGGATCCTGCGTGACCGCAAAGATCGCCGGCACCGAATCCACAGCGAAGACGATGTCGACAAACTCCACGACGACCAACGCTAACAGCAGCGGCGTGGCGTACAGCACAAGTTTTCCGGTTTTCGGATGCGGACGACGAACCAGGAAGTTGTGATTGTCGATTGTGTCGGTAACGCGAAACCGTCGGCGCATGAATTTCACCAGCGGATTGTCGTGAAGATTCATCTCCTTGTCGGCGTGGGTGAGCATTTTCCAGCCGGTGTAGATCAGGAACGCGGCAAACAGATAGAGCACCCAGGTCCAGGACGTCACTACCGCCGCGCCGGCCGAGATGAACAGCGCGCGAAATACGATCGCGCCGAGAATACCCCAGAACAGCACGCGATGCTGGTACTCACGCGGCACGGCGAAATAGGTGAAGATCAGCGAAATGACGAATATGTTGTCGAACGCCAACGCGGTCTCGAGCAGATAGCCCGTGAAGTATTGGATCACAGCCTGTTGGTTGAGGTCGTTCGGATTTTGATAATAGCGTGGGTCGGGCGCGTAAACGAAAGCGACATAGGCCCCGAAAGCAATCGCCAGCGAAGCGAAAGCGCCCCACATCAGTGCGCTCTTCGTCGGCGAGACGACGCCGTCCTTGCGGTTGACAATTCCGAGGTCGAGCCAGAGCAGCACGCCCACGCCAGAGAGGAAAGCAAACCAGAGCCACGCCGGTTGGCCGGCGTAAACAACAGTCAGAAAATCCATGATCTATTCCTGAAAGAGCCGCGCCTCAGACGCGGTGGCGCAGCGGCTTTGGGTTGGTGCTGAAGCGGTGGCGTTTCAGCCTGGCGATTTCAGCGGCGAGACGCTGAATGCGGACGAAATCGGGCTCGCGGGCGCGCTTGGAGTTGGCGAGCGCCTCTTCGAGGTCATCTAGTTCTTGCCGCAGCATTAGTCGCTCGATCGTCGTCATGGCGAAATCCCTCCAAGCGGTGGCTACCGCGCGCTGGCGACTTGGGGGCCGCCTCAGGCGGGTCCAACCTGTCCCCCCATGAGAAATCGCAATAGCGGCGATATTCCCGCCTGATTCGGCGCGGACATTGCGCCGTTTAGGGGCGGCCCCTACTTGGAGGCGAATGGCAAGCGTCCAGCAACGTCTCGTGAACCTCGACCTCGATCTGCTTCGCGCTTTCGTTGCCGTCGCAGAAGCAGGCAGCTTCACCCGCGCGGGCGCTAGGCTCGGGCGCTCGCAGTCGGCGGTGAGCTTGCAAATCCAGAGGCTGGAATCTCAACTCGGCGTCGAGTTACTCAGCCGCGATCCTCGCCGCACCGCGCCGACGCCATCCGGCGAAGCGCTGCTGATTCAGGCGCGAAAGCTGCTGCGCCTCAACGACGAGATCGTTGCAGGCGTCATCGAACACAATCTCGAAGGCGAGGTTCGCCTTGGCGCGCCGGAAGACTTCGCCACCGCCCACCTCCCCGTTGTGCTCGGCGATTTTTCGCGCGCCTACCCGCACGTCAATCTCTCGGTGACGTGCGATCTGACGCTGCACATCATGGAGAAAATGAGTAAAGGCGAACTAGATTTGGCGTTGATCAAGCGCGAGCCGTTGGGGCCTGAACTTGGCGCGCGCGTTTGGCGTGAGCCGCTGGTCTGGGTCACGGCCGACATCTCGGTGCTGACCGCACACGAGGCGATCCCGCTGATCGCGGCGCCGGCGCCTTGCGTCTACCGCAAACGCGCAATATCGGCCCTCGATGCAGTCGGCAAAGCCTGGCGCGTCGCCTACACCAGCCCGTCCCTAGCCGGCCAGCATGCGGCACTGCGCGCGGGCCTCGGGGTGACCGTGCTGCCGCGTGAAATGGCGCCGCCGGACTTGCTGCTGCTCAACACCGAAGACGGCCTGCCCGCGCTCGCCGACACCGAGATCGCGCTGGTGCGGGCCAAGACGCTGCCGATCGCCGCCGAGCGTTTAGCTGAATTTATCTTCACTGCGCTGAATAACGAAGCAGAGCGGCGGCCGGCGCGCGAACAATAGCCGCCATAACGCTTTCTCATGGACGTCGCGCTTGCACACCCTCGCCTCGACGCCAATTTCACAGTCAGTTCCGGAGAAAACAATGCCGCTGCTCATGTGCCCCAATTGCCAATCCAACATGACGACGTTGAACCGCGCCAGTGTTGAGTTCGATATGTGCCCGACGTGTCGCGGCGTGTGGTTAGACCGCGGCGAACTCGAGAAATTGATGGAGGGCGCACGCGCAAGCGAACCGGCGCCGACTCCAGCCGCTCAGCCCCGCTACCAACAGCCCCCACCGCGCCAACATAGCGGCGAGTACGGTGAACGCGGAGAGTATGGCGAGCGTGGCGAGCAGGGCGAACGCGGCCACGGCGCCCAGGATAGGCGCAAGCGCGGCATGGATATCTTTGATATCTTCGATTGATTGGATTGAGCCCGCTCATCAACCGCATGACATCAACTCACTTCATTTCGCCAAGCGCCAGGGCTAAGCTCCCGCCAATTGAAGGCAAAACGTGGAGGCCAAGTGGACACATATCTTGTTGCCCAAATACGCCGAAAACTCGCGCGCAAGCGCGCGCGGGAAGAAGCCATGCGCAACTTGCAAAAACCCGAGCTTACGCGGCCCACGGCAACAGAAAAGGAGAGGGCATGAGCACACACATCAGCGCACTACGCGCAAAGCATGATCAGCTCGATCGCGGACTGATTGTGGAATTGTCGCGCCCGCTTCCCGACGAACAACGCGTGAAGGCGCTAAAGCTCGCAAAACTGCGACTGAAGGACAGGATCACAAGACTCGCGCATTACCCGCCAGCCCAGCATTAAATCCCCTCCCCCAACTCAAAGCGCCCCCTTCCCCCCGGGGCGCTTGTTCTTTTGGCCTATCGCTCAGTCCACTTTCGCCAAAAACCCCAACAACGCGTCCCAGGCCTCCGGCTCGTCCAGCATCGGCGCGTGGCCGATGTCGGCGACTTCGACGCTGTCCAAATCCGGCTTCAACGCCCGCATTTCGGCCACCGTCTCCGCACTGAGCAAATCCGAGATCGCGCCGCGCACGCTGAGCACAGGTTTGGTCGCAAGCGCCTGGAACAAGGGCGTCATATCTGGTGGCGGCGCGTCGCCAGCGGCCGCGAAAGCGAGCGCGATATGTGGATCGTAATCGGTCTCGATCAGGCCATCGTCGCGCTCACGGAAAGTGCGGCGCGCGAACGCGTCCCAGAACGCGCTGTCCTCCAATCGCTCGGGATAGGCCGCCCCGGCGATTGCGCGCACCGCTGCTGCCGCCTCGCCCCAGTGCGCGACCGGGCGGGTGACGCCCACATACGAAGCGATGCGCGCAATTCCCTCGGGCGATAATTTCGGCCCGACGTCATTGAGCACAGCGGCGACGATCCGATCCGGCGCCAACGCCGCGATCGCCATTGCGATGATGCCGCCCATGCTGGTGCCGATAAACACTGCCTGTTTGATCTCGAGCTTGTCCAACATCGCGATCACGTCTTGGGCGTACACCGCCGGTACATAATGGGCGGGGTCGGGATCGTTGGCGCTCTTGCCGCGCCCGCGCATGTCCGGGACGATCACGCGCCTGCCGCACGCGGCGATACGCGGGGCGATGATCGCAAAATCGCGCGAATTTCGCGTCAGCCCGTGCAGGCACACGACCGGCGCGCCCGTCGCCGGCTGCAGCGCGGGATAATCGCGCGCATAGAGCGCAAGGCCATCGACCGTCGCGAAAATGCGCTCTTCGAAACCACCGATAAAAGAAGAGGCCGCGCTATCCATCTGCATCTCCTATTTGAACCTCGACGGGCGCCCTCACCGACGGGGCTTCGCCCCACGCCATCGCCAGAAACGCCGTGATCAGCGCCGCGCTCACCGCCAAGCCCCAGGCGCGCAAAGAGTGGAGGTCCAGCGACGCCAAATCGATGCGCCAGCTGCGCCGGGGCGGCACGGAATTCATCGCGCGGTCGCCCTATTGGATTCCGAGATAGCTTTGCGCCCCAAGACTCTTCCCTCCCCTCGACTCGGCCATACTTGGCCGACCGCAGAAACTAGACAATGTCCCTCCGCCGCCTGGAGTGCTAAATACTGGACCTCGATGAGCATTTTCCCCATTGCAGCGAATATCGCGGCGGCGCGCGTTCCTGACGCGCCGCGCGCGCGCACTGAGGACGAGGCCGTCATCCGGGCGGGCGGACCAGTGTTCCTCACCGCCGAGGAATTGGCCGAGAGTTTCGAGACGCCGGGCGACGCCGAAAGCGCTGTCCCCGATCTCTATGGCTCGGGCATCTACGAAATGTACTGGCGTGACGGCGCTTGGCGGGTGGCGATGCGCTATTGGCGTCCCGCACCGCCGGCGCCGGTGGCGCGCACCGTGGAAGCGGCGATGAAGCGGCCCCTCGGCCACGCCCGTACGCCGGAGGCGGCACGCGCCCTGCTCGGCGCGCCGGCCGAGCTCGCCCGCGCGACGCTTCCCAATCTTTATGTCGACCACAAGCAGGTGCTGAAGCGCTGGGGTGATGTGATCAGGAGCGGGCTCGGCGAGATTGTCGAGCGCGAGGGCAAGTTCGCGCTCATGGCTTCATTCTGGCGGCCCATGCATGCGCCCGGAATCGCCGCACCGCTCGCGCCCGCTGAGCGCAGTGAACTCGCCGCCCGCGTCGCCGCGCCGCTGAAGGTCGACGCGCCCCAGGAGGATCTCGATTTCGGCCTGTTCGAGGATCAGGCGCCGGAAAATCCCAATGTGGTGCTGGTTACCGAGGAAGGCGACGGGCGCTTTCGGGGGGAGTAGGTTCGTTGGCAAGGTGTACGGACCAATGCTCGGGGAACCAGTTCCGTCATTCCGGACGCGCGGAGCGCGATCCGGAACCCAGGGGCAACAGCCACGTCTACGATCCTCCGGGTTCCGGGTTCCGCCTCCGGCGGCCCCGGAATGACGGATAGAGCGTTTTGTACAAATTGAAGAGAGCTGAATATGAGCCGTTTATTCCGATTCACCCTAACGCTTTTCAACCATCCCTCCTCACGGCTTTTTCATGCACATCGGCGATAAGACAGGTTCAACGCGAGAGCTGCTTTTGGTGGCGGCGGCGGCATTGATCGATGCGAAAGGCCGGGTGCTGATCACGCAGCGGCCTGCGCACAAGGCGCTCGGCGGGCTTTGGGAATTTCCCGGCGGCAAAGTCGAGCCAGGCGAAGCGCCGGAGGCGGCTTTGGTGAGGGAACTGAAGGAGGAACTGGATTTGAACCTTGAACCAGACAGCCTCGATCCGTTCGCGTTCGCCTCCCACGCCTATCCGGATTTCCACTTGCTGATGCCGCTCTACATCGCGCAACACTGGGGGGGCGAGCCGAAACTCAATCCCGACGCGGTTGCAGCGCTCGCCTGGGTGCGGGCGCGCGAACTGCGCGACTATGAAATGCCGCCAGCCGATGTCGGCCTAGTGCAACGATTGATCGAACGCGAGGCCGCGTGATGGTGAAGCAATTCCTCCGTGACGAACGCGGCGCGACGGCGATCGAGTACGCACTGATCGCGGCCCTGATCGGCGTCGCCATCGTCGCCAGCATTGGCGGCCTCGGCGACAGCGTGAACGCGATGTTCACCGATGTCGGCACGGAAGTGGACGGCGTGAACCAGTAGGCTCACGCCTCCAATTCGACATCCCAATACAAATAATCCATCCAGCTCTCGTGCAGATGGTGCGGGGGGAAGCGCCGTCCTACGTGCTGGAGTTCGTGCATGGTCGGCCGCCGCGGCTTGCGGTACGGGCGCATGGCGGCGTGGCGCGCATACTTGCCGCCCTTGCGCAGATTGCATGGCGCGCAGGCGGTGACGATGTTTTCCCACGTGGTGCGCCCGCCCTTTGAGCGCGGCACCAGGTGGTCGAACGTCAGATCGTCGCTCGCGCCGCAATATTGGCACGCGAACCCGTCGCGCAGGAACACGTTGAAGCGGGTGAAAGCCGGCGGGCGATCCTGGGCCACGTAATCCCGCAACGAGATCACCGAAGGCAGGCGCATCTCAAACGAGGGCGAATGGATCAGCTTGTCGTAATGCGCGACAACGTCGACGCGCTCGAGGAACACCGCCTTGACCACTTCCTGCCACGGCCACAAAGACAACGGATAATAGGAAAGCGGCCGGAAATCGGCGTTCAGCACCAGCGCCGGAAAGCCCGCGAGCGGAGCGCTGGAAACGTTCATCGCTGGCCTCTGCGCCAGGCGAAACGTCGATCGGGGGTCAAGCCAGTGAAACTGAAGACAGGGACTCCTTGCTCGCCTTCATTATAGCACAGCGCCCCGCGGCCATAGCCGATTCTCGGCGACAGCTTCGTGACGGCGCGGCGACGTGTCCGAGAAGCCTCAGCCTGCCGTCATGATTCGCTGTTTTTTCAAATAATTAGCCAGGAACGCCTCTCCCAGCTCAAGCCCATCCGGCCCGATCGAATGGGGCACGCCGAAGGACACATGCCATTGCGCGCCGTGTCCAGCGGCCGCCAGGCCCTCGGCTGAGTCGAACAGGGCCGCCACCGGGATCATTGGGTCGCGGTCGCCGTGCACGAGCAGAATCGGCGGCTTTGCCCGCATCTCCTCCTTGAGCTTCTTGGCCGCAACCAACACGCCGGAATAACCCAGGATCGCTGCCGGCGCCTTCGCGCGCCGGAGGCCTACATGCAGCGCCATCATGGTTCCCTGCGAGAACCCGACCAGCGCCAGGCGGCTATCGTCGAGGCCATGCTTTTCCAATTCGCGATCAAGAAAGCTATCCACCGAGAGCGCGGCGCGGCGCGCGCCTTGCTCCATCAGATGCGGGTCCATGTTGGTGATCGGGAACCATTGGTAGCCGCCGGGCGCTTGGGGAACCGACTCGATGGCGTTTGGCGATACGAACGCCGCGCCGGGCAGCGCTTTCTGCCAGTAGGGCGCAAGGCTGATAAGGTCGGCCCCATTGGAGCCGTAGCCGTGCAGGAACACCACCAGCGCGTCGGGCTTGCCGCCACGCGCCGGCGGCAAGCGGGGGCCGTCGATAAAGACTGTCATGGGCGCAGTGCTAGCGAGTCCCGGGCGCGGGCGGTAGCCTCGACCGCCCATGTCTTTCGTCACACGCTTCGCTCCCTCGCCCACCGGCTACCTGCATCTGGGCCACGCCTTCTCTGCGTTGACCGCATTCGACGCGGCGCAGGCGGCGGGCGGGCGCATGCTGCTTCGGATCGAGGATCTCGACCGGGGCCGTTGCCGGCCGGAATATGAGGCGGCGATTTTCGAGGACCTGACCTGGCTTGGAATAAAGTGGAGCGAGCCGGTGCGGCGCCAGTCCGAGCACATGCATGAATACCAAGTGGCGCTGAACACGCTGATCGCGCGTGGATTGGCGTATCGCTGTTTCCGCACCCGCAAGGAGGTTGCCGAGGCGATCGCGTCGGCGCCGCACGGCGCGGCGGAGGAAGCGTTCCGCGGCGAAGCTTTGCCGAGCGCCGAAGAAGCAACACGACTCTCGCGGGGCGAGGCGTTCGCGTGGCGCTTATCGCTGACGCGGGCGCGCGCGGCGCTTGGCGATGCTTTCGAGACGCTCAACTTCGAAGATGAAACCGGCGCAGTGCGCGCCGAGCCCGAGCGGCTGGGCGACGTGGTGCTAGCGCGCAAGGACTTTCCGGCCAGCTACCATCTGGCGTCCGTGCTCGACGACGCGCTGAAAGGTGTCACCCACGTGATCCGCGGCGAGGATCTGCGCGAGGCCACGCATCTGCATGTACTGTTGCAGGCGTTGCTCAATTTACAAACGCCGCGCTACCGCCACCACCGCCTGATCCTCGGCGACGACGGCAAACGCCTGGCCAAACGCGACGCGGCCTCCACCGTACGCAGCCTACGTCAAGCCGGCGCGACCCCGGCTGACGTGCGCGCCATGCTTTAGGAGATCGCCGGCCGCATCGCCCTCGCCTTGACCCAAGCCGCCATCCGCAGCAGCGCCGCCAGCGCAAGCAAGGAGAGCGTCGGAATCGCCAATTCCGGATGCGTCTCAAGTCGCCCCCAATAGGAGAACGCGAAGATCGCAGCGATTGCATAACTGCCAACAGTGTGAAGCAAGCGCCAGCGCGCGAGACCCAGCGCACGCACGGCGGAATCGTTCGACGTAAGCGCCATCGCAGCCAACAGCACATAGCCCGCGCCGCCGCCGAGGACGCCCACCGGACTTGCGGGCGCTCCGAACACCAGAATTGCGACGAGCAACGCGACCAGGTGCACGCCGTGCGCGCCGGCAAAACTCAGACCAATTGCGCGCCGCCGCCGCAGCAGAATGGTGCGCCATCCCCCAGGCCACAACCGCGCCAGCGCGGAGGCCGACCAGGCAAGCACGAACACAGGAAACGAGAATCGCGCCGTCAGCCGCGCCGCGGCAAGCGCACCATCACGCGTCCATCCGCCTTCGGCCGCAGCCGCAACCACCGCAATCGCCGTCGCGGCTAGCATCGTGAGCATGATAATCAAGGGGGTGGGAAGGAGGCGGCGCGTGCTCATCGTGCCAGCGTGCATACCGCTTGCAAGGCCGCGGCGCAAACTGGGGTTGTACGATGATGCGCTCGCGTCTGAGGTTATCGCTAATGGGCGTTCACCTCACCTCTGCTCGGCAACCATGTTCGCACACGTTCCGCCAAGCATACGCCGCTAGGATGATGGGCGGCGGACCAGACATGAAGTGGATCGATCACCCCAATTATTTCGGCCCTTGCAGGCGTCGCGACTGGCTGCCTGTGCGCCTGGTCGAGCGACGCTCCGACGATTTTTCTGGGGCCCCGCCGCCGCTCTCCACCGCGCTGCGCCAATTGCGCCAGTACGTGCTCGACGCCGAGGGCGCGCGCCTGCCAATTTTCATCACGCGCGTGGAATCGACGGCGCTGCTGGCGCGCATGCAACGTGAGCCGGAGGTGTCGGCCGCGCTTTTGCGTTTGGCGGCGGTGGCGGCTCTCGGCGCGGCGCGCGATGTGGGCCCCGACCTGATCGATCTGCTCGACCGCGCGCACCGAGCGCTGCGGGTAGCCGAGCCCAAGGCATTGGCGCCAGTTTCGGGTGCGCCCTGAGCGCCATCTGCGGATTTTGGGCCTCCCGCCCGCCGCAGATTACAATTTCGGTAACTTCTTAGGAAGGATTCGGAAACCGAGACAGCGTAACGATGCTTACTGAGGCATCAGGCGCCCGTCATGGATTGGGTTGATTACAAGGACTATTTTGGGCCTGACCGCCGACGCGGCCGGGGCAAACGACTCATGGATCGGCGCAAGGACAATGTATCCACCCGCGCACCCTCCCTGCGAACGGCTCTGCGTCAGTTGCGTATGCGCGTGCTGGAAGCGGACGGTGCAGGGGCGGAAGCCTTTATTGAACGGGTACAAGCGGTTGTGACTTTGGCCGCCATCCACGACGAGCCCAAAGCCGGCGACATGCTCTCGCGCATGGCCATCCATTTGATGCGCGCCAATGGCGCGGACGTGCGCGAACAACTTTATCGCGCGCTCGACAGGGTCCAGGACGCCATCGTCAAGGAAGATTGCTGACTGATCCGACCAATCAATCGGGATAGTGCCGCTCGCCTGGCCAGCCCTCGATCGCCTCGATCGTCTCGTGCGCGCGTTCGAGCTTGTGGTCGGGCACGTTGGAAATGCGCGCGGCTTCGATCCACGCCTTGATCGCGGTGGGCGCCAGGCGATCGCGCCCGCATAGCACGAAGAACGGCTCGTCCTTCGTCAACCCGCCCAACGAGCCGAACTCCAGTTCGGCCGCCAAGAAATTGTAGCCCGCCTCGCGTAGCATAGTCGCACACTGCGCCAAGACTTCGCACCCGCTTTCAACGCTTGACGACATACGTCCCTCCAGAATCTATTTGATGCCACGCCTGCTTAGCTCTTCACCGACGCGCCCGAGCTCCCTGGCCAGAAACTCGATGGATGCGCGCCGAGAGCGAACCTGATCGATCAGCAGACTTCGCTCGATGTAGCGGTCCGCGTAGCGCTGAACGCCAACAATGGACAGCGCACCTCCCGCGAGCGTCAAGAAGCCCATAAAGGTAAAAACGGCAACGCCCGGCAGGCTCGCTGCCGAGATTGCTAATCCCGCAAACGTAAGGATGCCGTCGGCCCTGAAGCCGTTGGAAAGACCCGCACGATGCCCGTCGAGATAGGCGTAGTCCCGCTCGATGCGGCGCAACTGCTGTTCACAATGCTCACTATACGCCTCTAACTCGCGACGGCTCAAATCGGCAAGCGCTCGCGGTTCAAAAAAACGAGCCATACTCAGCTGCCTAAGGATGCGGGACGGCGGGCGCCTCAGCAGCGTCAAACCGCTTACGCAGATCCTTCGAGAGATCGAGCGCCGCTTGGAGCTCATGCTCAGTCAGCGCAAGCTCCGCATCCAACACACGGATTTGGTGCGCCTCCTGAAGACGGACGAACACCCCAGCCGCCAACAGGATCAAGCCAAGCGCCATCGCGCCCGCCGACGCCATAATCGCGTTCGCCTCATTAAGCTCTGCCATTCCAGAGAGTGAAGCCGCCGCTGTGGTTAATCCTAGGGCGAATAAAGTCCACCCCAGGACGCTCCAAGACCATTGCTTCGGCTTACTTGAAGGCCGTTCCATGAAGCAAAGCTAGTCATGCAGGCTCGCCATGGCAAGCATCAGCGCGCGGGGCGGCGGCCGAATGCCCCCACAAGCAAAGTCGCCCAGTCGCCGAGCGCATGCCAGGATTCTACTTCGCCATGAAACAGGCCAAGCCGCACCATGACCAGATCCTTTGACGGGACGACCACGACGATCTGACCCTCGTGTCCCTGCGCCGAGAACGCATCCGTCATCGAATTATCGGTGATCAGCGAGCGTTGCGGGCGGCCCTGGCCGTGGGCGGGCGTCAGCCACCAATGGGCGCCGTACACGTCGGAATTGGCGGCGGGGCCTGGTGTGCGCGCGAAATCAACCCAGCCTTCCGGCAACACGCGAGTTCCCTCCCACACGCCGTCGCGCAGATAAAGATAGCCGAAACGCGCCCAATCGCGCGCCGTCGCATAGATCAGCGCCGACCCATAGAAGAGCCCCTGCGGATCGAACTCGACCACCGGGCTCATGCCAATGCGGGCAAACAGCGATTGCTGCATCCAGGCGCGCATGCGCGCGCGACGATCGTTTGCGTTTGCGGGGTTGGAAACGATGGCGCGCGTGAGCGCATCGGCGACAAGGATCGTGCCGGCGGAATTGTAGTTCCAGTGCGTGGCGGGATCGTGGATCAGCGGCAAGCTGGCGGCGAAGCGCGCCGTGTCGCCGCGGCCGCGGCCATAGAGCATGTGGGTGACGTCGTTTTCGAGCACGCTCGGGGCGCCGATCTCAGTGTAATCCTGCCCGTCGACCATGTTGAGCCATTGCCGCCACGTGATCGAAGCGCGCCGGTCGCCAGCGCGCCAGTGCGGCGAGCCCATCGGCGCATCGATCCCCACCCTTCCCTGCAACACAGCAGCGCCGACCAGCGCATGCGTCACCGATTTCGCCATCGACCAAGACACCAACCTTGCATCCGACGAATATCCCTCATTGTAGCGTTCGAAGACGATGCGCCCGCTTTGCACCACAAGCACGGCGCGGGTCTCGCCCAGGGGCTCCTCGGCGCTAGCGAAGGCTTGGGTGACGGCGAGGTCAAACGCGGCGCGATCTACATCGCCCGGGAGCGCTGCTGTCTCCCAATGCCGCGTCGGCCACGCCACGCCAGCCGGTTGCGCCGGCAAGGGGACGAGCGTCTGCGCTCCCGCGAGTGGGGCCCAAGACGCCAGAATTACGAAAATCAGCGCTCTCAGCATGTACGACCGCGCTCCCCGCCGCTAGCATCTGGCAGAGCAATAAGGGAGGCGGGCTTGGGGCGCAAACGCTGGATGTGGACTGGCGGGCTGGGACTTGCCGCGCTCGCCTTGGGCTACGGCGCCTGGTCTCTTCAGGACGACATCGCCTATGGCCGCATCGCCACCGGATACGCCGCCAAGCAAACCTGCTCGTGCGTGCACGTGGGCAGGCGGCAGCTGGAAGCGTGCCTGGCCGATTATTCCGAGGACGCGCGTCAGATCGGCGTGACGCAAGCTGGCGAGACCATCGAGGCCAGCGTCATGCTCGGCGCAATCAAGGCCAAGGCAGTCTTCGAAGAAGAGTTCGGCTGCCATATCGTGGATTGAGGCGGCGCTCAGGAGGTTTCTGTCTGCTTGCCAGAGCAGTCCCCCGGAGAGGTCCCGTTCGTAGTTCAGAAAAGACCGACCCCGGCAATTGCAGCCGATGGCTTTCCGGGTCCATAACCCGCCCCACTGCAAGGAGCGTACATGGGCGTTTTGGACGGCAAGGTGGTCATCGTCACTGGCGGCGGTAATGGCATTGGCAAGGAATGCGCATTGCTGGCGGGTCGCGAGGGCGCGGCGGTGTTGGTCAACGATCTGGGTGGGGGCCTCAAGGGCGAGGACGCGGGTTCGGCGGGGCCAGCTGAAACGGTGGCGAAGGAAATCCGCGCCGCTGGCGGCAAGGCGATCTCCAATTCCGACAGCGTCAGCGATTACGATGCAGTGGTCGCGATGGTGGAGCAGGCCAAGAAGGAATTCGGCGCCCTGAACGCCATCATCAATCCAGCCGGCATCCTCCGCGACGGCATGTTCCACAAAATGGACCCCGCCGATTGGAAGGCCGTGATCGATGTGCACTTGCACGGCGCCTTCAATGTCTGCCGCGCCTCGATCGAACATTTTCGCGAACAGCAGAACGGCTCGTACGTGCTGTTCACCTCGACGTCCGGCCTGATTGGCAATATCGGCCAGGCCAATTACGCCGCCGCGAAACTCGGCGTGATGGGGTTGTCGCGCATCGTCGCCATGGAAGGGCAATCGAAAAACGTCCGCTCCAACATCATCGCGCCGTTCGCCTGGACGCGCATGATTGCCAGCATTCCGATCAAGGATGAAGCCTCCGCTGCGCGGGTGGCGAAGTTCGAGAAAAACATGCGCGCCGATCAGGTGGCGCAGATGGCGGTCGCGCTCTGCGCCGACGGCGCGCGCGATGTGTCAGGGCAGATCTTTGCGGTGCGGGGCAACGAAATCTTCCTGTTCGATCAACCGCGCCCGGTGCGCGGAATGGCGCGGCTGGAAGGTTGGGGCCCTGAGAGCATCATCGAACACGCCCTGCCCTCAATGCGCGCTAATTTTACCGATCTTGGCGCGTCGATGAGCGTATTTCCCTGGGATCCGGTATGAAACACTTCGCTTTCGCCTTGCTGGCATTGGTAGCGGCTTGCGTTGGCAAAGCGCGTGTGGAAGCAGCCCCTGCCCTCGCGGGGACACGCTGGGCGATGGTGCTTGGCGCTGAACACGGGGCAGACCAGCGCGCGCCGACGCTGGAGATCGGCGAAGCCCGCGCCGCCGGATTCGCCGGCTGCAACACCTGGTTCGCCTCGGTCTCGCAACAGGGCGAAGCGTTGAGCTTCGGCATTGTCGGCGCAACGCGGATGGCGTGCGCACCGGAAGCGATGAGCCGCGAGCGGGATTTCGTCGGCGTGCTTGGGGCGACCCGCTTCGCCCGCCGCGACGGCGAGGGGCTGCTCTTGCTCGACATCAGCCGCCAGCCGCTGGCGCGCTTCGCGCCGATGCCCTAGCCGCGCTTGCAAATCGCGGCGCCCAGCCCACATTGGCGCCATGATTGAGCACCGTCCATTTTCAAGCCTCGGCCAATTCGATGCCGATTGGCTCGCCGCGCGCTACCATTTCTCGTTCTCAGGCTATCACAACCCATCGCGCGTGCATTGGGGCGCGCTCCGGGTTTGGAACGACGACACCATCCAGCCCAAAACCGGTTTTCCCCCACACCCCCACTCGGACATGGAGATCATCACCTATGTCCGCACCGGCGCGATCACGCACCAGGATTCGATGGGAAACAAAGGCCGGACCGAGGCCGGCGACGTGCAGGTGATGAGCGCAGGCGGCGGCGTCACCCACTCGGAATACAATCTCGAGGACGAAGCCACCACGCTCTATCAAATCTGGATTCTACCGAAAGAGCGCGGCGGTAAGCCCTATTGGGGCGCGGCGAAGTTTCCGAAACAGGATCGCTCGGGAGCGTTGGTGACGCTGGCGTCGGGCTTCGCGCAGGATCAGGAAGCAGGCGCGCTGCCGATCCGCCAGGACGCGCGCGTGATGGCGGCGACCATGGCAGGAGGCCAGAGCGTTGCCTTCGCGGCCGAGCCTGGCCGCCACTTCTATCTCGCGCTCGCCAAGGGAGCGGCGCGGGTCAATGGAGTAACGCTGGCCGCCCGCGACGGCGCAGCGATCAAGAACGAACCGGAAGTGCAGATCGAGGCTGACGCCGAAAGCGAAATCGTGCTGGTCGATGCGCCCTGAGTGCACATGAACAGTGCAGTCACGTGCTTTGCTTCTCAGTGCATCGCGAGCAAGGTGGGATGACGAGGAAACAACATGGCTAAGCTCTTGATGGCGCTGCTGATGGCGGCGAGTTTGGCGTCGTGCGTCGCGGCGACGGTGGCGGGTGCAGCGATCGGTACCGCCGTAGGGGTCACCGGCGCGGTGGTTGGAGCTACCGTGCAGACCACCGGCGCAGTGGTCGACGCTGTCATCCCCGACGGCGACAAGAAGGACAAAGATGAAGAAGAGTAGCGCGCACACAAACGTGAGTGGCGCGCGCGCCCGGCCGGGCTTATGTTTTGGTTTGTTCTAGTTCGGAGGCTCCCCATGCGTTCGACCATCGCGCTCGTCAGCTTGGCGGCGTTTTTTTCCCTCTCCCTCCCCGCCAATGCGACGCCTGTGAATTTGTCGCCGGTAAGTTTTTCCCCAGAGTTTCAAACCGCTCTCGAGGAGGACCTCGGCGCCCGCGAGGGCGAACGGCTGCAGACGGACCTCGCGAACGCAGTCACCAGAGAGCTTACCGCGCGCGGGGCCAGCATGGGCCAAGGCGGCATCACGATCGAGCTTTCGATCATCGACGCCGATCCCAATCGCCCAACCTGGCAACAGCTGGCCAACCGACCCGGCCTGGACTACATGCGGTCGATATCGGTAGGCGGAGCAGAATTGCGCGCCCTTCTACGCGGTGCAGACGGCCAGATCATAAGTGAGGTCAACCACCGCCGGTATAACCACAGCATTGCAGACGCCGCCTTAGGTGCGTCGAACACGTGGTCGGAAGCGCAGCGGACCATTCGCCGCTTCGCAAGCCGCGTCGCTGACGCCTACGTCGCGGCGCAATAGGGTCAGCGCAGCCCGATTAGCTTGTGGGTTTGCAGGCTGAGCCGCCAGAGTGGGTGAGCCAGGCAATAAGCAATGGCGGCCTCGGTGTTCGCCGTCTTCTCTGCGCCGTCCATCGGCTGCAGGAAGAAGTGCTCGAAATCCAGGCGTTCATAGCGCTCGGGATCGGCGCCCGGCTGCGGAAACACCAGTTTGAGTTCATCGCCTGAAACCTGCACAAGGTCGGCGCGGGCCTTGGGGCTGATGCAAATCCAATCGAGTTTCGGCGGCGCGGTTAGCGTGCCATTGCTCTCCACCGCCACTTCGAACCCCTGCGCGTGAAACGCAGCAATAAGCGGCGAATCCAGTTGTAGCAGCGGCTCGCCGCCCGTGCAGACGAGATACGGCCCTCCCTGTTTCAGGTCGGGCCAGAGCGCGCTTGCGGCGCGTGCAAGCACGTCCGCGTTCTCGAACCGACCCCCGCCGTCGCCGTCCACGCCCACAAAATCAGTATCGCAAAACGAGCAGATCGCCTCAGAGCGGTCCTGCTCACGACCGCTCCAAAGATTGCAGCCGGCGAAGCGCACGAAAACCGCGGGGCGGCCGGCGCGCGCGCCCTCGCCTTGCAAAGTGTAGAACATCTCTTTGACCGCGTAAGTCATGGCTCGCCACGCCATTGCGCCCAGCCGCGCGCGCGCAGCTCACATGCCGGACATGAACCGCACCCGTAGCCCCAGCGGTGGCGGTGCCAGCGGTCGCCCTCATAGCAGGTGTGCGTGTGCTCGACGATCAGATCGACTAGCGTGTCGCCGCCCATTTCGTGCGCGAGCGCCCAGGTCTGCGCCTTGGAGCGGTGCATCAGGGGCGTAACGATCTCGATCTGCCGATCGAGCCCCAGCGCGAGTACGCTCTGCATGGCATCGAGCGTCGTGCGCCGGCAATCGGGGTAACCGGAAAAATCCGTCTCGCACATGCCCCCGACCAAGACGTCGATGCCCCGGCGGTAGGCGTAGGCCGCCGCGACGGACAAGAACACGAGATTGCGCCCAGGCACGAAACTTGTCGGCAGCCCGTTCGCGGCCGTTTCGATGGCGCGGGAGCTCGTCAGCGCACTCTCGGCAATGGCGCCGTACCCGGATAGGTCGATGACCGTATCGCCCCCGAGCCCGGCTGCCAGCCCTGTCAGACGCAATTTTTCCAGCACGACCGGCCGCTGATCCAGCTCGACAGCGTGCCTCTGGCCATAGACAAACCCTATGGTTTCAACCATTTTGTATTGGCCAAACGCCCAAGCCAGGCAAGTCGCCGAATCCTGACCGGCAGAAAACAAAACTAGCGCAGATTGGGACATCACCGCGAAGTCATAGGCGAACTGGCCGCGCACTGGAACATGTTGCAGCTGCGAGAGATTTGCGGGCCCTGCCGTTAGGTAAGTGTGACCCTCCCGCCTCAACCGCAGGGTTGTTGACGGTCCCGTCACCGAATGCGTCGCCCAGGCTGTTGACAGGAGGGGCTATGCTGCCTGCTATAGCGGCCTGGACACCTATGGGCGCGGGGGAGAGTCTCGCTCGCCGAGGCCCTATTTGCCCATGGTTCAAGATCGCGCGGGGGCCAGCTCATCGGCGGCGCCTCGTCAACTGGGAGGTTAGCGATGAGCAGCAAGAAGAAACTGGGATGGCTTTTGCTTTCGGGCGCTTCGCTCGCTGCCATGGGCGCGTTTTCGCCCGGTATGGCGCAGGCGCAGGAAGAGGATGTGATCGACGAAATCGTCGTTACGGCGACGGGCCGTTCGGCGGCGATCCAGGATGTTCCTTTGGCGGTCCAGGCCATTTCCGGCGAAACCCTGGAACAAGCCGGCCTGCAGAGCTTGACCGACCTCACCCAGATTGCACCGACTCTTCGCATCGGCTCCGGTCAGTCGACGACTTCCGGCACCATCGCCTCAATCCGCGGCATCGGCACTGGCTCCGATAACCCGGGTTTCGAAGGCGCAGTCGGCATTTTCATTGACGGCGTCTACCGCGCCCGCGCCGGTGCGGCGCTTGCCGACCTTCCGGATGTCGAGCGAATCGAGGTCCTGCGCGGTCCGCAAGGCACGCTGTTTGGAAAGAACACCTCCGCCGGCGCCATCAGCGTCATTACTGCGGGCCCGGACTTCACGACCGGCGCCTGGCGTGACATGGAATTCGCCGAACGCGGCGGGCTGCGCGCTTCCTTTGGCGCAACCACTGGGCTGACCGAAAATCTCGCCGTCCGTATCGACGGCGCGATCCGCGGCCAGGACGGCTACATCACGGATGTCACGTCCAACCGCGACATCAACAGCACCGACC
>CXWL01005846.1_pt1 | contig 25345 bp, 20 predicted proteins | sample 590931 | NCBI WGS metagenome assembly CXWL01 (sample SAMEA3498368, study PRJEB10139) | groundwater metagenome | biome: water well; material: biofilm material | place: Germany | collected 2015-04-27
TCTGCCGAAGGCGGGCAAAGAGTTGACCGAGGAAATTGTTCCGCCCGAAGCCAACCTCGAAGGTAAGGCCTTTAGCCTCAATAAAGGGTGCTATCCTGGCCAGGAGGTCGTTGCGCGAATGGATACGTATGGGAATGTCCGCCGTCGGATGGTGGGGATGACCCTTAGTGGGGACCTGCTGCCACCGCATGGGGCCAAGCTCTTTAGTGGCGACCGCGAAGTTGGCTGGGTGAGTAGCGCCGCAATGTCTTCCGCCATGGGATGTCTGATTGCCCTGGGCTTTCCTCTCCGTGATTTTTCCGCTCCCGGCACGGAATTGTCTGTTCAGTTTAACGAAGGTCAGAGCACGGCCACGGTGCACGCGTTGCCATTCGATGTTCGTCGTCCAGAAACAGTGTAAGTCGACTCTGCCTGCCTTGGTCATGGGCTCTCTTGGTCGTGACCGCAACCAGCGGTACCCCTCGTCAGATCTTCTCTCAATACCGAGTGAGCGAACTCCTCAAGCAGGACCTCGATATAGAGCCAAGGATATGAGTGTGTATCGTGTTCGGCCTCGTGGAGTCGTTGAGTATTCTCCACGTTTACGGTCAAGGCCCTGGTGTCTTCTTAGGCGGGTTGACTGCTTGTGGCGGTGAGTGCTCAGACGTCATATGGGTGTGTGAAGTTCCAGCCTTCGTGACAGCATGTACGCCAGGCTCGAGATATTGGAGAGGTCAAGGTGGAGACGTAGGACAGTATGGGACAGGGGGCACGCGACGGCTTCGCTGTGGTTCAGCAATCACTGGACCACAGCGAAGATGAATGGGCGTGAGCTGGTAGAGCGCTTTTCGAGCCGCCTTGAGGGCCGAGGAAGGTCGATTAGCGTTCAGGGTTTCTCGCGGATGCGACAGCGCCAGCGAAGTCGAACAGGCTCTTGCGATCCGTGTCGTCAAGGGCTAACAGGATATGCGTTTCTTCCGCGTGCATGAGTCTCAGGCTGAGGAACGGCTCTTCTTGGCGTTTTTCCTTGTTATCCCAGACCGCGTCGATTAATTGCACCTTGTCGAGATCGCTGACGGACACGATGTCGTAGCGAAAATACGAATCGCCGATGACCATGTCATAAACAACTTTTCCTGCAGTCAGGATCAGGATGTTTAAACGGCCCTGCTCCTCGTAGCCCTCCGGGAGGAATTTATTGACGTGCACATGGGAGATCTTTCGATCGCCTAGGGCGGTTACGATATTCCGTTCGAGTATGTCGTAATCAATTTGAAGCGCGCGTTCGTCTGGGCCCGTGGCTGCCACAGCGGCAGATTTCGCGGTTTCAGCAATATCCTTCGCAGTCATCAATGCCATGGAATCTCTCCTTCGTGATAATCGTGCAATGTCGAGGGCAGATCGCCTACGAATGGGTACGATAAACGGGTGCCGCCCTGGATTGCAAGGGCGGGAATAAGAAAGACCGTATGGTGCTTATCGGTTGGATTGTGCCTCGAAGGTTTTCCCGAAGCGAACCGTTCCCGTTCCGTCTACGATGCGGAGGGTGACGGTTTCGCCATCAACGGTGATGACCCCAAAATTAGGAAATTCGCCTTCGCTGTACAGCGGCGTGGGATTGAGCAGGGGAGAAGGCTGCATCGGCTTTTGGGTGCGGGCTGAGAGCGGACCACTGATGAATTCGTAAAAATCCACGGTACTGTCCCGATTGGGGTCGTAGGCCGTGGCCTGGGCATAATGGACGTCCCCAGCGAGCCAGATCACATTGCGGATGTGGTGGTCGAGGATGGTGTTCATAATTGCTTGGAGCTCGGTTCCAAACCCCGTGCCGTCGGTCGTACGGGACCAACTATCGGTTCCTGGATTCGCTGTCGTGCCTCCTTTGGGGTTGGAGAGCGGCACGCTGGTGACAATGAATTTCCATGTGGCATTGGAGGCGGTGAGCCCCTCACGGAGCCACGTCAATTGCTGTTCGCCGAGCATCGTTTTCTTGGGGCCGTCGGGATCAGCGTTACGACTGCGATACTGACGGGTATCGAGGAGGAAGAATTCCGCGTCCTTTCCCCACCGAGTTGTGCGATAGAGGCGGGTGGGGTCGTTCGATTGCTTCGCGATGGGCCAATAATCCACGAACGCTTGTCGCCCAATCGGCATCTGTTTTTCGAAGGGACCGGAGAAATTGTTTTGCACCTCATGGTCGTCCCAGACGGCGTAGACCGGCACTTGGGCAAAGAATCGCTGAAGAGAGGACGACTCCTTCTGGTAGCGATGTTTGGCCCAGTAGTCCTCTAACGTGATGGCAAGAAAATCGCTGCCTGGCGCATTAGGGGGTGATGGGCATTTGTCGTCCGCGTACATGGTGTCCCCGAGGAATAGAAAAAAGTGCGGGGAAAAGCGGGAAAGTGTCTCGAAAATGGGATAGCCGCTTTCGGCTTGCCGGCAGAACCCCTGTCCTCCCAGATCTCCGCTCCAGGCAAAGCGGAGGTGGGTGCGGGTCTGAGCGGCTTGTGGAGTCTTGAACTGGCCACGCCCAGCCACCGTGAACTGATCCTGCTGAGGGGTAGCGCTCAGTGGGATGGTGAGCACGTCGTAGGTGTACAGCACATCGGGGGTCAGGCCAGTCACTGGGACTGTGACGGTGAAATCATGCTCGGGAGTGGTGGTGACAAGGGCGGAATAGTGCGGGGGCTTCGAGAACATTCCGCCTTCCTTCCAGCGAATCTGCACCTGGGCAGCGTGTGGTGTCCGCACCCACACGAGCGCTGAGTTGGTGTCGACATCTCCTACGACCGTGCCGTGGGGCAAGGGTAGGAGTGTCGCAAAGGGGCTGGAAGGCGGGAGGTCTGTCCGAGGCTGGTGAGGGCATCCTGTCAAACCTGTGAGGAGCAGAATGAGCCCAGCTATGCCATGCCAGCACACACGCATCTTGGGGCATTTTGATACCTGAAGTGCATGACCGTCGTCAAGCGTGGGTGAGTTTGGTTGCATTTGGGGTTGAGGCTTGGGCATACTGAAAACAGGTTTTTTGTAGGAATTTTGTAAGTGAGTATATTGAGGACACCATGGACTGGAAGACGATTCTGAGTCAGCAGCGCTGTTTAATCCAAGATTGCGGTAATCGGATCTATGCTCCAGGGGGAAAGAGTGCGCTCTGCCGAGACCACTTTCTGGAGTATGTCAAATGGCGGCGAAAACGCGGATTGGCGATGTTTACAAAATATGCTGCGATGACCATGGACGAGCGAGATCTCATCGTGTCCGAGTGGAGCAAGACGGTCAAGGTCGAATAGTCCTCAGCGATTGAGCCGTGTGTGCTCGGCATTCAGATTGTGAGCGGAAGCCCTACGGATTGTGCCACCAGAACCTCTTCCCGCGAGCGCAGTGACCAGTTCTCTTCCTGTTACCCTCCTCCCATAATGGGCGAGCCATGGTGGTGAATCAGCAGCCATCGGTCGCCAATCCGCTCGTATAAATTCGTGGCGATGACTTGGCTGTGCATCGGCTCGTCATCCTGCCGGCTCGTCAGATTTTCTGTGCAGAGAACCCAGGCGATATCTCCCGCCACCTGAACCTGCAAGTCGGTCAATTCAAATTGCATCGAAAACGTGTTGTTGAAGATTAGGACCCAGGAGTCTCGAACCGCGGGCCATCCTGAGCGGATCGTCCACCCTGGGTGGATACAGGTCACATAGTCTTCCTGTGCCCACACGAGATTCATATCGGCGATATCGAGACGCTCGAAGGCTTTGTAAAATTGTTGGTTGGCCAAGGTCACTGCTTCAATCCGCTCTTTGATCATCGTGTATTCCTTTATTTAGTGTGCGATGCGTCGATTGATTAGCCAGACGCCCGCCAGAATCAGGGAGATGCCCAGCACTTCGCGCATACCGATCGGTTCTTCGAGGACCAGTGCGGACAGGAGCAGCGCCGAGACGGGGATGAGATTCAGAAAGGCTCCGGCCCGCGAGGGGCCAATCCCTTGAACCCCGTAGAGCCAGGCCTGTTGGCCCAGAGCGGTTGCGAAGACAACCAAATAGCCCAGAGCGACCCATCCTCCGACAGAGACGGTTCCGAATCCCTCGGCTAGCACCTTCTGGTCCATCCATACGAGCGGGATTTGCGGTAACACCGATAAGAAGATGGTGGTCCAGTTAATCAGCAGAGGCGAGAACCGATCCATGACTCGCCGGCTGCCGATGGAGTAGAGCGCCCAACTGACAAGGCCCAAGATGACGAGCGTTCCGCCAAGCCAGGGGTTGGTTCCTAGGGCGATATCCGTGCCGATGCCGGAGACAAGCGCGACGCCGGTGAAGGAGACCATGCAGCCGAGCCAAACGGCGGAAAATGGAATGTCGCGGAGCACGAGGGATGACAACAGGGCGGTGATGACGGGACTTGCCCCGATGATCACGCCAGCGGAGGCGGCTCCGATATAGCGCAAGCCGAAAAGCGTCAATAGGTGGTTGCCGAGGACGCCGAGGGAGAGGAGTGCGAGGATGCCCCAGTCTTTGCCGTGAATAGCAGTCGTGCGACCTTCTCGCCACAGCCAGAGGGGAAACAAAATAGCCAGGGCGCCTAGCCCTCGCAGCAGAGAGGTTTCCACGGCGGAAAACGAGCCCAGGGCAAACTTCTGTCCGACGATCGACCCGCCCCACACCACGGCGGCTGTCGTGAGGGCGGTGAATGCGGCTACGTCGGAAGGTTTATGCATGATACGCAGGCGTATAACAGTGGCCGACAGGGGGAGTCAAGGACGAGAGCGGATCATCGCGCCTGTATGGTCTCATGACTTGCGGCTAGATGTGCTATCTCGATAGCTCTGTCGTTGAAGGTAGGACTGAGCAGGAGAACGACGCCAGACGGAAGGGATGAGAGGGGTGCGATGTATAGAGTGAAGGTGTCCGCTATGGCCCATCGAGGGATGCTGGGTGGATATCCCAGCCTGGTCGTCACAGCGAAGTTCTGGATCTGGGCACTGTCGTTCCACGTTGTACGGTAAGTCAGATATGCGTATTCCGGTCGTCACGTCTCTCACCCACCATGTGAGTTCCTGGGGGATGAACAGTGATGATGATAGACAGTGAGTCTGGGTAGTAGGGGACGTTCCTCATTTGCTAGGCGTTGGTGAAGCGGGCGGCCTGTGTATCCGTTACCCTCGGCGGGATCGTCACCTTGGAAATCTGGCGAAGTGTTAGGCGAACATGGACGGTGATTTCATCTAGAGGAGCTGATGGATGTGCTGGTTCAGAAGGTCGTCACTTCAATGAAAGCATGGCGTGGTTAGCCAGGGAAATCAGGGGGTCCGGATAGACGCCAAAGAACAGCACTCCAGCGAGAGCACAGCAGAGGACGATGGCTAAGGCTGGTGAAAGCACGAGCATTGGCGCCGCCGCGGTCTCTTCCTTGGGATCACGCATGTACATGACCATCACGATCCGAAGGTAGAAATAGGCCGACATTGCCGCAAAGAGCACGGCCACGACCGCGAGCCAGGTCATCCCAGCCTTCACTGCACCCCAGAACACATAGAGCTTGCCGATGAAGCCGGCGGTCGGGGGAATGCCGGCGAGGGAAACCATGAATGCGAGCATCAGCGCGGCGACGACCGGCTGACGTTTGGCCAATCCTGCGTAATCCTCGATCTCGTTCCCTTCGATGCCATGCTTTCGTAGCATGGCCACCACGGCAAAGGCCCCCATGGTCATAAAGGTGTAAATGGCGAGATAGAGCATGACGGAAGAGATGCCGAATGCCCTAATGGAGCTGTCTGTTCCGCTATGGCCAGCCACAATCACGCCGATCAACGCGTATCCGGCATGGGCAATACTCGAATAGGCCAGCATCCGTTTGATGTTGGTCTGGACGATGGCGACGACATTGCCGATGAGGAGAGTTCCTACGCAGATCATGACAAAGAGGCCGTCCCAATCTGTCTGGATGCCGCCCAAGCCTTCGATGAAAATTCTGAGAAAGGCCCCGAAGCTGGCGGCTTTCGACGCGACGGCCATGAAGGCGGTCACCGAGGTGGGCGAGCCTTCGTAGACATCCGGGGTCCACATGTGGAAGGGCACGGCGGAAACTTTGAAGCCGAATCCCACAATGAGCAACACCATCCCAAGGAACAGGGTGGAATTGTGGAGGCCGTCGGTGGCAATGGCTTCGGCGATGACGGAGAGTTTCGTCCCACCGGTGGCACCGAAGATCAACGAGATGCCGTAGAGCAATAGGCCAGAGGAGAAGGCGCCCAGCACAAAGTATTTGGCCGCGGCCTCCAGCGATTTGGGTTCGAATCGCTTGAATCCAGCAAGAATATAGAGGGAGATCGACATGAGTTCCAGGCCGAGATAGATGGTCAAGAGGTCCGCAGCCGACACCATGACCATCATCCCCGCGAGGGATAGGAGCATGAATCCGTAGTATTCAGTCAGGGCAATGCCTTCAGCTCGCAGGTAGGGCATCGACAGGAGAATCGTCAACCCTGTTGCGAGGTAGAGCAACAATTTCCAGAATCCGGCATAGGGATCGAGAATAACCAGATCGCTAAAGGCAAATGTTCGACCGCTCATATGCGTAGCGGTAATCAGCGCACACACTCCCAGCGTGCCCAAGCACAGCCACGCGAGGGTGTGCTTATACTTTTTCGGCAGGATGGGCTCGATGGCCAGCACAAGGCAGGCCGCTATCACGACCAGCAGCTCCGGGAGAATGACCTGAAGATCGGCTACATTCATGGTGTCGTGTCGAGGCTCCCCTGTGCGCTGGACTCAGGCTGACGTGGTGATGGTAGTGTCTCAATCTTGGCCACGGCGGTTGGATTGACCCGGTCGACGACCTGATTCACGCTCGCGTGCATTCTCATCAGCAGCGGATTGGGAAACAGCCCCAACCAAAAGACCAACACGGCCAGGGAGGTCAGAATCCCCATCTCGCGTAGGGACAGATCGTGGAGCCCATGGCTGGTCTTTTCGGTGGTGGGACCGAACACGACTCGCTGCACGAGTGACAGCAGGTAGACGGCGGCGAGGATGATGCCGAGCGAGGCGATAACAGCTGCGGGCTTGCTCCAAAAGAACGTGCCCGCCAACACCAGAAACTCACCGACGAAACTATTGGTGCCCGGTAATCCGAGGGACGAGAGGGCAAAGATCACCAGGAAGGTCGCGTATCGTGGCATCGGGCTCGCAAGTCCACCGTTGTCTGCAATTAAGCGGCTGTGCGTGCGCTCATAAATCATGCCGACACAGCAGAACAACGCGCCGGTGGTGATACCATGGTTCACCATCTGGAGCAGGGCGCCTTCGATCCCTTGGGCATTGTATGTGAACAGCCCGAGCGTGACGAATCCCATATGGCTGACGCTGGAGTAGGCGATCAATTTCTTCAAATCCGATTGTGCCAAGGCCATAAACGCGCCATAAATGATGGCGATGAGTGATAGCGCGGCCATGGTCGGCGCAAAGGTCACACTGGCATCCGGCAACATGGGCAACGAGAATCGCAGAAAGGCGTAGGTGCCCATTTTCAATAAAATGCTGGCCAGGATCACGCTGCCGGCAGTCGGGGCTTCCACGTGAGCATCTGGCAACCAAGTGTGGAAGGGGAACATGGGGACTTTGACAGCGAACGCGATGAAAAATGCCCAGAAGATCCAACTCTGGAATGTCGTGGAATAGGAGACGCGGCTGAGTTGCAGAATATCGAAGGTCTCCCCGCCTTGGAAGAACAGCGCCAGCATGGCGACGAGCAAGAGCAGGCTTCCTGCCAGGGTGTACAGAAAGAATTTGATGGCGGCATAGAGCCGATTCGGCCCTCCCCAGACCCCAATGAGGAGATACATCGGAATCAGCATGGCTTCCCAGAAGACGTAGAACAAGACAAAGTCGAGGGCAACAAACACGCCGATCATGGCGGTTTCCATCAACAGGAGCATCGCCATAAAATCTTTAATCCTGGTTTCGATGGCGCGCCAAGAGACCAGCACGCACAAGGGCATCAGGAAGGTCGTCATGAGGATGAGCGGCATGCTGATGCCGTCGATGCCGACGCTGTAGGAGATCGGCGGTGCGTTGATCCAGCTGACCCGTTCCACTAATTGCATTTTCGGAGTGGTTGGATCGTAGAGCCACCAGAGAGGGAGGGAGAGTATCCCTTCCGCCACGGTGACGCCAAGAGCCACCCACCGTGTACGCGCCAACGGCAGAACATACAGCGCGACCGCTCCCAATACGGGCAGCAGAATCAGTAGGGTGAGCCAGGGAAATCCGCTATTGAGAATGACGGCGTCGCTCATTGAAGACACGTGATCTCTTTGCCGCAGATTAGAATAGTAAATACACGCCCATCATGACGACGGCCCCAATGGCCATCCCGAGGGCGTAATGTTGCGTTTGCCCGGTTTGCATCAATCGCAAAAACCAGCTGCTCCAGGCGACAGCTCGGGCGACACCATTCACGGCTCCATCGATGATGGCCACGTCCACATGTTTCCACAGGCTGGCAGACAGGGTCGTCGTCGGATGGACGAAAATCTGGTGATAGGCTTCGTCGACGTACCATTTATTGAGGGAAAGACGATAGAGCTGCTGCCATTGGTGCGTGAGACGATCCGGCAAGGCCGGATTAAGCACATAGGCGTAATAGGCTGCGCCGATCCCGCTCAATCCTAGGAGTGTGGCGATCGCCATGATGGTCAAGGCCTCGGTCCCCCCGTGATGATTGGCTGACGCCTCTCCATTGTGAAACATCGGCTCCAAAAACCCTGGGATGTCGAGGTATCCGCCCAAGATTGCTAGCATGGCCAAGACGAGTAAGGGTGTCGTGATGGTCTTCGCCGGCTCGTGAATGTCGTGGGCCTGATCTTTCCGGTGCTTACCCTTTGCCGCAGGCTGCGGCACCATCCGCGACGTACCCCAGAATGTCACAAAGACGAGGCGAAAACTATAGAACGCGGTCAGGCCTGCCGTGAGTAGCCCCAGCACGGTGAGTCCCTTGCCTAAGGTGCCAGCCGACCAGGTGGAGACTAGGATTTCGTCCTTACTGAAGAAGCCAGAGGTGAGCGGGAAGCCCGCCAGTGCCAGTGACCCAATCACGAACGTCCAGTAGGTGATCGGCAACTTGTCTTTGAGACCACCCATCCGGCGCATGTCTTGTTCATGATGCAGCGCGACGATCACAGAGCCGCATCCTAAAAAGAGCAGCGCTTTGAAGGCTCCGTGCGTCAATAAGTGATACATCCCAGCTGTGTAGGCACCTACGCCGCAGGCCATGATCATATAGCCTAATTGGCTGACCGTGGAGTAGGCCACGACGCGCTTGATGTCTGTTTGGGTGAGGGCGATCGTGGCGCCGAGGAGCATCGTGATGCCGCCAGTCACGGCGACGACATCAAGAGCCGCAGGGCTGAGATTGTAGAGTGGAGCAAGGCGGGCGACCATAAAGACCCCGGCGGTGACCATGGTGGCCGCATGGATTAGGGCGGAAATGGGGGTCGGTCCCTCCATCGCATCCGGTAGCCAGACGTGAAGCGGGAATTGTGCCGATTTGCCGACCGCGCCGGTAAAGAGCAGCAGGCAGATCAACGTGATGAGGCCGATCTCCCAACTTCCGTTGAATGGAGCCAACAGATTGATGGTCTCGATGGCATGTTCGGTGGCATGGGGAAAGATCGCGCTGAATTCCAGCGAGCCGAACGTGAGCCAGACCAGGAGCAACCCCAGGAGAAAGCCGAAGTCTCCCACACGATTGACCACGAAGGCTTTCGTCGCGGCGGCACAGGCGGACTGGCGTTCGTACCAGTGGCCGATCAAGAGATAGGAACAGAGACCCACGGCTTCCCAAAAGACAAAGAGTTGCAGCAGATTGTCCGACATCACGAGCATTAGCATGGAGAAAGTAAACAGCGCGATGTAGGCGAAGAAGCGTGCATAGCCGCGTTCCCCGTGCATGTAGCCGATGGTGTAGATGTGGACCAGCGTACTCACGGTGGTGACGAGCAGTAACATTACCGCGGTCAAACGGTCGATCACCAGGCCTAGGTTCAGGGTGTAGGTGCCGGATGTGGCCCAGGTGTAGAGCGGAACGGAAATGGTTGTTCCCCCAGCCACTTCGGCGAAGGCAAACACCGACAGCAGGAATGACCCCGCGACCGCAGGGACGGCGATCATATGCGCGCGTTCCTTAATCCAGTGGCCTCCGAGCCCAACGACCAGGAATGCCACGAATGGCAAGAATGGGATTAACGCGTACAACATGCCGCTACCATTTCAGAAGCGTGAAGTCATCGACATTGATGCTGGACTTGTTGCGGTGCAACGCGATGATAATGGCCAGGCCCACGGCCACTTCCGCAGCGGCTACCGTGAGGGCAAAGAATACGAAGATCTGCCCCGCCACGTCCTGGAAGTATTCCGAGAAGGCCACGAAATTGATATTGGTGGCGTTCAACATCAACTCGATGCTCAACAAAATGACGATGATATTTCGTCGGATCAATACGCCCACGACCCCTGCCACGAACACAATCGCACTGAGAATGAGGTAATACGATAAGGGGACGCTCATTGCGGGGCTCCCGAGCTGGATTCCTCTGTCGAGCTGGGCGGATCGAATAAATCTCGTTTGGCCAAGACAATGGCCCCGATCATGGCTACCAGCAGAATCAACGAGGCGACCTCGAACGGGAACAGATAGGTGGAGTAGAGCACCTGCCCAATCGTTTCGGTATTTCCTGGGGACTCGACCAGGCTGTCAGCTGCCGGGGTGCTCGCGCCAGTCCCAAGGCCTTTCGTGCGGATGAATATGAACAATAAGATCTCGGTGAGGAGGGCGACCCCAAGGAATGCGCCGACCGCATACTGGGAATGGTAGCGTTCATCCTGTTTGATGTTCAGGATCATGACGACGAAGAGGTACAACACCAGAATAGCGCCGGCATAGACGATGATCTGGACCGCTGCTAAAAATTCTGCATGGAGCGTGACGTAGAGGCCCGCGACATGAAAGAACATGATCAGGAGCGAGAGCACGCTGTAGACAGGGTTGCGGAGCGCCACGACTAAGATGGCAGTCAGCGCGATGATGCCTGCGAAGTAAAAGAAGAACAAGTGTGCCACAGTATCGATCCTTATCCCGTTCCGATTCAATGCCCAGTTATGCGTCTCGGTGTCTCGTGGGGTGGGACAAGCGGGATCGCATTACGAAGGCTTCTCCGGGAGATTTTTAAACGCGACATTGAAAAATGCCACATTGGGATGCTGGAATTCCAACCGCTTCTCCCGAACCGGATACGACCGATCGCCGATTGCTAGAAGCTGTTGCTTGTTCAGATGCAACTGGCGTTTGTCGAACACGGCCCATTCATACTCGCGGGTCATCCCAAGGGCATCCACGGGACAGGCATCTACGCAGATTCCGCAGAAGAGGCACCGCGTCATGTCCATGTAGTATTCCTTGGCATACCGTTTGGTCGGTTCCCCCGGCACTTCACTGCTGACGACACGAATGACGCGCGAAGGGCAGGCGGCCTCGCACAAATCGCAGCCCACGCATTTCTCCGTGCCGTCGTCATAGCGTAGCAACGACAGCATCCCACGGTAGCTGTCTGGCAATACCCGCTTCTCATGGGGGTATTGCAGCGTGATGGGCTTGTAATGCACGAGATGGCGGAGCGTCGCCATCATGCCGACTAGAATCTCATAGAAGGTCCATGTTTTCAGCCGGCTTTTGAGGTCCTTAGTCATCCTCGCTCATTCTCCCAGGCCTTGACCGTGGTGTACTCGCTTAGCGAAACAGGTACGCGGCGATCGCGGTGATCAGGATGTTGCCCAAGGCGATGGGCAGCATCACCTTCCAGCCAAACCGCATCAGTTGGTCGTAACGCAACCGTGGGAGCGTGGCTCGGAGCCAGAAAAATAGGAACAGGAAGGCATACACCTTGAGCGTGAACCAGACGAGGTTCTCGATCCAGGCGAGATTCGGCGACACGAAACTGCCTAAGATCGTGCCAGGATAGGGCGCATTCCATCCGCCGAGGAACATAATCGTGGCGATGCAGGAGACCAGGATCATATTGGCGTATTCCGCGATGAAGAAGAATGAAAATCGCATCCCGCTGTACTCGGTGAAAAATCCAGCGACCAGCTCGCTCTCAGCTTCCGGCAGGTCGAATGGTACACGGTTGGTCTCCGCGACCGCCGAGATGACATAGACGACGAAGGCAAAGAGTTGCGGAAAGGGCGCGGCCAAAATAAACCAATGCCAGAATCCACCGCTCTGCGCCTCCGTAATTTTGACTAGGCTTAGAGAGCCGGAGAGCATCAGAACCCCCACAATGGCGAGCCCGACATTCAGTTCGTAGCTGATGACCTGGGCGGCGGAGCGTAGGCCGCCGAGTAGGGAATATTTACTGTTCGAGGACCATCCAGCCAGAATAATGCTGTAGGCGCCAATGGAGGTAAACGCTAGGATATACAGAATCCCGATATTGATGTCGCTCACGATGAATGGCTTGAACTCGATTCCGAACAATTCGATGGTCTGATTGGGGCCAAACGGGATCACCGCAAAGCCGATCAGCGCGGTCACCAAGCCAAGGATCGGGGCCAAGGTGAACAGGAATTTGTTCGCCCCGGACGGGATGATGTCTTCCTTAAAGAAGAGTTTGAGGCCATCTGCGATTGGTTGGAGGATGCCGTATGGCCCGACTTCCATGGGGCCCATCCGGTCCTGCATCCAGCCGAGCACTTTGCGCTCGGCCAAGGTCAGGATCATCACCGTCAGCATGATGATCCCCATGACCGCTGCGATTTGGGCGAGAGAGAATGCCAATTTCACGCCTACTTCAGTCACAGCCCATCTCCTTCGTCTCCTCCGCCGTGTGCGGCACGCGGAGCGCTAGGGTTATCGGTCGTCTACGTTGTTGCGCGCGCAATCGTGACCTGCGTCGATTTGCAGTACGGAACACCCGTACTCGCATCGCGAGTGACGGTCATCAATCGCCGGGCATCCTGATCAAAATGCTCGGGGAACACGACGAGTTTTCGAGGAATTCGTTCCAACAGTTTCACCGTCGTCTGGAGGCTCCCCTGGGCGTTCGAGACGCGCACAGGATCTCCTTCCGCTATGCCAAGTGGCGCTGCGTCAAGCGGATGCATGGCGAGCGATCCAGCGGGCGCAATCTGACGAAGCCCTTTGGCGAAGGTTGAGAGTTTGCCCGAGTGAAAGAGGCTCTGGCTCAGCAGTAATGTGAACGGCTCATGGTCTGATGTCGCCTGGGTGGCTGAAACGGTGTACCGTTGATCGAGGTCAGCCTCAAATCCTCCGGTGAGATAGGCCTCGACAGCTTGCCGGTTGATGGTAGCCGGGGTTGGGGCTGGGCCCAATTGCCCATAGTTCGGAATCAGGCTGCGAATTTCCCTTAGAATCTCTTTGGCGTCGGCGTACTCCAACGGGTGGCCCAAGAGAATCGACAAGGCTGATAAGATTTCCCAATCCGCAAGACTTTCTCCGACCGGATCGATGGCCTGACGAACCGCTTGCACGTGCCCTTCTGTACTAGTAAAGGTGCCGTTCTTTTCTGCATAGGAACACGCCGGAAAGACCACGTGGGCGAGCGCGGCTGTTTCTGTGAGGAAGAGCTCTTGGCAGACCAGGAGGTCCAGTTTCTCCAACGCCTCCTGTGTGTGGGCCTGTGGAGGAAGTGATCCGATGGGATTGTCTCCCACGACGAACAGGGCTTTTACGGCACCAGTTCGGGCGTCTTCCAGAATATCCAGCAGGGATCGTGAATCGCCTGAGGGGATGTTGTCCTTCCAGGCGGAGGCGATTCGATCGCGTGCCTCGATGTCAGTCAGTAACGCCGCACCGGGTAGAAACCCGGCGGTCGTGCCCATCTCAATGGCGCCCTGCTCGTTGTTCTCTTCCGCGAGCGGTGCAAGCCCACTTCCTGGACGTCCGTGATGGCCCGTCAGTAAGAGCAGATCCAAGAGATTGGTAGCCAGACCCGACGCACCGGGAGTTCGCAAGGCGATCTGTCCAACCAGAATGACCCCACGAGAAGCGCGGGCAAAGGTGGCGGCGGCTTCGCGAAAGGCCTCCTGCGCAACGCCTGTGTTTGCGAGAAGATCCTGCCAGGACAGGCGGCCGACCCGCTCAGACAGTTTTTGCACATACGTGGGTGCTCGCTGGCGCAGGGCTGAGTCAATCAACCCATCTTCACAGACGGCCTTGATGAGCCCGAGTACCGCCATAGCCATCTGTTCGGGATGCAGGGACAGATGATGCGTCGAGAGGCTGGCGATATTGCTGATCGTGCCGATAGCCGGTTCTAGCGCTTCCAACGTGATCAAGGACGCCCCGTGCTTCTTGACCGCCTCTTTGACCCTCAGGCCAGTAATAGGATTCGTTTCAGTAATATTGGTGCCGACGAGGAGCAGGGCCTCGGCTGCGGCGATATCCTCGAAGGTGAGCGTCCAGCGTGAGGTGCCTTGGACCCGCTGTAAGGCTGTGACGGCGTTCACGTGACCATAACGAGCGCTGCTGTCGATCTTATTGGTGCCGATGACGGTGCGCAGAAACTTTTGGAAAAAATAAAGTTCTTCATTCGTGCAGCGCGAGCCGATGAGACCGGCAAACGCGTTGGCGCCATGGGCTAGTTTGAGCTGGGCGGTCCGTTCGGCGACGAATTCCAAGGCCTCTTCCCAGGTCGTTTGCACGAGTTGGCCGTCTTTGCGGACCAGTGGGTGTAAGAGGCGATCCGGATGGGTGCTGACATGGTAGCCAAAGTACCCGCGGGCGCAGAGGTCGCCGTTATTCCGGCCGGTGCCATGGGCGGACATGACTTCGATGAGCTGGTTGTCTTTGGTCTGGATCGTGAGCTGGCACCCGTCTCCACAATAGGTGCAGGTGGTGTCGGTCCGCTTCAGCATCCATGGCCGGTACTCATACATCGACAGGCGGCTGGTGATAGCGCCGACGGGGCAAATCTGGATGCAGCCGCCGCAAAACTCACAATCCAGGTCCTGATTCTTGAAATGCGTAATCTCCGTCATCGTGCCGCGGTTGATCGGGGCGAGGGCCTTGACGTCCATGACTTCGTCGCAATAGCGGACACAGCGGAGGCACTGCACGCAGCGATTCATCTGTTTTTCGATGAGCGGGCTGAAATATTCTTTTTGGAACACCCGTTTGACTTCGACGAAGCGGCTGGTCGTTGGCGTGTACTCGTGTGAAAAGTCCTGCAAGTCGCAACGCCCACCCTGATCGCATACGGGGCAATCCAGTGGATGGTTAGCCAGGATGAACTCTAAGACGGATTTATGCGCGTCGTTGACGACGGTGGTCGCCGTGCGCACCACCATGCCCTCGGTAACGGGCGTGCTGCAGGAGGTTTGTAGTTTCGGAACCTTTTCTATCTCGACTAGGCACATGCGGCAATTCGCGTCTGGTGTGAGCTTGGGGTGATAGCAGAAATGCGGAATCATCACGCCAGCTTGGCGGGCAGCCTCGATGACATAGGTCCCTTTCGGCACTGAGAGCGCAATGCCGTCGATGGTTAAGCGGACCGTGTCTATTGTGGTCGGTGCCATGTGTATCCGTCGCCGAGTCTAGTGCCTGGCCGCTGTCGGCATGATTAATTCAGATGCGCCCGAGGCTTCTGCCTCCAGGATTAACGCTTCATATTCTGGGCGCCAATATTTGAGCGAGCTTACAATAGGGGACACGGCTGCGTCGCCGAAGGCGCAAACTGTGCGTCCAGCGATGTTTTTGCATAGATCGAGCAGGGTTTCAAGGTCTTGCGGTCTGCCGCGCTTGGCCACGATCCGTTGCATGACTTGCACCAACCACGAAGTGCCCTCTCGGCATGGGCTGCACTTGCCGCAGGACTCGTGATAGAAGAATTCCATCAAACGCAGCACTGCCCAGGCGATGCTCGTCCCCTCTTCCATGACCGTGACACCCCCTGAGCCCAGCATGGAACCGGCTTGCGCCACGGATTCGAAGTCCAACTTCACATCGAGATGTTGCGGTGTCAGGAATGGCGCCGAGGCGCCGCCTGGGATAAACGCCTTCAACGGCTTCTCACCGCGCATCCCGCCCGCATGCTCGTAGATCAATTCGCGACAGGTGATCCCCATCGGCACTTCATAATTTCCTGGTCGCTTCACATGGCCGCTGACGCAAAACACCCGTGTGCCGGCGCTCTTTGGCGGGGAGCCGATGCCCGCGAACCATTCTGGCCCCCGGGCGATGATATGAGGAAGATTGGCGAGCGTTTCAATGTTATTGACCACGGTCGGCTTTTGATACAGCCCATGTGTGGCGGGGAAGGGCGGTTTTACACGAGGCAATCCGCGCTTGCCTTCCAGGGATTCGAGCAAGGCTGTCTCTTCGCCGCAAATGTAGGCCCCCGCACCCCGATGCACGTAAATCTGGATGTTGACGGGAGCGCCCAAGACCGTTGTGCCCAAATATCCGGCTGCTCGCGCTTCGGCAATTGCTTGTTCAAGAATTTTGGCGCCCAACACCATTTCGCCCCGGATGTAAATATAGGCCGTTTCTGCGCCGATGGCATAGCAGGCGATCGCCATGCCTTCGATGATTTGGTGGGGGTCGCGCTCAATGAGCTGACGGTCCTTGAAGGTGCCGGGTTCGCTTTCATCAGCGTTGCAGCAGAGGTATCGTGGGCCTTTGTAGTCTTTCGGCAAGAAGGACCACTTGACGCCAGTCGGGAAGCCGGCACCCCCTCGCCCGCGGAGGCCGGATTTCGTTACGATTTGGGTGACGTCAGCTGGAGCCATACTGGCGAGCACTTTGCGCAAGGCTTGATAGCCGCCAGTCTGCTCATATTCTTTGAGCGATCCGCCGTAGCCTGGCTGCGACATATTTTTCAGGAGCACCAATTCGTATTTTGGCATCGTCTTAGAGACTCAACAATCGACCGTCATGAGCTACGCATGAATGTGCTATAGCCGCTCACGCCCGTGAATGGCACCATACACTATGAATGCTTCTCTCCGACTGGTTCCGGCCACATGAATGGTCCGGTTTTCAGTATGCACACCCCGTCTTGGCGTAAGTCAGCCAGGATTCGCTCCACTTTGGATTCCGTCAACCACTCGTAGTAATCGTCGTTGATCTGCATCATGGGGCCGGTGCCGCAGGAGGCTAAACATTCGACTACACTCAGGGTGAAAAGTCCGTCCGCTGTCGTTTGCCCCGGATGAATGCTCAATCGAGTATGAAGCCAGTCGAGCAAGGTATCTGATCCCACCAAGGCGCACATGAGCGATTTGCACACCTGGATGTGGAATTTGCCAACCGGTTTGAGGTTAAGCATCGTGTAAAACGTCGCAACCTCATAGACTTGTGGCGGGGTCAACCCTAGAATCTTCGAGATTTCTTTCATCGCGGTCTCGGTCACATAGCCCTCCTCACGCTGAGCGAGATAGAGGAGCGGCAGCAACGCCGATCGCTTTACTGGATAACGACTCAGAATGTCGTCGATCTCTGGCTGAAAGTGTTCTCGTAGCACGGTCGCTCCAGCTGTATAAAAAAGACTTCAGGGGCAGCTGCGTCTATTTATCGGGACTAGTGTGTTCGTGCGCGTGGCACGAGCACAGGATCTCTCGCCTTCGGTGCCCTTATCTATCACATTCTCCCATGACGATGTCGTAGGTTCCGAAAATTGTAATGATGTCTGAGATCAAATAACCCTTCGCCATATGATCAAACGCGCCCATGTGCACAAACGACGGGGAGCGGATTTTCATCCGATAGGGCCGGGGGCTTCCATCGCTGACGATGAAAAACCCCAGTTCACCTTTTGGTGCCTCGGTGGCACAATAGGTTTCGCTCTTCGGGGGCTTAAACCCTTGGGTAAAAATGATGAAATGGTGGATCAAACTTTCCATATCCCGCATGACTTGTTGTTTGGGTGGTGGGATCACCTGCGGCATATTGGCCATAATCGGGCCTTCCGGCATTTGATCGAAGCATTGCGCGATAATTCTGGCGCTTTGACGCAATTCCTCCATCCGTACCCAATAGCGGTCGTAGGTATCGCCGTTCTGGCCGATGGGGACGTCCCAGTCCACTTTGTCGTAGGCTCCATAGGGTTCGAGCTTCCGAATGTCATAGGCGACCCCGGAGCCACGCAGGGTTGGACCGGTTAACCCAAAGTTGATGGCGTCCTCCGCCGAGATCACGGCCACGTTTTTGGTGCGTCCCAGCCAAATCCGGTTGGTCATGATGAGCTCGTTATATTCCTGGATATGGCCGTCGAAGGTGTCTAGGAAGCTCCTCATCCGGGCGACGAGGTCTGGGGTGAAGTCCGCATCGACTCCGCCGATGCGGAAATAATTGAGGGTCAACCGCGCACCGCAGAGTTTTTCAAACATATCGAGCAGCACTTCCCGCTCGCGGAAGGTCCAGAAGAAGACCGTCATTGCTCCGATATCCAACGCCTGTGTGCCGAGCCAGAACAGGTGTCCGATGATGCGCTGCATTTCCGCGACGATGGTCCGGATGTATTCGGCCCGTTTGGGCACTTGGAGCTTTAGCAGTTTTTCGACCGTTCGCACGTATGCGTAGTTGTTGGTCATCGAACAGACGTAGTCCAAGCGATCCGTGTGGGGAATCACTTGCATGTAGTGCAGCCCCTCAGCCAGCTTCTCGACCCCGCGGTGGAGATAGCCCAAGTCCGGTGTGGCCTTGACGATTCGCTCGCCGTCGAGTTCGAGGACGACGCGCAGGACCCCGTGGGTGCTGGGGTGCTGCGGGCCCATATTGAGGAGCAGTTCTTCTCGCCGTTGTCCCGGGATCAAATCGGCGCCAGGGTTCCTGATGAACGCGTTGACTTGGTCCGCTGGAACCTCGCTCGTGGTTTGTTCCATCGGTGCCTCATCCAGACGAGGCAGAAAATCGAAGGTGCCGCGCCAGCCCCGGCCTTCTGTCGGAAAGTCTTTACGCAGGGGGTAGCCCTCGTCGTAGTCCTCCGGCATCAGGATGCGGCGCAAGTCGGGATGATCGGTGAAGCGAATACCCATGAGGTCATAGACCTCGCGCTCGAGGAATTCCGCCCCTTTCCAAATACCCGTGACGGACGCGATGGAGGGATTGTCCTCTGGCACCCGGGCCTTTACACGAATCCGCGTGCCATGAGGGAGGGAGAGGAAGTGATAGATCACCTCGAATCNNGACCTCCAGGAGCCGGCTCGCGACGACTTGGGCGCAGATCTCTCCACGATCCCTATCCTCGTAGACCGACAGGACCGCGTCGGGAAACTTGGCGACGAGTGCGTGAAGCTGCGGATGGATGGTGTGTTGGTCAGTGGGCATACAGGTAATAACGACGGCTTATTTCACGAAGACTTTTTCCCGTTGGATTTTCTCTTGGAGCTTCAACAGCCCGTCCAGCAGCGCCTCAGGTCGTGGCGGACAGCCGGGCACATAGACATCGACCGGCACAATTTGATCGACGCCTTGGACCACGGCGTAGCTGTTGTAGTGATTGCCGGAGGTGGCGCACGAACCCATGGAAATGACATACCGGGGCTCCGCCATTTGATCGTAGATGCGTCGGATGACCGGAGCCATTTTGCGTGAGACGGTGCCGGCCACGATCATCAAGTCCGACTGGCGGGGAGACGCGCGGAATACCCCGGCGCCGAATCGGTCGATGTCGTAGCGGGAGGACACCGCGGCGATCATTTCGATGGCGCAACAGGCCAAGCCGAAGGTCATGGGCCACAACGATGATTTGCGAGCCCAGTTAGTCAAGGCATCCAACGTCGTGGTCATGACATTGGCTTCGAATTGGCGCTCCAGAATACTCATGTGTGTCCCTCGCTTCCTAATCCCATTCCAGCGCCCCCTTTTTCCACGCGTACCAGAATCCCACCACCAGGATGACGATGAACAGGATCATCTCGACCAGGCCGACTAGGCCCAATTTCTTGAAAGCCACAGCCCAGGGAAATAAAAACACGGTTTCCATGTCGAAAATCACGAACAACATGGCGATAATATAGTACCGCATGGGGAACTGCACCCGTGCATCAGAGAACAGCGGGCTCCCGCTCTCATAGGGCGCCAGTTTCGCGCGGTAGGGCCGGTGGGGTCGCACGAGCCAGCCGGCCAAGAGTTGCACGACGGCGAAGAGAATGGCAATGGCGACAAACACCAGGATCGGAAGATAATTCAGCGGTGTTGCTTCGCTACCCACGTCCCACTCCTTAGGCCACGCCCACCGACTGCGCCCCGTTTGTCACAGAGCCCGGCAGCAGGGATGCCTCGAAAAACGCTTTAAACCGTAGGCCGTCCAGCGCGGGCATCGGCATGCCTTTATGCTGGATCAAGACTTTGAATGTGGTGCCCATCCCGCGGGGATGCAGCAATTGCAGGGCGGTGTGGAATTCACGAGATTCTGGGTCCAGCGCGCTCAGCAACTGTTCCACCCCGAGGCCCGTCAGAAAACTCATCTGATTGGTAAAGCCGGTCAGTTCTAATCCGGCGTCGAGCCCTGCCTGGGCCAAGGCCGAGAAGTTCACGTGGCTGGTGATGTCCTGGAGCCCCACGCGCACAAAGGGATTCTCGGATACCTTGTGTTGGTGATAGCAGAGCAGCGTGCCCTTGTAGCGCTCGGGGCCATAGAGATCCTGTGCCGTGTGCCCGTAATCGATGGTCAGAACGAGCCCTTGCTTCAGGAGGTGTCCCACCGATTTCATCCAACCCAGCGCCTGAAGATTCACTTCCAGGGTGGCACCGTCTGTCAGCTGAATGTCCTGCGCTGCAAGTGTGTCGAGATAGGTTGTGAGTGCCGGGGTCGAGAGGGGCCCAAGGGTTCCCATGAACTGGTCATCGACAGAGGCGACATAGACTTCCTGGACTTTTCCTTGGTCGACTCGCAACACATGGACGGGAAAGGCATCAACAAGCTCATTACTCAGTACGAGACCTGTGACACTCGCAGGCGGTAGCGATTCAATCGACGCATGCCAGGTCAACTTGCTTGGTATGGCAGCCCATGCCGCTAACGTGTGTTGCTGTGTGGCAGTAAGAATTGGGCTCTGTTCAATCAGGTGCACGTGCAGGCGATGAAACAGGCTGGGCCAGGTGGCGTGGCAGTGGTGCAGCAGATCTCGTATCAAAAATCCCTTGCCGGGGCCCATTTCGATGAGATGCAACGGTGTTGGTTCGCCTAAGAGTTGATCGACCTGGCGAAGCTGATGGGCGAGGGCCTGGGCGAAGATCGGATGCACGTCGGTATTGGTGAAAAAGTCACCGGACCAACCGATGCGGGAAGGCGGAGCGTCCGATCCCGATGTGGCCTCGGAAGTGCACGTCGGCTCGGGGGCCGTGACGTAATAGCCAAATGCTGGATGATAGAGGGCCAGGTCCATGAACCGGGCAAAAGGTATTGGACCCTGCGCGGCAATCTCCGCGCGGAGAAATCCGACCAACTCGGGGTGTCCAAGTGGCGTGGGGTCTGAGGCAATTTGTCGTGTCACTGGAGCCACAGCGTAAACATACCCCCTACTTGCTCAGACCTGACAAAGCAGACCCAGGAGCAAGATGCGAGTTGTGAGTCCTGAACGGCAAAAGACCTATGCAAGATAGGTCTAAAAGCCTATAGAGAGCGATAGATTAACCGGAGAATAATCACCAAGTCAAGGTGGGATGTCTATAGGAAATAAGGGATTCTGAGAAGGGCAGCCTGATACAGAATTCACCTCTAAATCAGTCCACAGACTCCAGCATATTTTCTGCTTTTTCTTTCAAACAAGGGAGGGAATTTTGCTGCCCGGTGCTGCTGAGCCCCCACGATGAGGAGCTAGCCAAGTGGCCAGGGACCGTTTTGGGGAATGTTGGCAATCCTCCTCTTGGATCCTGGCCAGACTTTGCTCCATTGATGAAGGGGTTTCACGATAGCGCTCGTTGCCGATCGCGGCAGGGAGGTCTTGGCTTGCTTCCGTGTAGCATGTGACCCGAGGATGGTGGATAGGCAGTCGGTGAGGTCAATTTACCCAGCAGGAAGCCTTGAGCCCCTCAAGGCGAGGTTCACTTTTCTGGATGGCCCAGGCGGCAGTCTTTACCGGGCACCTATTCTATTTGGCTAGGCATTCACAGACGAATCGGTTCCCTGTTGTTCGATACAAATTCCGATGGAGATACACTCTCAGGCCTGGGTTTCAGGAAGGAGTTGAAGGAGATCGGCATGTTGTGCTGGGCCTCTTACTTCTACCGTGCCAGACTCAGGGCAATCGAGATTGCAGGGACCGAAGTGGTGCTGAACCCAGTAGGCGACAGAGGGACTAGGTATAGTCGAGAGGGAGTACAATTTCTGATAAAGGAGGCATAGCGACCGTGGCGAGATCTTCCTACTGCCAAGAGGGAACAGTGTTCTGAGCATGTGGTCAAGAGGAGCCACCACCGAGGGGGGGTGTGTGTGTATGCTCCTGGCCGTCTATTGGAATCGGGGCAGAGTGTGGTTGCTGGATCGTCGTCAGTTGCCGACGATTATCAACTGCCGTGACACTTTTTAAATTTTTTCCCGCTGCCGCACGGACAGACATCGTTCCGGCCCACCTTGTCAGCATTAACTTGGGTCGGCCGAGCCACAACCTCTTCGCCACGATTGAAGGTCATGCGCGTCGGCGTCACCGGGGGCGGGGGTGGTGGTGGCGGGGTTTCGGCCTGTGCAGGGGCTTCTTGTCGAACGGCTTGGACGTGGAAGAGGCGGTCCAAGGTATCGGCTTTGATGCGGCCCATCATGTCCGAGAACATGTCAAATCCTTCGCGTTTATATTCGACAAGCGGATCTTTTTGCCCATATCCACGTAAGCCGATCCCATCGCGCAGGTGATCCATGCCTAACAGATGGTCCTTCCAATGATGGTCGATAATCTGGAGCAGGAGCATTTTCTCCAGGTAGCGCATCAAGGGTGGGGTGAGTTCCTCTTCTTTGTGCGCATAGCCCTGGGTGGCTTTGGTCTGTAATTCCTCGCGCAAGGCATCCCGGCCAAGGTCTTTCAGGTGCTCCAATTCAGCGGTGAGGTCCAGTCCAAACTGGGCGTGATACAGTTCAGCCAGGCCCTTGAAGTTCCACTCTTCAGGATACTGTTCCGCCGGGCAGGAGACGTCGACGAAATTGTCGACCACTTCGCTGATCATCGTGGTGATCTCGGCTTTCAATTCTTCGCCCAGGAGGATAGCGCGCCGGTGCTCGTAGATGACTTGGCGTTGCTTATTCATCACGTCGTCGTATTCCAGCAACTGTTTTCGAATTTCGAAGTGGTGGGCTTCGACTTTCTTTTGCGCGTTTTCAATGGCTCGGGTCACCATGCCATGTTCGATGGGCACGCCTTCTTCCATGCCTAGCTTGAGCATGAGATTGGAGATACGCTCCGAGGCGAAAATGCGAAGTAGGTCGTCTTCCAACGACAGATAGAAGCGTGAGGATCCTGGATCGCCTTGGCGGCCGGCGCGGCCGCGCAGCTGATTGTCGATGCGACGGCTTTCATGCCGCTCGGTGCCAAGAATATGTAGCCCGCCAGCTTCCATCACGTCTTTTCGGTTTTTCTCGCACTCCGCCTTGATGGTGGCAAGGGTTGCCTGCCGCTGCTCTTCCGTCATGTTCTCGTCCTGATGGAGCACGCGGCGGAACTGGAATTCGGCGTTGCCTCCCAACAGAATGTCGGTGCCGCGGCCTGCCATATTGGTGGCGATGGTCACGGCGTTCTTCTGGCCGGCCTGCGCGATGATTTCGGCTTCCCTCTCGTGGTACTTCGCATTCAACACGTGGTGTTTGACGCCGAACCGTTTCAGGTGATCGGAGAGCCGCTCGGATTTCTCGATGGAGATCGTGCCGACCAGGACCGGTTGGCCACGCTCGTAGCAGTCCTTGATCTCCTGCACGATCGCGTCGAACTTTTCTTTCTCGGTCCGATACACCACGTCGGCGTAGTCTTTCCGGATCATTGAGCTGTTGGTCGGGATGACGTTGACGTCGAGGTTATAGATCTTGGCGAATTCGGAGGCTTCGGTGTCGGCGGTGCCGGTCATGCCAGACAACTTGTTGTACATGCGGAAGTAGTTCTGAAACGTAATTGACGCCAGCGTCTGGTTTTCGTTGGCGATCTTGACGCCTTCTTTGGCTTCCACGGCTTGGTGCAGGCCGTCGCTCCAACGGCGTCCCGGCATCAGGCGACCGGTGAATTCGTCGACGATGAGGACCTCGCCGTCCTTGACGACGTACTCGACGTCTTTTTTATAAATGGCGTGAGCCTGGAGTCCCTTGATGACATGGTGGACCAAATTCATGTGTGCCATGTCGTAGAGGTTGTCGACGCCCAAGAGTTTTTCGACGCGGGCGTTGCCTTCTTCGGTCAAGGCAACGGTCTTGGTCTTTTCCTCGATCGTGAAGTCGCGTTCCAGCTGAAGGTTGGGGATGATCGCGTTGATCTTGTAGTAGAGATCCGTCGTTTCGTTCGTGGGCCCGGAAATGATCAGCGGTGTGCGGGCTTCGTCGATCAGGATGCTGTCGACTTCGTCGACGATCGCGTAATTCAGCTCGCGCTGGACGCACTGATTGATGTCCTGGACGATCAAATTGTCGCGCAGGTAGTCGAAGCCGAATTCGTTGTTGGTGCCGTAGGTGATGTCGGCGGCGTAGGCTTCTCGGCGGGTACAGGGGCGCAAGTGCTCCAATCGCTTGTCGGCCGCCTCATAGGTCGGGTCGTAGAGAAACGAGGCATCGTGTTGGATGACGCCCACAGACAGCCCCAGGGAGTAGTACAGCCGACTCATCCATTGTGCGTCGCGTTTCGCCAGATAGTCGTTGACCGTAATGAGGTGCGCGCCTTTGCCGGAGAGGGCATTGAGATAGACCGGCAGTGTGGCGACGAGGGTTTTCCCTTCCCCGGTTTTCATTTCTGAAATTTTGCCCTGGTGCAGAATCATGCCGCCGAGTAACTGGACGTCAAAATGGCGCATGTTGAGCCGGCGCTTGCCCGCCTCGCGGCAGACCGCAAAGGCCTCGACCAGGAGATCGTCAAGGGTTTCCCCCGCTTCCAGTCGTTTGCGGAAGGTTTGCGTTTTATCGGCGAGCGCTTCGTCCGACAGGGGAGTCAGCGTCGATTCGAGGGCATTGACTTGATCGACTTTTGGGCGCAGGACCTTGATTTCGCGATCGTTTTTGCTGCCAAAGAGGGCGTTCAGTATCTTTACAAGCATTCGGGATCCTTCACGTAGTCGTCACGGGTTAATATCCGACTTGGGAGTATACCGCAATCAGGCGCATAATCAAACGAAAGTCCGCCGCTTTCGCCTTGACTCCAAGGTCGTGGCTGACTAAGATCGGCTCTAGCTA
>CXWL01004935.1_pt1 | contig 25325 bp, 39 predicted proteins | sample 590931 | NCBI WGS metagenome assembly CXWL01 (sample SAMEA3498368, study PRJEB10139) | groundwater metagenome | biome: water well; material: biofilm material | place: Germany | collected 2015-04-27
CTACCGCCTCAATCCTCACTGGCTACCCAAGCTCCTCTTCCCTCTTGGCCACCTGGAAAAATCGGACGTGTGGAGAGAGGCCGAGGCCTTAGGGCTCCCCGCTGACGAGCTGAAGGAAAGTCAGGAGATCTGTTTTGTTACCCAAGGAGACTACCGTACGTTTATAGAAAAGGAGATTCCCGAGGCCAAACAACCAGGCCTCTTTATCAATGAAATGGGGCAGCCCCTGGGCCAACACGACGGAATTGCGTTCTACACCCCTGGTCAACGCCGAGGCCTTGGTATTGCCACAGGACAACGGCTCTATGTTCAACAGGTACGGCCGGCGACCAATACCGTCGTGCTCGGCCCAGAAGAATCCCTACGCAGACACGAGTGCACAGTGAGCGACCTCAACCTCTTTGCGTCCCATTTATTGGAGAAATCCGCTGAAGTTCAGGTCAAAGTCCGCTACGCGACACCCCCGACACCCGCTATTCTGTCGCCATTGAACCCCTCAAGCCTCCGCATTCAGTTCCAGGTGCCCCAACGGGCACTCAGTCCTGGCCAATCCGCCGTCTTCTATGAAGGTGACCATGTCCTTGGGGGTGGAATTATCCAACCCTTCTAACCCCACACGATTGCTCGCTTCATCTTGACTGTCCAGCAATTTTCCTATAGCCTTCGCAGCGACGGGTGCAGAGCAAGAGTCCCTCTCTTCCAGGGACATGCCAGTTGAAGTCGATACTCATCACATTCTTTTGAGGTTCTGATGTTCGGTTCATTTGGCTGGATGGAATTAATGCTGATTTTGATCATTGTCTTGATCATTTTCGGCGCAGGTAAACTTCCCCAATTGGGAGAAGGCCTCGGAAAAGCCATCAAAGGTTTCAAAAAGTCTGTGCACGAAGCCGATGCGATTGACGTCACACCGGCCGAACAGTCTCAGCAAGCCCATTCGCAGGCCACTACAACGAATCAGGTCGGTGCCCAATCAGAAGCCTCACCATCACCCGCTCCCCAAACGGCGCAATCGGGCCAGGTGAAACAAGGGTAATACGCCTAGGTGTGCTGTGACGACGGGGTAGCGAGCGATTAACAGCATTACCATATAATTATCGTGACTCATGTTTGGATTAGGGGCCAGCGAGATCTTAATTATTCTGGTGATCGCCTTTCTCCTATTTGGTCCCAAACAACTCCCTGAAGTCGGTCGCCAAGTCGGCAAAGCCATTAAGGGCTTTAAAGATACAGCTGAGGACCTTCGCAAGTCCGTAGAACCAGAGCTGAACATGATTCAGCAAGAAGTCAAAATGGTCGAACAGGATCTTCAAGCTTCCATAAAAGAAGCCGAAGAAGAAATCACGGCTGCAAGGACACCTCCGGAAGAGGCCTCCGCACCCGTGAGCAAGTTGGGTCAGATATAAAATAACCACACATGATCAATGCAGTGATTTCACGAAGAGGACACGGGCTCTATAGATTCCCCTCTATTTTCCCACTCGTGCTGAAAGACCTGCGCAAGTCGACTCAATTCTTTTCCAGAGTATGGATACCCTAAAAACGACTCCTGAGCCACGACAGGGACAGTGGCAGACAGTTCTCCTCACGGCCATGATAGCCGCGGTCGGGCTTATTGCTTTTTGCAGTCCAGCCCTAAGCGCCTTCGAATTACCACCAGGCGAAAAGATCACCAATCCAATTGTGATCGGCCGCGGTATCCCACAAAAAGAAGCCTACGAACCGTTTGACCCAAAAACTGGTAGGAACTTTGACCTTCGCAACCTCTGGATGCGCGCCGATCTTCGTGTACGGCCTGAATACCGCAACAACGTCTGCTTCGGCGGCGGGATTGGAGCAGCCGGACAATGTAATGCGCCCGGCATTGCGCCAAACAACCTCCTCGGTAAAGCAAATGATCAATTCGTCCAGCAAATGACCCGACTGGGTATTGGCTACGACCTATCCCCGGATGTCAATTTTTACCTCGAACTGATTGATTCTCGTACCTGGGGTGGAAACGGCACGCCGGTCGGCGCCGGAGGCGCGGGGAATAACGGAGACCCCATTATCCATACATGCGGTTCGACGCCAGGCCAGGGAGGAAGACCCGTCTGCTCACTAGGCGTACGAGCCGGTTATATGTTGATCCGTAATTTCGCCGGCATTCAAGGTTTGGGGGTGAAGGCCGGTCGGCAGTATCTCGTTTTCGGAGACCAAAGCTTATTCGGCCACTTCGATTGGGCCAACACAGGCTTCTCGTTTGACGGCGTCATGGTGCAGTATAGCCACAGCTTCATGGATACCCATGCTGGCTGGTTTCGGACAGCAGAAACGGACCTCTTACAAGGGGCGGCCCTCGGGAGTGGAAACCCGAACATCGGAGGGACAGGTCAAGCAAGAAACGCGGCCGGGGATGCGGACCTCTTTATCTTGTACAACCAGATCAAGACAGTCCCGGGTTTTTTGATTGAACCATTCTACGCCTATTACAAGAGCAACCTCGGCGGGGGAGACATTTCTTCCCAAGGGCTGGGCACTCCGAAACACGGCAATCAAACCCGCCATACCGTCGGAGCCAGAGTGGCCATGAAAAAAGGCTATTTTGATGCTTCCGGCGAACTGGTCTATCAGTTCGGCCAAATGGGAGACACCGCTGCCAGCGCGAGCGCCCTCTGTGGTGACCCTGGAGGAGAGGGGAAATGTCTCCACATCAATGCGTGGGCAACAAGAAACTGGATCGGGTATACGGCCTTCAACTTGCCGGGCAAACCTCGCATCGCCTTCAATTTCGACTATGCCTCCGGTGACGGACGGGCAAATTGTACGTTAAACGCCGCCTACGGCGATTGTAAGACTGCCAACACCTTCGAGAACTTCTTCCCAACGAATCACATTCACATGGGATACATGGATGTTATCGCGTGGAAGAATATGATGAGCTTCTCAGGGAACTTCCAAGCACGCCCGACCGCGAACGACCACATCGAACTCTGGTACACGAACATCCACCTTGCGAATGCTCGCGACAATTGGTACCGGGCAAGCCAAGGAGTGTACGTATTCTCGCAACCCGACAACACGGAAACTCATATCGGTGACGAAGTCGATGTCGTCTGGACACACTTCTTCATGGGTGGCATGGTGGCCTTTCAAGGCGGCTATGGCCATCTGTTCCCTGGTCCCTATATTTCACGGAATTTGGGGGCTCGAGCCGTCGGGCAAGATTGGGCCTATGCCCAGCTCTGGATCAACTTCTAGGCGGTCGCTAGTCGCAGGAACCTCCTCCATCGAGAATTTCCATCCCATTCTCTAAATACTCGTCTATCAACCGCTATTCCAAATGGCCCACTCTCGCAAACCTCTCTTGCAGCTCGCCGTAGGTCTGCGTCACGGGAAATTGAGGGAACTCTTTCGGTAGATGCTCGGGAGGGCAATAGAAAAATCCGGCGTGGGCTTCGCCCAGCATGGCCGTATCGTTGTAGGAATCACCGGCAGCCATCGTCAAGAAGTTCAGAGATTTCAGGGCCGCTACGGCATGCTTCTTTGGATCCTGCATTCTCATGTGGTAGTTGACGATGCGGCCACTCCCATCAATCTCCAGCTGATTGCAAAAGAGAGTTGGGAAGCCAAGCTGTCGCATAAATGGCTGGGCGAACTGATAGAAGGTGTCCGACAGAATAATGACTTGGCAACGCTCCCGCAGCCATGCGAGGAATTCTGTCGCCCCATCTAACGGCCCCATCTTTTCAATCACATCTTGAATGTCAGTGATCTTCAACGCCTGTCGATCGAGGATGTTCAATCGCTGTCTCATGAGCTTGTCGTAATCCGGCATCTCACGGGTCGTGATCTTCAAATCTTCAATGCCGGTCTTCAGTGCGACATTAATCCAGATCTCCGGCACGAGCACCCCTTCCAAGTCTAAGCACACCACAACAGGCTTCTGCATACAATCTCTCCTCTTCATTCACACTGCATAATGCTGATCTCGGCCCCTATTTGACAGAACCTTGGTTGCTTCTAGACATCGATTGGCTTAAGAAACGCCACGTCTTGTCCAGTGCGCGATCAAGTAACTCGACGCCCCTCCACGTTTGCTGATTCTCTTGCTCATGACCCTTCGCCCAATCAAGAGCTACCGGGAGTGGGATCAACCTTGTCGGAGATTTCGTCAGCTCTTGCCATAGTAGGCCCAATACCGTGCTGACCAGTATTGGCGCAGAAATTGGGTCCACGGAATTGTTGATCAGGTCATCGCAGCGCTCGGGAGGCGAGCTCACCAGCAGCTCCCGGCATGCCGCGGGACGCGCCTCATAGATCGTACACACCTCTTCTTCGAGGAAGGGGCATGGCAGTCGCAGAGCATAGTATTCACGATTCATCACTTCCAGAACATCATCCTTCGGCTGTTCCGGAGCATTGCAGAGTTCTGAGAGTCGCTCCCACAGACCCTGTGACAGCAGCTGGGTTTTTGCTTCCACTAACCTTGCCACTATACGCTCTTGTTGGTCAGTCGGACGCGAGCGGACCCACTCACCTAGCGCAAAGGCTTCCGGGGCCGACAGGGGCACCAACATTCGACAGCAAGCCGCACATCCCTTGTGGCAGGACGGTGTTTTGCTTGCGTCGGTAGAATGCGCAACTTCCAGCGCTTGAGCCTCTTCTCCAAAACGACGTATCAAGGGAACGATAGCCGTAACCGGCACAAATCCAGTCGGCACCTCCACAGCGGTGGTAATCTGACCAGCAGAGGTATTGAGCGCGATTTCGAAGTGCTCGGTTGTGGGGGGCGTCATCATCTCGACAGCCTCGGAATGGCTAATTGGCTATTCCCTTGATAGCAGAGAGAAGCTAATATGCCGGCGCACGATGAATCAAGAGCCGTATTTCTCACAAGATGGCACGGATCCGCCTCTCGTCTCAGAACTCCCCAACGGCGCTCCTATCGCGCTGTTCATCTTTCCACTCCATGCTCGAACAGATCCTACTGGCTCCTTTACCCTAGCCCAAATGGACTCCCGCGTAAGGCCATCTTTGGGCCTTGCGTGTCTTAAGAAAAAGCGTAGAGTTTATCGTGCGCGGGTACACCGACCCTGCCGAACGTGAGATAGCCAAAAGAGCTCGTCGCTCATAGCGGGTCAGCGAGGTGTACCCCCGCTTAATCACCGCCGGTCACTTTTGGCCCCACGCACAATGATTTACACCGATAACCACCTAGCATTATCCCTTCACCAAACTCGGTCGATCTTGCTCCTTCCTTAAAGAACCTCGATAATAGCGCATGGGACACCCCATCGTGTTTTCTGGCCATGTCATTGGTCTACTCAAAGAGTACATGCGGGACCTTGTCGATCAAGCAACGCAAGAACAACAATCCCAAGAACAGTTTGGCTTTACTCCCCTGCCGTATCGTCCCGATCAGGCCATTTCCGACCTCCTCGCCCTGCTGGACGATCGCATCGAATCGGAAGGCATCCAAGTAGGCTTACCGGAATGCTTTCTCCATGACATGTGGACTCTCTGTAACGAAGCCGTTGAACCGATCTCTACTCGCATCTGGCTAGAAGGAAACCTTGAGGGTCGGAGCATGACCAGAACTCAAACAAGGGAGCTGACCTATCAGGCCCTGATCGAGTTTATAAACTCCCGTTCCCGAGAAAGAAGCTGATCTATGCTCCACAAAAGGAGAGAAAAGAATGGGACCACACAAGTATTGGTTGATGAAGTCAGAGCCCACCACATTCTCGATCGATGACTTGATACGCTCTCCCAACCACGTAACCTATTGGGATGGCGTACGCAACTATCAAGCTCGTAATTTCATGCGCAGCATGGCAGTCGACGATCAAGTTCTGTTCTACCACAGCAACACTGATCCACCGGAAGTCGTCGGCATTGCAGAGGTCGTCAAAACTGCGTATCCAGATTCGACGCAATTCGACAAGAAGGACAAGCACTACGACCCGAAGAGCAAACCATCCGAGCCCAGATGGGACATGGTCGATATCAAGTACGTTCGGAAATTTTCCCGCGCGTTGACCTTGGACGAATTACGAAAAGAGAACAAGCTGAACGGTATGGTGTTGTTGAAGAAAGGATCTCGCCTCTCAGTTCAGCCGGTCACTCCCCTGGAATGGAGGCATATCATGAAGTTGGCAGAAGACTGATGTGCTCCAGACGCTACGTGCTGGCCTTTCCATCGTCTATATATCGATGTTGCCAGTCCAGCCAGGCGTGGCCCAGTTCGTGGGCAAGAATATAGCGGCGGCGGGTCACAGGAAGTCGTTTCCGCACGTAGATCGTCTTCGTCTCATCATCCCAAATCCCATCGGCATTCGCATCGCGCTTGTCCATTTCCGCGTCCGATAATTGCCGAACGGTAATCCGGTACCCGAACGGAAGGACAACCTGATTCGGTATGCGCAACATCCTCTTTCGCTCTCCAAGCATCGTACCCATTGTACACTCACCCTTCCTCCTACCGTGAAATAGCCTACCATAATAAACCAGGCTGGGTGTTGCCATTGTTCTTTATGTTTATCAATGCCTTATGGATATCTATCGACTACACATGCTGAGGTAACTTTTGCCATATCCCAATCATAACCTTTCCCTCATCCACTAAATTTGTGTATGATCGCCTCATGGAACCGGCATGTGATGACGAGCTTCTCCACACCTACCCCACCACGGTCCGCCTGGTTGGAGTGAAGATCCGGAACCGTGGGGAGGTCAAGAAGTTAGACGCAGTCAGCGCACCATTGCGCAACGGAGATCCTGTCTTACTCGAGGTGGACGGAGAAGTGACATACGGGATTGTCTACACCGAACCATATACAACCCCCTTTCTTCCTCCTATGCGTGCGATGAAATCCATCTTGCGAAAGCCGGATGCTGAAGAAACGGCGTTGATCGGCAGGCTTGAGCAGCTCTCGCAGGAGGCCTCCTCCTATTGCCGAACGAAAGCAGCCGAACTCAATATCTCTCTCAAACTCGTCGAAGTCTACGGATCCATGCACCGTCGGCAGTTGACCTTTGTCTACACAGCTGAGGACCGGATCGATTTCCGAGAACTGGTCCGAGACCTGGCCCGTCGTTTCGGCGGGCGTATCGAAATGCGCCAAGTTGGGGTACGCGAGGAGGCCAGACGCCTCGGTGGCATCGATACCTGTGGCTTGGTCCTGTGCTGCGCGAGCTTTCTGACCGATATGAAGCCGATCTCGGCCAAGCAGGCGAAAAAGCTCAACCTGCCGATTGACGACCCACGCTTGCTGGGGGTGTGTGGAAGGCTTAAGTGCTGTTTGATGTTTGAAATGATGGACGCCGAGGGCAAGATCGCCCCTCAGGCTCACCAGCTTATTACCCCGACCAGGCCCGACAGTCCTTTCTCACCAACGCTCCCTTCATAGTTCACCCCCCGCGCATGCACGTGCCTTGGTGTGACATTGTCCTAACTAATATCCGAATCCTTTTTCAGTCGACTGCCTCTCATAACTATCTAAAATAGGGAATTCATTCTCTGCCTGGATAGGCTAGGCAAGGACTTCTCAAACCTAGGAGGCGTTTGTGATGAAAAAAGGACTGTTAGCCATGATTGCGATGGCTGCCATAGGATGCAGTGGAGTGGCCACCCAAAAGGCTGTCGGCGGGGAACCAACCGGTCCGGCCGTCGGATACGACATTCATGTCCAAGCGCCACATATGATGGCGGATGGAACTCCGGGTGGCCCTTTCCATCATTACTGCAAGGGTATTTCCGATAAGATCCTTCAATGTCTGCTCTTCGAATCCACCGATCCAAAAGCTCCATTGGTTGCCATCGAGTACTTCATCGCCAAGGACCTCACGCGCAAGCTCCCAGCCATTCAGTGGCACCGGCATTTCCACGATCATAAGGTCGAGGTCGCGACCGGGCGAGTCCAAGTCCTAGATATGCCTGCTGACCAAGCGGCCAAAGTCGTAGAAATAGCAGCAGGGACAGACGGTATCGTTTACCAACTGTGGCAACATGGGCAGGAATTCCCCGATGGGACGGTGAGTTTCCCGCAATCCCTCGGACACAAGTTCCCGGGCTATTCAGAGAAGTAGCTCTATCGAAGGAGGGCTGGCCTAGCTCCCAACTAGCCGGGCTGGCCCCATCGCTTGGCCAACAATCACCAGTACTACACATGGGGGGAAACATCCCAATGGGTCACGTTCTCTTGATCACCGTATTGGTCGCAGCAGCCTGGGCGACCGGCAGCTCAGCCTTGGGCGCCGATGACGCCATACTCAAACCGCGAGTTCCAGCCGACCAAATCAACCAAGCTCAGACCTGGAAGAATCCTCTCCCGCCCACTCGTGAGACTCTCGAGAAGGGCAAACAGCTCTTTCAGGGCAAAGCATTCTGTATGACCTGCCACGGGAGAGACGGCAAGGGATTGGGGAGTGATATTGAGCCGGGCACGCTGAAAGGTCCCTTGCCGCGCAATTTCACCGACCAAGATTGGCAAGCAGCCAGAACAGATGGCGAACTCCTCTGGATCTTGAAGAACGGCAGCAAAGGCACAGCGATGGCGCCCTTTATTCCGCTCATTCTGACGGAAGAAGAAGCCTGGCAGGTCCTGCTCTATGTGCGATCGTTCGGTCAGAATCGAGACACACCACAAGCCGATGGACAGCCGTGACGGATAGACACCTGCCCCCTACACAATCACGACTCCGTGGAGCGAGACAGCGGTTGGTCTGGCAAGAGCGATTGCATAGTCTCGCCCACCAACGCTTGTTCCACCGCCTTATCACGACGGCGCAACAGGGCAGACACCGGATCACTGGGATCGAGGTGGGGCAGTACCCACGGTGGGGTTCCATTGCGCACCGAATCCAGAACCTCTTTCACGAAGATCAGGTCCGGCGCCCTGATGAGACTCACCCCTTCCGGTTCCTGAAGACGACCCACAAACCCATTGTCGACGAGACGTTCAACCTCTTCCTCCACCAGAGACAAGGGCATGTTCAGTTCGCTCGACAGCTCCGGCAGCTTCAACGGGCGATCGCCTTTGAGGTAGTGGTGCCCCAGAACGCGCAAGACTTTCAAGGCGAGTTGTTCACGAAAGACATACGTGCCCTGATCCCACAGTAGGCGGGATAAATAGGCTGTAGGATATTGGTAAAAAAATGAGAACTGCGCCCCAATCAGCACAATCATCCATCCGGCATACAGCCATAACAGGAACAGCATGAGGACGGCGAAACTCGAATAGATGGCGCTGTAACTGGCCGAGGCTGCCACAAAGTTCGCAAAGACTTCTTCGGCGATGATCCAGAGAACAGCCGCCGAGACGCCACCCACGGCGGCTGAGCGCACCTGAACCTGGGTATTAGGAATCGTCTTGTAGAAAAAGGTGAACACGGCACAGAGCATCACGAAGGGCACCACGTCGCCGCTCCACACCAGCAGCGTCCCAAACGGCTCCAGTTCCACGAGACGCTGAACCACGGTATGACTTTGGAGTGACGCGAGCAGGCCGAAGGCGCTCACGACGAGCACCGGTCCCACGAGGACGGCGCTCAAATAGTCGGTAAACTTTCGTCCCCAGGTACGTCCCTGTTTGACCTGCCAAATCGCGTTGAGGGCCTGCTCGATCTTGTCGATCAACGAATAGGTCGTATAGAACAGGCCGGCAATCCCTGCGGCACCCAGCACGCCCATCTTGATATTGTCCACGAAGCCGATGATGGTCGTGGTGATCTCCCGACTCTTGGGGCCGAGCGGCTCGAGCGTCTGGGCCAAGAAGGGTTCGATCACATGGTGGACATCGAAGGCCTTCAGGACCGAGAACATCACGGCGAGAAAGGGCACCATCGACAGCAATGTCGTGAAGACCAGACCCGCCGCCCGTGCATCAAGCAGGCGATGGCGGAACTCCATGCCGACGGCAGTCGCCAGCCGAAGCGCTTGAGTACCCAACCGTTGGAGCCATGACATGGTCGTCAGATCTCTAGTCCAGAGGTCCTGCTTCGCAAATTGAGACATGCGTGTGGAGCCGGCCATAGATCCTGCTATTCCGAGCAGGCGGTTCACATCGTTTCGCTACAACAGGTTCGGTGGCGAATAGATACGGAAGTTGGCAGAATACCATCACAGGATACATTTCCCAAGGGGCAGGTACACGGTACCGTGAATTGGAGGCGGTTGTTAGCAGAGGGTTTAGATACCTGATGGAGAGACTAGGACAGGTCATGCGTCCGTGCCAGTCTTGGGAATGACAGGGAACCACGGGATACGGCTGGTATCTGGCAGTTGTTTAGCAAGCTGGTGACAAACCCTCTCCCGTATTCATGAGAGAGATGCGAAGAGGATTCTCCATCAGGAGGACCTCCCCGATGATGGGCACCGCCGATCCCCAGCCGTTGATGTTCTACCATATCAATCTGGAGCAGTACGTGACCGCCGATCATCCGATGCGGAAGATCCGGCCATTGATCGATACGACGCGGATTCGACAGCTCTGCGCGCCGTTGTATGCCGACACCAGCCGCCCGTCGATTCCACCGGAGCACCTATTTCTGGCCCTCCTGGGCGGGTATCTGCTGGGGGTGACCTCGGAACGGGCCTTGGTGCGCGAGCTGACGGGAAATCTGGTGTTGCGCTGGTTTGTAGGACTGGATTTAGATCAGATGCCCTGGGAGTACTCCACGTTCTCACAGAATCGGCGGCGGCGGTTTACCGAGAGTGGGCTGCTCGAGCGGTTGTTTGATGAGACGGTGGCTCTCGCGATCAAACAGAAACTGGTCCGCACCATACCACGCTGGTCCAGGCAAATGCGTCGCACAAGAGCGTTGTCCCTATGGAAGTCTTTCTGAAGCCGGCGGAGTACACGAAGCGGATTCGGTCCCTGGATGTGGGGCCGGAGCGGGACCAAGATCCAGGCAATCCCACGGTCACCTTTCGCGGGGAGCGGCGCACCAATCAGACGCATCGCTCGACGACCGATCCCGACGCCAAGCTGGCCAACAAGGGGAATGGGACCACCGCGATCGTCGGCTAGACGGTGAACGGCCTGATGGAGAATCGGCACCGGCTGTTGCTCGGCATCAATGTGGCGTCATTTCGTGGACCGGCTTCAGAGACGGACGGTGGGCGAGACTTGCTCGATCGGTTTCATGCCACACACGATCTTCGGATTCAGACCGTGGGCGCGGATAAAGGGTATTTTGCGAAGCCGTTCCTGACGGCGCTCTTCAAACGACGAATCCTCCCCCACATTGCGGCCAAAACGACAGGATGGGAGGCGGTGCATCCGCGGGTACGACGACTGAGTTGGACGGTGGGCTACCAGCTCTCACAACGGGCCCGGAAAAAGATCGAAGAACTCTGGGGCGAGGCAAAATGCTGGCACGGCTTCCGGCGCTTTCAGCGGCGAGGACTCCTGCAGGTCCGAGACGAGGCCTATCTCATGGGCTGGCTGCTGAATCTGAAACGGCTGGCCACTCTGCTCCCAGCGTTGGCCTAGGGGGCCGAGTAACAGGGCCTTCTGGGGGGAGGAGGGAGCCTCGCAGAGAGATGGCTCAGCTCTCATCATGAAGAAGCCGTCTCTATCAACAAAGAACGGAAGCAGGTTGCCCACCCAAGAGAATCGTTTCAAACATCTCGTTTGTCAACGCACTCCTAGAGCACTTGTGGTTTATGTCTTTACAGTGCCTGAGGATGCGGAGTAGCGCGTACATTCGTCTGAGGTGAAGCGGCCAAGCAGCCTCCCAATTTCCTTCCAGAGTGCGTCCACGGTACGCGTAGCGGCTTTGCGTAACAGGGCTTTGAGTGTGGCACACAGTGTTTCGATGGGATTCAGATCAGGAGAATACGGGGGGAGATACCGGAGGTGTGCCCCCACCGCTTCAATAGCCGCTTTGACTCCCACCACGTTATGACTGCGTACGTTGTCGGCAATGACCATGTCGCCGGGGTGGAGCGTCGGGCATAAGAACTCCTGGACATATTTCAGGAACAGGGCGCCAGTCATGGCCCCGTCCGTCACCATCGGAGCCGTGCTGTCATCCTGCCGCAGCCCCGCGACGACGGTGGGGGTGTGCCAATGTCCCTGAGGTACGGAGCCGACGCAACGTTCGCCGCGCGGAGCACGTCCGTAGCGCCGGGCCCTGTTTGTCGACGCCCCCGTTTCATCCAGAAAGACCAGCTTCGTGAGGTCCAGAGCCGGTTGGGCGGCCTGCCACTCACGCCGTGTGGCTTGCACGTCGGTGCGATCTCGCTCGCTGGCGTGTAGGGGTTTGTTTAAACGTGAGGTTCCATTTATCGAGTTGAGGCCACACTGCAGGCCCCTTGATCGCAATCCCGTGTGCCGCCAGGCGTGCACACAGCTCCGCGAGCGTCAGATCGCCGGTTTCCTTCAGCCAAGCCCGTACGGTCGACTCCATCTCCGCCACCCGGGACTGCCGATGGCCTTCAATCGGGAGACTGCTCCGTCGTCCCGTCTGCGTGAGCCGGTTCTGCACCTGAGACACCCAAACCCGGCTGACTGCAAAGCGGTTCGCAATGGCCGTCGGACGCTCCCCTCGTTCCAACGCGCACAACACCCGGTCCCGTAGATCCTGTGAATCGGCCTCCATCCCTTCTCCTCCTAAAAGTAGACCGGAGGAGATCCTACAGACGGTATGCACTTAAATCCAAACCGCTCTAGCCGTTCCAGAATGATTCTTCGATGCCAGTCAGGGAGGGGAACCTGCTCAGGGGTGGCCGCGATGCGATCCCAAAGAAACTGAACAAAATCGATACGTTCATCGACGGTAAGCTCGTCGAATCCTGGAGGTGGAGAAGGGATTTGCTTGGGCATAGTGAGTACCTGCTGCGATTCAAGTATATCGAAAATTATGGGTGGTGAAAATAGCGGACCTGAGAAGAAAAGGTACTTCTTAGCCGAGTCTACTGCTCCGGATGCGGATCTTTTCTGATGAGCGCGAGGTAAAGCAAGGTGTCGGCGAGGTCCTGATCGGTCATGGTGGTGTCGGGGAACATGCCGGTGCCGGGATGGCCTTCCCTGATGGTGCGGGACCGTTGCTTGTCGGTTTTCAGGCGCTGGACTTCGGGGTTTCGCAAATCGGTCGGAGGAGGATTCAGTTTCGCGATGAGTGCAGCAGTGTCCGCTGCAAGTCGAGGTGGTCTACCGATATCACCATCAATCCCATGACAGTAGTAACAGACCCCTTTCCCATTGAAGATCTCCCGACCTCGAAGGATATTGCCCTTCAACTTCTCGCTTGGTTGAGAGACCGTAGGTTCGGCCCAGGCTTGTGTGTCAGACGTGGGTATCGACGGAATCCCCAGCCCACTCACGAGCAGAACTCCAAAAACAACTGACCAGGCTGCCTTGTTCATTAGTCTGTCCGTCTTTTTCGTCTGTCTGGTCTATCTTGTCGGTCTGGTTGGTCTCGTCGAATTGGTAGAGCCCGTCTGTGTGTGTCACCCAGAGAGACCAGAGAGAGACCGAGCTTGGCTAACCCATCAGTGCTGATTGCAACAGGCATTGTGCCGGTCTTCGGGAATACTGTTCATGTTGCTGAAGACGGTTGCGCGTTCTTCCGCACTGGTCACAGTATCAATTGCGGGATAGAGCGCCTGCTCTTCCCAGTCGGTATCAGGATACCGGCCCTCGACTTTTTGATAATCGCGTCCAGGTACTGCCTGATCTGGCTGTGCTCAAACCGCATGACGGGCGTCGGCCCGTCCTCGACCATGCCGGTTTTCTCTTCCCACACAATATGCTGCTGGAGGCCTATCTTAGACTCCTTGAACGCTTCCTTGGAATCAATACGGAGTTTCATCTGCCGCTTTCCATGACGATCAATCCTTTTCCGGGTTGGGATCTTTTCTGATGAACGCCAGATAGAACAAGGTATCGGCCATGTCCCGATCGGTCATGGTGAAATCTCGAAACCTGCCGGTGCTAGGATGGCCTTCCCGGATGGCGCGGGCTCGTTCCTTGTTCGTCTTCAGGCGAAGCACGCCGGGATCACGCAGATCCGTCGGAGGCGGATTCAGCCGGGCAATGCGCGCGGCGATGTTCTCTTCCATTCGTGGCAATCGATCGAGATAGCCGTCCATTCCATGGCAGTAGGAGCAGGAGCCGTTGAAGATGTCCCGGCCTCGTTCAACAGTAACCTTGCGCTTCACACCTGGTTGTGAGACGGACGACTCGGCCCAGACATTCCCGTCTGATCCCAGCGGTGACAGCACCCCCAGCCAGCCCACTAGAAAGATCAGGCTAGAACCGATCAGGCGAAGAGCCCCCGATCCCTGCTCGACCCTTGCTTTGACCTTAACCTGTCCCACACTCTTCTCTCGCTGTTCCATTCAGCTTACCTCAGTGCCCGCTGCAACAGGCATTGTACTGGTCTTCCGGAATACTCTTCATGTTGTTGAAGACGGTGGTGCGTTCTTCCGCACTGGTCACGTTATCGATTGCAGGATAGAGCGCCCGTTCTTCTTTTCGATTATGAGAGCCCAAGAGAGTTACCAGCGCCTGCTCGTCCTGGTCAGTATCGAGATTCCGCTGTTCCATCTTGAGGTGGATCGCTTCGAGCAATGTCTTGATTTGGTCATGCTCAAATCGCATCACGGGTGTGGGCCCGTCCTCAATCATGCCGGTTTTCTCCTCCCACATTGGAAACAGCAACTCCTCCTCCCAGACGATATGCCGCTGAAGGCCGACTTTGAATTCCTTGAAGGCTTCCTTGGCCTTGGCAAAGTCCAACCGTTTCGACATTTGAAAGGTCTTGAACAACTCATCCAGCCGATCGTGATCCTCTTCATAAAACGCCGTGATTGTCTTCTGCTCACTCAATTGGATCCTCCCATAATTTATCAATTGTCCCTGACTTTGTACTCCACATGACAGGCCACACAGGCCTTCAAGACATTATTCAACGGCGGCAGGATCTGCTTCAAGTCCTTGGTGGGAATAATTCGCGCCAACTCCGCCGCCGCTTCATGATGGGCCATGGCCAGATCATGGTAGGCGGCAGGGAACTTATCCGGCTCCTGGTGCGCCATGGCTTGTCGATGTTTGAAAAATCCCAGATGTAGGTCAGTTAGACCCTGCGCCAACTCGTAATCCTCTTCGACCAATGCATCGACAATCACCTGAATCGTTTCCAGGTGCTGCAGCATCACCGCGCGATGTTCCTTCCCGGCCGATGGCGACAGTGGAATAGGGTGCCTCGTATCAGGCGTCAGATAGGGATTAGGCTGCGCTGCATTGCGTGGATGTTCAACCCCAGTGCAGCCAGCTGATAACGCAACGTATAGCCCCGCAAGGGCCATCCCAGTAATGCTTCTACATAATGATAATGGCAAGAGGCTCCTGCGCGCCCGCCACATAAATCTCCTCCTCTCATGAAGACTGACGCCTGACATCCTCGTGGTGCCGTCTCAACCAAGTGGCGACTCTTTCTCGGCCGTTCCTTACAAAAGGCTCGGCGACGCTTCCGCCTGCTTGAGGATTCCCTCGGTGGCTTCTCTCAATCGATTCAGAATTCCCGCGTTGTCGGTTCCGCAGATATCGACCGGCACGAAATGCTTCTCATTGAACCCGATCGCGCGAATAAGTTTCTTGAAGAGCTTCTCCTGGGCCTTCGGAGCACAGGCGCCCACAAGCAAGTACCCGTCCGGCTTGGACGTCTTCATCGCCTCTTCCCAAATGCCATTCCCGCCCTGGCCGCACAACTGTGGACTGAGCACCGTATACTTGACGTCCAGGTCTGATTCGACCTCGAACGGAAGTTTGTTCATGTCGGAGTCTTTGAATGAATCACAGAGCCCTTTGCAGTTACACAACAACACTTTGCTTTCCATGGGATCACCTCTATAAACAGCTCTGAATGTTATCCGCTCACCTGTTTCCAATATGATCAACTCGCTCTTGAGTGCGTCGAATGGCTTCACCTTGTTTGGTCGGCTCGAAGAGATGTCGGAACCGGCCCTGAAGCTTGAGGTAGTCTTCCACGGATAGGCGAATCCTGCGCCACGAATCCTTCGAGGAATGCAGCGGCACCCATAATGCGGTTCGCGGTCCTTGCACCTTGTCCCCCGCGGCCATGGAAGCGGCCGGCTCGCATTAGTCATTTCCTCAGCGCCGCCTGGTTCTCCTCTGCCTGCTCGCAAGCCATGCACATGGCGGCTGCGGGGACCGCCTCCAGCCTGGATTGGGAGATGGCCTTCCCGCATTGCTCACATCGACCGTACTGTCCTGACCCCAGCTTGAAGAGAGCCCGGTCGATCGCCTCGATCTCGACCTTCGCTCGCCCGTCCAGACGATCGAGCAGCCGAACCATGGTCTCCTCCTGCCCCCGCTCCTCCATTTCGCTTTCGATATCGCTTTGAAGCCAGCGCAGATCCTCTTCCGTCCTAGCCACTTCCCGAAACAACTCACGCCGTTGGGTGATCAGCTTCTTTCGAATATTGTCGACTCGTAGCATCCCACTACTCCTTCCTAACGATAACCGCGTCAGCTACAGCATTTATCCCTCTTCTCTTTCATGGCTTCTTTCCCTGCCGTGACCGCGGCTTCAACATCCGCGCGTTTCTCCGCCACGAAATGCTTGCCACGCTCAATCACTTCATCAAGAGCGGCTCGCGCCTCCTTGGCCCTCTCAATCAGCTCTTCTTCTGTCTTTGTCGCATAGCCCTTTAGCTCCCGACGTGTTTCCTCGCCCGACCTCGGAGCGAGAAGGATACCCGCGATCATCCCTCCGATCGCTCCGCCGAGAAATGCGAGCACAACGGTTTCCGGTGAACACTTGGCGTCCTGATTTGGCATGACAAATCCTCCGTAGATTAGGAACGTTCTGCTCGTTGAGAGAGCCAAGTCCGTGCCACGGAAGTTACACGTGTGGCAAGAATTGTTGTGATATGACGAGATCTTGCTGAACGATTCGAATGAGAGACCTCTCGCCTGTGGCGTTCTAGGTCTCACCATGAAATATCCCTGTCGCAGAATGCGACAGGGATCCATGAGTGGTAGTGAATCGGAGCTAGCCGAGTGGGTTGAACGGAGCCAATGTGCGGATGTAGCTCAAGACGTCCCACATGTCCTGGTTCGAGAGCCGATCCGCCCAGCCGTGCATTGGACTGAAGAGCACCCCCTGCTTGACCGCAAGATACAGTTCCATGTCGGTCTTCGTGCGCGACCTCGCCGCGCGAAAATTGGCGGGCGGGACAATCAACTCCTTGATCTCAGGTCCCAACCCGTCACCGGTCGTTCCGTGACAGCCGACACAGTATTGTTGGAAAATCCTCTCCCCGTTCTTCGGATTTCCAGAATGGCTTTGAGCCAGAGCCCACGAAGCCGTCAACGCCACTATGACGAGGCTAACCACAATACGTAAGGACATGCGCACTCCCCTTCTTATGTTCGTTCCTCATGCGGGCGTAATCGGTGATGCCCTCTCTTTCAAGAACGGACAGCGGCACCTTGATGCTCAATGCTGGTGTTGCTGGCCTCCGGTGGCACCCCCACTGCTCTGATCGCCGCTTCCTTGTCCATGCCCGCTGCCTCCCATCATTCCACCTCCCATACCCCCCATCATACCTCCCATGCCGCCTCTGCCTCCCATCATCCCTCCCATTCCACTTCCGTGCTGTGCTCCACCCTTCATGTCTTCATGAACGGCATGCTCTTTTTCCCGTTGGTCAGGAGTCAATAGAGCAGTAGCGGTGTGCTTACTTTTGACGGCCGCGAACAGACAGGCCCCTTCCGCTTTCTTCAGCTGCTCGACTTTGGCCTGAATCGCAGTGAGGTCAGCCTTCTCATCTTCCAACAGCGCCTGCAATTCGAGTTTCGCCACCTTCGCGTCGGCTTCTAAGCGGGCTTCTGAGCGTTTGAAGTCCAGCTGTATGGCCTTGAGCTTGCCGACCTGCTCCGATGTCAGCCCGATCTCCTTGGCATGTTTCAGCAGATGCTTCAGATAGTGCCCGCTATGATCATCCTGGTCTTCCTGATTGTGGCCACCATGCCCCATCTGCCCATGGCCTTCATCGGCAAAGACGGGGAGCGCTGTTAGCGCAACGATCAATAGGGCTCCCCCGAATCCCGCAACCCACTGTGCCTTCAACTTCGTCATGACCGTACCTCCATCGTTAGACTAATGACTCCTGATTCCTCTGACCGATCTTTTTGAAGATCAAGGTCATGAGATGCTTTCCTCCCACTCGTTTCCTTGCAGCCATCATCTTCACGCGCCGCAATACCGCAGTCGCTCAGATCGACTATCAACTGAGAGTCTTTCTCCATGAGATTGGATTCGGAATAGTTGATTGCGATTCTGATGCCGTCACCAGGTTGCGAGCTTTGCATGACGGATATTCGGCGAAACGGTGCGTTGATGTAGAGTTGATTCCGCAAGCAACCTCCGGCCCGCTCCGTGAAGCCTTCGTCGGCGGAGGTTCAAAGATTATCACTCCTCCACTCCACCTCTGCGCCCGCGATGCCCCATGCCTTCTCTGCCACCCATCATAGGCCCCATACCCTGACCCCTCATGCCCGGTCCATGTCTGTCGGCGAAGGTTTGCTCGTACTGTATGAGGGCCCAAATGTCGTTGTCGGACAGTACCGAACCAAATGCAATCATGGCTGTCCCGGGCGACCCATGTTTGATGGCCCAGAAGACTTCGCCCTCGGTGCGATGCCGCCAGAAACCGTGGTGCTGGAAGTTGCGGGGCGAGGGATTCATGCTCGCAGCCGCCGGCCCCTTGCCGTCGCCATCTATTCCATGACAGGTGACGCAGCCGCCTTTGCCGTTATACACCGTCTTGCCCTGCGCAATGACCTCGGGAGAATTCGACAAAGGGTTTTTGAGCGCCCTCGCTTCAGCCAACTTATCGGCAGGCACGACTTGTTGCATCATGTGGCGCTCTGCGGCACCAGCAGGGGCCGCAGAGCACATCGCGGCGACCAGTACCGTCAACAGACTCGTCGTCTTCATCCTCTTGTTCCTTTCGTCAGTGGTGCCGACTGGCTTCCGATATTACAGGTCCAGTTCCACCATCTTGCGGTGGAATCGAACGATCACGTTCGGATCGGGCGTCAGCCTGATCTGCGCTTCGTCCTTTCCTTTGTAGGGGAGAAGGTTCAGGACATAGCGCAAGCTTTCCAGTCGCGCAGCCTGCTTATCGTTCGCCTGCACGATGATCCAGGGGCTAAAGGTCGAGTGTGTTTTGCTGAACATTTCCTCTTTACAGCGGGTATACGCGTCCCACAGCTCCTGCGCCTTTTCATCGACCGGGCTGAGCTTCCACTGCTTGAGCGGATTCTGCCGCCTCGCTTCGAATCGCCTGGCTTGTTCGTCCTTGGAGATGGAGAACCAGAACTTGATGATGGTCACACCGTCTTCATAGAGCATGTGCTCGAATTCCGGGACCTGTTGCAGAAATCGCTGGTGTTCCTTTTTTGTACAGAATCCCATCACCGGTTCGACCACAGCACGGTTGTACCAACTCCGGTCAAAAAAGACGATTTCACCCTTGTTGGGGAGTTGGTGAATATAGCGCTGGAAATACCATTGGCCCCGTTCTGCATCGGTCGGCTTCGGCAGCGCCACGACGCGCATCGCGCGAGGATTCAGATGCTCGGTGAACCGGCGGATCGTGCCGCCTTTTCCAGCCGCATCCCGTCCTTCCACTAAAATGGCGATGCGCTCCCCACTGCTCTGCACCCACCGTTGCAGCCTGACCAATTCAACTTGTAGTTGCCGCAACTCTTGCTCGTACAGCAGAGTCTTTCGCACTTCTTCGACATCGACGGCTTTGTTTGCGAGGAGCTTCAGAAACCCTTTCCTTGTGTTGNNCAGTCAAGGCGTAGCCCGGCTCGCCGATACGTCCGAGCCCCTGGGCGATCAAGGTGCTGCGCGGGACCTGGTACCCGTCCCCCTCCCGCGGCACCTTCGTGGGAATCGCCTCCAGCCCATTCATATCTTCGTCGACCTGCTTCCCTTCGTCGACATGTGCCGGATCTCTCCGCTCTTTCCGTTCTCTAGACTTCCCGACCGATTCGCCATCAGCTGCCATGCGAGGCCTCCTTCATTGCGTCTTCGATCAGAACATCACGTTTCGGTCTCGCTCGGCCACAGCTTTGATATAATCCGGCATCCCCTTGATGGATGCGCCGGCCACGAGATCGGTCGCACTAACCTGTCTGGCCACGGCACAGGCACCACAGACCCAGACTGGCACACCTGCCGTCTGGATGGCGGCGAGCAGTTCTTTCAACGGAGTCAGGTTCACACCGGTCACATGATCAGCGACACCTTTCCGCCCCAAGATGACGGCTTCGTTCCACAGCCAGAGCACGACATCATGCCCTTGCTCTTTCGCCGTCTTCGCCGCTATGAACGGCAAGGTCGCCATGGTGGGATCGTCCGTTCCTCGACTACCCGAGATAATAAACGTTGCCATGAGTAACTCCTTTACTCCCTACGACTAGTCTACTCCCTGGTTAGGGCTCCACGACGATTCTGCCACCCAGATCCGCATCGGCTCGATGGAGGGGGCAGTAGAATCGATAGATCACCGTTTCTCCCTCGGCAGCGATCGCATCGCTCGCCATCCGGTCTCTGTCGATCACGGTCTGCTCGGTCCCCTCCGGCGGAATGGTAATCCGAACCGGCCTGATGATCCGAACACCGCTCTCCTCTACCGACTCAAACAACCCCGGGGCTTCGAACACATGGGTCCGTACAGTTGGATTATCAAATCGCAAAATTAACGGCTCCCTGAAATCCGTGCTTCGGTGAATGACGATTTCCCCGGGAAGCCATACCGCTTGTTGGTCTTCGACCTCACGAGCGACAAAGGCAATCTCCTTCCCCCATCCGATGAGCGGCATGACAAGGGAACCTGTACTGACCACCAATCCAAGATATATGAGCGCGAGATGAGCGGAGCGCCTCCTCACCCAGTTCATGTGGGGTCTCCTTCATCCACTGCGGGACCGGCACAGCCGCTCACCCCAGTGCTACATCTCACAAAAACAGCTCCGCCAGTCCTGGCTCACTTCGGCGGATCTTCGCCGGCCAGGACTGGAGCTGTTGCCCTCTCACAGGGGAGATGCCCGCTTCCACAAGCGCAGTGAGCGCGTTTCAGAGCGGGACAGGGATGCGACTCAGCCCCCTCCGACATCCCCTCGAGTTTCAATGATAAACAGTTCTCCTTTCACTTCAGGATGGATGTCACACCATAGGGCGTGTCGCACACTTTCGGCTCCACCTGTCATCGGATCGAAGTTCGAGGGCGCCGTGGCGAAACGCAGTGTCATCGTCTTTCCCGCATCGACATGAAAGGCCTTGAACTGTTTTCCTCGTACTTCAAGACCACCTTCCACCTTCACGGAAATATTCTTGAACAACGTTGACGCTACCCCGTGCGTGACGGAATCCTGGTTTCGGACGACGATGACGGTGTCCTGCGAGGGCATCGTGAACCCGGCGGTCTCATAGCCGTGCTGACGGTCCTTGATGATGATCTCCATCTTGGAGGGCGGCGCTCCCATCCCCGCAGCCTGTGCATAGGCACTATCCTGACTACCAGCCAATACCGCCCACGCAGCAACAGCAAGCACCACGGCTGACTTCGCCGCTCCAGATCGATGCACTCTCATAATCTGCCTCCTTGTTGATATGTACACATGCCCCCCTCACTCTTACTTTGCCAAACTCCTAATGTAGTGGATCAGTTGCCAGACCTGCTCATCCGGCAACGTGGCAAACGGCATCATCCCAGTCCCCTGAGACCCATTCTTGATGATCCAAAACAGCTGACCATCTGGAATCTCGCGCATCATCGCGCCACAGGTGAAATTTCGTGGCGGCGGCACTAAGGCCGCCCCCATCAACCCCTTGCCATCCCCTTGCTCACCATGACACATCACGCAGGCGACTGGCTGCGCGGTCTTGAGAAACAATTCTTTTCCCGCCCGGACGGCCCCCGCAGACGACGAAAGCGGATTGGTCTTCGTCAGGAAGTCGTCCGGCGCCTTGGCCGTCTTGCGCGGCTGCGCACAGGCACCGGCTTGAGTGCCACCACCCGCAGCGGCAACATCCGGTATTCCCTTGAATGTCACTTTCAAATAGGCGATCACATCGGCCACGCCCTGTTGACCGATGGTTAAATTCCAATACGGCATGTTCGGCGATTTACCGACTGCCGGTCCGCCATGATTGATGACGTTGTAGAGGTATTCGATCGGGAGCTTTTCGAATGGAATGTTGGCATGTATCGCCGGTTTGGGTTCCAGGCCGGAAGCTGCCGGTCCGTCGCCTTTGCCCGTCGCGCCGTGACACTGCGAACAATACTCTTTATAAACCACCTTCCCTCGATCCACGCTGGCCATCTCGAATTCACGGCTCGTCCAGGGCTCGTAATACGTGAAGTCCTTCACGCCCTGCACCATCAGGAAGCCGATCACCGCGCGAAGTTGTGGCTCCGTCGCATCGGCCAAAAACTCGCCGCTGTGCGGCGTGAAGTCTTGCGGATTCTGGCCGAATCGGAAGAGCCAGTCCGAGTTGTACCGCTGACCGGCATTCTGCAACGCGGCACTCTGCGGGCCGCCGATGAGCTTGCCGTTTTCCTCGATCGTGTGGCAGCCAAGACAGGCGTGGGCTTTAAAAGCCGCCGCACCAAACTTCACGTCGAACTTGGTGACTTTCGAGAGATCGAACGCGCCAATGGTGACGCGCGAATCTTTGTTGTGCTCGGCAAAGTAGTCCGCGAGTGCGTTCGCCTCCGACTCTGTGACCATCGGGTGCGTGGACGGAACGGTCGTCAGGTCCCACATATATCCCTTCGCATAGAGCGGAGCTTCTTTACCGGTCAACCAGCGAATGAGCCATGACCGTTGGTACTTACTGCCGGCCCACATCAAGTCAGGAGCGTGAAGCTTGAAGCGCGAATCCGGCTGACCTTCCAGCCGGTGACATTGCACACAGGTCTGTTGGATCAGCTCCTTGGCGCGCGTGTGATCGCTCCCGAACGACAATTGCGGGGACGACATGAATCCCAACAACACAAGCGCAGCGCTTCCAATGAACACCCGGACTCTCACATTCAACATCGCTGCTCCTTTCATAAGGGTTTCTCCGCACGAGGATGAGGATTGAGTTCGATCGCCACACCGGCAGGCACCGCGAGGGATTGATGCACGGTGCAGCCATGTGCCACCTTGAGTAATCGCTCTTTTTGCTCCGCGCTGATGCGGTGGGGGAGGTGGATTCCGAGGTCGATACGACCAACTCGATGAGGAACTTCGGCCATCGTCCATTCTGCCTCGACCGTCAAGCCCTCTCGGGAGATACCGTGGCGCCCACAGAATTGCCCAACAAAGTACGCCACACAACTTGCGACCGACCCGACAAAGAGTTCAACCGGGCTCATTCCGGCATCCTGCCCTCCGTCTTCCACCGCTTGGTCGGTGATGATGCGATGTTGGCCGCTCACAATGTCGTAGCGTGTCCCGCCGTGAAAGGTAGCCGTGAGTTTCATGTCGCTCCTGATCCAGGAAGTTTCGCCGCGCCCCAAAGACACAGCACACCGAGCGGCAATGCAATGAGCAAGCCGTTGACCCCGAACGATCCATGAATCGTCACGGGCCCGAATCCTCCGAAGGAGGCCAAAAACGATTCGAGATTGGGAAACAGGAAGGCAAACGTCAACGCGCCGAACAGACCTCCGACAATAGTCACCCACGCATCAAGTTTTCCCTCTGCCGCGGCAGCAAGCGCTGTCCCAGGACAGTAGCCCGTGAGGGCAAATCCCACTCCAAAGATCAGGCCAGCGACCACGATCCCCGGCAGATAGAGATCTTTCACGTTCATATGGGCTACCCCCAACACGTCCAGGGCATGCACGCCAATCAATCCGACTCCGATAGCAGTCATGATGAGCTTCATGATCGTGAAGTCCTTAAGCCGCAAGGTTCCCATGATCTTCGTATAGCTCGACGCCCCGGAGAGCTGGAGGATCGCGCCAAAGATTGCGCCCAGCAGTAACCCCAACAACAAGATCATGGCTTTCCCCGTTCAGCATAGAGCCACCGCGCCGTGAGGATCGCACTGGCGAACAGAGCTGTTGAAAATACGAACGAGCTGATCGCCAACTGGGAGATGCCACTGATCATGTGGCCGGACGTACAACCGCCCCCGAATCGCGCGCCAAACAAGAGTACAAATCCTCCGATAAACGACCACACTAGACGCTTGCCGGGTGCTGGGCCGAACCGCTGAGCCCATAGCGACGGGACCGCTCTTCCTGTCAATCGTCGTGTCGCGGCTGCTGCGACAAAGGCGCCAAGCGGAATCCCCGCGACGAACGAAAATTCATAGGTCGCTAACGTCCATCCCTTGCTCGCGTGCTTCAAATAGGGACTCTGATCGGCGACGTCGGGAAGCAGCGTGTGTAACAGTACCCCGTCCAACACCACATACTGCGTCGATACCCCAATCGGTTGCACCAAAGCCACAGCGACTAAGAGAACAACGCCGATTCCAAGGCCACCCACCCACCAGGGCATTACCGGCACCGCATACCCCGTATCATTTATCTTCCATGGCTCGTCGGTCATCACGCCTCAATCGTTTCCCTGATGCTGATCGCCATACTTCCCACGAATGATAGGTGTTGCCTCAATAGGGTGCATCCGCCGGCTTGCCCCCCTTCGGCCAATCGTGAATCTTGTCGGGAAAGTCCGGTCGAGGCTGTGTGTTGATATAGACTGCAGTATCGATGGCTTCGTCATCCGTCACCGTCCAGCCCCAGCCTCGCGGCATATTGGCCTTGATAAATGCAGCGGCCACACTCACACGTGCCATACCCGCACCGATGTTGTATGAACGAGGCCCCCACACAGGCGGTGCCGCCATGGTGCCTTGCCCGTCGGAACCGTGGCAGAAGACACACTTGTTCTCATAGACCTTTTTGCCGTTGAGCGGGTCAGGCTGATGGGTCGAGTTGAGGCGTGGGATTCCTCGCCATGGGACCTCAACGCCGGGCGGCATATTCTGTGATAACCATGTGATGTACGCGACAATGGCCGTGAGCTTCACGCTGTCGGGCGGCAGAGGTTTTCCGTTCATGCTGCGTTCGAAACACTCGTTGATTCGATCGGCCAGCGTCATCTGTCGGCCGGCCCGTTGACGATACTGTGGGTAGAGAGTGGCGATACCGACGAAGGATGCGGAATTCGGGTTGAGCCCCGCATCTAAATGACAATTGGTGCAGTTGAGCGCGTTTCCAACATACCGTTTCCCATATTCCTGTGTGTCGACAATCATCTTGTAGCCCAGGCGAATCTGCTCGCCCCTCA
>CXWL01007478.1_pt1 | contig 25325 bp, 20 predicted proteins | sample 590931 | NCBI WGS metagenome assembly CXWL01 (sample SAMEA3498368, study PRJEB10139) | groundwater metagenome | biome: water well; material: biofilm material | place: Germany | collected 2015-04-27
GCGTGGCGCAGGTACTTGAAGTCGGCGACCCAGCTTTTGGGGTCGGCAGCGTCGGCGCGGGGTGCGGAGACGACTTCGGCCAGGCCGACGACGGCGGCGTTGCCCTGGGAGTGGTAGATGATGACCTTGTCGCCGGGCTTCATGGTCTTGATGAAGTTGACGGCGGTGGGGTTGCGGACGCCGTCCCACTCGGTTTTCTTGTCGCGCTTGAGGTCGTCGATCGAGTATGTCTCGGGGTCGGTCTTCGCGAGGAAATACGCCATGGGCTCCTCCTGGTGTCATCGATTGTACCGGGCGGGGGTGATCCACCACGGACGGGAGCCCCGGGCAGGCGAAGAGCACGACGGGCACGAAACCCAGGGGTGAGGTTGGACGAATTGTTAAGGTTGGGCGCAATATGTTTCACGTGAAACATATGGTCTATTTTGGTTAGCAGATCAGCCTGTCAGCGGGTCAACGGGGCCCCGTCCAAGAAATGGAGTCAGAAAAAAGTTTCCGAATAATAACGTATCAACCATGTAATTGGTTAAGCTGTGAAGCTGTTTGTGCTGCCATCTGCTGACATTCTGGGTTCTCTACTCCGGTCTGGGTCGCTCTGTCTGGTTATGGGTCTATTTATTCTGGCGGGATTCTTTGCCGCGCGTGAGGCCTAGACGGCAGACAGCAGCTTAGCACTTTTGTTCTATCTGCGCAAATTACCCGGAGCCCGCGATTACGGCTGCCGCTCCCTCGGCGCGGATACTTCGCGGTTGGGTCCGGCATCAACACTTTCTCGATTCCTGGCGCCGATCAGACACTTCCGCGACCGGTGATCTGGACATCACGAGGTCGGCTCCCGCGCTACCTCAGACCCAGTGTCGTGGCGGCCTCGATCGTGCGTTTGCACCACCATTCGAACTCCTGCGTCTCACCAGCTTCGGCTTGCAGCGCCTTCGCCCAAGCGAGGACCATGAAACCTGTGAGGACGGCTATGGCTTGTTGGCGGGGCCAGTCGCCTTGGGAGAAACCGGATGGGCCGAGTCTTCGTTCGAGATGGGCGGCGTAGCGGGCGAGGGTCTCGTCATGTAGCCAGGGCAGTCGGGAGGCGTTCACGGCGAGTAGCCAGCCCAGTTCGAGGCCGATGGGCCCGCGCATCACCATCGACCAGTCGAACATCCAGATACCAACATCATCGAAGCCCATATTCGCGACCTTGGCGTCACCGTGGAGCAGTGTTTGCGGCAACTTCTCCATCGCACTGACGAGCGGCGTTGGTTCCGTGAGCAGTGACATCACGAGGTGCGCGACTTCGGGCGGGGCGACGCGCTGGAACAGGCGCCAGCCTTCTGGTGCGCCGAAGTCTATGCCTTCGGTGGCGAGTGCCTGCGCGCTGGCCGGCGAAAGGAGCAGGAGGCGGGAGCGCGGCGTGCACCTGCTGATGCGGGCATCTTCGAGCGGTACGTCCCAACAAGCGGCGTGCATGTCGGAGAGGGCGGAGAGCATCTTGTCGCAAGTTGCCTCGGGCTCAACGCCTTCTTCGGCGAGGAGGAGCGGGGTGATGTCGCGGGAGAGGATGGCCCAGGCTTCGTCGTCCTTGGCGGCGCCGAGGTAGGGCACACGCAGGGTCTTCGGGAGACGGGCGATGAGCGGTGATACGGCGAACTCGGCTTCGCGGCAAGTGACATCGCCCGTCGCGCGCATGATCCAGTCGTCCTCAAAACGCATTCGTTTGAGGACGTAGCGCTCGCCGTTCTGTTCGAGGCGCGAGATCTTCGCGCCGGAGAAGCCGTTGTGGGCGGCCGGCACCTCGAGGGCGCTGATCCCGTGGTCGCGAAGCAGAGTTGCCACATCAGGGGCGAGCGGGCTCATCCGACGAGCTGGCGGAAGCGGCGGAGGGTGTCGATGTGGTCCTGTGGGCTCGCGAGGCCGGCGCCCATGGTGTTCAAGGAGATGTGCGTGGCCTTGATGTCGCGCCACCACTGGAGGGACTCGCTCCATTTGTCTTCCGGGGTGTTGGAGAGGAGTCCCAGGCGGCCTTCGATGCCGAACGCCTTGGGGTCGCGGCCGGCTTCCGTCACGTACGACCGCATGCGGTCGACAGCGTCCTGGCCGTGCTGGCCTGCCTGCTGCTGGGGATACCAGCCGTCGGCGATCCTGGCGATACGGCGCATGGCGGCATCAGCCATGCCGCCCATCCAAATAGGGATGGGGCGCTGGATCGGCAGGGGGTTCAGGCCGGCCTGGCGGACGGTGTGGTACTTGCCCTCGAAGTCGACGAGGTCTTCGGTCCAGAGGCGGCGGAGGAGGGCGATCTGCTCTTCGATGCGGCGGCCGCGGTTGCGGAAGTTTTCGCCGAGGGCCTCGAACTCGACGTGATTCCAGCCGATGCCGACGCCGAGGCGGAAGCGTCCGCCGGAGAGGACATCGACCTCGGCGGCTTGCTTGGCGACGAGAGCGGTCTGGCGCTGCGGGAGAATGATGATGCCGGTAGCAAGCTCGACGCGTCTGGTGAGCGCGGCGAGGTAGCCGAACAGGACGAACGGTTCGTGGAAGACGGACTGGTGGGTGTAGGGCGCGCGGAAGGCGCCCGCGAAGCGATCAGGGTGGGCGCCGAGGACGTGGTCGTACACGAGGATGTGGTCGTAGCCCATCTCTTCGACAGCCTGCGCGTAGTCGCGGATAACGACCGGGTCGCTGCCGATTTCGAGCTGAGGGAAGATAGCGCCGATTCTCATGAGTTCCAGTCTATCGCGGGATGCGCCGGGTCGAGGTGAATCAGCTACGAAACGGTGGCGACCGAAGACCGTGCGGAGCTAAAGCTCCGCCGCTACTGGGAGGAGCAGCACTACGCTTCGGCGGCGGTTAGGGCGGCGCCGATGGCGCCGGCATAGGCGGGGGCTTGGGTGACTTCGACCGTGTGGCCGAAGAGGGTGGCCATTTGGGTGATGGACTCTTCGAGGCGGGGGTTGTTGTGGATGAAGCCGCCGCAGAGGACGATGCGGTTGAGGGTGGCCATGCGGGCGCGGCCGGCGGCGATCTGGGCGATGCTTTCGCCGTGGAGGTTGAGGAGGCCGGCGAGGAAGTCGTCGAGGGAGGCTTCGCCGTTCTTGGCGTATCCGGCTGACGCCGGATCTCCGCCTGCGGCTGCGAGATGGGCGGCGGTGAGGTCGGCACTGACGCGGCCGATGCCATCGGGGTAGACGTCGGAGATCATGGCGTCGACGTTGCGGCGGTCGCCTCGTTCGGCGGCGGCGATGGCGTCGGTGTAACTGTAGGCCGGAGCCAACCGACGAGCGAGGGCGGCGAAGGAGCCGCCGCCGAGGGCGGTGCCGCCGAGGTGGTCGAAGACTCGCCGAGGTGACGTGGCTTTGCCGGCGCGAACGGCGGCGAAGGCGGTGCCGGTGCCGAGGAGGGCCATGAGGAAGTCGCCGTCGCCGAGTGCATCGTCAGCGGCGAGGAGGGCGATGCAGCCGCGGGCAGCGGCGTCGATCTCGGGAACGGCGACTATGTCCGGCTGGCGCCGGATCTCCGCTTCGCTCCGACCCTCTTGGGCGGCGAGATCGCCGAGACGGGCGCCGATGACGCCGATGGTGTGGGATTGATAGCGGATCGACGCCCAGGCGTTGGAGTCGATGGCGGCAACCGTCCCGCTGGCGCGGGATCTCCGCTGCGCTCCGATCTCTTCGGCGGAGACGTCGATGCCTTCGGGTGTGTGGCGGACGATCTTGGTCATGGTCATACCGGCGTCGATGCCGGCGGCGCCTTCGGGGAGGAGGTTGGGGAGGGGGAGGGTTTGCATTTTTGGTGATTGGTGATTCGTGTGGAGAAGTGGAATCGTGCTGGGTGTGAGATGGACAGGTCTAAAGACCTGTCCTTACGAGTGACGCGCGCTTGTGGAGACTCCGCTTATGGTGCAAACGGTAGCACAAGCAGGGGCGCTCGCCGGTGGGATTTCCCGACCGAAGATTCGGACGGAGCTGTCTCCTGCGGCGACTCTTCGAAAAGCTTCGTCCCTACGGCTGTGCCGTACCCGCGTTGCTCCGTTTCGAGCGGCAGATGATGTGGGCGGAGACCGTGCGGAGCTGAAGCTCCGCCGCTACTGGTGTTGACCAACGCTTACCGAAGGAATGGACGATTGGGGTAAACTTGACGGGCAGGGCCGGGGTTGACGCTGAGTATCGGGCTTTGAGGAGCAGGGGTTATGCCGAAAGCTATGTGGAAGGGGGCGATTAGCTTTGGGATGGTTTCTATCCCGATCAAGCTGTATAGCGCCACCGATGAGAAGGACGTTTCGTTCAACCTGCTGCACAAGCAGGACGGGGTGCGGATCAAGCAGCAGCGGTACTGCCCGGAAGATGATGCGGTGATCGAGTGGGGGGATGTGGTGCGGGGGTACGAGATCGGGCCGGACGAGTACGTGATCATGGAGCCGGCGGACTTCGCGAAGGTGCCGGTGGACACGACAAGGACGATCGAGATCACGGACTTTGTGCCGGACGAACAGATCGACCCGATCTATTACCAGAAGACGTACTACCTGGAGCCGGACAAGGTGGGCGGGAAGCCGTTCGCCTTGCTGCGCGAGGTGTTGAAGGACAGCAAGCTGGTGGCGCTGGCGAAGGTGACGCTGCGGCAGAAAGAGCAGCTCTGCACACTGCGCGTCTACAACGACGTGATCGCGCTGGAGACGATGTTCTACGCCGACGAAATCCGCTCGACAGAGGAGCTGGAAGCGCCGGATGTGTCGATCAACGAGAAAGAGCTGGAGATGGCGCGCTCGTTGGTGAAGATGCTGACGGGGGAGTTCGAGCCGGAGAAGTATCACGACGCGTACCGCGAGGCGCTGATGGAGCTGATCGAGGCGAAGAAAGACGGTCAGGAGATCAAGCGGCCGGCGCCCGTGGCGAGCAAGATCACGGACCTGATGGAGGCGCTGCGGGCGAGCGTCGATGCGGCGAAGAAGGAACGGAACGGCAGCAGCAAGGCGGAAGCCGAGGACGAGCAGGCTAGCGAGGAGCCGGCGGCTAAGCCCGCGCGGCGCAGGCGTGCAGGATGACGCCCTTGCCATTTGATCGGAGAACAGGACCACCGTCGCTCTCGGCGGTGGAGCACGGCCCGGTGCCCAAGTCGATCCTGGGGCGGATGCCGGCGTCGATCGCGCCGATGCGGGCGGCGGACGTGGCGGAGCCGTTTGATTCGGCGGAGCACATCTTTGAGCTGATGTGGGGCGGGGTGCGGGCGATGGCGCACGTCAGCGACGGCGTGGTGCGGCTACGGGCGCAGAACGGCCGCGATCTGACGCCGTACTTCCCGGAACTCCTCTGCATCCCCGATCGGCTGAAGGCGCGCGAGGCGATCCTCGACGGAGAGATCGTGGCGGTGGACAGCGAGGGCCATCCGGCGTTCGACATGCTGCGGCCGCGGCTGCACACGATGGCAACTGCCGTGGGCCCGGACCGGGAGCAGGTGCCGCAGTTACCGGTGCAGTTCCGGCTGAAGAAGATTGCCGGAGCGCTGTCGTACATTCCGTTCGACATCCTGTGGCTGGACGGGCGCGATCTCACGGACCGGGCGCTGTGGCAGCGGAAGAATCGGCTGCACGACGTGATCTCGGCGGGGGCAGAGTTTGCGCCGGTGGACTTTGTGGACAACGAGGGGATCGCGTTCTACGAGGCGGTGATCGAGCGGAGGCTGGAAGGGGTGGTGGCAAAGCAGAAGAACAGCCTGTACACGCCGGGGCGGCGGTCGAAGGACTGGGCGGAGGTGCGGGCGTTTCAGAGCGGAGACTTCGTGATCGGCGGGTACGCGATCGGGGGATCGCAGCGGCGGGGGGAGCCGTTCAGTCAGCTGCTGCTGGGGGCGTACACGCAGGGGCGGTTTGAGTACGTGGGGTCGGTGTCGGGCGGGATGACGGACAAGGAAGCGCGGGACCTGGTGGGGTTGCTACAGCCGCTGCACGCGAGCGAGTCGCCGTTCTTCGATTCGCCGCCGCTGGCGCGGCTGATGTACTGGACGCGGCCGGAGATGGTGTGCCGGGTGCGGTTCAGTGAGTGGTCGCCAGACGGGCATCTGCGGTTTCCGATCTTTAGCGCGCTGCGGCCGGACTTGGCGGCGGCGGCATGCGTTGTAGAATGAGCACAGGGGAACGGTCGCACACACTTGCAGGGCCAAGTTCAAGCCGTGCTATCAGGTTTGTGATGTCGATCTGAAGGTCGATCGTTCGTCTCTCTATGGTGAAGATCGACGACAGGCGCCAAGGATCCCCCGGCGTTCCAGCAGGGAGCAACCCCGTGAATGAGGCCGGTCCGCCACCGCTCCACATCACATCCAACTGGGCGACTCTTACGGACCATCTGATCGAGATCGTCGACGCGATTCCCGACGACAAGATGAATTGGAGCCCGTCGCAGGCTCAATGGAACTTTAGAGGGACTTTCCTTCACATCGCGGGCGCCCGCCACCACTGGCTTGCCAACGTCATCCACGACGGCGAGGCCACGCCAGATCTATTCGGGCAAGGCCAAACAAAGGACGGCCTAAAAGAGCAGTTGCGGTTGTCTTGGGAGCGGCTGGAGCGCTTTCTGCGTTCCCCGTCAAGACTCGTCGCAGTTTACGAACCTCCGACTGGAGCCCAGGAGCCCGACTACTATGGCGACCCGCTCAAGTTCGACGGGCACTTCATCGCTTACCACCGATTAGTGCACGACATTCATCACCGAGCCGATCTCCTGCAATACCTGACGATCCTAAGGATCGAGCTTCCGCGGCGCCGACGACCACTCTGACCGCTGGCCGCCGCATCCGTCGGCGGCGGGGAGTGTGGTGGAATAGGAAATGAAAGTTCACCGCAGAGGCGCAGAGGACGCGGAGGTTCTCTGACGATGGATGTATGGCCGCGCGCGTCCGGCAGCAAGGTGAAGGCTTGGGACTAGATCTAGTCATTGGCTTCATGGCAGTGGTGTTCGTCGCGGCGATTTCGATCGCTGCGATCTGGAGTCCGCTTGCGTTCCTACGGTTCTCGTTGGTGAAGCTAAAGAGGCCTTCTGACCAGGAGTACATCGAGACTCCCCATCGCGCGGCTTGCATTGCGCAGCCAAGACGCGACCCTCCTTACGCCGCGAGAACAAGGCGAAGTAAAACTAATCGTCCTCGCGGTTCGACTGGTGTTCACCTTGAATGATTCTGGCGGGTTTCATTCTGCTCTTGGTCGGCTTCTAGTACGTCGAGGACAGGGACGGAGCTAAAGCTTCGTCCCTACGTTATTGTCACATCCTTTATTCGCCACAGTACACAGCCGGGGGCGGCCGTGCCATATCGACGTCGCCAGCATCGACGTGTCCGCCTGGAGGCACGGCGGGCGCCGCACTCGCGGGCGAGGGCCCGTGACACCCGGCGTCAGAGACTGCGTCGCCCGCGCTCCATTTCCAATGTCGTCCGCTTAGTCGTCGCTGAGGCCTTTGGGGAGGCGCTTGGTGTTGTCGATGATGTTGGGGAGGCCGGCACCGCGGCGGCGGTTGTCTTCTTTGGCTTCGACCTCGCGGATGTTAGAGATAATCTCGCGATCGCCCTTGGATTTCTGGCGTTTGGGCTTGGGCTTGTAGAGCTCGGGGTGCTCGTTCATGGGAACGCCGCCGGTGTTGGGGGTCTTCACTTCCTTGCCGAGGTGCCAGTAGGTGCCCTTGTCGGGGATGGAGCGGGGGTAGCCGTCACGCATGGTGAAGGCTTTGAAGGAGGTGGGCATCATGCGCTGCGCCTTCTTGGTGCAGACGGGGCAGGGGGCGGGGGCGGCGGCCTGGGAGATGGGGCGCATGGTCTCGAAGACGCCGTCGCAGGGTTTGCAGAAGTATTCGTATACGGGCATGAGGGGAGTATAGCGGTTGGTCGCCAGTCGTCAGTCGCCAGTCGTCAGTCGCCAGTCGTCAGTCGCCAGTCGTCAGTCGCCANNGCCAGTCGTCAGTCGTCAGTCGTCGGTTGTCGGTTGTCGGTTGCAACCGAGTACACAGCCGGTACTGCGGAACCTGAGCGCGGGCGGCGGGCGCGGGGGCGGCGGACGGTGTCGATGAAGGCGGCGGAGCGGACGTCGCGTTCGAGGACCCAGCGGACGTATTCGAGCATGGCGCGCTCGAGCTCGACGGCGAGGTCGGGGTCGATGGCGACGAGGGCGGCGTCGCTCCACTTGCCGTGGAGGAGGACGCGAAGGACTTTGAGGGCGTTGACGGAGATGGGACGGACGGAGGCTTCTTCGCGGCGACACTTGGGGCAGACGACCCCGCCGCCACCGGCGGTCCAGTAGTTGGTGACGGCGCGCAGGCGTTCGCGGCAGGTGACGCACTCGTCGAGCTCGGGGCAGTAGCCGAGGACATCGAGGAGGGCCATCTCGAAGAAGCGGACGGGGGTGTCGATGTCGTCGAGAGTGGCGGTGCGGCGGAGGGTGTCCAGGAGGAGGCGATAGAGGTCGAAGTGAGCCTCGGCGAGCTCAGTGAATTTGTCGAGGAGTTCGCAGGCGTAGAGAGTGCGACTCATGCGGTCGAGATCGTCGCGAAGCTCGGGGAAGGAGTCGATGGTTTCGCACTGGGTGATGATGTCGAGGTTCTTGCCCTGGGCGAGCTGGAAGGTGCCGTGGGAGAGGGGCTCGACATAGCCGGCGAGCTTGCTGCGGGAGCGGCGAACGCCCTTGGCGACGGCTTCTACTTTGCCGCGGGCAGCGGTGTAGAGGGTGATGATCTTGTCGGCGTCGCCGAGCTTGCGCTGGCGAAGGACGATGGCGGGCGTGGTGTAGACGCGCGGTCGGGGCATGGTTGTTGTCAGTTTACAGTGGTCAGTGGTCAGTGGTCAGTGGTCAGTTTGTAGTTCGTAGTCGACGAGGCGGGGCTCTATCCGCAGACGAAACAGATGGAACAGATGGGGTTCGGGTGCGGCCAGTGCGCCGTTTCCGCAGTCCGCACTTGCGGGCGGGGCGCCCGCGCTCCTGGCGGACGGGCACGCTCGTTAGTAGCGGTCGGCGTTTTGGTCTTCGTGGGGGGTGGCGCTTTCCGCGGGCATTGTTTGCTGGGTGGAAGTGAAGAGGGGGGGGACGAGGAGTTCGTTCAGGTCGTGGATGGTGTAGTCGGCGTGGGGGCAGGGGTTGGTGTCGTGGAGGCCGTTGAGTTTGAGGACGGTGGTCATGCCGAGGGCCCTCGCGCCGGCGCAATCGCGCTCGCAGGAGTCGCCGACCATGACGGTTTCGGCGGCGGGTATGCCGAGTTTGGTGAGGGCGAGCTCGAACGACGAGGGATGGGGCTTGACGAAGCCGGTGTCGCCGGAGCAGACGGCGGCATCGACGAGGTCGGCGAGGCCAAAGTGGGGGAGATCCGGCACGAGCATGTCGGCAGTACAGGGGCGGTCGGTGTTGATTCCGATGCGGAGGCCCTGATCCTTGAGCGCGCGGAGGACGTCGATGGTGTCGGGGTAGAGTTGCATGCCAAAGTGGTGGGCGTGGATCCAGGAGGCGCGCCACCAGGCGGCAGCTTGATCCGTGGTGACCGTCGCGCCGTGCTCAGCAAGGCCGGCCTGGATGAGCGCGGGGAGACTGGGGTCGCGGTAGGTGCCTCGCGCGCGTTCGTGGGCAAACGCCAACTCGTAGGCGTTCCAGATGTCGCGAAGAAGGTCTTCGAGACGGACATCGAGGCTGAGGCGCCAGTCCATGAGTAACGGGCGGACGGCTTCTGCTTCGAGGCGCCAGATTTCGTCTTCGTTGGGACGCCGAGCCTCGAACCAGAGGGTGTTGCCGAGGTCGAAGATCACGGCGCGAACGGTCATATGGTCATGCTAGCACCGAGCGGGCGACCAGTGGCACCCGTCGCGCATTGGCGACCGAGCGAGCTAAAGCTCCGCCGCTACTGGTGTACGGGGGTTCAGCGGCCTGTTAGGCGGATGCTCCCGAGGTTGGCACCGGTCGGCGCTTTCCCAGCATGCCGAAAAAGAGATCCTCGTACTGATCGGTGACTGCTTCCCAGCTGTAGCGAGCAGCCCGCTTCAGGGCGCGCTCGCGGTACGGGAGGCGGCGATCGGGATGGTCCGCCAGTTCTTGCAGTTGGGAGCGGAGTTCGTCGACGCTGTCAAAGAGCATGCCGCCATCACCCAGCACCTCGCGATTCTCCGGAGTCCCGTAGGCGAGGACGCAGTTCCCGTACCCCATGGCCTCGAGCAGGGCAGGGTGGGTGCCGCCAACCTCGGTGGCCTGCACGTAGGCGAAGGCGCTTTGCTGGAGGGCCTTATACCCGTCGCCGTAGACGAACCCGAGGAACTTGACCCGCGGATCCTCCGTCGCATGGAGCTTCTCGATGTATTCCGTGGCATACGGCGCCCCGCCGACGATCGCGAGCTTCATGTCCGAGTTCAGGCCTTGGAAGGCTTCGACCACCTTGTGGGCGTTGTTCTCCGGCTCGAGACGGGCGACGTAGAGCACGTACTGCTCGGGCTCGAGGCCGAGACTCCGCACGATGTCGGGCAGGGGGGTGCGGCCCACGGGCGTGCCGTAGGGGATCATCACAGAGTCCTTCTTGTACTCCTCAAGGTAGTAGTCGCGGATGACGCCGGCATCACTGATCATGACGTTGGGCACGACGGTCGATAGCCGCTCGCAGAGGCGATAGTAGGCGCGGCCAACGGCGTTCCATTTCTTACGCTGGCGTTCGATGCCGTCGACGTTGATGGTCACCTTGACGCCGAGCAGTCGCGGGATCCAGGCGAACGGAGCGTTGGCACCGTTGCACACGAGGATCACGTCATAGCGTTCCTTGAGGGCGTGGAGCACCGAGACGCCGGTATGGACAACGGTGTCGAAGTACTTGTGGCGAATGGTGGGCAGCACGACGAGACGGACGCCGCGATAGTGGGAATCGGGATGGGCGATGTGGTGCTTGCGGCCGTACACGGTAACGTCGTGGCCGCGGGCGACCAGGCGCCACGAGAGTTCTTCGGCAAAGGTCTCGAAGCCGCCGTAGTTGGCGGGAATGCCGCGGGTGCCGATGATGGCGATTTTCATTCGCGCCCCTTGACCATCCGGGTGGCATCGCGTTTCGGGGCAGCGGGCAACTGCGCTTCCGCAGCTACGCGCGTGTAGATGCCCAGCAATCGTCGTAGATACATGTCCGGCGCAAACTGTAACGAGAAGGCGTGCGCCCGCGCACCCAGCGCGGCCATCTCGTCGCGGTGGTCCCGCGCCCACCGCAGCTTTGCGCCGAGAGCGGCGACGTCGCCCGCCGAGTGCAGGAGGCCGGTCTCGCCGTCGCGGACGAGTTCGGGATTGCCACCCAGGTCCGAGGCGATGACCGGCGTCCCCTGGCCGAAGGCTTCGAGGATGACCATCGGCTGGTTCTCGTACCACTCCGAGGGCACGAGAACGGCGCGGGCCTCGCGCATCATAGCCTGCGCCCGGGCGGGCGGCACCCGTCCAAGGAAGGTGATGTTCGGGTAGTGGCCGAAATCTCGCTGGAGTTCCTCGAGCTGCGGGCCGTCTCCGGCGATGCGCACCTCCGCGTCTGACCTGAGGGCGGCCGCACACAGGGTCCGCAGGCCCTTTTCCGGCACCACGCGTCCGACGAAGAGAAAGTAGTCACCTCGGTCGGCGTCCCCTTGGAGAGCGGTGCCCTCTGCGGGAACGGAGGCCGGGTTGGGCAGCACCTCGACGCGGTGGCGAAAGCCCATTTCGTGGAACTTTGCGGCCAAAAAGCGGCTGGGCGAGAGGAACAGCGAGACGCCATCGTAGGATCGGCGGAGCCGGTGCTGGACATACGACTCTGCCGCCAGGAGCCCGGAGCGAACGCGGCCACGGCAGTTCGTGGTGACGGCGCGATAGAAGTTCCCACCGGAGCAGTTCTCGCAGATACGGCCATCGGCCAGGAGCGTGTAGGCAGGGCAGACGAGCTTGTAGTCGTGGAGGGTCATTACCACGGGCACGCCTTCATCCCGCAGGACGCGAATGATCGACGGAGTGAGCTGATGGTTGATGCTGTGGAGATGGGCGATATCGGGCCGGTGGTCGCGGATGAGCTGGCGGACGTTCTTCGCGGCGACCGGGGAATCGAGAAAGCGCAAGGCGGTACGAAGCGAACCCGGCATGGGCTTCACGGACTGGAGCTCGATATTCGGACTGAAATATCCAGCGTAGGGTGAGGGGCGGTTTCGCGGATGCTGCATCGAGAAGTCGATGACGTCGTGCCCGGCCGCGTGCAGGAGGTCGCGCTGCGCGAACAGCACCGTCTCCGGGCCACCATGATCGTAGAAGAACTTGTTCGCGAGGAGGATCTTCATCCGGCCGCCGGCTCTGGCAGGGCGAGTACCGCCTCCTTCCGGGGAAGGCGGGTGCCGAGGGCGCGCCGATCGTCCTGGATGTGGGCGAACCGGTCGTAGGCGCCAGTCTCGACGACGATGACGGCGGCGAAGGCCCAGAAGTACCACTCCAGCACCGTAATGACGAGGAGGTTATCGGCACCGGACATCACAAGCCGCGAAATGAACGTCATCAAGAACGCTAGCACCAAGTCGCGTTGGTAGTCGGTCCTGGCGTCCCGATAACCACGCCTGGTGATGTCGAAGAGGCTCCAATACAGCACGCCAATGGCCGTGACGCCCAGGACACCGGTCTCGACGAGTAGCCTGACGTACTCGTTGTGGGTGTACTCGCCTAGCGAGAAGTACACGGACCGAAGGCCGGCACCTACCGTCAGAAGCTCTGGCGGTGAGGGGATCTGCGAGGCCGCCTGCCACTGTTTGGTGCGCCACAATACGGACGACTGACAGTAGGTGCGGCTTTCGCAGGTACCGGACGTCGCCTCGGCCACGCGAGCGCGGATGCCGGGGTCGCCGATGTAGGCGGCGACGAGCAAGAGGGGGATCAACAGAAGGGTCCAGCGCGCGCGGAACCACATGAACACCGCCACCATTACAACGAGGCCGATCCAGGCTCCGCGCGTCTGCGTGGCGTAGATGCTGAAGGCCATGACCGGCAGCATCACGCCAAGGGCGAGGCGAGCGAGCCGCGACTGTGCGTGCACGAACAGCAGGAGCACGAGGGGAAATATCTGGATCAAGAAAAACGCATACGGGGAGGGGTGCACGAACGTGGCGAGGATGCGGCTCAGTCCGGGCGTTGAGTGATCGCCGGTATCGCTGGCGAACTGGTACATGCCGACAGCCAGGGGCACCACCGCGGCCAGGACGACGATGCGGAGCAGCCACCGGCGCTCGCGTTCGGTCCACATCAAGTCAACGACCAAGACGTAGATGAGGAAAGCGCTCAAGCCGCGCAGCCAATCCTCGCCAGCCTGCACTCTGTCGGGAGCGATGGCCAATCCGAGGAACGTGATCGCGATAAACAGGGCGAAGGGCGTGGCGAGCGGGATGCGCCGGATGTTGATCCGGTTCAGGCAAATGTGGGCGAAGCCCAAGGCGATGACGAGGAGCGACATCAGCGCGTTGGGGTTGATGCCGCCACCGGCGCTTAGGAGCGGCACCGTGGCGAACACGTCAACGGACGCGCGCACCAGGAGCAGGCTGAGGAGGGCGACCCGGGTATCGACGAGCATGATGAGGACGAAGGCGCCGACCACCGCTGTCGAAAGCGCGGCCTGCATAGGGAGGGCGAAGATGAGCAGCCCAACGAGGCCACCCATCGCCAGCGCGAGCCCAAGGTCGGTATGACGGCGAAAGAGTGCGGGACCGGGTCGTCGTGGCGCGGCGGGGGTCGCGACAGTCATCATCCACCTGCCGCAGCGGCGGCGTGCGAAGGCATTTCGGCGGCCTCTTTGAGGGCGCGTTCCTGCAGCAGGGGTTCCAGGATGGCGCTGACCTCATCGAGGCGGTCGTCCCAGGACTGGTGGGCGGCAGCGGCTTGGCGGCCGGCAATGCGGGCAGGGGAGTCTTCGGCGATGGCCGCGTCGACCTTCGCGAGGAAGTCTTCGGGGGAGCGACCGAGGGCCATTTCTTCGCCCTCGTAAGCCAGCATCTCGTACATGGCGGAGGCGACGATGGGCTTACCGGCAGCCATGTACTCGTAGAGCTTGAGGGGGAAGATGTGGTTGGTGTAGTCGTTGAGGACGTAGGGGATGAGGCAGACGTCCATGCCCTTCACGAAGGCGGGGACGTCGTCCAGCTTCTGTCGGCCGAGAAAGTACACGTTGGGCAGCGCCTGCAGTCTGCTCATGTCCTGCGTATCGCCCTTCATGGGGCCAACCAGGGCAAACGACCACGCGGGCCGCTGGACCGCCATGAACTCGATCAGCTCCGTATCCAGACGGAAGTCGATGACGCCAACGTAGCCGATGACTTTGCCCGGCAGCCTGGCCATCGCCTCAGGCACGGCTGTGTCCGGGGAGGAGGCGGCCATGAAGGCGGCCACGTCCGCGGCCTCCGGCACGAAGTGGATGTTCTCGTTGAACTTCCGGCGCGATTCCACGAGCTTCCGGCCGGTGCAAATGACGACGTCGGATTCCTTGCAGCACTGTTCTTCGAGGGCCATCTGGTTGCCTTTGTTGTGCCACCAGTAGGGGATGGCCGAGAAGTCGTCGACGCAGTGGAACACCGCGAGGGCGGGCCGCACACCGCGCGCGAGATTCGGCAGGCCCGGCTCCAGATTCCAGAAGATCACATCCTGAAAGCTCAGCTTGCGAACGGAGCGGCCGAGCCAGCGCCGGATGATCGCGGCGTTGACTGCGTTCACGAGGCGATTCGTGCGGAAGGGGAGGATCGGGGGCGGGGCACCCGCCCAGACGTTCTCGGACACCAGCCGCGGACCGCTGAGCCAGCGCTTGAACTGCTGCCAGACGGCGGATCGTTTGCGGACGCCGGTGACGAACGACAGCAGCGAGATCGGCTGATCCATAAAGAACACGCGGTTCTTCCTGGCCAGGCGGCTCATGAGCTGCTGCGATGTGCCCCAGTGGTCGTCCCAAGTCACAAACGAGACGCAGACGATGTCTTTTCCTTCAAGCATCCGTGATCTTATGTCCTTGCCACTACGCCTGATGCCTTGTGCCCATGGGCCGCGCGCGCATATTCCGGATAAGACTGCACGGCTTCAATGACCTGCGAGACCTCGTCTTGAGTCAGCGTGGGGAACATGGGCAGGCTGATGATCTGCTTCCAGAAGACCTCGGTCACCGGCAACAGCTCGGTGCGGTAGGGCTTGTAGGCCTGGTGGAGGTGCGTCGGTACGAAGTGTACGTGGCAGCCGACGCCCTTCGACTTCAGGTGGGCCATGACGTCATCCCGATCCTCGACGGCCACACGGATTACGTACTTGTGCTGCGAGGTGAAGGCGTAGTCCCTGGTGACCGGCGTCTGGAGCCAATCCAGCTCTTTGAACGCCGCGTCATAGGCAGCGGCGATGTCACGCCGGCGCTGGTTGTGGCGTTCGAGCTTGCCGAGTTGCACGATACCAATCGCGGCGGAGAGGTCGTTCATGTGGTGGCGATAGCCGATCTCCACGGTTTCGTGGAAGTACTCCGCTTCGCCGGGCGCTGGCGGGGTGCCGGGAGGGCGGGCGTGGCCGAGCCAGCGCAGCCGCCGCATACGGGCGTCGATCTCGGCGTCGAGGACGGTGACCATGCCTCCGGTGCCGGTCGCCAGATTCTTCACGGGGTCGAAGCTGAAGGTGTTGATGGGGCCGAAGGAGCCGATCATTCGCCCCTTGTACTTCGACCCGCAGGCGTGAGCGCTGTCCTGCACCACCGGCAGATTGTGGTGGGCGGCCAGCTCCATAATTGGATCCATGTCCACGGGGTGCCCGGCGTAGTGCACAACGCAGATTGCCTTCGTGCGCGGTGTGATGCAGCGCTCGATTTCGTCCACGCGGATGTTGCCGGTGTCGGCCTCGATGTCGGCGAACACGGGCACGCCGCCGGTGTGGATGATGGAGTGGTTTGTCGCCACGTAGGTTAGTGACGTCGTGATGACTTCGCCGCCATTCAGGTCAAGCACGTGGAATGCGAGGTCCAGCGCCGAGGTGCCGGAGTTGCAGCCGACAGCATGTGGCGCCCCGACGTATTCGCCGAACTTGTCCTCGAACTCTTTGGTCTTGGGGCCCAGGCCGAGAAAGCCCTGCATCATGGGCTCGCGCAGCGCCAGCCACTCTTCTTCACCGACAGCAGGCTTGAACACCGGAATCATCGTCGTTCCTCCTCTACCTTCCAACCACGGCGCTTGCCTGCCGCGTTACATCTACATGTGGCGATTCCGTGAGGACAGCTTCGCCGAGCACGTTCGCCAGTTGTTCCACGGAGCGATCCCAGGTGAAGTTCGCCACGGTGTGTGCTCGTGCCGCGTGTCCCATGCGCTCCCGCAGCGGCGCATCGTCCAACAAGCGGAGCAGCGCTTCTCCCAGCTCCTTTGGTTCGCGCGCGCACAGGAAGCCCGTCTCGCCATCGACCACGGTCTCCGTTGGCCCTGCCTCGCGTACGGCCACCACAGGGGTACCGCTGGCCATGGCTTCGATCGCGGCCAAGCCGAAGGGCTCCAGGTGAGGGGTATAGATGAACGCCGAGGCGGTCTGAAACAGTCGCTTTAGCTCGGGATCGGGCGTACGCTCGCGCATTTCGAGATCGACGCGACACCCGGCGGCGACCCTCTGTAAGTACGCCGCTTCTTGTGGCTGGGCGCGATTGCCTACCCAGACCAGTTTTGGCCGCTTCGCTTCGGGGATGGCGCCGACGGCGCGGATCGACCAATCGAAGCCCTTGGTCGGCAACAGCTCGCCGACGGTCAGGACGAAGCGCTCTCGCGGCAGGTCGCCAGGGCGGAAGGCGTCCGTGTCGACACCGGGATAGTTCACGATGGAATCCACACCGTAGGAGCGGTAGGTGTAGTCGCGGCAATACTTCGAGTTGGTGAGGACGACGCCGGCCTTACGCGTGCCCTCGCGGTCCCAGCGCTTCACGACCGTTCCGTAGAACATTTTGTGCCACAGTGCGCGCGCAGGAGAGCGGTCGTAGTCTCTGGGAACGGTGGGCTCGTAGAGGACGCGCATCGGCTCGTGACAGTAGTAGGCACTGCGGGTGTGCGCGTGCCGCAGGGGCAGCGGGGCCTCGGTGTAGCCACCCACGCTGGCGAACATCAGGTCGTAACCGGCGGCATCGATACGCTGCGCGATCGCTTTCGAGGCGCGGTCGAAGCGGTAGAGGTCCAGCCAGGTTTGGGCGGCCTTCATGGGCTTCAACAGGCCGCGGCGCTGGGGCAGATCGGCGAACGGAACGGTGAAGGCGCGCTTGGCAAACTCGGTGACATCAGGATAGGGTGGCACATCAGGTGCACGGTCGACGCAGAAGAGGTCGAGATCGTGGTAGGCGCTGAGGCGCGACACACATTCGTAGAGCCAGCGGCGCCCACCGCCCCAACCGACGTTGTAGTACACGGCGATGCGTCGTCGATCGGTCACGGGGGGGTACCTGCCTCGGCTGCTGGACTTGGTGGCACAACGACCTCGGGGGCAAGCTCGCTCCGGCGATGGAGCAGCGCTTTGACGTCAGAGATTGAGAAGACACGCATGACCGCCACTCCGACTCCGAACAGTACACCTACCAGCACCGCTTCGGTCTCCCACGGCAGTTGCAGGGCGAACACCGCCACGCCGGCGACACCGGCTACGGGCAACAGGCGTCCCGTCACCCAAAACGACGGGGCCGCACCTATATATCGGCTGAGAATGACCAGCGCAGGCAGGAGTACGGCTGCCTCGGTCAGGACGGTGGCGGCTGCCGCACCCTCCTTATCGTATAAGGGGATGAGGATCAGGTTCGAGGCGATGTTCACTACGAGGCCAAACAGGGCGACCCAGAGCAGCACGCCCTGCTTCTCGATGGCGATTAGGCCGTAGTTGATGAGATTCGAGAGCCAGATCAGGGCGATGGCCATCGACAGCACCTGGAGGCTGGTAACCGACGCCCCATAGGCCCCGCCGCCGATCAGCCGGACGGCCGGCTCGGAGAACAGGATGAGGCCGGTCACGATGGCCATGCCACCGAGGGACAGGACATCGTGTGAGCGCTGGTACAGGGCGCGAAAGCCAGCAATGTCACCGTCGCGATGCATGGTGGAGAGTAGCGGAAAGATGGAGCCGACGAAGAAGTAACTGAGCGGGAACGCCAGATCGACCGACCGATAGGCGAAGCTGTAGAAGCCCACCGACTCGCTGTCCGTGAACAATTTGAGGAGAACGATGTCGATCCGGCCATAGGCGGTGATCACCAGCACGGCCAGACCAAGAGGCATCGCTTCCTTGATGATCTGGCGGGCGTAGTGCGGATCGAAGTGGAACCTGGGGCGGACGAAGCGGTGGGCGAAGTAGAGGCAGATCAGGCTGTTGGCAAGGATGCCGAGGTCGTAGGCGATGATCAGACGGAGTAGGCCGCCATCGGTGGCGACGACGAGGATCATGGCAGCCAGACCCACCACCGACTGGGCGATATTGCCGAGGGTGGCGTACTCCATGCGCAGATTCGCGGCGAAGGTAGCGCTATAGGAGCCACTGAAGATGGTAAGGGGGAACGACAGCGCGGCGATCATGACGGCCGTCTTTATGTACAGTTGATCCTCAAAGAGCCAGGCGATGCTGACGACCAGGATGGAGGACGCGACGGCCAGGGCGGTGCGGATGGTGAGCACATTGCCCATCAACTCATCCGGCTCCTTGTCGGTGGTTGAGAGGTGGCGGACGGCGATGGTGGCGACGCCCAGGTCGCTGATGTTGAAGAGGGTGAGGAAGGCGATGACCAACTGGTACTGACCGAACTGGGTGGGCCCGAGGTGGCGCGACAGGAGGGTCAGCGCGGCCAGCGACACGAACATGGTGATGCCGCGCCCGCCCAGTTGGACGAGGCTGTTACGGGCTACCCGCCGTGTTTCTGTCATGCTGCCCTGCTTGTGCTCTCCGTCGGCTAGGCCTCGGTGGCCTTGCAGTAGACGAGGCCCAGGGTTTTGGCCCCGAGGCTCGCCAACTCACCGACCGTGTCTTCCACACTCGTGCTACTCGCCTGGCCCTCGGCTGCCACCAGCACGACCCCAGCGACGGCCGGCACGATCACCGCCGCGGCGGCGCCCGATGACATCGCTGCGCCGTCGATGATGACGACGTCCCACTTCGACTCCACGGCGTCGAGGAACGCCCGCATCTCGGCCGAAGCCAACAGCTCCGACGGGTCGCTCATCTTCGTCCCTGCGGTCAAAACGCTCAGCCGCGGCACCGGCGACTCCAGCACCAACTCATCGATCGCTTCCGACATCGGTAAGCTCGGCCGCGATCCGTTCACCGAAATGACGTTGTAGAGGCCGGGAGACATGGGCACATTAAACAGCTTGTGGATGTCAGGCCGACTCAGGTTCGCGTCGAGCAGGAGGGTTCGCATACCACTCTGCGCCATGGCCATCGCGGCGTAGGTGGCGACCGTCGTGTTGCCTTCCTCCGGCCGCGTGCTAGTGAAGAGCACCGTCTTGTGTACTTCGTCATGCAGGAGCGTCCGCAGCTTCGTCGAGAGCAAGCGGTAGTCGGGAGAGACGGGCGGCGGCGGATACTTCCACCGTATGCCGAACGGGATCGATGCCAGCACTGGCAGCCGGGTCACGCTCTCCAAATCCCGCACGCCGCGCAGCGTCGGGTCGATGTACTCCAGCACCAGCGAAAGCGCCACGCCTGCGGCCAAGCCGGCCAGCAGCCCCGCCAGCAGATTGAAGCTCCAGCGCGGGCTCACGGGGGCACCCGGTGCTTCGGCCATCTCGACGATCAGGAACGCCCGCGACGCCTGTTCCTGTTTCAACAACGCGTCTGTTCGCTGCGCGTAGAGCGTCTGGTAAGAAGCCCTCGCGGCATCTACCGCTTCCTGCTGGCCGCTGATGTCTATTTCGCTGGCTCCGGTGGCGACCAAGTTAGCCAGCACGGCCTCCTCATCGGCCAGTTTCAGCAATGTCGCGTCCACGAGATCGGTTAGAGCCGCCGTTGAATCCGTGACAAACAGGGCCATGAACGGCTGATCTTTTAGCAGCTCGGCGACGCCGTTCGCGATTGCCTTGGCTTCGCCCGCGTCCGCTGCCTCTGCCTGAATCTGAATAAGCTCGGTGCCCGGTATCGGATTCGTCGAAACTCGGCCGTCAAGTTCGGCCGATGAGCCGCTCAGATCCAGATTCTGCACGACTCGCTGCAGGAAGGTGTTCGTCTGGATAATCTCGGAGTAGGTCCGCAGAAACCGTGACGCGGACGCTTCGTCCGCCGGATCGCCTCCGCTATCGGCAGCGCTCACGCGGGCCGTCGCGGTAGCAACGTACACCGGTTCCTGGAGGAAGCTCAGAAGGGCGGCGCCGAGGACGGCCAGCACCACCGGAATGAGAAGCACCAGCTTCCGCCGATTCGCCAATTGCAGATATCGTTCGAGCTGTAGCCGGCTCTCGTCGTTCAAATTCCCGCCCGTCCGGAACAAAGTGCGGTGGAGGCTCCACTCGGGTCAGGATATACAACGCGCGAGCAGGCCGGGTGTGACGGCCGATTTGGGCCTACCAGGCGCCCTTACCGCCGAATACGGCGAGGGGCGTCCGGATCATGATGAAGGCATCGTTCCACAGCGACCAGTCGCGGATGTACTCCAGATCGATCTGGACCATCTCCTCGAAGCCGATTTCGCTTCGGCCGCGAACCTGCCAGAGGCCGGTCATGCCGGGCACCGTAGAGAGGCGCTGCATGTGGTAGGCATCGTAGTGGGCGACTTCGCGGGGGAGCGGAGGACGCGGTCCGACGATGCTCATCTCGCCTTTGAGCACGTTGAAGAGGTTCGGGAGTTCGTCGAGGCTGGTGCGGCGGAGTAGCGAGCCAATGCGGGTCACCCGGGGATCGTGGCGCATCTTGAAGATCAGGGGCACGTCGAGGTCGTGGTCGTTGTGCTCTTCCAGTTCCTCGCGGATCAGCTCGGCATCGACGCGCATGGAGCGGAACTTGTTGAACATGAAGGGGCGACCGAAGCGGCCCACGCGCTCTTGCTTGATGAAGGCCGGGCCGGGGGATGTTGCCTTGATGGCGATGATGATCAGCGCCATCGGAATGGCGAGGACGAACAGCGCGACGGCGGCAACCAGGCGATCGAGCACGAGCTTGGCGCCGTAGGCGAGGCCGCCGAGTTCGTGGTACTCCACCGGACGCGGTTCCGCAGTCGCTGTGCCAAACTCGATCTTGGTATCACTTGTCATACTTCGCATGATCATCCCATCATCAACAGAACAACGACCTAGAACAACTTGCGGTCGTCGCGAAGCAGCAGACTCGGTTATCCGGCGGGGGAAACCTGCACCGCAAACATAACAGCCCATGGCGGGTCTATCAAGAAGTTGCGAGCACCCTCCGTGTCAAATACCGGAATCTGCAAGCGCCGAAGCCTGTCCACTCGGTAGAACGCCGGAACCAAGGCTGCGTTACGAGCGCTCTCAAGCTAGCGGCCGGCACCCGGTCGTGTGTTACTGGCGGGTTAACGTTCGCCTTGCTTGACGGAAGTTCCTTCACCGCACCCGGCGAATTCGCGGGCGCCAGGGGCGCTTTCGTCGACCAGCCGATACACGGCAGCGTCGCCTTGCTGGAAGGCGGGGACGACCCAGGTGCCGGGCGCCGTGTCGCCGGTCTTCCAAAAGCGCTCGCGATGACCGCAGAAGAGGTAATCGGCGTCGCGGCTCTGCAAGATGCCGGCTTGTGTCAGGAACTGGCGGTACGCGGCTTGCCATCCGGGTACACGGGCCATCAGGTCTTTGGGGCGGCGAATACCCTCGTTGAACAGGTAGTAGACCATCGCTTCGTCGTAGTACCGCTCGAGCTCCGTGCGCGGCACGTCCTTCTTCGATGTTGGCACATCACGCACCGGGTCGATCCGGTAGAACGTCGTTGCCTCGTCCACCCCGTACGCGGCAGAGACCCGCAGATAGCGATCGGCTTGTTCGTCGGTCGAGACGCGGGTTAGGAAGCCATCCGCCAGGTAGGTAGACGAAGGTGTTAGAGCGGCGACGAACTGATTCGTAATCCAGCTGGGCGTGGCGAGCGTGTCCTCCGGCGATAGATTGCGATTCATCCACTGGAACGCCGCGTACTCATCCTGGGGCATCGCATAGGAACTTTCCACCTCTCGATAGCCGCGGACCTGCATGGTCACAAAGAATGCCGTCGAGAGCACACCCAACGCGCAGAAGCCCATGGCAACGGTCCGTCGGCCTCCTATGGGAAGCCGGCGCACCGCCGCCATGCCCCCGGTGATGAAGAGGGGGATCGAGAGCACCGGCCATGCCTGGAACAGGAAGTGGTCTGTCTGCGGTAGCCAGTCGCTGGTTGCCGCCGGTCCCAGTGGCGCAACGAACATCGCGACGTACAGCGCGTTCCGCCGTGAGTCCTTCAGCGCAAACCACGCGAAGGGCGCCCCGACAACCAGGCGTTGCAGCACCGGTCGCACCCACGCGCCCCACAGGTCGACCTCACCAAAGGCCCCCACGCGAGACTGCGCCTCGCTGGACGCCGTCAGGTAGTTGTTGCCGATGACGGCCAGTTCCGGGAGCGCAAGGAGCATCCCCCCGAGGGCAATGAGCACCGCGCGACGGGCCGCCCCCCGCTCCCCACTCCACCAAAGCCATACCGTCCAGGCACCCAGCGCCAGTCCCACCGATACCCAGAAGAACAGGTAGCTGTATACGAGCACCGCGAAGAGCGCCGCCGCTCCAGCCATGCGGGCGCGGCCGCCATCCAGGACCGCCCCCGGCAGCAGCAACATGGCGCCCAGAAGAAACGGTAGTGGCATGGACGGTGCAAGAAACCGGCTCCACAGGTGGAGCTCGCCCTGCGGGTCCAACCGCAGCAGGGGCTCCCAGATTTCCCGATGACGAATTGCGAAGAATCCCGGCGAATGACGCAGCACGTACGTCGCGGCGAGCACATTTCCCATGCAGGCCATCGCCAGCCACGGTGAGCGGGTCAGCTGCCAGGCTAACGTGTACAGGAGCGCGAGCGCAGCTACGGCGGCGATCGTCGAGAAGACCGCCAGCGATTGTGCTATGCCACCCAAGGGATGACCCGCCAGGCCGACTGCGATGTCCCAGAACGTACCCGTCTGAGGCGCCGCATCATCCTCTTCGCTCAGGAACGGGTCTCTGATCGGAAGCCGGCCGTCATATGCATCGCGGATCAACGCCCCGTACAGGGCCTCATCCAGTCCGATCGCCCTTGCGCCGCTGACGCTTACCTGGACCCGGTGTCCCTCTGGCGGCGAGGTTGTGAGAAGCAACCAGCGCGGGAACACCAGCGCGGCGGCGAGGAAGAGGGCAAACGCGATGCCAACGGCGTGGCGCCGGATCCAGCTAGGCGCCGAGCCTTCGTCGGTGGCTGCCTGAGGTTCGCCACGAGATGTCCTCCCCGCCTGGGCGAGTCCCCCGGGCGTAGGCGTGCGATCTAGCGGACGGCGGGTGTCCGCAGCGTCCTGGCCTGACGGCATCGTTCGTCTCCCGGGTAGTTGTGTCGCGCGTGGCGAACAGGCGTCGCTGGATACGAGCCAGTCTATGCGAAAGATCGGCTTGTTCCTTCTCCTCCGCCTGTTGCGGCAACGAGAATCTTGCCGTTCGTTAGCAGCGCCGCCGGATGGCTGGACCGGGCTGCCTCAGGCGGCCTAGCGGCCGGCGGTTGAGGGTCGTAAAAGTTGTCAGGGACTTCGTCGCCCGCGCTCATGGTGAAGCGCCTCTAACGCTGCGTTACCGTTGTGGCCAAGCCTCGCACGCGGGGGAATGTCGTCACTCGGGACGGTGTGCTGCGTTGGTCCGCTTGCGGCGGACTCGCGGGCGGGGGCGCCTACGCTCCATTCACCGCGCGGGGCGGTCGCTTTCGGGGGAGGTGCGTCAGTGGGAGAGTGCGGACAGGTCTGAAGACCTGTCATGCAGGGCGGGGTCCTCGCACGCGACGGTAGTCGCTAGGTCAAACGGTGTGCTGCGTTGATCCGCCTGGGGCGGATACGCAGCCGAGGCGGCTGTGATCCGATCTTCGCATCGCGCTCGACGGCTCAAAGACTCACAGCGTGTCGACAGGGACGGGATGGAGCTGATGCTTCGTCCCTACGTCGTCCATTCGGCGCTCGCTGCTAGGCAGCTTTGCGGGTGGCGGCGGGGGCCTCGGGCTGGTCGACGGTTTCTTCTTCAGTTTCGGAGAGGTAGAGGAGGACGGCCTTGACGCGGGGGTGGGCGGCGTTGTCGCGGCTGAGGTTGAGCTGGCCGAAGATGGCGTTGATGTGGTTCTCGACGGACTTCTCTTCGAGGACGAGGGTGCGGGCGATGGCGGCGTTGTTGTTGCCGCGGGCCATGAGGGAGAGAACTTCGAGCTGGCGCTTGGTGAGGGCGCCGAGGCGGGAATCGCGCTGTCCCAGCTGCTCGACGACGGTGGGGTCCATGACGACGAGGCCGGCAGCGGCGCCCTCGATGGCGCGGACGAGGGTGGCGACGTCGTTGACGGACTGGCGAAGGAGGTAGGACCAGCCGGCGGCGCGGAAGGCGGGCATGGCGGCCATGGTGCGGCGGTCGGGGTTGTCGCCGAGGAAGACGATCTTGGTGCCGGCGCGGAGGGCGGCGATCGACTGGGCGACGGAGAGGGCGGCGTGCTCGGTCTCACGGTCGAGGCCGATGAGGACGACATCGGGGTGGTCGTCGGCAACGGCGGTGAGGGCGGCGACGGGGTCGCTGGTGGCGCCGGTGAGGGTGAGGCGCGGCTCGAGCTTGAGCACGCTGCGGAGCATGTCGCGGAAGAGGCCGTCAGCCTCGAAGACGAGTACGCGGATCGTTGGTTCTTGCATATCTCCTTCCGGTTATCGACGGCGCAGTGTGGGGGCATATGCGGGAGTTCCTGATTCTCGTCGTGTGGGAAGAACCGCAGATTTCGCAGATTTCACAGATGGGGTTGAGGTGAGAGAGTGGGTGTAGGGATGTGGCGTAAGTGGCGTCCCTGAGAGATCGAGTGTCGGCGCTTTCGCATGGAGGAGCCGTAAGCACTCGGAATACCCCACCCCAGCCCTCCCCGCTGGCGGGGAGGGAGTCGACGGGCGCCCAACTCCGCAAGCCGTCGCATGACGGGCGCCAGTTCCGATTTCTGGCCCCCGCCTCTCATTTCTCACTTCTTGCCTTGCGGCGATACAGTGCGCGGATGGTGAAGATTGCGGTGCTGGCGAGTTTCAATATGGACCTGGTGATGCGGGTGGAGCGGCGGCCGGCGGCGGGGGAGACGCTGCCGGGGGAGTTCGCGATGCACCTGGGCGGGAAGGGGTTTAATCAGGCGGTGGCGGCGCGGCGGTTGGGGGCGGAGGTGGTGGTGTGCGGGCGGGTGG
>CXWL01003069.1_pt1 | contig 25319 bp, 26 predicted proteins | sample 590931 | NCBI WGS metagenome assembly CXWL01 (sample SAMEA3498368, study PRJEB10139) | groundwater metagenome | biome: water well; material: biofilm material | place: Germany | collected 2015-04-27
TCATCGCCCTCACCCTCACGGACCCTCGCGAAGAGCAGCTGCCGGATGTCGGCCTGCTCGAGATGCAAGACGCCGAAACCGGCGCCCGCCTGCTCGTCGATACCTCCGACCGCCGCGCGCGCGAGGCTTACGCCCAGCGCGCCCGGGACGCGACCGACCGCCGCCGCCGCATGCTCGCCGCGGCCGGCGTCGACGTCATCCCCCTCCGCACCGACCGCTCCTCCGTCGAACCCCTCCTCCGCGCCTTCCACACCCGCGCCCGCCGCCGCTAGCCAGATTGCGTCGCCGTAGGGACGAAGCTAAAGCTTCGTCCCAGTGCGGCCACGCAACGCACCTACTAAGCCCCTTTCCGCGAGGGGCCAGCGCCTACATCTCGCGAGAGAAATCAGATATCACTATCCTCACCACCAGCCGCACTGCAGGGAGACCACCTTGACCGACACCATCCTCCCACTCGCCGACAAGCACATCCTCATCACCGGCGGCGGCTCCGGCATCGGCCTCGCCTGCGCTGCCCGTCTCCGCAACGACGGCGCCGTCGTCACCCTCATGGGCCGCAACCCACAGAAGCTCGAAGCCGCCGCCGCCGATCTAAGGGCCACACCCGGCCCAGAAGTCCGTATCGCCCCCGGCGACGTCGCCAACGAAGACCACGTAGCCGCCGCCGTAGCCGTGGCCAGCCGCGATGGCGGAGCGCTGGACGGCTGCGTCGCCGCCGCCGGGACCGGCACGCTCGGCCCTGTCCTCGATATGCCGCTCGACCAATGGAACAACGTCCTCAACACCAACCTCACCGGCGTCATGCTCACCATCAAGCATGCCGGCCGCGGCATGATCGCCGCCGGTGGCGGCTCCATCGTCGGCATCTCGTCGATCGCCGGCATCCTCACCCACCGCTGGATGACCGCCTACTGCGTGTCCAAGGCCGCCCTCGAAATGCTCTGCCGCAACGCCGCCGACGAGCTGGGCGGGGCCGGCATCCGCGTCAACGCCGTCCGCCCCGGCCTCGTCCCGACCGATCTCGCCGCCGGACTCGTCAACAACCCCGCCGTCAACGCCGACTACCTCGACCAGATGCCTCTACGCCGTCTCGGCACCCCCGACGACATCGCCCAGATCGTCCGCTTCCTCATCGGCCCGGAGTCCTCGTGGGTGACCGGTCAGGTGATCGCCAGCGACGGCGGCCACACGCTGCGGCGGGGGCCGGATCTGGATTCGACGGTAGAGCAGTTCTTGAAGGTGAATCAGCAGCGGCCGTATCTGCCGAAGTAACCTGTTGTACGAGGTGTCAATGCGGTGGCTGGAGAAGATCCGCCCTACCAAACTTCAAACGTGTGTGTCCTGTGGTCTGGCACATCGGTTGGAGGACATGCAGGTCGGGTTTGGCCGACCTGATCTGTACTTCAGCCTTGAGGATCATGTGCGTGAGGAGCATTGGCGCGAAACGAGGGACTTCGCGCAACTGGCCGAGGATCGATTCTTCATTCGCTGCCTCGCGGAAATTCCGATCCAGCGAAGGCGTCACAAGTTCGCGTACGGCGTTTGGGCTGAAGTGAAAGCACAGAACTACTACCGATATTCCGACATCTTCCTCGAACCGCTGCAGCGCAATGAGCCTCCCTTTGACGGCACAATTGCGAACCATGTCCAAGGGTACGAACCAACTACACTCGGCCTGCATGTGTCCGTCAAGCTGCGTAGCGACCGAATCCGCCCTTGGGTGACAGTCACTGCGGCCGACCATCCTCTCGCAATCGAACAGGAACGCGGCATCACAGTGGACCGAGTCCTCGAAATCCTCCATAGCTATTGAACTTGCCTCATCCCTCCTATCCCACCACAATCATCTCACCGACACCGCCGACCGAAGACCGAAGGCCCACGACTGGAACCCCCATGACCGCTTCCGCCCTCGACGATATCCGCGTCCTCGACCTTACCGGCGAGACCGGCGTCTACTGCACCAAGCTGCTCGCCGATCTCGGGGCGGATGTGATCCGCATCGAACCACCGGCCGGCGACCCGCTGCGCGACATCGGCCCCTTCTGGCACGATGAGCGCGCCGCCGACCGCAGCCTGAGCTTCCTGCACAACAACACCAACAAACGCAGCATCACCCTCGATATCGCCGCGCCCGAAGGCAAGGCGCTCTTCGAGAAGCTCGTCGCCACGGCGGACATCGTCGTCGAGACGAACGCGCCCGGCTACATGGACTCACTCGGCCTCGGCTACGCGAGTCTGTGCGCGATCAAGCCCGACATCATCCTCACGTCGATCACCGGCTTCGGCCAGTCCGGCCCGCACGCGCAGTACGCCTGGTCGGACATTGTCGGCGTCGCCATGAGCGGCATGATGAACCTGGCCGGCGACAAGGAGGACCCGCCGAACCGCCCCTACGGCAACCAGGGCTACGTCTGCGCGAGCATCGACGGTGCGGCGGGATCGATGATGGCGCTCTATCACCGCGATATCACTCGCCACGGCGAGCAGGCCGGCGAGGGCCAGCATGTCGATGTGTCGATGCAGGAAGCGCTCGACATCAATCAAGAGACCGCCATGCTCACCTACGACATGACGAAGCGCATCGCCACCCGCACCGGCGCCCGCGGCCTGATCCCCATCGACCTCCCCGGCATCGGCATCTTCGAGGCGAAGGACGGCCAGATCTTCGCCTACCTCGGCACCCCCGGCGGCGCCCCCTGGACAACGATGTACGACTGGATGGTGCGCGAAGGCAAATCCGAGGATCTCGGCGAAGAGCCGAACATCTCGATGATCCGCGGCCTCAATCTCGCCTTTCTCTCCGGCCTCGTCCGTGAGCCGGAGAAGCTCGGTGAGCGCCTGGCCGTCCTCGCGCACATGCGGGGCGTCTTCGAGCGGTTCTGCGCCAGCTTCGACAAGTGGTACATCTATCAGGAGGCGCAGAAGCAGCGCATCATGATCGGCATCGTCTCCACACCAGAAGATCTGGCGAAGAACCCACAGCTCGCCGCGCGAGAGTGGTACCGCACGCTCGAGCACGACCACCTCGGCGCATCGATCGCGTACGCCGGCCCCCCCTACCGCCTCACCGCCACCCCCTGGTCCCTCCGCACCCGCGCCCCTCTCCCCGGCGAGCACAACACCGAGATCTACAGTGAGCTAGACATCGGCGCTTCAGCCATGGCCAAATTGCAGTCTGCGGGTGTGATCTGATGCAGCAACGCTCTCGACTTTTGGCTCACAGAACCTCATCCAATCCAACTCGGTCCTCTGTGCCTCTGTGCCTCTGTGTTGAAGAACTGCTGCGCCTCTGTGTTGAAAGAGCATGTTCATGACGACAAAACTGCCGCTGGAAGGCCTGAAGGTCGCCGACTTCTCCTGGTTCGGCGCCGGCCCCATCTGCGCCGAAAACCTCGGCCGGTACGGCGCCACCGTCGTCCGCGTCGAGTCGGAGGCGCACCTCGACGGCCTCCGCAGCGTCGCCCCCTTCGCCATGAAGCCCTGCCCCGACTGCGACGGCAAGGGCTGCAAGAACTGCCTCAACGCCGGCCGCGTCACCCAGACCGGCTACAACGTGGCCGGCTACTTCAACAACTACAACGCCGGTAAGCTCGGCGTCACCATCAACCTCAGTACCGAAATGGGGAAGGAGATGGCCCGCAAGCTCATCGCCTGGTGCGACGTCTTTCTCACCAACCAGACCAACCGCATGGTCGAGCGCTGGGGCTTCGGGTATGAGGAGCTGAAGAAGATCAACCCGACGATCATCGCCGCCTACCAGCCGATGCAGGGACTCACCGGCCCGCACAAGGACTTCTTCGGCTTCGGTTCCGTATTGAACGCGATCACCGGCTACAACCACCTCAGCGGCTTCCCAAACCGCCCGCCGATGGGCATCGGGACGAACTATCCGGACTACGTGATCAACCCCGGCCACACGTTGATCGCCATCCTCGCCGCCCTCCGCCACCGCCGGAAGACCGGCGAAGGCCAGCGTGTCGAACTCGCGCAGATCGAATCCGTCGTGGCGACGCTGGCGCCGGTAGTGATGGACTACAACGAAAACAGCCGCGTGCAGATCCGGAAGGGCAACCGCCTCTCGTACGCCGCCCCGCACGGCGCCTTCCGCTGCGCCGACATCACCTGGGAGAACCAGCCCCTCGATCGCTGGGTCGCCCTCGGCGTCTTCAGCGACGCGCAGTGGCAGGCGTTGGTGGCGGCGATGGGGTCACCGGCCTGGGCGACGGACGCGAAGTTCGCGACGTTGGACAGCCGCAAGGAGCATGAGGACGAACTCGAGGCGAAGCTGACGGAGTGGACCCGCCCGCAGACGCCCGAAGCCTTGATGACGCTCCTTCAATCAAAGGGCATCCCCGCCGGCGTCGTCCAGAACTCCAAGGATGTCCTCGAAGACGAGCACCTCAAGGCCCGCGAGTACTTCCAGTACCTCGACCACCCGGAGACCGGCGTCATGGCCTACGACGGCGCCCCCTTCAAGCTCTCCAAGACTCCCGGCGCCCTCCGCAGCCCCGCCCCCCTCCTCGGCCAGCACAACGAGCAGGTCTGCAAAGAGATCCTGGGGATGACCGACGACGAAATCGCGGAAGCCCTAATCGAGCAAGCGCTGTACTAGCCGAGATTCCGTTCGCGACAGCAATCGTCCGAGCTGTCATTCTGAGCGCAGCGAAGAATCTTGCCCCAGCCATCGAACTGCCTGATGCGCTAGCGAGACGCAGTCACGGAAGCAATGGTGTCGAGACAAGCGGCGGAGTCCAATGGAACCCGACGAGACCACGAACACCTCAAGCGTTCCAACGCACGTGTGGCCGAAGCACGGCGGGCTTGCCGTCTGGAGCCAAATCAGCGAACAGCGAGAACTCATCGCACGTGTCGCAGTTGATGCGCCACTGCGCGTCTTAGCTGAACACGAACGCTACTACGAAGTCGCGTTTCCACCGCATGAAGCCCCCGGGTTCGTGTTAAAGGACGCCGTCGCCCAGAGCCGTGAGGAAGCGGTACGAAGAGCGCAGGCCGAAGCTGAGCAGGCGTCGGCATATGTCGACGCGGAGGAGTGGACACCAGGCGCCGAACGGCAGCCCTACGCTTCGTTTGGGCGCCGAGCTGTCGGGTTTCTACTGGACTGGGCTGGCAATCTTGTCGTTGCTCTTGCGGCGACGCTCGTTCTCTATACGCTTCTGCTACCCGATTACTACACTCAAAACGAGCTCGATAGCGCGCGCCTGAAAGTCAGCCTTACGGTCGCCGCGCTGCTCGTACCGTACCTTTGGATTTCAGACTCGTACGGAGGAACGCTTGGCAAACGGATCGTAGGGATTCGCGTCATCGCGGACGCCACCGGCGAGGCCCCCGGCCTGCGCCGGGGCGGCATACGGTTCCTGATGTCGATCCTGAGCAGGCTCTGCCTCTGGCTCGGCTATGTGATGGACCAGAACGGCAAAACGTGGCATGACCGCGCAGCCGGTACGATCGTAGTACCCAGAAGGAACGCCAAAAAGATCGGAGACACGTGATGCCCGCAACCCTCACGAAGGACGAAATCCAAGCCTACCTCGACTCCAAACCCGGCTGGATCATCCTCACCACCGTCGGCCGCGACGGCATGCCGCACACCATCCCCATCGGCTACTTTCGCTCTGGCGACGAGATCTACATCGGCTGCCGCACCGGCACCCAAAAGCTCAAGAACATCGAACGCAACCCCAACGTCAGCCTGCTCGTGCAGAGCGGCGGCAGCATGCAAGACATCAAGGGCGTGATGATCCAGGGCACAGCATCCGCCATCACCGAACCCGTCGAGTTCCTCCGCCTCAGCCGCGAAGCCGCCAGGTGGCGCGGCACGCCCGAAGCCCAGTGGCCCACCGAGCCCCGCCCCGGCGCCGCCTACATCCGCGTCGAACCCAAGAAGTACATCTCGTGGGACTACTCGCGCCCGTAGCATCCCGGTTCTCAGCGACGAAATGAACAACGCTCGCAACGCCGCTCGTTACTCGCCGATCGCCGTCGCCGCGGCCTTGAGCCCTTCGACGAACACGGCCAGGTATGTGTCGCGCGTGGCGTCGTCCGGTGCCGTGTCCTCGTAGTAGTACGTCGCGTTGAGGCGGCCGATGCGGATGTTGATGATGTCCGTCACCATCGTCTCGGTAGTACTGCCGGTCGCAGTGAGCGTCAACCGATGCGCGGCGGCGTAGTCCCCGATATCGGGCGGCGGCAGATCATCGATCGCGGCGCCGAAGGAGATGAAGTCCGTGCCCGCGTAGAATTCGCGCAGCAAGCGCTGGTACTCACGTTCGAGCTCGTCCCGGCACGTGGCGTCGGCGTTGTTCACCGCCTCGACCGCCGCGGTTGCCGAAGTTTCCGTGTCATACGCCTGCACGTCCATGCGGATGTCCTCCTCAGCCAGGCCCAAGAACCGCTCCGATTCGTGGGCCATCGCTTGTCCGGGAAACGCTTTTGTGCCGAGGACGGCGCACTCGCCTTCGAGTTGGAACTGCAGATTCTGGCCGCCCGGACCCGCCGTCCAACCGGCCGGGAAGTCGCTGATGTCCAGCAGCGCCGCGCGCACCGTCTCGTTCTGCGTGTTGGGCTGCCCGACGGTGCCGCTTGGGCTGGGTCCGCTCGCCGTCGGCTCGCCGCCGGTGTTTGAGCCACTGTTCGACCCGCTGTCCCGCATCGCAAAGAACGCCGCGAGACCGACGACGCCGACAAGCACCAGCGCTCCACCGGCAACGATGAGCCGCCGATTGCCGGCGCGCGGCGGCCGCTGTGTAGGCGGGCTGCCAGCCCCCTCCGGTGTAGGCACGGACGGCGGCGCGGCGCCGGTGCTCTCACCAGTCGGAATTGTCGGTCCGACATCGCGCGGGAGCGTCGGCCCAGCATCGCGCGGGAGCGTCGGTCCGGCATCGCGCGGGAGCGTTGGTCCGGCATCGCGCGGGAGCGTCGGTCCGGCATCGGCGGGTGCACCGGGCGGCGGGNNGCCGTCGCGTCGGACATCCACGAGTCGCCCGGCGTGCTTGCGACTGTCTGGCGCGCCGCCTCGATCGCCAACAGTAGCTGCGAGATGTGCTGGTAGCGGTCGGCCGGCGCCTTCGCCAGACAGCGCGCGACGATATCGACCACCGGCGCCGGCACGCCGACGAGCTTCTGGAGCGGCGGCGGCTCGTCCTCGTGTAGGCGCATGTAGCCCGTCGGCGTGGGCGCCTTGAACGGCAGCTCGCCGGAGAGCATCAGGAACAGCACGATGCCCAGTGCGTAGATGTCGGACCGGATGTCGGCCTCGTCGAGGAACTGCTCAGGCGCCGAATACGCCGGCGTGCCCACGAACACGCCCGTCGTCGTCACACCCGGCGCCCCGGCGAGCCGCGCGATGCCGAAGTCGAGCACCTTCACCGACTTGTCGGGCGTGATGATGATGTTGTCCGGCTTGATGTCGCGGTGGACGATCTCGCGCGTCTCCGCCTCACCCAGCGCGAGCGCCACCTGCGCCGCGATCGCCAGCGCCTGCAACGGCTCGAGCCGTCCCTGCCGCAGCACGTCGCTGAGCTTCGCGCCCTCGACGAACTCGGACACCATGAAGTAGCGTCCCTGGTCGAGCCCGAAATCGAGCAACCGCACCACGTACGGCGACGTCAGCAGCGAGGCGATGTGCGCCTCGCGGCGGAAGCGGTCGATGAACGTCGGGTCGCCGGCCAGGTGCGGATGGACGAGCTTCAGCGCAACGGCGACGCCGGAGCGCATGTCCCTGGCCCGGTAGACCGCGCCCATGCCGCCCTCGCCGAGGAGTTCGCCCAGCTCGTAGTGCGACAGACGCTGTCCGGCGCCCGAAGGCGGCGGCATGCTCACGACGTGCCCCGGCGTTGCGCCCTCAGGTGCGGATCAGCGCGCATCGCCCAGCGTAGCGGATTCATACGGCGGATTCACGCGACGCGCGGACGGATGCGGCGACGTCCTATGCGGCGATGCTGCGTCCGTGCGCACGACCTCGAACACGGGTCACACGCATTTGGCGCCTAGCGGACCCCCTTCACCGCCCAAGCCCGAGCGATGAGTGCAATCGAGCCGTCCCGGCTAGTTGGCAACCGCTGCCTGAGGAGATCACGCAGCTCGGCGCGGCGCTCTTCGCTCAGCGACATGGCATAGCGCGGGGCAGGCGCCTGTCCGGCGAGAAAAGGCGTCCAGTAGTCATCGAAGCCGGCGAAGACGGTGGCGACATCGATCGCGCGGGTTTCCACGTCCTGCAGACCGGCGTGCGTGAACAGATCGGCGAGAGGCTCTTCGCGGCAGATCGAGAAACGCTTCTTGCCTTCGTCGAACTCACGGGCGCTGACGTCCAACTCAATGGCGGCATCCCAGAAGCGGCGGAGCATCTGCATCTCGCCCGCGTAGTCCCACACATACGCGGCGACCGTCCCTCCGCGGCGGGTCACGCGGAAGGCTTCGGCCAGGGCAGCGGCGGGCACAGGGACGAAGTTGAGTACCAGGGCGGAGACAACGTAGTCGGCGCTCGCGTCAGTCGCCGGCAGTTGTTGCGCACCCGCAGTCTCGAAGCGCGTCCGTCCATCGTGGGGGAAGCGATCCTTCGCGAAGACGATGTGGGCTTCCGAGGGATCGATTCCAAGCACGGAACGTGGCGCTGCGCCGCGAACGATAGCGTCGGTGAGCTCGCCGGTACCACATCCGACGTCCACCCAGTCACGTTCAGGCTGGGGCGAAACCCACTCGACGAATAGCGGCGCGACAAGGCGGCTCCAGCGTCCGACGTAGGCGTCGTACGCAGCTCCGCTCGCCCACAGTTTCTCCGTCTGGCTCACTTGGTCTTCCTCGCCGCCTTCTTGGCCGCAGGTGCCACACCACCGCCTGCCACCTGCGCCCGGATCTCCTTCAACAGATCGATGTTCGGCTTATCCGGCCCCTTGCCCGCCCCATCGATCTTGTATCCCGGCACCTCCAGCAACAGCGGCACCTCCGCCAGCTCCGGACGCGCCAACAGCGCCTCGAACCCCGCCCGCCCGATCTTCCCCTCGCCGATGTTCTCGTGCAGGTCGCGCCCCGCTCCCAGCTCCGTCTTCGAATCGTTGCAGTGGATGGCCCCCACGTTCTGGAAGCCGATCTCCCGCCCCAGCTCTTCCATCGTCGCCTCGACGCCCTCCGCCGAACGCAGGTCGTACCCGGCGGCGAAGGCATGGCAAGTGTCGAGGCAGATCTTCGCCCGCGGATTGTCGATCCGCCGCAAGAACTCACCCAGCTCCGCGAACTTCGACCCGATCGTCCCGCCCTGCCCGGCGGAGTTCTCGAACATCATCCACACGTCCTCCGGCGTCTCCGCCAGGACGTTCGTGGCCGCTTCGCAGATCTGCTCCACCACCGCCTCGTAACCCAGGCCCTTATGGCTGCCGGTGTGGAAGATCACCCCCTGCGCCCCAATGCGCCCGGCGATGTTCAAACTGCTCCGCAGCGTGCTCGCCGACGTCTTGAAGATCTTCGCGTCGGCGCTGGCGAGATTCATCAGGTACTTCCCGTGGATGAATACTGGCCCGATGCCCGCCGCCGTCTTCGCGTCGAGAAACTCCTGCACCGACTCGTCCGTCAGCCGCGCCGTCCCCCACTGCTGCGGCGCCGACTCGAACACCTGTATGCACTCCGCCCCAATCGCCGCCGCCCGCTCAAACCCCGTATGAAGCCCACCAGCCGTAGAAACGTGCGCGCCGATTTTCATGATGGAGTGTCCTCTGGTTGTAGGGGCATGCTATGGCATGCCCGACTGCGTCCAATTCCGATGCGCGCTCCGGTCGCTGACATAGGATACAGTCGGTCCGCCCCCGCCCCCGCGGCCGAAGGGTCGCCGCGGGGACGGATGGCATCAAGATCCAAGACGAATGACGTGCTGAATAGTAATGGCTAGTGCTCCGAAGCCACTTAGTGTCGCCGCGAGGGCCGCCAGTGCTCGGACTGACGGTACGTCCGAAGTCTTAATACGGTGCCGCTCTCTCGCGCTGAGGCCCCGCGGCAGCCGCACGGAAATGCACATGGCCGTCCAAACACGCTCGGTAAAAAGCGCCAGGGTCAGGAAGACGATAAAAACAACCCACGGACCAAGAATCCCCATATCAGCAGCTCGTCAACTCCTAGCCTCAAGGCCAGATCCAAGTAGTCGTCCGCAGGGTAGCGCCAAGCTGGAATCAGTCCACCTGCTCTCCCAGGAACTAGATCGACAGCATTGTACGTCTCGTTTCGCGGTACGCCCAAGCAGCACCCCAAAGCCGAACTCAGCGCACAGCCTGCATCAACTTGCGTGGCACACTGACTCTCATCCAGCTCCAACGTGTAACCTGTAACTCCAACCTCCAATCTCCAGCACGAGGCCACCATGATCCCCACCCTGCAGTTCGGCAGCACCGGCCACGAGAGCACCCGCACCATCTTCGGCGCCGCCGCCCTCTGGGGCGCCACCGAAAGCGAGGCCGCCCGCGTCCTCCACACCCTGATCGAAAGCAGCGTCAACCACATCGACACCGCCGCCACCTACGGCCGCTCCGAACGCCGCGTCGGCGCCTGGATGCCCGAGCACCGCGACCGCTTCTTTCTCGCCACCAAGACCGGCGAGCGCACCTACGACAAGGCCAAGGCCCAGTTCGAGCACTCCCTCGAACGCCTGCAGACCGACCACGTCGACCTCCTCCAGCTCCACAACCTCGTCGACGAAACCGAGTGGGAGACTGCCCTCGCGCCCGGCGGCGCCCTCGACTTCGCGATCGAGGCTCGCGACAAGGGCCTGACGCGCTTCATCGGCGTCACCGGCCACGGCGTCACCGTCGCCGCTATGCACCTCCGCAGCCTCGAGCGCTTCCCCTTCGACTCCGTCCTGCTCCCCTACAACTACGTGATGATGCAGAACCCACAGTACGCCGCCGACTTCGAGCGGCTGTCGCAGGTCTGCGTCGAGCGCGGCGTCGCCATCCAGACCATCAAAGGCATCACCCTCGGCCCCTGGAACGAGAAGACTCACACCCACATCACTTGGTACGAGCCGCTCAGCGAGCAGGCCGACCTCGACCGCGCCGTCCACTGGGTGCTGGGCCGCCCCGGCGTCTTTCTCAACACTTCCGGCGATATGTCCCTCTTCCCCCGCATCTTCGAATCCGCCGCCCGCTTCCACTCGCGCCCCTCGGACGAGGACATGCGCGAGATGGTTGACAGCCGCGGCATGACCCCCCTCTTCGTGTAGAAGAAGACATGAAGAAGCGGGCACTACGCAGCGCAAGACCAAGGCTGTAGTGAGTGACAAGGAGCGTGCGATGCCCGTGTTCCTGTTCGCCGACCTTGCAGGGTTCACCGCCCTCACTGAGGCGCACGGTGACCTCGATGCCAGCCGGCTGGCTGAGCAGTTCGAGGCGCTGGTCCGTGAACGGCTGCCGTCGGGCGCCCGTCTCGTCAAGATGATCGGTGACGCGGCGATGGTCGTTGCCGATGACGAGATTGCAGCGGTGATGATGGCCCGCGACCTCGTTCGTGGTGTGGAGGAACTTCCTGGCCGCCCCGCCGTACGAATTGGCATCGCTTCGGGTGAGGCTGTCGAACGCGGCGGCGACTACTGGGGACACGTCGTCAATATCGCCGCCCGGCTGGCTGCGCGCGCCAAGCCCTGCGAAATCCTCACGACCGATGCCGTGAAAGCAAAGGTCGATGCTTCCGCAGACCCCGTCGACGTGTACTTCGAGGCCCTGGGCCGCCAGCAGCTGCGCGGCATCCCGGACGCGCTCGAGTTATTTGCCGTTCGCCTCGAACACGACGAGCTGCCAACCGATCCTGTGTGCCGAATGCGCCTCCCTGACTCCGAAGGTGCTGGTACAGTTCGAGTCAATGGCAAGACGTACCATTTCTGCTCGCTCGAATGTACCCGGAGGTTTGCGTCAGATCCCGGCGCATTTCTCACTGGTGGAGATAGATGACCGCGTCCTCGACGAGGAGGATGGACACGAACGATCTTCTCCTCCCCCTCGGTGCCGCAACAACTGAACCGGTTCCAGACAGTCAAGGCACCCCCGCCAGAATGGACAGTCGCTAAATGCGGAAGAACCTCGTGAAGCAAAAGTGGGCGCGTGGCGAGATCGCTTACGGCGCCTGGCTCACCATCCCCAGCGCCTACTCCGCCGAAGTCATCGCGCACGCCGGCTACGACTGGGTCTGCATCGACCTGCAACACGGCCACATCGACTACCAGGTCGCCCTCTCGATGCTCGTCGCTGTCAGCACCACAGACACGATGCCCTTCGTCCGCGTGCCCTGGAACGAACCCGGCATCATCGGCAAGGTGCTCGACGCCGGCGCCATGGGCGTCATCATCCCCATGACCAACACCGTCGAAGAAACCCGCGCCGCCGTCGCCACCTGCCGCTATCCCCCGCAAGGCGCTCGCAGCTACGGCCCCGGCCGCGCCGCCCTCTACGCCGGCGCCGACTACTTCGATCACGCCAACGAAGAGATCGCCGTCATCCCCATGATCGAGACCAAGGAAGCCCTGGCCGATATCGACAATATCCTCTCGGTCCCAGGCATCGACGCCGTCTTCTTCGGCCCCTCCGACATGAGCATCTCCCTCGGCCTACCGCCGCGCATCAAAAACGACGGCCCCTGGGAAGACGCCCGCCTCCGCATCGCAGCCGCCTGCCAGCGTCACAACGTCGTCGCCGGCGTCTACGCAAACGCCGCTCTCGCCCCCAAACACGCCGCCGCCGGCTACCGCATGATCATGATCACCAGCGAAGTCACCGTCATGGCCGCCGCCGCCGCCCGCGACCTCGCCTCAGTCCGGAACATCGCCACCAACGCTCCATCACTCGACGCGTAGGGCCGCCCACTGCCCGTGGTCGGCCAACAGATCGCCGTGCCGTCATTTTGAGGCGCAGCGAAGAATCTGGGTCGTGCCTGCCCGCCGCTTGCACGTCGCCAAGAGTCCCACTGCGCGAAGTCGTGCTGCGGTGGACACGCCAACGTCGCACACGTATCGCGTCGGCCAAAAACCTACTTGCTTCGTACCGTTCGTGGATCAAAGGCCAGGAGCGCGGGCGCCCTCGCCCGCAAGAAATCCTCGACAGGCGAACGAGCCCGGCCTCCTGCGTGACCGTTGCACGGATCCCCAACCTGCTTCGTGCTCTTCGTGCTCTTAGTGGATCAACACAATCGTGCCCTGCGTGGATCAATGGCCAGGAGCGCGGGCGCCCTCGCCCGCAAGAAATCCTCGACAGGCGAACGAGCCCGCCTCCTGCGTGACCGTTGCACGAATCGCCAACCTGGCTTCGTGCTCTTCGTGCCCTTAGTGGATCGACACAAGCGTCGCAGACTAACGCGCTAGTACTCCGCCGTCTCCGTCCGCCAGATCCCACCCAACGCGAACGCCACGAACCAGAACACCGCCACCACCGTCGCCAGCCCCTTCGAGGCGGTCGTATCGATCCCACTCAGTTCGTACACCGCCACGTTCGGCAGATAGTGTGCGACGTCTTCGCTGAACACTGCCACAATGAACGAAAGAATGAATCCGCCCAAGGCAAAGAACAGCGACACGATGATGCCTACGCCGTTCGATTGCGTCAGCGCCCCGACAAACATCGCCACCAGCGCAAAGTAGGCGACCGGAAAGCCGGTGTTCCACAAGAAGGCGCCGATCTCCCTGGCCGACGCCGTCGTCCCGTCGTCGACCGGGACCAGCAGCGAATGAGCGAGACCGATGATCCACAGCGGTGCGAGAACGATCGCCGTGACCGCCAGCACCGCCGGCACCCGGGCGAAAAACAGGGCGAGTCTGGACTTGCCGGTCATCAACAGGTACCGAAACGTTCCCATCGCCGCATCCCACGACCCTACTTGCGAGGTGACAAGAACGATCAACAGCAACGAAACGTACGCCGCCCCCTCGAAGATCTCCAGCCCGTCGCTCCCCGATACCGGCTCTGGATTGCGCTCGCTGCTTCGATAGATCAACATCGACACGCTCATGAACACCGCCAGCAACAGCGTGATCCCGACCGCCGAATAGAACGAGCCGCGCCGGCCCGTGATCTTCATGATCTCCGCGCGAATCATGTGGAGGTTCATGGCTTCACGCCCTTCTTCACGTCCCCCATCTCGCCCGGGGTCGATCCCTCCGTGATCTCGAGGTACCGCTGCTCCAGCGACTGCTCCCGCTTCGTGATGCTCGCCACGCCGATCCCCGCCTCCACCAACGCCCGGTTCATTGCCATCGCTGCCTCGCGCGTCGGCGGAATTCGGGCGTACAGCTCACCGTCAGGGCGATCCTCCACACCAGTAACCTCTGGGACGCCGGACAGCACACGGCGCGCCGCTTCGCGGTCGTCACAGTCGATCTGGATCCCGCGGTCGCCCGCCTCGATCAGCTCGCGCATCGATCCCTCGATGATCACCGTCCCCGCTCGCACGATCGCCACGTAGTCGACGATCTTCTCCAGCTCGTCCAGCAAATGCGAGGAGATGAAGACTGCTCGGCCTTCCTTCTCCACCATGTCGCGGATCAACTGCCGGAACTCGATCATGCCAGAGGCATCGAGGCCGTTCGTCGGCTCGTCCAGCACCAACAGCTCCGGATCGTTGAGCAACGCCCGCGCGACGCCGAGCCGTTGCCGCATCCCCAGCGAATACGCCGACACCTTCTCGTCCGCCCGGTGCGCCAACCCCAGTCGTTCCAGCGATCCGTCGACCCGCGCCCGCGCAGCATCATCCTGGCACGCCGCCCAGGCCTGCAAGTTCTGCCGTCCCGTCAGGTATGGATAAAACCGCGGCTCCTCGACAATGCCACCGACACGGCTCAGTGCCTTCTCCGACGCCCCCGGCATCACCATGCCCCGGATCTTCGCCGTGCCGCTGGTCGGATGCGCCAACCCCAACAGCATCCGGATCATCGTCGTCTTGCCCGCGCCGTTGGGGCCGAGGAAGCCAAAGCACACGCCCGGCGGCACATGCAGATTCACGCTGTCGATCGCCAGCTTGTTCCCGTACCGTTTCGTCAGCCCAATCGACTCTACAATCGCTTCAACCACACGCTCTCCTTGTCCGCAGTTCCTGCGCGGCCACCGCCACTATACGCGGGCTCAGCTCATAGATGGGCCACGGCCTGCTGAAATAGACCGCGTGTGCATTGCGGTCTCCGGGCAACACCAACAGATCTCGGAACTGTCATTCTGAGCGCCAGCGAAGAATCTACGCGCATCCGGCGCGGTGCTGTCGCCAGCTACCGCACGCCGGGCCGACCACATCGTCAACACCACACTACTCGTACTCAATCTCGATGGGCGCTAGATACAGCGGATCCTGTTGCTCCTCGAGCAGCGCCGCCAGCGACTCCGCCACGCGTTCGAGCGGCGTCGCCATCGGCTCGTACGTCACCGTGATCGAAGGTGGATCGGCCTCCAACGCCCGGTCGATACCAAGGATGCCCGGTTGATTGGCCAGCAGATCGACGGCCTCAGACGCACAGAATGAATCGTCGCACCGCAGCCGCCGCGACGTAAACGTCGCCTTCCCGTGCGCAACCTCGTCCACCAGGAGGATGCTCGACCGTGCCTGCACCGAGCCTGGAAGCCGAATCTTGAACGGCGGCTCGCCTGCCGTCGTGCTCGTCGAAGCCGCCGCGATGTACTCCCGCATCAGCTCTTGCGAAAGCTGCCCCGTGTACGTCGCCCGAATGATCCCCTCGGCGTCCACAAACACCGTGTGCGAAAGCCCGATGATCCCGTACGCGTCCGTAACCACCAGCGACGGATCCAGTGCCGTCTTGAAGTCGGGCGCGTCGAGAAAGTCCAGGAACTCCTTGGCGGCGTCCTTGCTCTCACCAGAGTTCACGGCAAGGACGTGAATCTTGTCGGCGCCAAACTCCTGCTGGACCTCTTCCAACTCCGGCATCTCGGCGAGACAACTCACGCACCACGTCGCCCAGAAGTTGATCACCACCGGCGTTCCGCGCAGATCGCTAAGCCGGATCGTCGCGCCATCCGCCGTCGTGGCGGTGAAGTCGCGCGCCGTGCTCCCCTTCGCCACCCCGGCCTTCGTCCCACCCACCGCAGCCGTATCCACCAGCGCTGCACGAGGCGTCGTCGCCGTAGCGTCGTTCTGGCGCAACAACACAAACAGACCCACCGCGAGCAGCGCCAGGATCGGCGCCGCAATCAATAGTCGCCGCCAGTCCAAAACGGAGTCACGCACACGTTGAGCAGCCATATGATCAGTCTAATGGACGCGCGTCAAATTGCCGTGCAGGGGCATGGACGCCCGTCTTCGGCCACGACAACTCCTGCTAACATTCTGCTGCTGTCGCCGTGCACGCCTTTCGGTTATGGCAACGGTTTCTCGCCCACCGCCTGGCCGATGCACCTTGCCGCCCCCCACAAGCGGTTGTACCGTACCCACAACAACCGAATAGTTCCGTGACGGGAGTCCGCCGCAGGCGGACTGAGAGGGCCAGGCGGCCGACCGTTTGAACCTGATCCGGCTAGTACCGGCGAAGGGACACAAACCTCAACGCCGCTTGCCCTCAGGCCAGCGGCGTTCGTCGTGCCCGGCCTCCCGTCGCGCATCCAGAGAGGTCCCCGATGCCCATCGACACCGCGCCCCACGAACAGATCCGCCCCATTCCCGCCACGGAACGCCGTCTCGGTCCCCTCCAGTTCGGCGTCCTCTGGGGCGACCTCGGCGTCGGACTCCTCGTGCTGGTCGCCGGCTCGTTCCTCGTGCCCTCACTCGGCCTCAAGACCGCGCTCATCGCGATCGTCGTCGGCAGTGTCATCGGCTCCGCCCTGCTCGCTGTCGCCGGCAAGATCGGCAGTGACCTCGGCGTCCCCACCATGGTCGCCCTGCGCCCCGCCCTCGGCATCCGCGGGTCGTATGTCGCCTCGCTGCTCAACGTCGGCCAACTCATCGGCTGGGCCGGCCTCGAGATCATCATCATGTCGCAAGCCGCGCAGGCGATCAGCGATGAGTACTTCGGCTTCGGCGGCTACTACCTCTGGATGACCCTCTTCGCCATCGCCGGCACCGCCTTCGCCATCGCCGGACCCGTCGTCGTCGTCCGCCAGTTTCTCGAGCGCTTCGGCGCCTGGATCGTCATCGCCGCTTCACTCTGGCTCACCTGGCGGCTCTGGAACGCATACGATTTCAGCGAGATCTGGAACCGCCCGGGCACCGGCGGCTTCGGCTTCTGGCTCGCCGTCGATATCGCCGTCTCCCTCCCGGTGTCCTGGGTGCCGCTCGTCGCCGACTACAGCCGCTACGCCCGCGACGGCCGTGGCGCCGCCTTCGCCACCTTCGCCTCGTACACCGTCGCCAACATCTGGTTCTTCTTCCTCGGCGCCGCCTACCTCCTCGCCCTCTACCCGCCCGGCCAGTTCTCGCCCGGCAACGGCCTCGTCCTCGGCCTCGTCGATTCGTTGCTGCCGCTGGCCGCCGGTTGGGTCTTCCTCTTCGTCATCCTCGCCGACGAGATGGACAACGCCTTCGCCAACATCTACTCCACCGCTGTCTCGATGCAGAACATCGTCCGCATCAACCAGCGCGTCCTCGCCGCGATCGTCGGCGCCGCCGCCCTGATCTTCGCGATCAGCATCGACCTCGCGGGATACGAGACCTTCCTGCTGCTTATCGGCGGCATCTTCGTGTCTCTGTTTGGGGTGCTTTGCGCCGACTACTTCTTCAAGCACGCCGGCCGCTACGACACGGAGGAGTTGTACCACGACGGAGGCCGCTACTGGTTCATCGGAGGCGTGAATCCCGTCGGCATGCTCGCCTGGGCCGCCGGCTTCATCACCTACGCCGCCTGCGGCCAGCCGCCCTTCCTCCTCGACCACGCCTCCTGGGTCGCCGATGCCCCTGACTGGATGACGAGGATCGGCGGCACCATCCCGTCCTTCGCCGTCAGCTTCCTCCTCTACCTCGTGGTAAGCAAGGTCAGCCTCCGAACAGAACGCCCCTGACGACCGGCGACCAAAGACCGACGACCGACGACGGATTCCCACCCTGTCATTCTGAGCTTGCGAAGAATCTAGCCTGTGCCAGCGAACTCGTCGCGAAACACCACCTACGGATGCATCACCACCAAGATTCTTCGGGGCGGCTCAGAATGACAAGACCGACGACCTCGAGCGCAGCGACATCCAGAGGCTTCCCCTGAAGCTGTCGGAACAACCGACGACCGACGACCGACGACTACCGACTCAGCCCCGCCGTAGCTTTCGCTTCCGTCGCGCGGCTCACCAGAATCTCATCGACAAGCCCGTACTCCAACGCCTGCTGCGGGTTCATGTAGAAGTCCCGGTCGAAGTCCGTCTTGATCTTCTCGATCGTCTGGCCGCTGTGGCTGGCGAGGATGCCCCGCAGCAGCTCGTTCTCGCGGATGATCTCCTTCGCCTGGATCTCGATGTCCGAAGCCTGCCCGCTGATGCCGCCGCCGCCGAGCAGCGCCTGGTGCATGTGGACCGTGGCGTTGGGCATCACGAAGCGCTTGCCTTTCGTGCCCGCCGTCAGCAGCACCGTGCCCATGCTGTGCGTCGCCCCCACGCAGTACGTCGCGATGTCTGGCCGCACAAGCTGCATCGTGTCGTAGATCGCCAGCCCCGCCGTCACGCTTCCGCCGGGCGAGTGGATGTAGAGGTTCACATCCTTCTCCGGATCCTCCCGCTCCAGGTACAGCAGCTGGGCGATGATCACGTTCGCCACCTGATCGTCGATCGGCGTCCCCAGAAAGATGATTCGCTCCCGCAAGAGCAGCGAATAAATGTCAAACGCCCGCTCGCCGCGCGCCGAAGTCTCAATCACCGAAGGAATCATCATGTTCTCAAATCCTCACCACAGATTTCACCGATTGCACCGATGAGATTCGACCGATATTCGGGCTATCGATATGCGGCATCTCCCGCCGTTGTAGGGGCATGCTGCCGCATGCCCGACTGCGTCCATCTCCGACAAGGACCAACCGATCCCGATCCTGTCATTCTGAGCCTGCGAAGAATCTTGCCAGTACCCACCTCACTGCCGGTCAATGGCCCCATATGTTCGGACCGCAGTCCTCGCGACCGTCGCCGCCATTGACTCGACCCAGCCAACCTCACGCGCGCCGTGACCGCCCCTTTGTGCCGCTCCCGCTGCCACCGCGCCGCGTCCTCCCGCGAAGGCACATCCAGCTTCCACAAGATCTCCTTCACGTGCCACTTCGCCCCATCCGGGCTGATCCCCAACCGTTCCGCGATCTGGGGGTTCGTGAGCCCCTCCCGCACCAACTCGAGCACCTCGAACTGCCGCGGCGTCAGGACATCCGGATGCTTCGGCCGCCCGCGTTCTCCCATGCCTCCAGCCTAGCGAAGAACGCCCCGATTTACACTACCCGCCGCAGAGTTGCACGAGTACGGCCGATCGGCCCTCGCCGCCCCCGCTGGTCGCGCGTAAGATTGAATCAACAGAAAGGGCAGTCGATGTCAGCCGAGCACTCCTATTTGAAGACACACCAGCTGAGCGGCACCGGGCTCATCGCCGACGCGATCGACGAGGCTGTCGACCTGCTCGAAAAAGCGCGAGCTTCAGCCAGTGGCCGCGCGGCAAAGACGCTGGTGAAGAATGGTCCGCTCCGCATCACCCTCATTGCCATGAGGAAAGGCGCGGCCGCGAAGCGCCACCACGTCGAGGGCCCGGCGACAATCCAGATCATGCGCGGCCGGTTGCGAATCACCACGCCAAGGGGGCCCGAGGATCTCCGGTCGGGAACCCTGTATGCGCTCGGTGCCGGCGCCGAGCACTCGCTCGAGGCCCTGACGGACTGTATCGCACTATTAACGATTGCCGAGCCGAAGGCGCGCGGCTAGCGATCGGTCGCGCCGCCGGCTCCATCACGATCAATCAATCGCTCTAACCCTTAGGCGCGTCGGCAAGGTTCGACCGTATCAGTTCGATGCACGCCGCGCTCCTCCCTTCAGCCACGCTTCAAAGAGGACGCAGTTCTCCCGCACACCGACCAGAAACAGACGCACCCATCTCAGCCCGGTGGGGAGATCGGCGCAATAGCGTTCCACGTACTCACCGACCGTCATCCACACATAGTCCGTGTGTTCGCGGCTGAGGCGCACGTCCCCGTCGCCCGCCACCGCGGCGTACGCACAGCACTCGGCCCGCCGGCCCTGCCGATTCTCGTACGACCATTCGCGAAGCAGCTCCGGGCCCTCGATGCGGAGGCCCGCCTCCTCATACACCTCGCGCACGGCGGTTTCGCGCGGTTCTTCGCCGTCGTCCTGTTCACCGCCCGGCAGCTCCCACCATTGCGGCGACCAGGTCTGCCGCAGCGCCAGAATCAGGCCGTCGCGCACGACGAACACATGCGCGCGCTTCTTCTCCACGCCGAACCTCTGTGCCCATGTCGAGGATGAAGCCTCAGCCCGCCTTCTTCGCCGCCTGGCTGGCCGCCTTCTGCGGCATCACCACCTCGATCTCCTTCGCGTAGCTCGTCGGCTCCGGAATCGGGTCGTTATCCTCAGCCATCCCCTCAAGGTGAAACTCGATCGCTTCCTTAATGAGCTGCTCCGTCTCTTCGCGTGTATCAGCGCCAGCAACGCATCCCGGAAGGTCTGGTACGTATGCCCCCCAGTTGTTCGGCGATTCCACAAATACAACGCAGTACTTCTTCTTCATGATGCTCCTATCTCAAGCCCGCCTGGCGCATGATGCTCGCCCAAAGTTCTGGATGTACATCCTTCGCTGGCCTCCCGGATATGGTGACCGTTCCCTTCTTTTTCGGATGTTTGTACTGCCGGTGACTGCCCCGCGTCCGAGCAAGTCGCCAGCCATCCTCTTCCACAATCCGCATCGCGTCCCTGAACTTTGGCATTCTACCTCTCGCGCCATTGCGTCTGTCGGCCCGTCAAGCAGTTGAAATGTACACTCCAACCATGAAGGTCACCCTCCCCTACGGCGACTCCACCATCGACGCCACCGTCCCCGACGACGCCACCGTCCTCCTCCCCGCCCCATCGCGCCCGGTGATCGATCCCGACGCCGCCGTCCTCGCCGCCATCCTCGATCCCATCGACTCCCCACCGCTCGCCAAACTCGTCCGGCCCGGACAGAAGGCCTGCATCGTCGTCTCCGACGTCACTCGCCCCGTCCCCAACGCCACCATCCTGCCGCCGATCCTCCACACCCTCGAGTCCGGCGGCATCCAACGCGACGACATCGTCATCCTCGTCGGCACCGGCCTCCATCGCGCCTCCCGCGACGACGAACGCCGCCGCTTTCTCGGCGACGAGATCATCTCCCGTTACCGCGTCGTCGATCACGTCGCCAAGGACGCCTCCACCCACGCCGCGCTCGAACTCGGCGGGGGAAAGTCCGTCGCCCTCAACCGCGAGTACCTCGACGCCGACCTTCGCATCCTCACCGGCTTCGTCGAGCCGCATCTCTTCGCCGGCTACTCCGGCGGCGGCAAGGCCGTCCTCCCCGCCATCGCCGGCGCCGCCGACATCATGGCCAACCACGACGCCCGCATGGTCGGCCACCCGAAGGCCACCTGGTGTACGACCAGCGGCAACCCCATCTTCGAGGCCATGCGCGACGCCGCCCTCCGCTCCCGCCCGTCCTTCCTCGTCAACGTCACCCTCGACGAGCGCAAGCGCATCACCGGCGTCTTCGCCGGCGACATGGCCGCCGCCCACGACGCCTCCATCGCCCAGGCGGCGAAGCAAGCCCTCCGCCCCATCCCCCACCTCTTCGATGTCGTCGTTGTCACCAACATGGGCTACCCCGCCGACCTCAACCTCTACCAGTCGGTGAAGGCGATGTCGGTGGCTGCGCAGGCGGTCGCGCATGGCGGCGCCATCCTCCTCGTCGCCGAGTGCCGCGAGGGTCTCGGCGGCGACGAGTACGTGGCCATGATGCGCGGCGTCGCCTCTCCCCAGGCCCTCCTCACCCAGCTCGAGAGCAGCGACCACCGCACCCTGCACGACCAGTGGCAGCTCCAGGTGCAGGCGATGGTCCAAGCGCGAGCCGCTGTTTGGCTCTACTCCACCATGGAGCGCGAGACCGTCGAGTCCGCCCACCTCCACTGGTCCCCCGACATCGACAGCACCCTCACCGGCCTCATCGCCGCCGCCGAACTAGAGTCCGGGAGCGAAGCCCGCGTCTGCGTGCTGCCGTTCGGTCAGCTCACCGTGCCTCAGTTGACGTTGTGATTGGTCATTGACCTTTACGGAGTGTTGTGCGAACATCGCCCAACTACTTCACAAGGAGGGCAAATGACTTCACCGACTCCGGCACCAATCGTGGTTATGGCGTCACCTGAGCCCAACATCCTCATTAGGGCGATCTGGTTCGTCTTCATCGGCTGGTGGCTAAGCCAGTCCGTCATTCTCCTGGGTTGGCTGTTGAACGTTACGATAATTCTCATTCCCGCAGGCGTGTTTGTCCTGAACCGCGTTCCACAAGCCGCAACATTGAAGTCTTCCCGAAAAGCCGTTCGACATGGCTTCGACCCCGAAACGGGCCTCCACACCGTCGAGATGGTAGACAAGCAGCAGCTGCCGATGTGGCAGCGCGCCGTGTACTTCTTACTAGTCGGTTGGTGGGCGAGTCTACTCTGGCTAGAAACGGCGTGGCTTCTAGGCTTGTTGATCATCCCCCTGCCGCTCTCATTCTGGATGTTTGGGGCAGGCGGCAAAGTCACGACACTTCGCAACTAATGGAGGCGGACCGAGCACGAGCAGGCCGGCCGCATCGTCGGCGGCGTCGCCCGCCGCCCGCAAGGCACGAACAAAGCGAAGACCGTCCGCGTCCAGCGCGGCAAGGCCACCATCACCGACGGCCCCTTCGCCGAGACCAAAGAGCAGATGGGCGGCTTCGGCATCCTCAACGTCCCCGACATGCAAGCCGCCCTAGACCTCGTCAGCACCTGGCCCGGCCTAATGGAAACCATAGAAATCCGCCCCGTGTTGGGCGGTTAACGACGACAACCCGCCCAGTCGGGCGCTTAAGCTGGGATACCAACCTCGTCGACAATTCGGCTCTTGAAGTCTTCCCAATCGTCACCTTGCTGAGCAACGACTTGGGGAAAATCGAACCAGGAATTCGTGGTTGGAGATTCCTCTCTCAGGCGATCCAGGCTCACGTTTCTCGTCGTAATGATCGTCCAGAAGTCGCGGAAGTTCTCGGTTTTCGCTTTACGATGCGACTTCTCGGCCTCACCCGCCCGGTTGTGGACGTTGCTGAAATCGGCACCGCCCTTAATCTCGATGGCCACCTTGTTTCTCATGGCGCCATCGAACTCCTCCTGGATCCGAATATCAGGATCTGCGGCTAAGGCGATTATTACGCGCCGCTTAGAAGCGTTCTGAAGGGTGAGCTGCCTGTCTGTTCGCGATGTGATGAACTGCTCAACAATCTCAGCGACCCCTAAAAACACATCGAGCGTGGCTTGCTTACCGATAGAGACGTTGTTAGCTCCTCGGAACTGAGCACCCAGCGTTAGCAGCGGAAGCTCTGCGATGTCGCGGGCTGAAACTGGAGGTGACATTCCACTGATCAGCTCGGTCAGGCTCTGGGCCATTGCATAGCAGAAGCCGGGTATGGCTTCTCGGCGCCGGTTGTTGAGCGTGCCTGTTAGCTCCATCCCCTTCACTTGTCCCATTCCCGTACCAGTGCGGTAAAACTCCTTTTGCGACACGCCCAACAAAAGGCGATAGTAGCCGACTAAGGTCGGTTGCGCTTCGATTAAGATCGGAACCGGATAAATGAGCTCGTCACGAATCCCCGCACCAGCCAGCAGTTGCTGTATTTCAGCGGGCACATATTCCCCGAGTTGTGCTTTCAGGACGCTCGGATCAACGCTCACGGCAGTCGCGAGTAGTGCGTCCGCAAGCCAATTGTTTCGCGCGCCCGCCAGTAAGCTGATGAAAAGCGAGCTGGCGAGTCGCTGAGAATACTTTGAGGCTCATCCGCGTTTCACAACGCCATTGAATCGCCTCAACGCGACTTCCGCATATGAGGGATTGAGCTCCACGCCAATGAAGCGCCTGTCCATCGCCATCGCAACCTGTCCAGTTGTGCCGGATCCCAAAAACGGATCAAGGACCATGTCGCCTGGGCGCGATGTTAGAGATAGGCATCTCTCAACGAGCGCCGGTGGAAAGGTTGCAAAATGAGCATCAGCGAAAGGCTGCGTGTTAATATCCCAAACGGTCCGAAGGTTCCGCTCATTGGGCCCTCGAACGGCGGCTGAGTCGTAAAAATACTTCTCGCTCTTGGTGAGAAGGAACACGTACTCGTGGCTACGCGTCGGGCGATCTTTAACGCTTTCGGGTTGGCAGTTCGGCTTGTTCCAGACAACATCTGCTCTCAGATACCAACCGCGCGCTTGGAGCGCGAAGGCTAGTCGCCAAGGCACTCCAATGAGATCCTTGGCCTTCAGTCCTTCCGGCGTCGGCGGCCTGACACTCATGGCGCGAATCGGGTTCTTCCTATCGGGCGCACGCCAAGTCCGGCCACCAGATGTGAACGAGTCGCCAAGATTAAGCCAGAGAGATCCATCGTCCCGGAGAACACGCTGAACTTCGTCGAACACTGCAACTAGGCGCTCAATGTACTCATCTAGTGACAGGTCAAGTCCGATTTGACCGTCAGTCGAGTAGTCTCGGAGCGCCCAATATGGCGGAGACGTGACGCAGGTTTGAAACAGGCCCGGCGGAAGTAGAGGGAGGACACGCGCAGAGTCGCCGATGAATACGGACGAACTCGCATCCTCTTGGCTAACGTAAGGAGAATAGTACTCGCGGGAGTACCCATTCGACGGCACAATGTGCAGCAACTGAGTTGACGTATTATCGCTCATTTGTTCTGCTGATTCTACCCCCTGCCGGGCGTCCGTTCAATCCCTCGAAATCTCGCCGCTCGCAAAACCTCTCTATTTCCAAAAGTGACATTTCGCGCTTGGAGATCGCCCCCCACTTCCCCCATGCTCCTCTCCATAAAGAAAGGAGCAACCACCCATGACCACCTCCACCGGCCCCACCACCCCCGCAGGCAAAGCCATCGCCGCCCAGAACAGCCTCAAGCACGGCCTCCGCGCCCGCGCCATCGTCCTCCCCGACGAATCCCAGGACGACTGGGAAGCCTTCGAGCAGGCCTACCTCGACGACCTCGCCCCCGTCGGCATCGCCGAGCAGACCCTCGCCCTCCGCGCCGCCGAACTCCTCTGGCGCATGCGCCGCGTCGCTGTCGCCGAACGCAACGCCGTCTTCGACCAGATGGAGCGCCCCGACTACTACACCACCCCGCGCAACAAC
>CXWL01002172.1_pt1 | contig 25298 bp, 24 predicted proteins | sample 590931 | NCBI WGS metagenome assembly CXWL01 (sample SAMEA3498368, study PRJEB10139) | groundwater metagenome | biome: water well; material: biofilm material | place: Germany | collected 2015-04-27
TCGAAAGGACTCCGTAATATTTTGCAGTCTAGGGATCTCGACCACATCCGTCAAGACTTAGACAATCATTCCGTCTTGCATGTGAATGATGCGGTCGGACTGGGCGGAGAGCTTGTCGTTGTGGGTCACAATGACGAAGGTGGTTTTGCGGGTCCGGTTCAAATCCCGAAGCAGGCCGAAGAGAGATTCGCCGGTGTGGGTGTCAAGATTTCCGGTCGGTTCATCGGCCAGTACGAGGTCAGGTTTCTGCAAGAGCGCCCGGGCGACAGCCACACGTTGTTGTTCGCCGCCGGAGAGTTCTCCCGGTTTATGGTGGAGCCGTTGTCCTAACCCGACTTCCTGCAGCAGGGTCGTGGCCTCCTGTTCGACTTCCTCGATCGGACGCCGCTGGATGAGCGCCGGCATGCAGGCATTTTCCAGTGCGGTGAATTCCGGTAACAGATGGTGGAATTGAAAGACAAAGCCGATGCGGCGGTTGCGGAATTCGGCCTGCTGCGCCTCGGACATCTGGAAGAGATCCTGATTGTCGAAGTAGACGGTCCCCTTTGTCGGCCGGTCGAGCATGCCCATGATATGGAGCATGGTGCTCTTGCCGGCACCTGACGCCCCGACGATCGCCACCATTTGCCCGCGAGGAATTTCCAGATCGATTCCCTTGAGCACCGTGAGTTCTTGTGACCCCATGGTGAAGGATTTGTGGAGATCCGTGATTTTGATCATTGGAAAGTGCTCGCCGGTCATTGGTGTAGGCGTGGTGTTCATTCGTAGCGCAGAGCCGCGACCGGTTCGAGTTTGGCTGCCTGGAGCGACGGGTAGACGGTCGCGGCAAAGCTGATGAGGATGGCGGAGCCGGCCACGAGCAGGACATCGAGCGCCTGGACATGCACCGGAATTCTGGAGATGTAATAGACGGTCGGGTCAAACGTCCAAAAGGTCTGAATGAGCCAGAGGAAAGCATAGCCCAGGGGGATGCCAATGGCCGTGCCGCTGAAGCCGATGATGAGGCCGTTCAGCATGAAAATGCGCCGGATGCTCTTTCGCGTGGCGCCCATGGCTTTCAGAATCGCGATTTCTTTTTGCTTTTCCGTCACGATCATCGTGAGCGTGCTGACGATGTTAAACGAAGCGACGATGGTGATAAGAACCAGGAGAAGAAACATCATCGTCTTTTCCAGCTTGAGGGCGGAAAAGAGATTGCGGTTCATCTGCATCCAATCTCTGGCGCCGTAGACAAATCCCAGCGAACCTTCGATGTTATGGGCGATGTCGTTGGCGCGAAAAACGTCGGTCACTTTGACTTCGATGCCGGACACGGTCGTCCCCATATTGAAGAATTTCTGGGCTTCGGCAAGATCGATATAGGCCAGCGAGGAATCGTATTCGTACATGCCGGAGTGAAAGAGTCCGACGACGGCGAAGGTACGAATCTTCGGCACCATGCCCATAGCGCTGATCGGGCCGACGGGCGAAACCACATTGACCGTATCACCCACGAACACCCCGAGGCGCATGGCTAGTTCTTTGCCGAGGATGATGCCCGGTTTCTCTGTTTCGACGGCCGGACCGGTCGGATCGTCGGCCGGCGGCTGCTTGATCTTGACGGGTTTGCTCAGGTCGGACAATTCGCCGGTTCCGAGATTTTTGGCGAGCTCGGTGACATGCCCTTCCCGTTGAGGGTCGATCCCGCGGAGCACGATGCCTTGGACGCCATTGGGTGTTGTCAGCAAGACCTGCTTGAGGACAAACGGAGTGGCCGCCACGACATCCTGGACTGCTTCGATCTGCTTCGTAGTCGGTTCATAGTCGGACATGCCGTCTTTCATCCGGTCCTGCACAATAATATGGGCCGTCGTGCCGAGAATCTTGGCCTGAATGTCCTCTTTGAAGCCGGTCATGATGCCGACCGTCCCGATCAGGGCCGCCACGCCGAGGGTAATTCCGGCGATCGACACGAATGTGTTGAGCGAGATCGTGCGGTTCCGCCGCTTGGCGCGCAGATAGCGGAGGCCGACAAAGATTTCGTAGGGCATCGACATGGGCGACTATTTCTCCGGCCGGAGTTGAGGAAACAGGACGACATCGCGGATCGAGGCCTGATTTGTGAACAGCATGATCAGGCGATCGATGCCGATGCCTTCGCCGGCGGTGGGCGGCATTCCGTATTCCAATGCGCGCAGGAAATCTTCATCGACGAGATGCGCTTCTTCGTCGCCGGCTTCACGTTGCGCAGCCTGGCCCTCGAACCGTTCCCGTTGGTCGAGCGGATCATTCAACTCAGAGAACGCATTCGCGATTTCGCGCCCGGCGATATACAGCTCAAACCGGTCGGTGAGCGCGGGATTGGAATCTTTCCGCCGCGCGAGGGGAGAGATTTCGATCGGGTAGTCGGTGATGAAGGTCGGTTGAATCAGATTCGGCTCGACGGTTTCCTCGAAGATCTCATTCACAATATTGAAGAGCGTGGCCTTGGGATCCACCTGGATGCCGAGGGATTTCGCGGCAGCGGCGGCCTTGTCTCTGTCTTGCAGTACGGACGGATCGAGCTTGTTCACTTCCAGAATAGACTGGTGGTAGGACCAGCGCCGCCAGGGTGGTGTCAGGGTAATCTCCTTGCCCTGATACTCAATCACGGTTTTGCCGAGCAGCTGCTGAGCCAGGCTGGAGACCATGTCCTCGGTCAGCACGATCAAGTCCTGATAGTCCGCATAGGAGACGTAGAACTCCAGCATCGTGAATTCGGGATTGTGAATCGTGGAGATGCCTTCATTGCGGAAATTGCGATTGATTTCGAATACGCGGGGAAAGCCGCCGACGATGAGTCGCTTGAGGTACAACTCCGGTGCGATGCGCAAATAGAGATCGATGCCGAGCGCGTTGTGATGAGTCACAAAGGGTTTCGCCGCCGCGCCGCCGGGGATGGGGTGCATCATCGGAGTTTCGACTTCCAGGAAGCCGCGCTCGATCAAGTATGACCGGATGCCTGCAATGATTTTGCTGCGGATGGCGAAGATGCTGTGGACGTCCGGATTGGCAATCAAATCAACGTAGCGCTGCCGGTAGCGTGTTTCGACGTCGGTGAGCCCGTGCCATTTCTCAGGCAACGGCCGAAGAGCCTTGCTCAAGAAGGTGAGTTCGCGGACTTCCACGGTGAATTCATTGGTCTTGGTGCGGAAGAGTGTGCCGGTGACTCCGATCCAGTCCCCCAGGTCGAGCTGTTCCGTCACCATATAAGACTGTTCGGTGAGAAGATCTTTCTTGAGATAGACCTGTAAGCGGTCTGCGCCGTCCTGTAAGACCGCAAAACCGGCTTTTCCGAACCGGCGCAACGCGACGACGCGGCCGGCGAAGGTGCAGCCGATCTTTTCCTCTTCCAGGACTTCCTTCGACTTTTCAGCATGCAACTTGATCAGCATTCCCGCGCGGTCTTTGATTTCGAATCGAGTGCCGTAGGGGGCTACTCCGGCCGCGCGCAATTGATCGAGTTTCTTGATGCGTTGCTGTCGCTGTTCGTTCAATTCATCCATGGTCGTTCCGTGTCCTGTTAATCCTCATCCGTGCCGGTCGTGGTCGGGGCGAGGAGCGCTCCGGCCATCTTCTTCTTCAGGTACGCTTCAATAAATGTGTCCAGATCGCCGTCCATGACTGCCGCTACGTTCCCGGTTTCATGGGCGGTCCGGTGGTCTTTGACCATTTGATAGGGCTGGAACACATAGGAGCGGATCTGACTGCCCCAGCCGATCTCTTTCTTTTCGCCGACGATGGCGTTGAATTCCGCCTCTTTCTTTTTCTGTTCCACCTCGAAGAGACGGGCTTTCAGAATCTTCATCGCGCCGTTGCGATTCTGAAGTTGCGATCGCTCGTTCTGACATTGCACCACGATGTTGGTGGGAATGTGCGTAATCCGGATCGCCGTTTCAACTTTGTTTACATTCTGGCCGCCGGCACCGCCGGCTCGAAAGGTATCGATTCTCAGATCCTTGTCGTCGATCACAACATCAATGTCCTCATTGAGTTCCGGATAGACGAAGACCGAGGCAAACGAAGTATGGCGCCGCTTGTTGGCATCAAAGGGGGAGATTCGCACCAGGCGATGCACGCCGGCTTCAGCCTTCAAGTAGCCGTATGCATAGGGGCCCGTCACCGAGATGGTCACGCTCTTGATGCCGGCTTCGTCGCCATGGAGCAAATCCAATGTTTCCACCTTGAACTTTTTTGTTTCAGCCCATCGGACGTACATGCGCAGGAGCATCTGCGCCCAATCCTGCGACTCTGTGCCCCCGGCACCGGGATGAATGGCCATGATCGCATTGTTCGAATCAAGTTCTCCGGAGAGGAGCATCTCGACGCGGAGCGTGGCCAGCGTGGTTTCAAGCCGGTGAAGTTCGGTCGTCAGCTCCTGTTCAAGGGAAGTATCCTGGCCTTCTTCCGCCAGTTCCAGCATGGCCTGAAGATCGCCGAGTTTCGCCTCGATCTCACGCCATTGGATGAGTTCGCGCTCAAGCGTGACTTTTTTCCTGCTGGTCGATGCGGCTGATTTGGTGTCGTTCCAGAATGTCGGGACGCCCATCTTGGCTTCGAGTTCTTCGAGCTCAGCGGTCATGCGAGCGAGGTCAAAGATGCCCCCGTAGTTCCGAGACCTGGGATCCGACCGTCTGCACGCGACTCCGCACCTCTTCTAACATGCAAGCATCCTTTCGAATTACACCGGGGTGATGGCGGTTGTGCCTAGGCTGACTCGTTGGTCCGGAGCAGACTGATCAGGCACAAACGCGCACAGCGTACCACACAGCGGCAGACAAGCACAGGCTTGCCTATACCGGGGTGATGGCGGTTGTGCCGTGAACCGGCTCTTTGGGCCGGAGGAGACTGATCAGGCACAATAAGGCGCAGATTACCACACAGCCGTAGGCAAACACATCCCCGTACCGGCTGTAGAATGTGTGTGGTTGCTGGACCGGAATCGTCACCCGAACCGATTCTTCCGTGAAGAGCCCGGTCGCATGGAGGATGCGTCCGTAGGGGTCGATGGCGCCGGTGATCCCGGTGTTGGCGGAGCGCGCAAAGGCCAGATGGTTTTCTACCGAGCGGAAGACCACCATCGAAAAGTGTTGCGCGGGCGCCGATGAATTGCCGAACCACCCGTCGTTGGTAATAGTCACAAGGAAGTCGGCGCCGTTGATCGCGAGCTGCCGGACCAGATCCGGAAAGATCACTTCATAACAAATAGCCACGCCGAATTTCAGGGGGCGTGACGGAAGGGATGTCCCATCTTCACGGACCGTCGCCTTCGGAGTCAGCGACAACGTGGTTCCGCCTGGACCAGCCTCAAAGTCGCCGATACCTTCAACCAGCTTATCGAGAAAAAACAGCAACGATGACTTCAGCGGAATATATTCCCCGAACGGAACTAAGTGGTGTTTGTCGTATCGCCCGAGGATTGTTCCGTCGGCTGACAGGAGATACGCGCTGTTTAACAGATAGGGCCGGCGGTCCGGATAAAAGCGGAGCGCCGGGCTGCCGAACAGGACCGGGGCTTTGGCCCGGTCGGCCAGGGCCATGAGTTGGAGCTGATAGTCTTTCTCCCGCTCGAATATGAATGGCGTGGCGGCTTCGGGCCAGACGATCAAGTCTGTCGTATTGCCCAATCGGCTGGTCAGGCGATCGAATCGTTGCATCGTTTCGTCTCGATAGGCGCTCTCCCACTTCACCGCCTGATCGATATTGGGTTGAACCAATCCGACGGTCACGACGCCTTTCGGCGGTGCCAGAGTGGATCCGGCAAGGAGTGATGTTCCGTATCCGTAGGTCAGAATCATGAGCAGGCTGGTGACGGTGGCAAGTTCCCACGGTAGCTTTCTAGGGCGGAATCCGCGGAAGAAGGGCATCAGCCATAGCAGCAGTTCGGCGAGCGTGAGGTTCACGAGGATAATAAGAAAGGAGACGCCGTACACACCGAGATGGTCGGCGACCTGGATGATTTCCAGTTCGCGATATTGTGAGTAGCCCAGTAAGCTCCAGGGAAATCCGGAAAATGCGTAGGTTCTGAGTAGTTCGAGCGAGACCCACGCACAGGGAGCGAAAATAATTCCGTACCGTGGTAAGAATTCACGTAGCCAGACGACGCTCCAACTGTAGATTCCGACGTAGAGTCCGAGATAGGCCGTGAGCAGGAGCAAAATGGCGTAGCTCACGGGAAGGGGGACTTTTCCATAGGTGGTCATCGCGGTGACGACCCAGGCCATAATTCCGGTGAATCCAATGGTCCCTGTCAGGCATCCAATCCAAAAGGCGCGCCGTCTCGTAGACGAGTCCAGAGCGACATGGAGGGGGATCATGGCGACCCACGCGAGGAGACCCAGATCAAATTTCGGGAAGCACAGAGGGAGCAGGAGGCCGCTTATGCAGGCAAGAATGAGCTGGCGCGCACGCATTCGATCCATCGTGCGGTACCATAACGAAAGCGATTTCGACTTGCAAGGAATCGATAGAAGGAGCAAATTGCTGAATCGGAAGGGTGTGCAGATGTGGCTTCTGCTGGCGGTGCTTGTTGCGAGCCTTGTGACGGATGCTCAGGCCCACGCGGATGAGTCTCAGGCTCTTGGTGACCGGATCTCCGGGAAGCTCATTCGCGGTATGGTGAATCTTTCGACCGGATGGATAGAGGTCCCGTGTCAGATTTATGAAGTCGGGACTCGTGAGGGGTGGGTGCGCGGTCTGCTGCGCGGTCCGTTCGACGGAATCGGAATGTTTTTCGCTCGCACCGTAGCCGGTGTCGTGGAGACGGCGACCTTCCCAGTTCCGCTGCCGACCTATAAACCCCTGTTGACACCGGCATATGCGTGGGAATCCGCGGATCCATCAGACGTGATGGCGGCTGGCAGCAAGTAGACACAGGACATATTTGAGAGGAGTCTATGGACGAGTTGAAACAAACCCGCAGGATACGTATCACACCATTCACAAAACCGGCCGTCGCGCCGGTGGATGACTCTGCCATTTGGATGGGTGGAGAAGCTTCAGTGGGCACTCAGGCCAGGCGGCATGTCCGCCAGACTGAGCGGAATACGCCGGGTCTCGCCCTCACGATTCTCGGCCTCACCTTCCTGGGCGGTCTCGCCTTGGGTACCGTTACGTCCAGACTGTTTCGAAAGACGCGGCCATAGTCTGACCCATCTTCCGCTTTATCAGGCTGCTCAAAAGGCTGTTCAGCAGTCTGCTATTTGTTCCGCTCGGGTTGTTGGTGGATCCAGAGTTCGGGGGAGTGGGCTGTTGCCTGGTAGGCTTGGCCAAACCCCAGAACCAGATGGGCGTCCTGTAGCTGCAGTTCCCACAGCGAAAAATCTGCAAATCCAAACGTCATGGCAGACTTTGGAAATCGCGCGAGATAGCGTTCTTTCATCTGTGCATACGCAGGCGCATCCGATGCCAGGATTGCGGCCGTACCCTGTAGATTGATTCTGCGCAAGGCCAGCGGATTTTTCTCGGGGTGATCGGATTCTGAGAGGAAGAGCGACACCTGCGGGTTCTGCAGCAGATGTTGCGTATGCAGGGCCAGCCGACTCAGATGCAGATACGCCCGCGTCCAATTGTCGCCAAGCACATAGGGCACATGCGACCCGAAGGGCTTCCCGTTTCGCATCGTGAGGAGCACGCCTGTTCGCACTTCCTGCGTCAGTTTTCCCCATTCGGCCTGCACATCCGTATTCGACAATGATTCGGTCATTGCACCCATCCTTTCAGGCTTCCTCGTTCCCTCTGAATTCCAGCATACTAAGTTCTCACACCGACGCCCAGAGTTTTCAGAGAAGAGGGAGATGTTTTAAAAAGGAAAACGTTGTATTCTCTAAAATCGACGGAGTCCGGGCAAGCGACCGCCGTAGCAGCATGAACCAGTGGCAAGGGGGGGGATATCTCATGAAACGAGCATGGATTACATGGGGTTTGTGTTTATTTGTCACCGCAGCCGGATGTGGGGGCGGGAAAGCCGAAATTCAAGAAGACCGGCTCACGGTCGGCAAGGTTCAGGGAGAGATCAAAGTTGGCATGGCAGCTTCTCAGGTGGCGGAGTTACTTGGCAGCCCCAACATCGTCACCACGGATGAAAAGCGTCGGGAAGTCTGGATCTACGACAAAGTGTCCACCGATCGGGTCGATACGGCGAGTTCCTCGTTCGCAGGCCTCATCATCATTGGCACCAGCTCACGCGATAGTTCCAGCTCGCAGCGGCAGCGCACGCTCACCATCATCATCAAGTACGACGAAGAGAAGAAGGTTCGCGATTTTGCCTACAACGCCACGCAGTTCTAAGTCACCAGGCGTGCGCGTGATGCGTCGCTGGCATATCATGGCGAGTGGACTGCTGCTTGCGAGTCAACTGTCCGGCTGTGTTGAACATACCCAGCCGGACACACTGTTCCAATTGACGCCGGAGAGCGCAAGCAGCCGGGCGATGCAGACCCGCCTGTTCGAGACGAAGGATGAACGGGAATTATTATCGGCCTCGGCGGCAGTCTTGCAGGATCTTGGATTTCAAGTCGAGGAAAGCGTTCGTGAGGTCGGATTCCTGCGAGCGACAAAAGAGCGGAGCGCCCGGGAACATGGTCAGGATCTGAGCCGGTTCTTCATATGGCTTCTCTCGACTCCGCTCGTGTTTCTCCAGCAGCCACCGCTTCTGATGCCCGTGGATCTCCATCAAAAAATCGCCGCCACATTGGTGGCCCGCCCGCTCAACGCGGAATCTACACGACAGGAAATCCGGATTGTCTTTTATCGGGTGGTCTGGAAGGGGGAAGGGATGTCAGGGAGGCAGCAAATTGCCCCAGGCGAGCAACGAATGGAAATGGTCCGCGACCCCGGGCTGTACCAGCAATTCTTTGCCAAGTTGTCGAAAGCCGTTTTTCTGGAAGCCTTCACATTGTGAGTATGAGGCCATGATGAAGCTGCACGTTATCCGGGTAATCGTCATCGTCGCAGGAGTCATTCTTCTACACGGATGTGCCGCCCCGCAACCGAGTCAGGACTTGCTGGCGCCCACCGATGCGCAAATGAAAATCCGGAGCGTGCAGACCCGCACCTTCGATATGAAAGACCGCCAGGCGGCGATGCGCGCGGTCATTGCCGCGCTTCAGGACCTGGGCTTCATCATTGAGCGGGCTAATGAACCGCTGGGGCTTGTGACGGCCGCCCGGTTTGCCGAACCTAACTACTACGATGTCGTTGGCGTGACGGTTACCGTGCGCCAGGAATCGGATAACCGCCTGATGATCCGGGCCAATGCGATCTACAACAACAAGCCCATTGAAGATCCCAAGGTCTATCAGAATTTCTTTGCGACGCTGGAACGGTCGTTGTTTGTGACCAGGCCATAAGGCATGCGGGAGCGTTCCTCATGAACGGATCAAAACGGGGTCGGACGTTCACGGGCCGGCGCATTCGAAATCTCGCCGCGGCGATCTGTGGCGCGCTGCTGTTGCAAGGCTGCCCCGGGCCGTACGAATTGCGGCATGAGAACCAGTGGGATTCACGGGAGCAAATCTGGCTCTCGGAAGAGAGCCAGGTCAAAGTCAGGGCCGCCCAGTCGAGAGTCTTCGACACCACCGATCAGAGGCGCATGCTCGCTACGCTCGTGTCCGTCATGCAGGATCTTGATTTCAAGGTGGAAGTGCTGGATGAAGAGCTGGGTATTGTATCCGGCAAAAAATACGTCGAAAACGAGCAGACCTTCGGCACAGACCTGAGCTACCTCCTGTACCAGCCGGATACGCTGCTCGTGCTCAACCGGAATTACCGGACATGGGGGCCGTTTCATCACCGCAATAATCTGGTGCGGTTCACTGCCACGGTTCGGAAACGCAACGAGGCACAACTCGTCGTGCGTGCCAGCGCCCAATACTATCTGCGGGCGGTTGAAGCTCCCGAACCTTACCAGAAATTCTTCCGTGCCTTGGAGCAAGCGCTCTTTCTTCAAGGCCAGATGGTGGAGTAGGACCGGCCGTACAAGTTCTTGCTCAGGGTCGATATGGTTCACCAAGGCAGTCCGATGGTCTGCCGAAGTACGTTCTGGGTGACCTCTCCGTCTTTCGTCAGATTTGAGTGCCGGTCAGGCATTCTCGTGAGCATCAAGCGTCTCGTCGCTCCGAAAGCAGGCGGCGTCGACGTCTCTTTCATGCTGTGAGAGGTTCGCGACGTATTGAAACCAGTGCGATGAAAAGGAGGAGCTATGAAAAATGTCGAGATGACGATCGAGGGAACGATGCTGACGATCAAAGTCGATCTGTCCAAAGAGTTCGGCCCGTCTGCATCAGGGAAGACCATGATCATTGCCTCAACAGAAGGTAATGTGACCATTCCGGGTCGTGAAGAAAAAGTCGGACTGAACGTCTATCGCAAGAAATAGCTGGTTGCCTCTGCATGAGCTGAACGATGAACGAAGGAGAGGAAAAGACCTCTCGGCGATAATCGACGATTATCTGCCGAAAAATAGGCAAATACTCGTGAAATTTGACCGGTTTCTCCACAGTGAGATCGCGTTGCTGTGCATAAGTCAGGTGGGGTGGGTCTATTCGGCTCTAGACAAAATAGTTTTGGTCAGCCGCTCACGCCCGGATCCATGCCCGCCCAGGGATTGTGGAAAAGAAAAAGAAACATCCGTCAAGCCGCTAAATATAGTGGGTCGGCTGGTAGAAGCACAATGCCTATTTATTAGGCAATCTGCTCGCATGACTGTTGAGATCAGCCATTTCAACGATAGGATCTCACTCATGCACAGAGTTATCCACAGAAGCTGGGGAGTCCGGCAGAGTATGGTCATGAATCACGGTTTCAGCAGTGGAAGTGCTTGGTTTTTGAGGAGTCTGGCAGGTTCATGCTCATGCAAGGGGAAGAATAGCAGCCGGTGAAATATTTTTTCTTCCGGAGTAAAAATATTTTCCACGCGCCAATGAAATCATCATCTTTATCTGTTTCGACTCTTGCTATTTATGAAGTAGGTTTCTGCGCGGTAAAAATGACGGATCATGGAAGCGATCATAGGTGTTTCACGGTTCGGAACAAGCAGGCGGGATTTCCGGCGACGTTCGTCGTCTCCATCTGAATTGTTTCCTCGGCGCGAAAGGGAGCCCTTGACTCACTCAGACCGCGGGCCTACTCTAAACGCGTGGGGGGAGTTAACGCCCCGGGGGAATATGGTTCATAAGGGGGTTGAGTGTGAGAGCGGTGTGCAGGACCAGCTTGTACTGGGAAGCCTAATGCTCTCCCGAGATCTCCGCCGTACCTGCTGACTCCTCGGTAGGTGCGTGCTCCTCCCACCCTAAAATTGTTCTGGTGGATGGTCGCCCTGCCTGCGAATCTCCTCATTGCCATCAGATCGTATTCGATCCTGTTACGAGGGTTTTCTCGGCGGGGCAATCTGTGTACAATGCCGCCCACTTTTCCAATATGCTGCTGTGAGAGGGTGAATGGCCATCGTGCGTTCCGTTTCGAAGTCCGCTTCTACTGCTCAACCCGTTTCTGAATCAGCCGGCTCGAAGAAGGCTGCCGTCAAACCGGTCCAACAGGTCACCGCAGCTGAGATGGGGGCGCGTCAGCGGGAAATTTCCGTTTCCGAATTCTTTACGAAGAACCGGCACCTGCTTGGGTTCGACAACCCGCGTAAGGCGTTGTTGACCTGTGTAAAGGAAGCGGTCGATAACGCGCTTGATGCCTGCGAAGAAGCCGGGATTCTTCCGGAAGTGACCGTCAGGCTGGAGGCGGTCTCAAACGGGGATCCGGTCGCTCCGAGTCAGGCGACCAGATTTCGCATCACGGTCACGGACAACGGGCCGGGCATCGTCCGTCAGCACATACCGCGGATCTTTGCGAAGCTGCTCTATGGCTCGAAGTTTCATCGCATGAGGATGAGCCGGGGGCAGCAGGGCATCGGGATTTCGGCGGCTGGAATGTACGGGCAGTTGACGACCGGAAAGCCGGTAAAGATTATTTCCCGTACGGGTCCGAAGGCGACGGCCCATTATTTCGAAGTGCAGATCGACACGAAGAAGAACGAGCCGCTCGTTCATGAAAATAAGCAGATTGAATGGAGCCAGCCGCAAGGGACGCAAGTCGCGATCGAGGTCGAGGGGAAGTATCAAAAGGGCCGGGCTTCAGTCGACGAATGGCTGGAGCAAACCTCCATCGCCAATCCGCATGTACGCCTGATCTACTATCCCCCGGAAGGCGAGGCGAAGGAGTATCCCCGTACCTATCACGAATTGCCGCCGTCTCCGCGTGAGATCAAGCCGCATCCCTACGGGATCGAATTCGGCATGCTGCTGAAAATGTTGCAGGATGCCAAAGGCCATTCGGTCTCCGGTTTCCTCTCCGGCGATTTCTGCCGGGTCTCGCCGCAGCTGGCGGACGAGATCTGCAAGGCCGCCAAGGTCTCTCCCAACATGAAGCCGCGAGACTTGAAGGGACCGGCCGCAGAGATCCTCTATCAGACCATCCAGAACACCAAGATCATGGCGCCGCCGACGAATTGTCTCTCTCCGATCGGCGAGCGGGCCATTCTCTCGGGCCTCTATAAGCAGATCAAAGGCGAGTTTTACACGGCGGTGAGCCGGCCTCCGGCTGTCTACCGGGGCAATCCTTTTATCATCGAAGCCGGGTTGGCCTTCGGCCATCGACCGGAGGATCAGACCAAACCGAAACAGCCCACCATGCCGAAAGCGGAAGGTGAGGACGATGAGACGGATTCTGAACTCGCGCGGGTGATTCGTTACGCCAACCGGGTTCCCCTGCTTTATCAGCAGTCCGCCTGTTCCACCTTCAAGGCGGTCCTCGGCACATCGTGGAAGAATTATGGTGTGACGCAGTCACGCGGCGCCTTGCCGGGCGGGCCGATGGTGATCTTCGTACATATGGCCTCGGTGTGGGTGCCGTTCACCAGTGAATCCAAGGAAGCTATTGCGGACTACGATGAAATTCAGAAAGAAATTACCCTCGCCCTGCGTGAGTGCGGCCGGCGGTTGGGGCTGTTCTTACGGCGACGGGAGCGCGCGGCCAGCGAGTTTCGGCGGCGCAATATTTTCGAGCTCTACATTGAAGAAGTGGTAGAAGCCTGTAATCGCCTCAAGGGCGGCACGCTCGCAAAAGAGAAGTTGAAAGCCCAGCTGCACAAGATCGCCACGTCGCGCACGGGCGGGCTCAAGACGGATGAAGCCTTGGGGAAAACCGGCGCCGGACCGGAAGGGTTACCCCATTCGATCATCGTGACGGCCGAAGGCGTGGAAGGCGAAGTCGAGTTGGCCACACAGGTCCAGGCTTCTGTTGCACCGGCGACTCAGCCAACACCTACAGTTCTGCACAAGACAGAGCCCGCTACTCCAAAAGATAAGAAGGGTAAGGCCTCACAGACAGCCTTGGCGGCTGATAAGGGTGCCACGGACAAGAAGCCGAAGGGGAAACCGGCAAAACCGGGTAAGAAAGTTGCGCCTAGAGGAAAGAAATAACACCACATGGCGACCAAACAGAAAAAAACGACAGCCGTTGAGAAGAAGCTCATCAGTCTGGCGGACATTGTGATCGCGGCGGCTGACCGGTCGAAAGACCCGACGTTTGCGATTCCCATTCGCGCCCTGTCGAACGTGTCCTTCAATGAGCGCAAAGGTCTCATTGAAATGGGGAGTAAGAAACAGGCCCGGTCCTTTTTCAACGTCGGCATGGCCAAGAAGTTCATGCAGACGGTATTGGTCGCCGATGCCCTTTCCGAATTGCAGCGTGCGGACCTGACCACCTCGCTGCGAGAAATTTACTACCGGACGAAACACACGATTCAAGATTCGCACGAGAACACCTTCGATACGCAGGATGAATCGGATCCGGTCATCGAAGACCTGGAGGTGTCGCTCGTGGCCTTGCGTGAAGAGCTGCATGTACGGGCGGAAAACAGCGGAAGCATCGTTGGACCGGTCGTGTTCGGTGATGACGGTGACCGGGTGGATTGCGCCAAGCTCGGCAAAGGCGGCTACTCAGTCCCGTCGATCGTCGAGCCGGAGTATCTGGAGATCCGCCGTTGCACCGCCGACTTTCTGTTGCTCGTCGAAAAGGGAACACAGTGGAACCGCCTGTCGGAGGACAAATTCTGGCGGCGGTATAACTGTGTGCTTCTGACCGGAAACGGCCAGCCGCCGCGCGGCGTCCGCCGGCTTGCGCGCCGGCTTCACGAAGAACATAAGTTGCCGGTGTATGTGCTGGTCGATAACGATCCCTGGGGGTACTATATCTACTCCGTGATCAAGCAGGGGTCGATCAATCTCGCCTTCGAGAGCCAGCGCATGGCCATTCCCAAAGCGAAGTTCATCGGCTTGTCGAGCGCCGATCCGGAACGGTACGAACTGCCCCGGAACGTCGGGATCAAGTTGAACGAGAAAGATATCGCGCGGGCGAAAGAGCTGATGAACTACCAATGGTTCCAGAAGCCGGCCTGGCAGGCGGAGATCAAGCGTATGCTGACCAGCGGGCTTAAGTACGAGCTGGACTCGCTGGCGAACAAAGATTTTCAATATCTGACCAAGAAGTATCTGCCGAGGAAGCTCAAAGAGAAAGATTGGATCGATTAGTCGTCGTCCCCGGTCCACCGTTCGACAATCAGGAGCCAGCAGATCAGGGGAACCCGCGCTTGCGCCGCGGTTGCCGGCCTTCGTGCCGTCCCGGATTCAGCCACACCATGAAGACGCTACCTCTCTGGACAGCTCCGCTGCGCGACTGGCAGCGGCGCGCCCTCGGCGCCGTCCAGACTCATCAGACGACGGACTTTCTTGCCATGGCGACGCCGGCGGCCGGGAAAACCCGCTTTGCCCTGCGTGTCGCGCATGAGTTTCTTGCCAAAGGTGCGGCGGTACGAATTCTGGTCGTGTGCCCGACCAACCATCTGCGCACCCAATGGTCCGAGGCAGCCGGAAAAATCGGCCTGCAGCTCGATCCGGCGCTGACGAACGATCAAGCCAGCGAAGCATCCGATTATCACGGCGCCGTGGTGACGTATCAGCAGGTCAGCCTTGCGCCGACGATCTTTCAGCGGGCGTGTAAGAGCAAACCGACGCTCCTCATTCTGGATGAGTTGCACCATGCGGGAGACGGCAAGCACTGGGGGAAAGCGCTGCGCACGGCGTTCGATCCGGCGGTGTTTCGCCTGATCCTTTCCGGCACGCCGTTTCGCTCGGACAATAATCCGATTCCCTTCATCCGCTACGAGCAGGGCGAGAGCCACGCGGATTTTGCCTACGGCTACACGGAGGCGATTAAAGACAGTGTGTGCCGGCCGATTGTATTCCCCAGCTATGAAGGTGAATTGACTTGGCTCTCCGACGGTCGTGAGCATACGGCGACCTTCGAGGACGGATTGAAGTTTGATCTCCAACGCGAACGTCTGAAGACAGCCTTGTTGCAAGAGACCTGGCTGGGTCCGGTGATTACGGATGCGCACAAGCAATTGACCCGATTGCGCAAGGAAGAGCAGGCCGATGCCGGCGGATTGATCGTCGCCATGGATCAGGACCATGCCCGCTGGGTGTCCGAGCTGATCGGGAGAATCACCGGGACAAAGGCGGTCGTGGCCGTATCAGACGACCCGGGGGCCTCACGGACCATCGCGTCCTTTTCCGATCATAAGACCCAGGCCTGGCTGGTCGCCGTGAACATGGTGAGCGAAGGGGTGGACATCCCCCGGTTACGGGTGGGGGTGTACGGGACCAACGTGTTGACGGAGATGTACTTCAGGCAGGTGGTCGGGCGATTCGTGCGTATGCAGGACGGCATGCCCCAACCGCAACGGGCCTGGCTCTACCTGCCCAAAGATCCGATTCTGGTGCACTACGCCCGGCAGATCAAAGCCGAGCGCGATCATGTCCTGGAAGACATCATGCCGGCCGGGCAGCGGGATTTGTTCGGGCGCATCACCGTGTCCAGCACCAAAGAGTATATGCCCTTGAATGCGGTGGCGAAGCTCGACTCGCTCATCGGAGAAGAAGATCCGCGAGGGGAGGGTGGAGATGCCATCGCGGGGGATATTGCGGTCTCATTGCATGAGCAGAAGCAGGACCTTCGCGATACGCATCGCCTTTTGGTAGCTTCTGTAGCGCGAAAGACCGGGGTGGATCACCGCCGCCTCAATGCGGAGTTGATCGCGCGGACCGGAGGGCGCGTCGATCAAGCCACGACCGAGCAGCTACAGAAACGGATTCAACTATTGGAGCGGTGGCAGGAACGGGGTTATGACGGTAAGCGATAACGGAAGCGAACTCGCTGACGGCACCTGAACAGCAGGGTTCCGATGCCGCCAGCAGCGGTCTGTTCACGATCTTTAGGCCGGTGGAAGCATCCAATAGCACCACCCGAGAATGACGGGCGTTGCCACATACATGGCGGTTTTTCCGAAGGAGTCGTACACGCCGTAAATCAGGACGGCGGCGATAAACACGAAATAGATCTGGGCGATACCCTGGTAGCTCGCATTGTGTTCGACCGCCAGCGCGAGGCTCGGTGATGCCAGGATTCCAGCTGCAGTGATGGTGGCAAGACGTTTCATCGACATCTCCTTTCAAGGGATGGTGAGAGCACGGGGAGTAGAATGGGGAGGGGTGTTGCTGCGGAGACAACAACGCCCTCATGGCAACGGAAACCAAGAGGGCGTCGTGAGGGACGGACGTCGTGCTCTATGAAAAGACCGGCCGCTGTTAGCAAGGATTCACAGAACACCTCTTTGTCAAAAAGTTTTCTGCATGCTGCGCTTTCCATCCGGGGAAGTCAAACCGGATGAGAGCGGGCTGCTTCAGGGCTCTGATTCGGCCTGACTCGCGGGGGCGCAGCTTGCCCCCTCATTCAGCCGGGTGTTAAGATCCGCCACCGATTTTTCTGGAGACATACTATGCCAAGCATCATGTTATTGGTTTCGCCCAGCTGTGGAGCCTGTCCATCGGCCAAGAGTCTCTGGAAGCAGTTGCGGGTGAAATATAGTTTTTCCTACCGGGAAGTCGACATTACGACGCCGGATGGTGCGGAGTTGGCCAATCGCCATTCGGTGCGGGCTGTGCCCGCCACGATTATCGATGGACGACTGACGTTTGTCGGTGTGCCGAGCCGGGAAAGCGCCGAAAAGGCGTTGTTGTTGAAAATGAAGCCGCGCGAGTAATTAGCAGGATGCTGAAAATGGCCACCAGCTTCGTTCTCAGGTTACAAGAATCCTTAACGTACCCAAGTGGGTACGCCTGCGGTTCTTGCGTTCCCTGCGGCCTTGCTGGATGCCTCATTTTGAGCATCCTGAGAAATGAGAAAATCCTCAATGGTTGATGACGACGATGACAACTTTGAATTGCCTGACTTGCCCATCTATGACAAGGGACCGCCGCCGGATTGCCCGATCTGCGGCGATCCGATGAAGTTCATCGACGGCGATTGGGCCTGTGTCGACTGCAACGGTGAACTGCTGGGACCCGAGACGGGCTAGTCGACGTGACTGGTGAGGGACAGTGCGCTCGAGAGTTGAGGTGAGCAGCCTGCTCCTCCGTCCGGTTTCCGTTCGTCACGCATCACTGTTTACGCGCCACGGTTTCTGATGCTTCACGTCATTGCCGGCCGTTTCCATCCGTCGCTCGAATCCGCGCTGGTCGCTCAGGTGAGTCAGGCGAAGGCGAAGGATCCGTTTGCTCCGCTCGCGATTCTTGTTCCCTCCGCGCCACTCCTTACCCGCGTGCGTCAGGTGCTGGCCGCCGAGCTGCAGGCCACCCTCAATATCCACTTCATGACCTTCCATCAGCTGGCGCTCCGTCTGGCGGATGAGCGGCGTAACCGCCTGGCGCAATCTCCGTTGCATGTCGTCGACGATATCTTTTTCGAACAGTTGGTCCGGCAGATTGTGCAGGTCCGGCTCTCCAGTTTGACGCCGCTGCAACAGCTCGGGCAGTCATCCGGCATGTGGGGTGCGCTGTGGTCGACCATTCGCGACTTGAAAGATGCCGGAGTTGATCCGGCCGTCGCCTTGCGCGGACTTGAAGAGGGCTGCTTCGATCCGGAGGATCACACCTGGCTGACGGCGCTGTTTTCATTGCACGCCGCCGTTCGGGACGTCGGGAAGACGTTGGGTGTCGGCACCCCGGACGATCTGGCCGAGTCCCTCATCCCGGAAGTTCCTCATTCTCCGTTTTTAGCTTCGCTGCGGCACGCATTCTATTATGGATTCTACGATCTGACCCAGGTGCAGCTGTCTTTGTTTGAAGCTGTGAGTACCGCCGTTCCCACGACGCTGCTGTTTCCCGTTGAACAGGGACAGCGATGGGGATTCGCCCGGCGCTTCTTCGATCGCTGTATTCAGCCCCGTGCGGCACACCCGGACATGATCACGAGACTGGCGGATCCGGACAAGCCATCCTCCGATGAGCCGATGACGATATCAGTGCACAGTGTCATTGGCGCGGAAGAGGAGTTGGCGGCGACCTGCCGGAGGATTTTGGATCTGGTCGAGACGAACGGGTATCAGTTCGACGACATTGGCGTGGTGGCCCGCACATTGGATCCCTATCGGGCTCTCCTGTCGGGTGTCTTTGATCGATATCGCATCCCGTTTGTCTCGACGGCCGGTCGACCGCTGATGCAGGAACCCCTGTGCAAGGTCCTGTTGCAGTTGCTCACATTGCCGCTCAACGATTTCTACCGCACAACGATGCTGGATGTCGTGACCTCTCCGCTCTTTGCTTCGGATCGGCTCGATCATGAGGCCGCCGGCTATCGTCCGGAACAATGGAAGGTGGCGGTGCCGAGCTTACAGATCACCCGCGGAGTCGAAGAGTGGAAGCGATTGGAACCGGCTTCCCGAATGACGCTGGAATTGGTGGAAGGCGAAGAGCAGGGACGAGTGATCGATGGATTGGATATCGCCTCCGATGTGATGACGCTTCTATGGCAGGTGGTGTCGGAACTGTTGACCGATTGTTTGGCGCTGCCTCAGCGAGGGACGCTCGGTCAATTGATCAAGGCCGCTCGCCAACTGGCCCGCCGGCATCTGGCTGACCCCAATGGCGTCGAAACGACCGATCCGGATCCGCTCCAGACCAGATTGATGACGACATGGACCGCTATCGATGGAGCCTGGATCAAGCTGGAGGAACTGGATCTTCTCGGGGAGGACATGTCCTGGGCGGATTTTGTGGAGCTCCTGACCCATACATTCGAACGTATGACGATTCCGTTAGATAAGACCGCTCATCGAGGAGTGACCGTCGCTGACGCGATGGCCGCTCGCGGGCTGACTTTCAAAGCCGTGTGTGTATTGGGCCTGAACGAAAAGTTGTTTCCCCGATATATCCGGGAGGATGCCTTTCTTCGTGACCGGCATCGACGGGTACTTGACGCGACGCTCGGATTCAAGATCGATGAAAAGCTCGGTGGGTACGAAGAAGAAACCCTGCTGTTTGAACTGATCACGCAGGGGGCGAGCCGCCGCTTATTTCTGTCTTATCAGCGGGCTGATGAGGCCGGTCGTGTGTTGGCGGTCTCGCCATTTCTTGACGAATTGCTCAAACGGTCTGGTCTTGACGGTCGAACGGCGGAAGTGGTGCCGCGTCGGCTGACGGATCGAGTCGCGCAGCGTTCCACCGTCCGGCAGTTTCTTCCGCCGGCCGAACTCGCTCAATGGATGGCGTTGACCGGGCAGGACCCGACAATCCTTCTGAAGGCGGTCGGTCGTGAGGCGGAGGGATTTCGCCATGCTGCCGACGCCTTAGCGGGGATGGAGGACGATGCCCCCGTGCTGAACGGGTATGACGGGTTGACCGGCCCGCTTGACGCCTACGGGTCTCGCCTGCGCGCGCGCGGGTTGGCCCCGACGCCGCTGGAGCGCTATGCACGATGCCCCTTCCAGTATTTTGCTGCCGACGTGTTACGGCTGGAACCGGTGCGATGGTCTGTTTCGCAGGAGCCGGATGCCGCATTGTTGGGCACTCTCTGTCATGCGGCCTTGAAATACTGTTACGAGCAGCTTCTCCCGACCGGATGGCCGGCCGAGCCGGTGACCGATGACACGATGGAGTGGTGTATTCGCTCGGCCGTGGATCTGGCGGCGCAGGATTGCCAGGCGCGCCATCGGACCGGTCATTATTTGTTGTGGGAGTTGGCGAAGGAGCACGTCGTCACATTGATCACCGCCGCTGTCGATGCGGACACGGCTGCGTATGCCGAGACGCCGTTTATGCCGGTAGGTTTCGAGCTGGATGCCGAGGGCACCATTGCCGGGGTGCTGCCCGATCCGTCTGCGACAATGAAAATTCGAGGACGCGTCGATCGGATCGACCGGCATCGGGATACCGGAGCCATTCGCATCATCGACTACAAATTCAAGACCGGCGGGTCGATGAAGTCGGAAGATCGCAATCTGCTGCAATCCGCGATGAGGGGGTATCGCCTCCAGCCCCCGCTCTATGCTCGCCTGCTCATGCCCGGCCAGCCTGCGCCAAGCCAGGTGCAGTTCATGTTTCTGGCGCCGCAGTGGGAGTCGCCCATTGCACGTTCGACGTTCGATGTCGGCGCACTGTCGGGTGAGTCCGGGCGGCAGATCCAGCAGACGCTGCGCATGCTCATCACCGGACTTCAGGCCGGACGGTTTTTTATTCTGCCCGACACCTATTGTGAACAGTGTGAATTCCGTGTCATCTGCCGCCGCGAACATCAGCCATCGTGGTGGCGGTCGTATCGATCGGACGATGTGAAAGCCCTCAAGAGTCTTCGTCTGCAGCGTCTGTCGGAGGAACCGCGTGGAACTGATTCCTGATCGCCGGGCCCGCAATCTGGCGGAAACGACGTTTGACCGGAATGTCGTGGTGGTGGCCGGCGCCGGCACCGGCAAAACGACGTTGCTCGTCAATCGATTGGTGCACCTGCTGATCAAGGAGCCTCGCCCGGTGACCGTCACCCAGATCGTGGCATTGACCTTTACGAACAAGGCAGCCACGGAGATGAAGGTCCGGCTGCGTGAGCGGTTGATGGTCCTGGCCCATCCGGAAGCTGAAGCGGCTCGGGTGGTGGATGGTGGGGCAGTGTCGGTTGCTGACTTACGTGCTCGTTACGGTCTCTCCACCGACGAAGTCGCCGGCAGAGCCGCGGCGGCTCTCCATGATCTTGAGAAGGGGCAGATCGGCACGCTCCATAGTTTTGCGGCCCATCTGTTGCGGCTCTACCCGCTTGAGGGTGGGGTGGATCCGACATTTCAGGAAGATGACGGGCTCCGTTTCGAAGAGCATTTTGCGGCGGCATGGGAGATATGGGTCGATCGGGAGTTGAGCCGGCAGGGTTCTCATCATCAATTGTGGCGCAGGGTACTGGCACTTGTCACGCTGGACGATGTGCGCTTACTGGCTCGCGCGCTCTGCAGCGAGTTGGTTGATGTGGATGCGTTGCGGACTCAGATCAATGACGAGAAGCTGAGTCCTGTGCTCGTCGAGTGGGTACGCCAAACGTATGAACGCGGGCAGGTGCTTCTCGATGCGCATGATCGGCCCAAGCGGCGGAAGATCGAGCAGATGTTGGCGGCCGCGGTGAACGTGATGAAGGCGATCCTGGATCAGGGGGCGGCTGGTATTCAGGCCCTATCCGCTGCCGATCTCGAATTGCTGAAGAAGGATCTGGGTAATCCCGTAGCAGGATGGGAAAAAGATGAATTTCTTAAAGCGGAATCAATTATTAACACTGCTCAGCAATATCAGTCAGTTAACAGTCAGTTCTTTAACCATACGTTGACCCTTCTTGCGCCGCTGGTTTCTAACATTCGCCTCTCGTTCAGACTGAAAGGATGGGTCTCGTTCGATGGGCTGCTTGCCAGGGCGCGCACGCTGTTACGGGATCATCGGGCCATCCGGGAGCGGATTAAACAGGACTATCGTGCGGTGCTGGTGGATGAGTTTCAAGACACTGACCCTGTCCAGTATGAACTCATGCTCGCGATTTCAGAATGTTTAGGGTCTCAGGCCTCGACATGGCAGGAGATGGCCTTAGAACCAGGCAAGCTCTTTATCGTGGGAGACCCCAAACAATCGATCTATGCCTTCCGGCGGGCGGATATTGAAGCATTCGATCGCGTCGTCCAGAAGATTGAAGAGGATGGGGGAGTCATTCAGACGCTCACCACAAATTTTCGAAGCGATGCGGCGGTTCTAGGACCGGTCAACGATGTGTTTGATCGTCTGTTCGAGCGGCGCCCCCTCGTTCAACCGGCCAATGTCAGACTGGAAGTGCAACCGCAGCGACGTCCTTCCGCGTTCGATGCCGGCGTGCGGGTACAGGTGACGCTTCCGGTGCCGGATGAGCGGGCGTTCGACGCAGCCGGTGCGACGAGGGCCGAAGGGGAAACGCTGGCGCGCTGGCTCGCCGAAGAGGTGCTGAGCCGTCCACAGGTCAAGCCCGGGCATATCGCATTGCTGTTTCGAAAGCTGACGCAGGCCGACACCTATGTGGATGCCTTGCGCCGGTATGGCCTTCCCTATGTGATCGAAGGTGAAAAACATTTTTATCGGCGGCAGGAAGTCATCGATCTGATGAATGTCTTGCGGGTGCTGGACCATCCGCACGACCAGGTGGCGCTGGCCGGGTTGCTGCGCAGCCCTTTAGGGGGCTTGTCAGACCGCGCTCTCTATGAACTTCGCCAGGTCAAAGGCTTTGAGTATCTTCGAAGCGAGTCACTCTCGGCGTGGAAGCATCCTGAGGCGTCTGCCGTCCGTCTGCTGTATGGACACCTGGCCTGGTTGCATCGACAGGTCGGAGCATTGCCGCTGGCTGAGGCGCTGGAACTGATCTTCGATCGTCTTCCGATTCTGGAAATAGCCGCCGCTTCTGTGCATGGGGAACAGGCGGTGGCCAATCTCCTCAAGGTGAAACACACTGCCGCAGCCTTGTCTGATCGGCCGCATCTGACATTGAGCGGGTTTGTGGATCTGATGATTGCCAGGCTTGACGAACAGCCGGATGAGGCTGAGAGTCCGTTGTCTGAGGAATCATCCAATGCTATCCAGGTCTTGACGATTCATAAAGCCAAGGGGCTGGAGTTTCCCATTGTCGTCTTGCCCGGCTTGCATCAGGGGAGCGGGAGGGAGCGAGGCGTGCCCCTCGTGACGTTTGACTGGTCCAGCGGATCGTATGGCCTCTCGCTCGGTGGGGTGCACAATTTCGGTGCGGTATTGGTGCATGAGAAGCAGAAAGTCAGGGAGGACGCCGAGCGGCGGCGGGTGCTCTATGTCGGCATGACCAGGGCCAAGGATATGTTAGTCCTGTCCGGTGGAATGACCGGTCGCGCAGCCGGAGAAACCGTCTTGGGGATGTTGCAAGAGATCGGGGAGGGTGTGGTGGGCGCTTCAGAAACAGAGACGCTGACGATCGGTGCGTCTGTCATACCGCACCGGACCACGACTGCGCCACCCCGCAAACGTTCAAGTCGACCGGGCGCGGCGGGGCCGGTCACCGGAGCGCTCGATTCTGCGGCAATCGCAAAACTATGGGGGGACCGGGAGGATCGCTGGAAGAAGGCCTGCCGGACGCCTCGTCAGCTCACTCCGAGCACGATTGGAAAAGAAGTGTTGCCCAGTCGTTTCCGTCCCTCAAAAGATGGAACGGATCAGGAAGTAGGGCGGCTGGTCGGGGTATTGGCTCACCGTGTTCTTGAGCAGTGGGATTTTCATCTGCCCCCACAAGAACTACTGGGACGAATCGAACCGATAATTCGGCAGCAGCTTACCCCGGATGAAGCGGAACTGGTTTCCGCTGTTGCAGAGTCGCTCCGGGATATTCTCGGTAACTTCATACAATCCGAGCTGTATCGGCAGTTGGTTTCAGCGACTATTCTCGGTCGTGAGGTGCCGTTCGCCATGTCGTGGGAAGAGGGCCAGATCGTGCACGGCGTGATGGATGTCATCTACAGTCTTGACGGCCGGATCTGGATTGGGGACTATAAAACAGACGCGGTAATGGCGCAGGATGTGCCTGAACGGGCGGAGCGGTATCGATCTCAGATGACGCTCTATAAGGCCGCCGCTCAGAAAAGCTTAGGGGTGTCAGCGATATCCGCGCAGCTCTTGTTCCTTCGCTGTGGGGTCAGTGTTGAACTTTAACAGGAGACGGACCATGCGATCCTACCTCATGCTGGTATTGCTCTGCGGGTTGGCCGGTGGCTGTGTGAGTCCGGCGAAAGTTCCCGTCACGATTCTGGCAATGCCTTCCGATACCTCTACGAAGGCGACTGCGGCGATGACCGAAGGTGAGCGGTTGTTCCGGTCGAGCGATTGGGCCGGTGCGGCCCAGGCCTATCAGGCCGCGGCTACACAGCAACCCGCCTTGGCAGAGGCCCACTATAATTGGGCGGTGTCGCTGGATCGCATGGGGAACAAGGCCGAGGCTAAAAAACACTACCTGGAGGCGGCGAATCTGGCTCCTGGGAACAAAGTGATTTGGGATTCACCGCCGCTCAGAGAGACTGGGCTCAATCACAACCTACGGCAGAAATCTTATCTCGATCCCACCCCCGGCCAACGATTCTAAGGATGGCGGGCGCTCATTACCGAATATCGGCGGAGTCTTTTACCAGGATCGTTCAACGGGCAATTGCGGACTTGCCGGTCGAGTATGCGCGGTTGCTCGATACCGTGGCGGTCGTCGTGGAAGATGAGCCTGATGTGTCGGTACTGAAAGACCTGGACATTGAGGAAGGAGAGGAACTACTCGGTCTGTACCATGGCCTCTCGCTGAACGATGAGTCATTCTTTCGTGCCGGAGGCCAGGCCCCGCCGCAGATCTCACTCTATCGCGGACCGATTCTCCGGCAATGCGACACGGAAATGGAGATGGTTCAGGAAATAGGCGACACGCTCGTGCATGAGCTGGGGCACCACGTCGGCTTGGATGACGACGAGATGCCCTATTGAGGATGCGGCACTGAACGTGAGCGTTCCAGCGAGCGTTTGTGATATCCCCACACCAGCATGAACAGGCCCAGCATGACCATGGGAGCCGAAAGCAGCTGGCCCATGGTGATGGGTCCAAGTACAAAGCCGATATGCTGATCGGGCTCGCGGACGAGCTCGACGATCATTCGGCTGATGCCGTAGCCGGCGATGAACGTCCAGCACAGCGACCCCGGCGGCGGTGACGTACGCGCGAGCAACCAGAGGATCGTGAACAATAGAATACCTTCCAGTCCTGCCTCATAGAGTTGTGAAGGATGGCGACAGGCCGGCCCTCCTGCCGGGAAGACCATGCACCACTCCACATCGGTCGCCCGCCCGAACAGC
>CXWL01018277.1_pt1 | contig 25292 bp, 16 predicted proteins | sample 590931 | NCBI WGS metagenome assembly CXWL01 (sample SAMEA3498368, study PRJEB10139) | groundwater metagenome | biome: water well; material: biofilm material | place: Germany | collected 2015-04-27
GCGGGCTGGGCCTCGCAAACGCCGGTCGCCGCGTTGCATACCCCGGTATTGCATTGGTCGGTCAGCGCCGAGCAGTCTTTGGCCGTACCGCCGCAAACGCCGTTCGTGCAAATGTCGTTCACCGTGCAGGGAACGCCGTCGTCACACGTTCCGCCTTCATTGGCGGGCTGGGCCTCGCAAACGCCGGTCGCCGCGTTGCATACCCCGGTATTGCACTGGTCGGTCAGCGCCGAGCAGTCCTTGGCCGTACCGCCGCAAACGCCGTTCGTGCAAATGTCGTTCACCGTGCAGGGAACGCCGTCGTTGCAGGAAGACGTGTTGTTGGTGAAGGTGCAGGTTCCGTCGCCGTTGCACGAGTCGTTCGTGCACACGTTGTTATCGTTGCACACGTAGGGCGTACCGGCACAGGCGCCGTTCGAACACGTATCGTGGTGCGTGCAGTCGTTCCCGTCGCTACAGCCAACCGTCGCTCCGCATGCCTGTCCATAACCGACCGGATCGGCCTGCCCCTGACCGAAAATCGATGTATTATACGACGACGAAAATGGCTGCTTCGCATAGAAGTTCACGCCCGGTCCGTATCCCGGTCCGTCGTCTTGCTGCTGTTTTACACGAGCCAACAATACCCAGTTCGGAAAAACCCCGACGCCGCCCGACGCAAAGGTGCATGCTCCGAGGTTTTGGATTGCGCCGCACGTCGTGAAGTCGCCTTCATGCAGGGCCCCACCCTGTGCGGGCAGGAAACTGTAGCCGTACTCGACGCCCATCTGCGTAGCCACGCAAAGCGTCGATTCGACATCAACGTATCCGCAACTGATGCCGCCGGGGCCAGAGGAGCTGGGCAGGGCATGACTTGTAACCCAAATCTCGACGTAGAACGGGGTGCAGGTTAGTTCTGTATCGCATGCCGGAGGAGTCGTGGTTGTGTCGTTGAGAAACGCACTTGGCTCTTTCAGAAGAGCCAGGTGATACTCGGCCTCAGGTGGCACCAGCCCCAGAATCTGGTTTTTGACATCGCCTTCCGACACCGATCTGGACGGCTCACCAGCAGCTCGGCCGTTTTTTTGGCCATCACCGGATAGCCTCGGGCTTGCCGCAAATGACGGTAAACACCAGATGCAGGCAATCGCACTTACCGACCACAATCCAAGTTTCATTGTCTGTTCTCCTTTCAAAAATGGGTTCCGCGCCAACAACGTGAATTGAATAATTTTTTTCCCCTCAAGGACAGGCAAATTATTAGTTAAGCCAACTCATCATCGTGCAGAGCATAATTAGTTTGGGTTCTTAAGTCAACGAATAAATAAAGTTTTTGCTTACCCCAAATTGGCGTGCCGGTGTTAAGGTGCAGAGAAGATGCTTAGTTGCCGTTGTGGACAACGACACGCGCATCTATGAATGATGGGCCGGGGTAAGTCGTGGCGAGGGCGTCTCGCTCGCACCGGCTACTGGATGGAAGCGGATGAGAGGGGAATATAAAAAAACAAAAATACGAAGAGGCCATTCAAACCGCACTTGCGCCATAAGAAACGCGGTTCTTGCGTTTTGCCTGGTTCCGTATTCGCGCGAATATAGCGTCTACATCTCAACGCCAATTCCGCGTGTCGACGCAACGGTTTTCCGTCCGTCTGACTCTATGCCTCTTGCAATTGCAACCTGCCCTCCTCGTGCGAGTGTTTGCCTGGCCGGGAAAACGGCATGTTCAACCGGTAAACACCTTCGACGAGGGTGCTATGAATCTTCAGACCGGACTTGTAAAAAACATGCAGCATCGCGCCGTTCGAGGCCAGTACATCCGCCGTAAGCCCCTTGATGCCGTTCTCCCGGGCAATACTGATCAAGTGACTGATCATGGCCGTACCGAGTCCCTGTCTCTGCCACGCATCGCGAATGACGAAGGACGCCTCCGCGAAGCCCGAAGCCGAATCGAGGAAATACTGCGCCACTCCGACAATCTCCGGATCACGATCCTCGCCGCACGTTTCCCCGACCAGGGCCATGTTCTTCTTGTAATCAACATCGAGGTAGTACCTCCGTTCGCTGTGGGGGATGCACTTGATGACCCTTTGGAAGCGTTGGTAGAGCGTCGTGTCGGAGAGCGAATAGAACAAGTCCTGCAATTTGCCCTCGTCGATCGGACGAATGGGCCGCAGGAGCACCGGCACATCCCGCTTGGTCCGAACCTTTTTTTCCTGTTGCCGCGGATAGAGCGCCCGAGGTTCGATCTGATCCACGAAAACGTAATGCCGGTTCTTGGCCGCCGCCAGCAACTCGGCGCGGAAGTCGGGGTGCGCGATCGAGATCAAAGCCAGAGCCCGCTCCCGGATCGACTTTCCCAGCAGGTCGGCGCTACCGTATTCCGTCACCACGAAACGCACATCGCCGCGGGAGGTCACCACGCCGGCGCCTTCACTGAGGGTCGCGGCAATGCGGCTTACCCGCCCACCGCTGGCCGTGGATGGCAGCGCAATGATCGGCTTGCCTCCCGGACACATGGAGGCGCCTCGAATGAAATCGACCTGCCCGCCGATCCCCGAATAGAACTTCGTCCCCAGCGAGTCCGCGCAGACCTGCCCCGTCAGGTCAACCTGCAGGGCGCTGTTGATCGCCACCATCTTGTGCTGACGGGCCACCCGGACCGGGTCGTTGATGTAGTCGGACGGATGAAACGTAAACGCCGGATTTCGATGCACGAAGTCATACAGCCGCTGCGATCCGAAGGTGAAGGAAGACGAAACCTTATGGGGATGGATGGTCTTATACCGTCCGTTGATCACCCCGGCCTCAATGAGGTCGAGCACCCCGTCGGAGAACATCTCCGTCCACAGGCCCAGGTCGTTCTTGTCCGCCAGAGCCTTCAGCGTGGCGTCTGGAATCTGCCCGATGCCGGTCTGAATCGTGCAACCGTCGTCCACGAGGGCCGCGACGTTGCGACCGATCTCCAACGAGACCTGGTCGAGGGGCTGCGGATCGTGCGTGACCATGGGGACGTCATTGAAGATCCAGGCGTCGATTCGATCGAACGAAAGAAAACCGGCGCCATGGATCACGGGCACATTCGGATTGATCTCCGCGATCACCGTATGCGCGGACTCAATGGCCGCGAGTCCGATGTCCACCGACACGCCGAGGTTGACGTAGCCGTAGTCGTCCGGCGGGGAACATTGAATGAGCGCCACATCCACCGGCATTCGACGCGAGCGTATCAGGGACGGGATCCGGGAGAGGAAGACAGGGGTGTAGTCGGCCCGCCCGGCGTGTACGGCCGAACGCACATTGCCGCCTATGAAGAATGCATTGTGCCGGAAGTTGCCCTCGTACTTTGGCTCGACGTAGGGCGCCGGACCCAGCGTCAACAGGTGAACGATGTGGGTATCCACAAAGCGACCGGCCTGATCCACCAGGGCTTGAACCAGCCCGATCGGCTCGGCGGCGCCCGAACTGATAAACACACACTGGCCGCAGGGAATGCGACGAACGGCGGCCGTGGGTGTCGTTCGCTTCTCGGCATAACGCTCTTGCCAATTCACAGTCTTCTCCGTTTCCAACCGAAGCGCGCCGGGCGATCAGCCCGAACACAATCGCGCGCCAATATCCAAGCTATCGAGCGCCGCGAACCATCTCTTGGCCCCACGCCTACTGAAAACGTGATGCGGCCACGAACGCTTCGAAAACGCTTCAATTATCGGAGTACCGACGGTCCATCAGTACCGCGACCGCGAGGGAGCGGTGTTGGCCGCCGTCGACGCAACATATCCGAACCCGTAGCGCGAGCGACGGGTGGTTTCCCAGTTTCACAATGGGTTCGTATGGAAAAGTACTGTTTTTTGGCGTGTATGGTTTCTCCTGAGACCCCCATATGTAGGGGGTGCCGGCGATCGTTTTCGCCCAAACGCAGCCGGACCCTCTCCGGCCTTCACAATATTCATAACATTCGGGGCGCGCGCAAATAGAGTCGGGAAAGAAGAAACGGGATGCCCGTAATGAAGTGGGCGACGAATCACGGCCCCAAGTTCGATTCGGCTGAACTTGGGCCAGCCTGGTCATCGGTTAGGGAAGGGTTTAGGGCTTAGTTGCTGAGCGCGCGATCACTGATTCCAACTCAGCCGTTGCATCGCCGCGAAATCGGCTAGATCGATATCGCCATCGTTGTCGAAATCCAGCGTGATACTGATTCGGGGTGTCTTGACCCGCCGCAACGTGTTGTCATGCTTCTGTTCGGATGCCAATTCCCCGTGGTCAGGGACCAAGGGGTGAATCGCAAACAATCTGAACAAGGAGAGCCGTCATGGCAAAAGAACAGGTAGCCCAGTGTGCCGATTTTGCCGGCGTCGGGGCGGAGCACAAAATGCTCGAGCCCTTCGTGGGCACGTTCAAGGCGAAGGTCAAACTTTGGATGGGCACCGGCGAACCGTCGGAGTCCACGGGTCTCATGACCAACACGTGGGAGCTGGGTGGCCGGTTCCTCAAGCAATCCTACCAGGGTGACCCCTCGCCTGGACCATTTGGAGCGTTCGAAGGCCGGGGCTATTGGGGCTACAACACGGTGGACAAAAGGTTTGAAGGCTTCTGGATCGACACGGCGTGTACGTTCATGCAAAACGAAAGAGGCTCGGTCGACGCGGCGGGCAAGGTCTGGAAGATGGCCGGCCAGATGACCGACCCTCAGACCGGCGCATCGATGAAAAAAACTTCGATCATCACATTGAAGGACAAGGACCATCACTCCATGGAGGTGTTCTTCAGCGGCCCGGACGGCAAGGAACAAAAGTGCATGGAGATTCAGTACCAGCGCACGCGTTGAGAATACGCAGTTTTCAGGGTTTCAGTTTGGGAATTAGGGACAGTCAACAATCATTGCCTCGTCGCATTAGGTGGCTGTCCCAATACCCCAGCGACTACCCTGGGAAAATGACGCATCGAATACGAAAATCCCAACGGGGTTTTGGCATCCGACGAACTCCGCATTCTGCTTCTGCTTCGCAAGCATGGCGTCGAATTCGACGAGCGATACGTGTGGGATTAAGCCGCAACCCCACTTGGGGTTGGTGAAATCGCCGCCATCTTACCCAGGGTAGTCCGCCGTGGCGGACAACCCTGGGCTTTGAGCCGTGGCCCCCTTGGGGCAGATAGATAAGCAATTGATTCTGCAACCCCGCGCGTTTCAGATTCCCAAAGCAATTGCCGTCGGGTCGGTGGTGAGTGACGGCGGGCTGAGCCCGCCCTACACGACTGAGCGCGCGATCACTGATTCCAACTCAGCTGTTGCATCGCCGCGAAATCGGCCAGATCGATGTCGCCGTCGTTGTTGAAATCGAGCGGGAGGCATTGCGCGGGCAGCGCGACGGCGGTCGAACAGGATGGCCAAGATGCGAAGTCGATCAAGTCCACCTGTTCGTCGCAATTCATGTCGCCGATGCCGGATTCGTAGGCTCCCATGTCTACTCGACCACAGAGCACCCGCGCGTGCCCGTCGAGATCGGATTCTGCGGGTTCGGGGACAAAGGCTGGGTCGCCCGCATTGATGGCTGGGGAATCGGTCTGAACATGATAGTTTCCCAACGGATCGGGCCGCCAGCTGAAATAGTGGGGTTCAACAAACAGCGGGTCCTCTCCGGAAACGGATGTTCCTTCAGATTCTCCAATCCAGCCCTGCACCGTTGAAAAACTCACTTGTGCAAAGTGCAAAGCCTCGATTTGGGCGTATTGATCAGAGATGGAATGAACGCGATTGCCCCAGAGGATCGAGTTTTGAATACTCGTGTTTTCCACGGCAACAATCCCACCTCCGACATCGTCGGCAGTGTTATTGGCAATCGTACACCCAAAGATGTGCAGGCTTTCACCGCCGCCCGCAAGACCGCCCGCATACCCGTCGGCGTAATTCTGTGCGATCAGGCAATCGCGTAGCTCGAGATCTCCATAGGATTCAATGGCGGAGACTCCGCCACCTTCCATGGCTTCATTATTGATGATTTCACATCGTTCGACGGTGACGGGGCCGTACCCTGTGTAAGATCCGATCCCTAGCGCACCACCGAAGTCTGCAGAATTCAATTCAAAGTGCGAATCGGCCAGGACCAATCCATCGCCATCGTGGTACATGCCTCCACCTTGATTAGCAGAATTACTCTCGAAGCGGCAATTTGTAATCGTAGAAGTTCCACGCGAGATGAGACCTCCGCCCTTGTCGCCGGCCTCGTTGTCCTTGAACTGACATGAGTCCATGACGACCACGCTTGTCAGCGTATGCAGTCCGCCTCCACGAATCGTCGCACTGTTACCTTCAAAACGGCAATCGAAGACCTGCGCCAAATAGCCCAAGCCCAAGATGGCTCCGCCCCCGTACGTGGCCTGGTTGTTCGAAAAAGTGCACCGCGTCAACTGCGCCGTTCCATTTTCGATGTCGATTCCGCCCCCGCGGTCGTCCGCCGTATTGGAGTCGAACGTCGTATCCGAAATGTCCAAGGCTGCCCGAGCGTAAATTGCCCCGCCCGAATCTGCCTCATTGTTTGTAAGCGAACAATCGATCAGGCTTACGCTTCCCGAATCTGCGTAGATCGCGCCGCCATACCCGGCGGAGTTGTTTTCAAAGATGCATGCGTCAAAGGAATCCGTGGGATTGGTGTAGCTGTAACTACTTCCAAAGGCACCTCCGTTCTTGGCTTGATTGTCTCGAAACACGCAGGCGCGAAATGAAAAACTGACATCTTGGCCGCACACAGCGCCGCCTGAATCGAGGGACTGGTTGCCGAAGAACTCTGAATCTTCGATGGACACTTCTGCGGGCACTTCAATATACTCTTCCGTCCAGTAGGAGATGGCCCCACCGCAACCAAGGGTATAACCCGGGTTCGGCGGGCTTGGAGGGATGACTCGACCGGCAAAATTGTCCGTAAACTTGCATGCGGCAATTTTTGGCACGGACTCAAAGAGATAGAGTCCTGCGCCGAATGCATCGTTGATTCCGTCGGCCTGCCCGCCTCGAATGGTAAATCCATCAAGCGTACCCAAATTGCCGATGCCAAGCGCGCTGACCACGTGGTAAACATTGTCGGAACGGTTTCCCAATTCGGGCTGGTCATCCTGTTTGATGTCCCCGTCAAGCTGGGTGACAAAGGCCACCGGGTCGCGCAAATTGGGGTCCGCAGCGGTGCGCCCGGCAAATCCCCCCACGAGCTCGACGCTGGGCACCAGGAGGAATGTCGCCGATCGCGCCTCCAACGGGTCCGTTCGGCCAGCGGGCCGATAGACACCGCCAGATACGTGTACATTAGCAACCCAAGGCGCTGCCCAGTAGGCATGATTCAGGGCTGTGGAAAGATCGTTGTATGCAGTCGTCCAGGACGATCCATCGCCGCCGGCCGATGTGGTCGCGTCTACGTAGAGGATGGGAATTTCGCAGGAATCGGGAACTCCATTGCCGTTACCGTCGGATAACTCCGGGGCGGATGCCTGACATTCGTTGGGAACGCCATCGTTGTTGCAATCATTGCTGCGCCTGTCGCGAATATCGCATTCGTCCGGAACTTGGTTGGCATTGCAGTCCTTGCTCGTCCCATCGCGGATATCACACGCATCCGTCACGTCGTTAACATTGCAATCCGGCTCGCACTCGTCCGGCATACCGTTCCCATCGCAGTCCAGGCTCGTGCCGGCTTCCAGATCGCATTCATCCAGCAAGCCCGTGGCGTTGCAATCGAAGCTGGTGCCCAGGGTAAGTTCGCATTCGTCAAGGCGATTGTTGTGGTTGCAATCCGTAGCCACCTCTGCGGCAAGATCGCAAAGGTCCATCCGACCATTGAGGTTGCAATCCTCACTTAAACCATCCTCGATCTGGCACGAATCGGCCACCCCATTCGCGTCGCAGTCGGCCTGGCATTGATCAGGGATGCCGTTGGCGTCGCAGTCAGAAGCTGCGCCCGATTGTATTTCCGTGCGGTCATCTACGTGGTTCCCGTTGCAATCGGCAAGGAATTCGTAGACGCCCATGTCGATCTTGGGCCCGAATCCCTGGCCTGTGTCTACAACGGCCATCTGGTCTACGACGCGCGGGCTGTGGTCAAGGTCGACCGGGATGGGCTCCATGATAATGCCATCCCCATCGACGTCGCCGAAATCCGACGGGAGGCTCAGGCTGTCGCCCGCGTCGATGCAAGGTGAACCCGCCGACAGCCTATAGTTGCCGTCCGGACCCACCGGATTCACAAAGCCGGGACCGGTAGAGATATTGTTGATGCTCCCAGGAAAATTCCAACCCCCCTGAATGCAGCTGAAACTGATCTGAGGACGAGTGGGAGCATAATCCACCGCAATAGCCGGTGTACCGCTGTTTCCCCAGATGATGCTGTTGGTGGCCACCAACCGGCTTCCGGTGATACTATCGTCATAAACGGCGCCGCCAATGGTCGCAGTATTCTGCGACAAGGTGCAACCCACCATCTGTGTGTCTCGGTACCACGATTCATTGCATAACGCGCCTCCCTTGACAGCAACATTCCCGACAAACAGCGAATTGACTAAAAGCGGATGCCCTCCGTCTACATCAACTGCACCACCGCATCCGCCTGCATGGTTTTCAATAAATGCGCAGTTTTGAAATTCCGCAGCGCCGTGTCCGGAAACTGCGCCGCCGTTTATGTCGGCCACGTTGTGGCGAAATTCAGACTCTATGAATAGTGGCTTGTCGCTCTCCAGATGGATTGCTCCTCCACCTTTAGCTTTGTTTTCTAGGAAATGACATCGCTGAAAAACTGCATTTGAGTTGCTCAGGTAAAGGGCGCCCCCGCCCTCCGCCGCCCAGTTGCCCGTGAAGGTGCAGTCTCTTACGACATAATTCGACAAGGAACTGGTGATCGCTCCGCCGTATCGCTGGAAAAAAGAAGACGCTGGCGCTGCGCTACCTCCATAGATTGTTAGCCCGTCGAGCACAGCGGTTTCGTCCAATTGTGAAGCGTACAGAACGTGGAAAGCATTATCGCCTCGGTTCGACCAGTTCGGCCCGTCATCCCCATTGAGGTCGCCGCTCAGCACTGTCCTGTGAAGTGAAAAATCGCGTTCATCCGGGTTCACGCTGCCAACGCCGGCAAACCCGCCGACCAGGGAGACGTGGTTTTGCATCTGAAACGTCACCGATCGCGCGTCCGCGGGATCGCCATAGGGTTCCGGGGCGCTGGGGCGATAAACCCCTTCCGCGATTCGAATTTCTATCGGCCCGGTCAATGTCGCGGCCTGATCAAGAGCAATTTGGAGATCGGTATAGGCGTCCATCCAGGACGTGCCATTTTTTGATCCCGATGCACTGTCGTCTACGAAGAGTATCGATTGTGCATGCGCCAAAGTGGCCATTGCAAGAGTAATCCAGGCAGCAAGACCTCTGATGGACTTCGCGGAGGGATGCGTATTGTAACGGTACTTCGTGAATCTGTTGGCTTGATCAACTTTTTCGGGTTGTGGTTTCGATTGCATTTCATCTTCTCCGCGGAAGGGCATGCGTGCCTGTGCCATGCCGAGTTGTAGAAACAAACGGGAGCGTGGTTTCCTGGTGGTGGTGTAATTGGTGTCTTTGCTCATTGACGTGCCCTTCAAGCTCAAACGCGATCATTCCAAGTAGAAGTCGCGGCAAACGTCGAAAATCTTACACATTGCGTGCCAAACGGTGCGTGAATTCTGACGCCGCTGCCGTTCCAGTGCGCGGGACGGCGCTACTTGCGGCTGGCAGGACCGGAGGGACCCAGGTTGAGCGGGTGCGAATCTGCGCGCGCCACGAATGTTATAGAAAGTAGACGTTGGGGAGCGGGCGGGTTCGAGGTTAAAGGGCTCAAGAGTTCAAGGGTTCAAGGGGACAGGCGCGGCGAAAATGAAAATTGTCAGAACAAAGCGATTTGTCAGCAGGTCTTTATGCAAAACCGCGATTCCACGCTCCAAACGCGGATTTCGCGCCCCGCGCCTCACCCTTCGTCCCCCCTTCCTAACGCCGTCGTGCCTTGGGGTTGCACCGGTGCGACGGAGGTATTCGATGTCCAACACCGCTCCCTCGCGGTCGCGGTACTGATGGGCCGCCCGCTCGCTGGCGCTCGGGGTTCGGATTGTTTCGGCGTTTCGGCTTTTCCGCGTTTCNNGTCCCCGGCCCTCTCCCTGAGAGGGAGAGGGGGAACGGCCCGCAGACTCAACAAGGTTTCCTTTTAAGAATGCGTCGCGGAGATCGAGCGTGTCGCGCTTGCCCATCATGTAGCTCAGCGGCACGCCGGGGCTTTGCGAGTACCAGTTCAGCTCGGCCACCGCCCGCTCGCGGGTGAAGCCGACACCCTCCATGAGCATGGTGACAGCCTGTGGCACTGTCATTCGCCGCGTGTGAACGCCCACGTCGATGATCATGCGATACGCCCGCCAGAGCTGGCCCACCAGGTAGTTGATCTTGAGCGCGGGGTCGGGGAACCAGTCGGCGTCGATCATCCACTGCTCGCAGTACAAGGTCCAGCCTTCCATGAAGATGATGTGATCGGCCATCTGCCGCGTGAGCGAGCCGGCGCGGTTCGCCCAGCAAAGCTGCACGTGGTGGCCCGGATACGCTTCGTGGACGCAGGTTTCCTCGATGCCGTAGTGCTGGGCGACGTTGGCGCGATAGGCGGTTGGGGCGAGTCCCGGGCCGGGATCGCTGACGAAGAACACGCCGATCTGCCGCGGATCGAGCGGTCCTGGACTCGTGTAGGCCGCCGTAGGCAACAGGGCGCGAAGGAACGCGGGTGCGGAAATCACTTTGCACGTTTCGCCGGGGGGAAGTCCGAGCACGCCTTCATGGATCATGCGGCTGCGAAGGTCTTCGGTGACGCGGCGGTATTCGGCAAGCATGTCGCGATCGGTGGCGGCGAATGTATCGCGGGCGCGGTCCATGATCTGCTGCCAGGTGGCGCCGGGGTCGATGCGGCGGGCGTGTTGCTCAAGCTCGTCGCGGAAGAATTGCACGAGCGTCCAGCCGAGGGTTTCGATTTCGTCGAGCGAGCGGTCGATGCCGTGCCAACCGCGGACCAATCGCGCGAGCGCCGCGGGGCCGGCGGCGACTTCTTCTTTGAGTTTCCGTTCTTGCAGGGAGTGAACCCACTGCCCGTATTCCTCGAGCGCTATGCAGGCAAGGGCGGCGGCCGATTCGACTTGCCCGCTGAGTCGCGGGTGTCGGGCGGAAAGTTCGCGTGCTGCGTCGCGAACGAATTCGATTCCGCCGGGAACGGTTTGATCGGCCACAGCGTTCCAGAGTGCGACGGGGTCGTCGATGCGGTCGCGCGCGGCGCGGAGGTTGGCGGGGAGTTTTTCAAGTCGCGAGACGATTGCGTATGCGGTTTCGTCTTTCGCAAGGTCGCGACGCATGACGAGTTCGAACACGGCGTCCACTGCATCGGTGAGGGGGCCGGAGGGATCCTGCCGCCAGTGCTGGAGCTGATCGATGCGAAGCTCGCCGACGGAAAGATGCGATTCAAAGGTGCGACGGTCGAGGGCGGCGAGAGTGCCACTTGGTGGCACTTTGATGGAACGAAGTGCGGCAGAGGCCTGGGCGAGATGCCGTTTGCGCTGCTCGATCCACTCCACGCCGGGAAGCTCCAGCGCGGCGTCGAACTCGTACAGTCCGGCGCGCGAACCGGCAGCGGGGCTCAGTCGCCACCAATCGCGGTAGTAGCGGTCCACGAGTTGATCGAAAGCAGATTGAGGAGCGGCGGCCATCAACTTTGCACCTGCGAGCTAAAGCTTGGAATCGTAAGACGTTACGGCTCGTAAATTAACGCCGACCGGACGCCTGCTCAACGTCGGGCGTTTTTCGGCAGAACGGCAGAACGCACGTAGGGGCACACAGCCGCCGATAACTCAGCAAGATCGTTGTTATCGGATTGTAAGCTAATGCGCGAAAAACAGTTATGAAATTGTCGGCGTGGGCCAGACGACATTTTTTCTTTGGCGTACACGAGGCCATCGTGCGACGGCCGACCGTGCGGTGCGCGCGCGAGTTGGAGCCGACGCAGTGGATGTCGCCGGTGGAAATCCGAGAGTTGCAACGGGTGAAGCTCGCGCAATTGCTGCACCATGCATGGGAGCGCGTGCCGTTTTATCGGAGGCGATTTGCCGAGGCGGGGTTGGACATCCACGGCGCGGACCCCTTGTCCGAACTCAGGCGACTTCCGCTCTTGAGCAAAGAGGACATCCGCGGCGCGGGCGAGGAGATGGTCTGGCGCGCGGCACCGGGTGGGCTTTCGTTGCGGAGCACGGGCGGATCGACCGGCGAACCACTTACGTTTTACCTGGATCGGAGGAGGCAGGCATACGACCAGGCGGCGCGGATGCGTTCGCATCGATGGCTTGGCGTGGATTTCGGCGAGTGCGAAGTTCTGCTGTGGGGATCACCCATCGAGCTGAGTCGAACCGACCGCGTGCGAAGCTTGCGCGATCGATTGTTCCATCAACATCTGCTTGACGCGTTTCAGATGTCGGGGACGCGAATGGACACGTACCTGGATGCGTGGGACCGGCTCAAGCCGGTAGCGCTGTTTGGTTACCCAAGCAGCATCGTATTGTTTGTGCGACATGCGCAGAAGAGAAATCGAAGTCTGGATCGGTGGCGACTTCGCGCGGTGTTTGTCACCGGCGAGGTCTGTTATCCGCAGGATCGCAAGGTGATCGAAGAGTATTTCGGCGTGCCCGTCGCGGACGGATATGGCAGCCGGGAGGCCGGGTTTATCGCGCATCAGTGCGAGCATGGCGGAATGCACGTTACGGCGGAGAACGTGATCGTGGAGATTCTGCGCGATGGGCGACAGGCGGCAGCGGAAGAGTCGGGTGAAATTGTCGTCACGCACCTGGACGCCTATGGCATGCCGTTCATTCGGTATCGCACGGGGGACCTGGGGCGACTATTGCCGGGGCGGTGCCGATGCGGGCGCGGGCTGCCGCTGATGGATGTTGTGCAAGGTCGATCGACCGACTTTCTCGTCCTGCCGGATGGGACGATCAAGCATGCGCTTTCGATCATTTATCCGCTTCGAGAGATGGCGGGGATCAGAAGATTTCGAGTCACGCAGGCGGAAGACCTCGCGATCACCGTCGAAGTGGTGGCCGAGCGGACCGTTCCCAAGCTGAGCGTGATGGGCATCAAGCGTCAGGTACGGCCTGTCGTGGGCGAGGACCTTCCGCTGGGCGTGCGATTCGTGGATTCCATTGAAGAATCGGCGTCGGGCAAGTTTCGGTATGTCATTTCTCATGCGAAACCCCCTATGGAGGCCGCCAGGACGCGATGAGCATTGCGCTGCCACAATTCCCGTTTTGTCCGGTTCCGCGGGCATTGAACGATGAGTGTCATGTTGTGTCACTCTCCTGGGGACGGGAATGCGATTGGAATGACTACGTCCACGCGCATCCCCTTGGAACGGTCTTCCATACGCTTGCGTGGCGCAATGCGGTGGGCGATTCGTTTGGACACGCGCAGGAGTATTTCGCGGCGTTGCGGGGCGGCCGCCTGGTCGGCGTGCTGCCGATGTTTCTGGTACGCGGGCCGATCATCGGGCGGATGCTGGTGAGCGTGCCTTACGCAGTGGGCGGTGGGATTCTGGCGGACGACGAGGCGGCGGCGGAAGCGCTCTTTGGAGCAGCGCGCCGAAGTGCAGCGGACCTGCGCTGCACGATGCTCGACTTCCGCAGCGAGCGGGCGTGCGTGCCAACTCTGCCTGTGGTCGATCAGTACGTTGGGTTCGAGCGAGAGTTGCCCGGAAGCGCCGGCGAAGTGGCTGAGTGGCTCCCGCGAAAGGTGCGGGCGGTGGTTCGCAACGCGCAGGATAAGTACGGCCTGCAGTGCGAGTTTGGTCCCGATGCGCTTCCCATCGTCTGGGAACTGTACTGCCGCAACATGCGACGACTGGCCTCGATCAATTATCCTTTCCGTTTTTTTGAGCGGCTGTTCGAAGAATTTCGAGAGCAATGCTGGATTTGCGTCGTACGGCGGGACGGACGGCCAGTCGCGGGCCTGATGACTCTTCTGTTCCGCGATCGTGTACTTCCCTACTTTTTCGGGTGCAGGGAGGAAGCACGAACGTGCGGGGCGGCCAATTTTATTTATTCGAGCGTGATGGAGCGCGCGGTGGCCGAGCGGTTTCGGGTGTTCGATTTTGGCCGGTCGCGGCGAGACAACAAGGGAAGTTGTGATTTCAAGCGGTTTCACGGATTCGAGGCGCGGCCTCTCGCCTATCAGAGATATTTTTTGGAATCAAAAAAAACGATCGACCTTTCGCCGGACAATCCCGCATTCGGACTTGTCCGGAGCGTCTGGCCGCACTTGCCGCTGTCCGTAACGCGATCCGCCGGCGCGGTTCTTTCGCAATACATTCCGGGGTAATCGATGATCATCCTCTATCTGGCCCATCGCATTCCGTACCCGCCGGACAAGGGCGACAAGCTCCGCGCGTTTCGGCAGATCGAACGATTGGCCCGCCGCCATCGGGTTTGGTGCGCGTGTTTCGTGGACGATCCGCGCGATTTTCGGCACGTTCCAAAACTGCGCGGTTATTGCGAAGATGTTGCAGCGATTGGGTTGCGGCCTCGCATGGGAAAGGTTCGCGGGCTGTGGTCGCTGGCGCGGGGGAAAACGATCACGGAAGGATTTTATCAGAGCCGCGAGATGGCGGCCTTGCTTGCAAAATGGCAGGTCGCAACGCCTTTTGATGCAGTGGTGGCATTTTCTTCGAGCATGGCACCCTATGCGCTTGGTGTGCCAGCGCCTCGCCGAGTCCTGGACTTGTGCGATCTGGATAGTCTGAAGTGGGCGGATTACGCGGATCATGTTGAGTTGCAACGAAGCAGGAATCTTCGAAATCGTGCCCTTGCCGGCCTATACCGGATGGAGAGCTCGAGGCTGACGGCGGCGGAGCTGCGCTGGGTCGACGGTTTTGATGCGGCGGTGCTGGCGACAGAGAGCGAAACGGTTCCGCTTCGCGGGATTGTCAGGGATCGCAAGTTGCATGTCATCGGGAACGGAGTGGAGTTGCCGCCGAGCCATTCAGTCGTCCCCACGGGACTGAAACGAACCCATCGTGATTCGAGTTTGGGCGATTCTACCCTCACCGCTGCCCCTCTCTCTGCGAGGGAGAGGAGTTGCGCGCCGACGGTTGGATTTGTGGGGGTGATGGATTATCTGCCCAATATCGATGCCGTAAGTTGGTTTGCCACCGAGTGCTGGCCGGTGATTCGCAGCCGTTTTGCAAACGCAAGCTTTCGCATCGTCGGGCGGTCGCCGACGCGGGCCGTGCGAAAGCTTGTCCGGATTCCGGGTGTTCAATTGGTTGGCGAAGTTGCCGACGTGGGGTTTGAGCTGGCCCGGTTTGATGTCAGTGTCGCTCCGCTGCGGATTGCGCGGGGGATACAAAATAAGGTCCTGGAAGCGATGGCGGCGGCAAAAGCCGTGGTGCTCACCCCAAAAGCCGCACAGGGAATTGCGGCAAAAGACGGCCACAATTATTTCGTTGCGGAAGGTGCGGCCGCTTTTGCAGAAGCCGTTTGCTCGTTGCTGGCGGATACGGCGGCGCGCGATCGGATGGGTGAATTAGCCCGCGATTTCGTTGCCGGGCATCGCCAGTGGGAACCGGAGATGGAGAAGTTCGAAGCCCTGGTGACTGAGGGCGTAACACGAAGTTCAAAGTTCAAAGTTCAAAGTTCAAAAACCGAGGATTCAAGATCGAATATCAAAGATCGACATTCGGAATTGCCTTCCCACGCCGTGCCGTCGTAGTCTTGCCGTGCGCGCTCTCACCCACCCGGCGATGTTTTGATACACTTCACGCGTGATCGTTACGCTCTTGTATACCATCGCGGGCGGGATGCTCGTTGTGCTGGGCACGGCGCGCGTCGCGGACATTGCATGGAAGTTCATTCGCCTGGTCGGATTGCTCACGCTGGGAATGTCCTGTTTGGCGACAGCGTGGGTCTATCGCGGCATGAGCGCGGCCACCACGACTCCTTCATGGTGGTGGGTCGTCGGTTGCGGGTCGGTACTGGGCGTCGGCGCGATGGCGGTTGTTGTAGCGGCTCCGATGGTCAGCCGTGCACCGACAGCCATTCATACCCTTTCGCTTCTTGCGGGCGCAGGCGGATTGGCCGGGAGTGCTCTTTCGTGCTCGTTCTCGATGGCGCCTCAGAAATACATTTCACTTACTACGAACATGATCACGCTGGGACAGGTGCTTAGTTCGTGGCTTTTGGGCAGCATCACGGTTGCGTGGCTTTTGGGTCACGCGTACCTCACCGCGACGAAAATGACCATTGCGCCGCTGCGGTATTTCAGTCGCATGTTGTCCGCAGCGGTGGCCGCACGACTCGTGTTTCTCATCGTCGTACTTGCGGCGTCGTGGCTGATGCAGGATGGATCGGCGGTGTCGATCTGGACGCGGCTCGAACAGTGGTGGATCATTGTGCTGCTGCGGGTCGGCGTGGGGCTGGTTGCTCTGGCGATCTTCGCGTACATGGTGGGTGATTGCGTGCGGCTGCGATCTACGCAGTCTGCAACGGGAATCTTGTACTTCGCCTCGTTGATGGCGTACGTTGGCGAGTTGGCGAGTCAGTTCCTGACGCGCGAGTTGGGCTGGCCGATTTGAGAATATGACGGAACCCCAAGCGCGAGCGCGGGGCCAACTCCCGGAGTCACCGCCCGTCGCTGGCGCTCCGGGTTCTGATTGAAGTTCAAAGAAATGCAGATTCGATTTCATTGTCCAACTGACCATTGCGTGGCGATCATTGAGTATGAACCGCTGGAGCAGAGCGGGCCGACGATGCAGTGTCCGCGCTGCAAAAACGTCCACGCGATGAACATCGATACAGGCATGCGCGACAGGAACATGGTTGAGCAGTGCGCGGTATGCAAAGGGCGCGAGCTGTTCATTCGCAAGGATTTTCCGCAACGGCTGGGGGCAGCGATTGTGGTCGTGTTTGGACTGGCGGCCATTTACGCGTTCACTTTCAACGTGCTCGTGGGGTGGTCGATTCTCGGGGCGGCGATGGTGCTCGATTTGCTGATTTACCTGGTCATCGGCAAGGTGACCACGTGCTACGCATGCCGGGCCGAATATCGTAAATGCAGATTCAACCCCGCCCACGAGGGGTTCGACCTGGCCACGTCGGAAAAATATTGACGGCGATTCGACAAAATGCTCCAACCGGTTCCGTACGATCGAAGTGCGCGAGGCGGCACATTATCTGTCCTCTCCCTCACGGTCGCGGTTCTGTTTGCGGTCAATCGAAAATCGCGGTGGGTTTGCTGTCGTCGCCGAGGGCGACGAAGACGACTTCGGCTTCGGTAACGCTGACGGTTTGCTCGGGATCGAGGCGGCGGCGGGCACTTACGCGAACTTTGATGGTCAACGATGACCGTCCCACCTTCACGGCTTCTGCATACAGGCTCAGTACGTCCCCTACGAACACCGGCTGATGGAAGACGATCTTGTCCATGGCCACGGTGACAAAGCAGCGGTGGGCCTGGCGGACGGCTTCGACATAGGCGGCCTGGTCGATCAGAGAGAGAATCACGCCGCCGAAGATGGTGCCCTCGGCGTTGGTGTCGCGGGGCATCATGACCAGGCGGATGGCAGGCTCGTTGCTGGGCTGTTTGAGTTGGCCGGACATCAATACAACTCGCTCCACTATTTGTCCACGCGGGGATACCTCTCGGTACGGGTCGGTGATCCGGGCGCAATAAACAAATCTGTCCGCTCCCTCACGGTCGCGGCTCTGTTTCGGGCCCGCTCGCTTGCGCTCAGGGTTCGGACCCGATAAACTATTCAAATAACGAGTTTAGACCGGTGTTGCGGTATTGTCGAACTGGTATCCTTGCGGTATTGGCGAAAAGGAATCGTAGGCTTTTCAGGAGGAAGCGGACCTCATCGTCCAAGCGTGTCCGAGTCGATACTCAACAAGTCGAATTCGCGATGATCGCCGAATGAGCACACACAAGCCCATTATCAGCATCGTTATGGCCACGCACAACCGCCGCGCGGTCGTGGAACGTACGCTTTCTCAGCTCGATGGTTGCGGGCTTGACCGCACGGATTACGAAACCATCGTCGTGGACAACGATTCCACCGACGGAACCCCCGCCGCCATCGCCCATCGCGTCAATCGCTTGATTTGCCTTCCACGCAACGCGGGCAGCACGGCCAAGGCCTTCGGCGCCGATGAGGCCCGCGGGCAATACATTGTTTTTCTTGATGATGACTCGTATCCGCGTCCGGGCTGTCTGGAGCGCATGATTGTCCGGTTCGAAGAGCAGCCGCATTTGGGCGCGGCGGGTTTTACCGTGCATCTCCCAACGGGACGGATGGAAGGCGGCGCATTGCCTGGCGTATTCGTGGGCTGCGGTGTGGGACTTCGGGCCGAGGCCTATGTCGAATCCGGCGGTCTGGACCGCACGTTTTTCATGCAGGCCGAGGAATACGATTTGAGCTTTCGGCTGGCGGCGGCGGGCTGGGATGTCGAGGTGTTTGACGATTTGCACGTCGAGCACGAAAAGACGCCCCAGGAACGACGCAGCGATCGCACCGTTCACTATGACACGCGAAACAACTTGCGGGTGCTGGCGCGATATCTGCCTACGCCGTTTGCGGCCATTTACCGACTGGATTGCGTGCAGCGGTATGAATGGCTTGCAGCCCGCGAAGGCGAAGCGCACTTACGCGCGTTTTATCGCGGGCGGCTGGCGGGCGACTTGCATGGCATGATGGAGCGACCGCTCTACCATCGCAGTCGTTTGTCGGAGCCGGCCTTCGAGCGTTTCTTCCGCTGGTCGGAAATCCGCATGCGCATGACCGAGCTTTGGCAGAGCGGCGTCAACCGGCTGCTTTTCGCCGATCTGGGGAAAAATATCTATCCATTCCATCTTGCGGCCCGGCAACTCGGGCTGGACGTGGCGGCGATCGCGGATGATCGGTTTGCGGCACCAACACGGGATTACCGAGGTACCCCGATCTTGCCGGTCGAGGAGGCCCTGCAGGGCGCATTCGACGCGGTCATCGTGAGCAATACCGCCGCGGTGCATGCCGCCGACACAACCGCCTTGCTGACACTGAAAACGGAGGCGCCGATCCACTGCTGGTTTGGCGAAAACGATTCCAGGGCCAATCGCAAGTCTAACTCATTAAGAACCCCATCTCATTCCGATTTACAACCGGTGCTGGCATACCGGACGACCAAACGCCCGTAAGTGTGGCTCGACCAACGCCGCTCCCTTACGGTCGCGGTACTGATGGAGTGGCTGTGTAGCCCGCCCTACGAGGCTTACCCATGCAGAAAGTTGCGCTGATAACGGGGATCACCGGGCAGGACGGGTCGTATCTTTCCGAATTCCTGCTCTCCAAAGGCTATCGCGTTCACGGCGTGATGCGGCGGGCGAGCGTCTTCACCACGGAGCGCGTCGATCACCTCTATCAGGATCGGCACGACAACAATCCTTCCTTCTTCCTGCATTACGGCGATTTGCTCGACGCGATGAACCTCCGCCGCATCATCACCGACGTGAAGCCCGACGAAGTGTACAACCTGGGGGCACAGTCGCACGTTCGCACCAGTTTTGACCAACCGGTCTACACGGCTCAAGTCGTGGCCATCGGGACGCTGCAACTGCTCGAGGCCATTCGAGATTATCGAGACGGGACCGGCCATGAAGTGCGGTTCTACCAGGCCTCGAGCAGCGAAATGTACGGCAAGGTTGCTCAGATTCCGCAGAACGAGTTCACCCCGTTCTACCCGCGCAGCCCGTATGCGTGCGCGAAGTTGCAAGCGTATTGGCAGACGATCAACTATCGCGAGGCCTACGGGCTTTTTGCGTGCAACGGAATTTTGTTCAACCACGAGTCGCCGCGTCGGGGAGAGACGTTTGTCACGCGCAAGATCACGCGGGCGGCAACGCGCATCAAGCTGGGTCTGCAAGATACGGTCTACCTCGGCAACCTCGATGCCAAGCGCGACTGGGGCTTTGCCGGCGATTACGTCGAGGCCATGTGGCTGATGCTTCAACAGGAAGACCCGGACGATTACGTAGTGGCCACGGGTGAGTCGTATTCGGTGCGGGAATTTCTTGTGGAAGCGTTTCACTACCTCGGATTGGACTGGAATGATTACGTCAAGTTCGATTCACGGTATTTGCGCCCCACCGAGGTAAATATCCTGCACGGCGACCCAACGAAGGCTCGTAATCTCTTGGGGTGGAAGCCCAGGGTCACCATGCAAGAACTTTGCCGCATGATGGTGGATGCGGACATGCGTCTGGCGGAGCGCGAGCGTACGCTACTGGATGCGGGTCATCTCGTCTGACGATCTGACTTCGCCTGACGGTTGCCCCTAATGGAGATTGTGCGATCCGAATGGGGCCTGGTCGTCGGTGCCGCAAGCAGATCCCGACAATTCGACTGCCCGGGAGCCGATGACCGCGATCCAAGCGGAGGGGGGTGAGTAGTCAACGTTCAGCCGTCACCGTGCGCGATCGGACGAACAGACGCGAAACCTGATGGCCCATCCAGTACGTGCCGAAGGCGAGCAGCACGTCCACGATGAACGAGAATAGAATCACACCTACACCTGCCGCGATCCGGCTCGCACCGGTAAGGCCCAGCTCGGCGGGCGAACGCACGAACGTGTCGAGCAACTTGAATATATCGTCCGAGCGCAGGTGCTCAAACAAAGGCGGATAGCTTCGATCAGCAAACACCATGGTCACCGCGCGGGTAACCAGAATCGAACCCATCTCGAAGTAATCGCCCTGCAAATTGTAGAATGGCGCAAGCCCGACGACGATGGCAACGCCAAAAAGAATGGGCCGCCGGCGTCTCGCGCAGAGCTTCACCAGGGTCACGCCGAACAGCACTGTCAGTACAAACGGGCCGAACACTGTGGCCATGTAGGTCCAATCGGAGCCCCTCGTATCAAAGCCGGAAAGTCTTCCCGCGTATTCGCTACCCGTCACGACAAAATCGAAGTATTTCGCGTACATCGCCCCGCCATACCGCGAAGAAATCTCCAGGGTCGTCACCGACCCCCCCGCCGCCAGACATCCGGCCACGTGCAATAGCTCGTGGATGCCCACGTAGGCGAACCAGGTGACAAGCATCGTCACCAGCGCCGGCACCATGGTCGTCAATGGATTGCGGACCGTGACCAGGTGTTCCAGGGCCGCCAATACGTCATCGATGGGCTGTCGAAAAAAACTGCGTATCATTCCGCTCGCAACGTTGGGTGGGAAAGTCTCCGATTTCTTACGCGAGGCATCCTATGCGATCCAGGATTGGTTTGAAACCTCGAGCCATCACGCGGTCGGAAATTGTCGATGATCGTCCCGGCACGTCACCTCGATTGACGCATGATTTGCCATCAGTACCATTACCCCTTAGGACCAATGCGCGGTCTAAAAACCGATGCGGAATCGGAAACATTCGTTTGAAATAACCGAACCGCACCGTCGAATATGGTGGCGGACCTTCTCCCCCGCCCAGCCGGAGTTGATGCACGATGCTGCGACCCCAGAGCTTGTTTCCCGGAATCCTGGCCTTTTTCGTACACGCTGGAGTCGCGTATTGCGCCGCGCTTCAGGCTGCTGACCCAGTGCCGCCGCCGGGTGCGCATCGGCCGCTGGCGCCGGGTGAGCCGCTGCCGTTGGATCGGCTTCGATGGCACATCCCCGATCCTGAACACGACCGCCAGAATGCCCAGCAGCTTCTGGAAGACGCCCGCACCCGGGGGGACAAGGCCCAGGCAACACAGACGACCCGCGTCCTTCAGCGCCTGGAAGAAATCCACCGACCCGTTCAGTTGAATCTGACTCTCGATGAGGCGATCCGCAACGCTCTCGAACATAACTATGACATCGAGGTCGCATCGTTCGACCCGGCCATCCAGACCACGCGGGTGGTGGAGGCACAGTCGGCCTTTGATGCGGTATTTTTCACCAGCATCAACAAGAACAACATCGACCGACCTTCCGGTTCGCAGCTTACCGCGACCGATTTGGACCTCTTTACCTCAAGCTACGGTGTGCGAAAGGCGCTGCCATCCGGAATGACCGCCAGTGCGGCCTATCAATTGAACCGCACCAAAACGGTATCGCAGTTTCAGGGCATAAACCCGGAGTATACCAGCAATTTCGTCCTCGAGATGCGCCAGCCGATGCTGCGAGGATTTGGGCTCGACTACAACCGTTCTATGATCATGATCGCCCGGAACGACCGTCGCATCAGCCAAAGCACATTCGAGCGGAAGGTCCGCGATACGCTGAGGTTGGTGGATGAGTACTACTGGAGGTTGGTTGAGGCCCGCCGGGACATCGTCATCACTGCGCGCCTGCTTGCGGAGTTCGAGGCGATCTACGAGTACCTCGAAGCCCGACAGCAGTTCGACATCACCCCGGTTCAACTGGCGGCTACGCTGGCGAATCTACAGCAGGCCCGGGCCGACTTCGTGCGCCGCCGCGCCAATGTGTTCGACGCCCAAGACCGGCTCGTCTCTGTGATGAATGCGAACAACATCAACCTGGCCGACTCAACCGAGATCATTCCCGAAGGATTGCCCCAAACACCGCAAATCGTGATTGACCGCCTTGCCGAGGTGCAGACCGCCTTGCAGTTTCGCTCCGATCTGCGCGAGCAGGAGCTTCGCGTTGCCAGCGCCCAAATTCTCGTCGGGCGGGCAAAAAACGACGAGATGCCGCGGTTTGATCTGACCTGGCGCACAACGTTCGATGGCCTGGGTCAGAATGCCGACCGGTCGTTTGACCAGCTTACTTCAGGCAAATTCATTGAATACTTCATCGGTGTCGAATTGGAGATTCCCATCGGCAATCGAGGACCCAAAGCTGCGCACCACCGTGCCCGCCTGCAATACGAGCAGCAGGCCGCGCAGCTTCAATCCACCTTTGAGAAAGTGATCCTCGACGTGAACCTCGTCGTGCGAGCGCTCCAAACCGCCTTCGATCAGATCGCCCCCAGCTATGAGGCCGCGGAAGCCCGTGAGCGCGAAGTCCAGTCGATCGTCGCCCGCGCAGAGCGGAAGGACATCAACACGCTCACGACGGAACTAAACGCGAGACAGAGCCTGGCCGGTGCGCGTCGGGCGATGCTTGGCGCCATGGTCAACTACAATATCGCCATCGCCGACCTTGAGCGAGCGAAGGGAACGCTGCTCCAATTCCACAACGTGATCATCCCCGACGAAACCGCAAGAGACGCGGCGCCAACCGAGGGTCCATAATCAGGGTCCCGCTCCCCCACCGAGCAATTGCGAAAAACTTGAGAGATCGAGCCCGCCGGTCATGGCGCTCATTTCCTGCTTCATGGCCTCCGCCGACTTTGCACTTGCCGCCCCCACGGCCGCCTTCACCATGTCTTCGAGCAACTCGACGTCGGTCGTCGCCTTCGGGCTGATTTTGATGTCCACGAGTACGCCTTTGCCGTCCACGATGGCCCGCACGAGATCGCCCCCGGCAACGCCTTCGTGGCGGCGAGCGGCCAGGGTCTCCTGGAGTTTGGCCATATTGCCCTGCAAGTCTCGCGCCGTTTTCAATAGTCCCGTGAGGTTCCCTAGTCCGCCAAACATCAATGGTCCTTTCTGCCGGCAAAGCCGGGCACCTTATTCCAAAGAAAGTAGATTTTGCCCTTCTGCCGCAACATCCGGGCCCGCAGGCGCAGGCTGCGATGTTGACTCCCCGCGAGTGGCCGCGGGCCGCACGTCCATCAATGTTCCGTCCACCGCTTCGCGCACCTTTTGCACGAGCGGATCACGAAGGGCACGCTCCCAATCTCGGCCGCCTTCGGGCGAAGTCGACGAGCGTGACGCTGCCGGGGTTGGGACGGCGTTTGTGCTTGCTGATTTTACGGTTGGTTGAGGTCGCTGGTTAGTCGTGTCGTTTTTTTTTGCGTCAGGCGGAGTCGCCGGCGAAACTGCCGCCCGGACTCCCTGTGCTTTCTCGAGCAATGAACTGATATCCGTAAATTGTCGACTCATCGCGAGTCGGACGATGGCGGCATCCGCCAGGGCCCGGGCCGCACCACTGGACTTCACGTTCCGCCGAAGCTCCTCCAGCAACGCAATCATGTAGACGTAGGTGGGCGCGTCGAACTGGGCCGCATGATCGCTCAGTGCTCCGCGTGAAGCATCGGAAACATCCACCAAATCCGTGTTCGCCCCGCACACCCGCGCTACCATCAGCGTGCGCACATGGTCGATCAAATGATCGCAGAACCGCTCGACCGTCCGCCCCGTCTGCAACGCCCGATCGAGCGCTTTCAGCGCCGACGCCGGATCCGATTTCGCGACCGCTTCCATGACCTCCTGCGAAAGCTCGTCGTGAGCCGGTGGAATCACTTCGTTGACCGTCTCCGAGGTCAATCGCCTGGGGTCGTAGGACAGCAGCTTGTCCAGCAGCGATAGCGCGTCGCGCATGGAGCCGTTCGCCAGTCGGGCCACCCTTTTTAGGACCGCCTCTTCAGCCTCGATGCCTTCCGATTTCGCAATGTGGGCCAGGTGCTTCGCCATTTGCGTGCTGTCGATCGCTCGAAAATCGAACCGCTGGCACCGGCTTTGGATCGTCGCGGGAACCTTGTGCGATTCCGTGGTCGCCAGAATGAATTTCACGTGCGGGGGCGGTTCTTCGAGCGTCTTGAGCAGGGCGTTGAACGCTCCCGTGCTGAGCATGTGTACTTCGTCGATGATGTAAATTTTGAATCGCGACCGCGCAGGCCGGAGCGTGCTGTTGCTGCGCAGCTCGCGGATGTTATCGACGCCGGTGTTGCTGGCCGCGTCGATCTCCACCACGTCGATGTCCTGCCCCTCGGCCACAGCCACGCATGACTCGCACTTGCAACACGGAGTCGGCGTAGGCTCCGCGAACTCCAGGCAATTGAGCGCTTTGGCCAGAATCCGCGCCATCGAGGTCTTGCCCACCCCGCGCGTACCCGTGAACAAATAGCCGTGATGGACGCGACCCGACTTGATGGCGTTCTTGAGCGTGGTGCCGACGGCCTCCTGCCCCACCACCTCGTCAAAGGTGGCGCTTCGATACGCCCGCGCTAGAACTCGATAGGCCATGTCTTTCACCCCCCCAATAGGGGGACCATGCAGTTAAACCATCCCCCCTCCCAGGGGGGATCATAGGGGGGGTAAGGACGATTGTAGCGAAAACCACTCCCGGCGTTGGGTGACGACCAGGTGATCCACGGCACCTGAACGAACCAGATGGGCTGCTCTGTTTCCAGCCTGACCCGTTGGCTGATCCCCTCACTGCATGGGAC
>CXWL01002204.1_pt2 | contig 25289 bp, 21 predicted proteins | sample 590931 | NCBI WGS metagenome assembly CXWL01 (sample SAMEA3498368, study PRJEB10139) | groundwater metagenome | biome: water well; material: biofilm material | place: Germany | collected 2015-04-27
CCACCGCCGCGCTGCCGACAGCGGCCCCCGCCGCACCCACCGGCGAGCAGGTCACGATCACCACCGACCTGGTGAAGGCCACCTTCGACAGCCAGGGCGGCTCCCTCGTCCGGCTGGAGTTGCTGGAGCACCGTGACCCGGTGGACCACGCGCGCAACGTTGTCTTGCTCGAGCAAAGCGCCAAGCGCCTGTATGTGGTGCAGTCCGGGCTGATCTCCGGCCAGGCCAACCAGGTGCTGCCCAACCACCTGACGCAGATGACCGTGGTGCCCGGCGTGCGGACGCTGGCAGCCGGCGACAAGGAACTCACCCTGCGCTTCGAGTCGCCGGCCGCCGATGGCCACAAGCTGGCCAAGAGCTACACCTTCAGGCGCGGCGACTACACCCTCGGTGTCAAGCACGAGATCGTCAACCAGGGCAGCGAGGCGATATCGCCCCAGCTGTATCTGCAGCTGGCCCGCGACGGCAACCCACCCGAAGGCGAGTCGAGCTTCTACTTCACCTTTACCGGCCCGGCGATGTATACCGAGGCGGCGAAGTTCCAGAAGATCGATTTCAAGGATATTGCCAAGGGCGCGGCCGGCCACGCCAAGGCCGGCGACGGCGGCTGGGTGGCGATGGTGCAGCACTACTTCGCCTCGGCCTGGCTGGTGCCCACCGCCGGCCCGCGCGAGTTCCGCACCGCCAAGGTGGCCGACAACCACTACACCATCGCGATGGTGATGCCGCTGGGCGAGGTGGCAGCCGGTGCCAGCAAAGTGCACGAGGCCACCCTGTTTGCCGGCCCGCAGGAAGAAAACAAGCTGGCCGCGTTGGCGCCCGGGCTCGAACTGGTCAAGGACTATGGCTGGCTCACCGTGCTGTCCAAGCCCTTGTTCTGGCTCCTGACCCAGCTGCACGCGCTGCTGGGCAACTGGGGCTGGGCCATCGTGGCGCTGGTGGTGCTGTTGAAGATAGCCTTCTACTGGCTCAACGCCAGCGCCTACCGCAGCATGGGCAAGATGAAGTCGGTGGCGCCCAAGGTCGCCGAGATGCGCGAGCGCTACAAGGACAAGCCGCAAGAGATGCAGCAGCAGATGATGCGCATCTACCGCGAGGAAAAGGTCAACCCGATCGGCGGCTGCCTGCCGATCTTCGTGCAGATGCCGTTCTTCATCGCGCTCTACTGGGTGCTGTTGTCGAGCGTGGAAATGCGCAATGCGCCGTGGCTGGGCTGGATCACCGACCTCTCGGCCAAGGACCCGTGGTTCATCCTGCCCGTGCTGATGACCGCGTCATCGCTGTTCCAGGTCTGGCTCAATCCGACCCCGGCCGACCCGATGCAGGCCAAGATGATGTGGATGATGCCGCTGGCCTTCGGCTTCATGTTCTTCTTCTTCCCGGCCGGCCTGGTGCTGTACTGGCTGACGAACAACATCCTGTCGATCGCGCAGCAGTGGTTCATCAACAAACAGCTCGGCGTGCTGGGCAAATAGCGCCGGCGTGAAGAGATCACGACGCCGGCGCGGGCCCACCCTGAATGGGGGTTGAGCCGGGGCCCTGATCGGCCGAGGATGCAGCCATGCGGGCGACCCGGTTCGACAAGAACCGGCTCAGGAGGTCCGGGCCACAGCCGTCACTGGCCGCGGGCCGCTCCACCCGCGCCATACGCTGAAGCCGCGCGCCAGAATCAACACCCGATGCGCGCCGCCCCGCCAGACCCCCACAGCCGCCCGGGCCCGCCGGCGCCTTCGGGCGCACGAGATCCCATCGTGGCCATCGCCACGGCGGCGGGGCGCGGCGCGGTGGGCATCGTGCGGGCCTCGGGGGCCGATCTCTCGGCGCTGATCCAGGCGGTTTGTGGCCGCCCGTTGGTACCCCGGCATGCGACGCTCTTGCCCTTTGTCGGTGACGATGGGCGGCCCCTGGACAGCGGCCTGGCGCTGCACTTTCCGGCGCCGCACTCGTACACCGGCGAAGATGTGCTCGAACTGCAGGCGCACGGCGGCCCGGTATTGCTGCAGCTGCTGCTGGCGCGCTGCCTGCAAGCGCAGCCCGGGCTGCGGCTGGCGCGGCCGGGCGAATTTACCGAGCGCGCGTTTCTCAACGACAAGATCGACCTGGCGCAGGCCGAAGCGGTGTCCGACCTCATCGACGCCAGCACCGAGGCCGCCGCGCGCTCGGCCGCGCGCTCGCTGAGCGGCGCGTTTTCCACTGAGGTGGCGCAGCTCGCCCAGCGCATCGTGCGGCTGCGCATGCTGGTCGAGGCCACGCTCGATTTCCCCGAAGAGGAGATCGACTTTCTGGAGCAGGCCGGCGCCCGCGCGCAGTTGGCCGAAATCGAAGCCGCCATCACGGCCGCCCTGGCGCGGGCGCGCCAGGGCGTGCTGCTGCGCGAGGGGCTGCGCGTCGTCCTCGCGGGCCAGCCCAATGTGGGCAAGAGCTCGCTGCTCAACGCGCTGGCCGGGGCCGAGCTGGCCATCGTCACGGCCCTGCCCGGCACCACGCGCGACCGCGTCAGCGAGACGATCCAGATCGAGGGCGTGCCGCTGCATGTGATCGACACCGCAGGCCTGCGCGCCCCCGCCGAGGCGGCCGACGAGGTGGAGCGCATCGGCATCGGCCGCAGCTGGCAGGCCATCGCGGCCGCCGACGCGGTGGTCTTCATGCACGACCTCGGGTGCTGTGGCGAGCCCGCCTACGAGCAGGCCGATGCCGATATCGCGCGCCGGCTGCCGGCCGGCGTGCCGGTGCTGCACGCTTACAACAAGGCCGACCTGGCCGGCGCAGCCATGCCGCCGGCGGCGCCTGCGGGCGAGGCCGCGAGCCTGGCGTTCTCGGCCCGCACCGGGCAGGGCCTGGATGCCTTGCGCCACGAGTTGCTGCGGCTGGCCGGCTGGCAACCCGCCGCCGAGGGGCTGTTCATCGCCCGGGCGCGGCATGTGCATGCCTTGCGCCGCACGCAGGAACATCTGCACCTGGCGCAACAGCATGCCGCGCAGCGTGATGCCGCGCTGGAGCTGCTGGCCGAGGAGCTGCGCCTCGCGCACCGCGCGCTGGGCGAGATCACGGGGGAGTTCAGCAGCGAGGATCTGTTGGGGGAGATATTTGCCGGGTTCTGCATCGGCAAGTAGCAAGCCCCGAAACCCGGCGCACTTCTGCCGATGGACGGCAGCAAAAGGGGTGCATTCTGGCCGGCCTGCCCCTGACGGCGGATCGAAGCCATGAACAGTTCACAGTTTCTCTCGATGCTGGCGACCTACTGGTCCAGCAGCGCCCTGGCGACCAACGCCCTCGTGCTCATGAACCTGCTCGGCGCGCTGGCGCTGGGCGCCCTCGTCGGGTACGAGCGCTCGTACCACGGGCGCGCAGCAGGCATGCGCACCTACGGCCTGGTGTGCATGGCCGCGGCAGGCCTGACGGTGGTGGCCGGCCAGCCCGCCGCCTGGTATGGCGGCAGCCATCTGCTGGCCGTGCCGCCGGACCCCACCCGCGTGATGCAGGGCATCGTTACCGGCATCGGTTTTCTCGGTGCCGGCGTGATCGTCAAGGAAGGCCTGAATATCAGCGGCTTGACGACGGCGGCGTCGATCTGGGCCGCCTCGTGCATCGGCGTGCTGGTGGGCGTGGGGTTCTACGCCTCGGCGATCTTGCTGGCGGCGCTGTCGGCGGCGACCATGATGTGGGGCAGCCGGTTCGAGAACTGGCTGCCGACCCACAACGCGGTGGCGGTGACCTTGCGCTACCGGCCGCACGCCGCGCCCGACCTCGGTACGGTCTGCGCGTTCATGCGCCGGCACGGCTACGAGGTGGCCCCGGGATCGATCTCGATCGCCAGCGCGGCGGGCCAGCCCGAATGGCGTTTCGTGACCGTCGTCGCCAGCCGCGCCACGGCGGCCGGGCTGGACGTGCTGGCGCGCGAGCTGCCGGGGTTGGAGGGGCTGGCGGACTTCTCGCTGACGCACGCGCGCAACTGAATTCGGCTCAGCCGCGCAACAGCTTTTCCTGCGCCAGCGCCAGCGGTTCGGGCAGGCCCGACAGCACCAGCGTATCGCCCGCGGCAAGCACATGGCCCGGGGTTGGTGCAGTGACGCCGCCACCGGCGTTGCGCACCGAGACCACACTCACGCCGACCGCGTGCAGCGCCTGCTCATCGAGGGTCTGGCCGAGGCAGCGCGCCGCTTCGGGCATGGTGACGCTCTGCAGGCGGGCCTGCTCCAGCTCTTCCACGGTGTCGTCGTCGGCGCCGTGAAAGTAGCCGCGCAGCAGGCTGTAGCGCGCGTCGCGCGCATCGCGCGTGATGCGGATCACGCGCTTCATGGGCACCCCCACCAGGGCCAGCGCATGGCCGGCGAGCATCAGCGAGCCTTCGATCGCCTCGGGCACGACTTCGGTGGCGCCGGCGGCGCGCAGGCGGTCGATATCGGCGTCGTCCACCGTGCGCACGATCACCGGCACCTTGGGTGCGTGGTCCTGCACCAGGTGCAGGATCTTCAGTGCCGAGGGCGTATCGTGATAGGTGACGACCACGGCGGCAGCGCGCGCCAGGCCGGCGGCCATCAGGCTTTGCAGCCGCGCGGCGTCACCGAAGACCACGCTCTGGCCGGCGGCGGCGGCCTGGCGCACGCGGTCGGGGTCGAGGTCCAGCGCCATGTAGGCGATGCGCTCGGGCGCCAGCAGCCGCGCCAGGTTCTGCCCGCTGCGGCCGTAGCCGCAGATGATGATGTGGCGCTCGGCAGCGATGGCGCGCTTGGCGATGCCGGTGAGGGCCACGGATTGCATCATCCAGTCGCTGGCGCTGAGCCGGTTGACGATGTGGTTGCTGTAGAGCACGAGAAACGGTGTGGCGATCATCGACAGCACCATGCTGGCCAGCACCGGGCTGACCCACTCGGGCGCCACCAGGCCTTGCGCCGCACCCAGCGTGAGCAGGACAAAGCCGAATTCACCGGCCTGCGCCAGGTACAAGCCGGTGCGCAGCGCCACCCCCGGGGCGGCGCGAAAGGCGCGCGCCAGCGCCGCCACGAGCACGAATTTGGCGACCACCGGCACGGTGGTCAGCAGCAGCACGAGCAGCCAGCTGTCGAGCACCGGGTGCCAGTCCAGCTTCATGCCGATGGTGATGAAGAACAGGCCCAGCAGCACGTCATGGAAGGGCCGGATATCGGTCTCCACCTGGTGTTTGTATTCGGTCTCGGCCACCAGCATGCCGGCCACGAAGGCACCGAGGGCGAGCGACAAACCGGCCAGCTCGGTGAGCCAGGCCAGGCCCAGCGTGATGAGCAGCAGGTTGAGCATGAACAGCTCTTCGCTCTTGCGCCGCGCCACCTGGGTGAGCCACCAGCGCATCACCTTCTGCCCGCCCACCAGCAAGACGGCGAGCAGCGCCGCGGCCTTGAGGCCGGCCCAACCCATCGCGATCAGGAGTTGTTCTGCGGGCGAGCCGAGGGCCGGGATCAGCACCAGCAGCGGCACCACCGCCAGATCCTGGAACAGCAGCACGCCCAGCACGCGGCGGCCGTGTTCGCTCTCGAGCTCCAGCCGCTCGGCCATCAGCTTGACGACGATGGCGGTGGACGACATCGCCAGCGCGCCGCCCAAGACCACCGCACCTTGCCACGACATCTGCCAGGCGCGGCCGGTGAGGGCGGCAAAGCCCCAAACCAGCAGCACATGCCCGGCCAGCGTGGCCGCCATCGTCAGCACGACCTGCGACGAGCCCAGGCCGAAGACCAGGGTGCGCATGCTGCGCAGCTTGGGCAGGTTGAATTCGAGGCCGATCACGAACATCAGGAAGACGACGCCGAACTCGGCCAGGTATTTGACGCTGGCCGTATCCTTGGCCAGCGCCAGCGCGTTGGGGCCGATTAGCACGCCGACCACCAGGTAGCCCAACATGGGCGGCAGTTTCAGTGAGCGGCAGATGACCACGCCGAGCACCGCGGCGACGAGAAACAGCAGGACGAGCTCGAGGGTGGAGGCCAAGATTTGGGGGGGCATGCCTAGAATGCGCCGATCCTATTAGCTGCGGCTTCAGTTGGGTACAAGTCAGTCCTCACTGAAGCTTCGCTTTCGAGACCCACCCGGAAATCCCGCGCAGTGACGCCGCCCCGCCCTTTCGACCCCGAGCGCGCGCTGCAACTGGCGGCGCGCACCTTTGAGATCGAGGCCCGTGCGCTGCTGGGGCTGGCGGCGCGCCAGACGGCGGACTTTGCGCGGGCCGTGCAAGCCATGCTCGAATGCCGCGGCCGCGTGGTCGTGATGGGCATGGGCAAGAGCGGGCACGTCGGCCACAAGATCGCGGCCACCCTGGCCTCCACCGGCACACCGGCGTTCTTCGTGCACCCGGCCGAAGCCAGCCACGGCGACCTGGGCATGGTGATGGCCGGTGACGTGGTGCTGGCCATCAGCAACAGCGGCGAGAGCGACGAGCTGGCGGCGATCCTGCCCGCCATGCGACGCATCGGGGTCACGCTGGTGGCCATGACCGGCCAGCCCGAGTCGACGCTGGCGCAGCATGCCGACATCGTGCTCTCCAGCGCGGTGCAAGAAGAGGCCTGCCCGCTGAACCTCGCGCCCACCGCCAGCACCACCGCGCAGATGGCGCTTGGCGACGCACTCGCGGTGGCGCTGCTCGACGCGCGGGGCTTCCGGGAGGATGACTTCGCGCGCTCGCACCCCGGCGGCAGCCTGGGGCGCAAGCTGTTGATGCATGTGCGCGACCTCATGCGCAGCGGCGACGCCGTGCCGCGCGTGGCGCCCGGCGCGCACTTCAACGAACTGCTGCGCGAGATGACAGGCAAGGGCCTGGGCTTCACGGCGGTCGCCGATGCCCAGGGCCACGCCGTGGGCATCTTCACCGACGGTGATCTGCGCCGCCTGATCGAGCGGGGTGCCGACATGCGCGCGCTCACTGCCGCCGAGGTCATGCACGCCAACCCGCGCCTGGTGCGCGCCGACGCACTGGCGGTGGTGGCGGCCGAAGTGATGGAGCAGCACCGCGTCACCAGCGTGCTGGTGGTCGACGACCAGGGCTTGTTGATCGGGGCGCTCAACTCCAACGACCTGATGCGCGCCAAGGTGATTTGATGGCAGCCGCACTGACCTTTGCGCCCGAATTGTTGCTGCGTGCGCAAGGGGCCGGGTTGGGCATGCGGGCCGCGATTCTTGACGTCGACGGCGTCCTGACCGACGGCCGCGTCTATATCGGTGAACACGGCGAGGTCGTGAAGGCGTTTGCCACCCTTGATGGCCATGGCCTCAAGTTGCTCAAGTTGGGCGGCATCGAGCCGCTCGTGATCACCGGCCGCGATTCACCCGCGGTGCGCCGGCGCATGGCCGACCTGGGCCTGGTGCACGCGGTCTACGGCGCCCGCGACAAGCTCGCGGCGGCGCAAGTGCTGCTGGCGGAGCTTGGGCTGAGTTGGCCCGAAGTCGCGGCCATCGGCGACGACTGGCCCGATCTGCCACTGCTCGCGCGTGCTGGATTCGCCTGTGCGCCGGCCAATGCGCACGCTGAAGTCAAGGCCGCGGCGCACCATGTCACCGCCGCGCAGGGGGGGCATGGCGCGGCACGCGAGTTCTGCGACCTGCTGCTGATGGCGGCCGGGCGATACGCGGGGTTGCTGCGCGATCAGATGACGACGCTGGACGGCGCTTGAGGGCGACATGAGCGCCGCACGGCCGCTCCGAAGGCGCTCGCTCCCCCCTGGGGGGACGGCGCGTAGCGCCAAGGGGGCCAGATGAGCGCCGCACGGCCGCTCCGAAGGTGCTCGCGCCAGCCGCGAGACGCGGCCGGCCTTCGGGCCGTCCAAGTCCGCGCAGGCGGACTTGGAGCCGCGGCCCTCAGCCCCCATGGGGGGCGGCGCGCCGCGCCTTGGGGGCCAGATGAGCGCTGAACTGCACCTGCCGGATTTGCCCGACGTGCCCCTCTCACTGGGTCCGATGCCGGGTGGTGCGCCCCGGGGGGCCATGCCGTGGCACTTGCGCCTGCGCGAGGTCTTCTCGGCCTACCTGCCCCTGCTGTTGATGGTCTTGCTGGCGCTGGCCACCTGGTGGTTGGTAAAAAACTCACCGCGCCCGCAGGTGGTGGGGCAAGAGCGCGCACTGTCGAGCGAGCCCGACTACACGATGACGCAGTTTGCGCTCCAGCGCTTTGACGCCCAGGGCCGCCTCAAGCTGCGTCTCGAAGGGGCGCGCATGCGGCACTTCCCGGCCAGTGATCGGATCGAGATCGACGACGTGCAGATCAGCGCCTTTGCCGCTGACGGGCGCGTGACCCTGGCGCGGGCGCACCGCGCCCTGGGCAACGGCGATGGCAGCGAGGTGCAGTTGCTGGGCGGCGCCGAAGTGACGAGCGAAGACGCGGCCGGCGCCCCGCTGCTGATGCGGGGCGAGTTTCTGCATGCGTTCCTGGTCACCGAACGCGTCAGGACGCATCTGCCGGTGCTGGTGCGCAGCGGCGCCACCGAGCTCCGGGCAGCCGGGCTCGACTATGACCACGCCAGTCGCCGGCTCGAGCTCAAAGGCCCGCTGCGCGCCGAATTGGCGCCGCGGGCAACGGCGGCCGGACGGCGCTGATGGAGTCCAGGTTGGCGTTCATCACGGGGGCGTCAAGCGGGATCGGCCAGGCGCTGGCGGCACGTTACGCGCAGGCCGGCTGGCGGCTGGCACTGGTGGCCCGCCGCACCGACGAAGTCGTGGCCTGGGCGCAGGCCGAGGGGTTGGCGACGGACCGGCTGGCCGTCTATCGGGCCGACGTGGCGGACGCCGACAGCATCATTGCCGCAGGCACCGACTGTATTGCCCGCCAGGGCCTGCCCGATGTCGTCATCGCCTGTGCCGGCATCAGCGTCGGGATGGACAGCGCCGAGCGTGCGGACCTGGATGTCATGCGCGATACGTTTGCCACCAACAACCTGGGGTTGGCGGCCACGTTCCATCCCTTCTTGCGGGCGATGTGGCAGCGCGGCTCGGGCACCTTGGTGGGGATCGCCAGCGTGGCCGCAATCCGCGGCCTGCCCGGGCATGGCGCGTACTGTGCCAGCAAGGCGGCGGTGGTCGCCTATTGCGAAAGCCTGCGTGGCGAATGCCGCCGCCACGGCGTGCGCGTCGTGACGTTGCTGCCGGGCTATATCGCTACCTCGCTGACGGCGCGCAACCCGTACCCTATGCCCTTCCTGATGACCGCGCGGGCCTTCGCCGAGCGTGCCTACCGCGCCATCGAAGTGGGCGCAAGCTACCGTGTGATCCCTTGGCAAATGGGATGGGTAGCCAAGGTGCTGCGGTTGCTGCCGAACCCGTTGTTCGACCGGTTGCTGGACGGTCGGCGACGCAAGCCACGCCGCAAATAAGCCAAAGCGAGGGCCCATGAAAAAGGGCGCCAGAGGCGCCCTTGCTCGGGGGATCTTGGGGTTCAGTAGCCGCCGCGGTTGCCACCGCCACCGCCACCGCCGCTGCCGCCGCCGTAACCACCGCCGCCACCGCTACGGCTGCCACCGCCGCCGCCACCGCCATAGGGGCTGCGGCCACCGCCGCCGCCAGCACCGCCGCCACCGTAGGAGCTGCGGCCACCGCCGCCACCACCACCGCCGGCACCGCCGCCGCCGCCATAGCCGCCGCCGCCACCACCGTACCCGCCGCCACCGCTGCGGCTACCGCCGCCGCCGCCGCCAAAGCCACCCGGGCGCTCTTCACGCGGGCGGGCCTCGTTGACGACGATGGCGCGGCCGTCCAGGGCCTGGCCGTTCATGCCATTGACGGCAGCCAGCGCCTCGGCGTCAGAACCCATCTCGACGAAGCCGAAGCCCTTGGAGCGGCCGGTCTCGCGGTCCATCATGACCTTGGCCGACGTCACGGTGCCAAACGGGGAGAAAGCCTGGAGCAGCGAATCGTCGCGTACCGAGTAGGCCAAATTTCCGACGTACAGTTTATTTCCCACGGGGAGCCCTCAATAGATCCTGAAAAACTATGTGGAGCTCACCCCTGCGTGAACCATTCATGCGGGTACGCGGCTGCCAGACACAGACCCGCAATTATGGGCTTGGCCATGCGCTGCCTGCAAAGCGCGGCGGCGTCAAGTGTTGTTTTGTCGCCCCCATGAAAACCATGCCAGGGGCGTCGCCCCGGCGCTGGCGGGCCCAAGAGGCGTGGAACAGTGGCGAAAACGCATGCCGTATGGGTGCCCCGCCGGCGCTGAGCAGGCCTACGATCGAGCCCCGACAGGCTCAATGGACCGCACATGTCCGTCAACCCCGAACTGCGCACTCTGGATGTCGATATTCCGACGCAGCCCCAGTCGCTGGTGCAGTTGTCGTTGCTGCTGGCCGAGGACGAGATCAACCTGCAGGCCGCCTCGACGTTGATCGAGGGCGACATGGCGCTGGCCGCCTCGGTGATGAAGGCTGTGAATTCATCGCTCTACGGTCTGCGGGGGCGGGTACAGAGCGTGCAGCAGGCCATCACTTACCTGGGCATGCGGGAGGTCGCGGCGATCACTTTTGAAATGGGCCTGCGCGCGGCCTTTCCGCCCGCCCCCGAACTCGAGCCCCTGTGGCAGCGTGCCTCGCGGCGCGGCATGCTGATGGGGCGGCTGGCGCAGCGCCTCTCGCTGGATGCCTGGGCAGCGCATTCAGCGGGCCTGTTTGAAGAGTGCGGCAAGGCGGTGCTGTTCCGCCACTCACCCGACCACTACCGCGCGATGCTGCGCGCCGCCAGCAGCGACCCCGAGCTGGTGATCCTGGAGCACGCGGGGTTCGGTGTCAGCCACGATTCGCTGGGCGCTGCATTGTGCGAGAGCTGGGGCCTGGGGGCCGCGGCGGTGGCCAGCGTGCGCCATCACGTGGTGGCGCAGGCCACACACGAGTTGCCAGAGCAGGAAAACCGGCGCTCGATTTGCGCCTTGTCGGTGCTGGCGTACGCACTGGACGTGGCGCCCGAAACCCTGGACGAAGCCGCAGCGACGGTCGCCACGCAAGCCAATCTGGATCCGACCCTGGTGCTGCGCGCGGCGCGCCACGCCCAGGAGCAACTGGCCAGCGCGGCGACCAACGGGAGAGCGTAACCCGCGCCTGAGGAAAGCCCCCCTGTCGGCGGCGGCCGGGCTTCGGTAGTCTTGTGCTCTGTGCACTCAGCAGGCCCGCTGCGGGCGGGAAACCTCATGGCTACGAACGTATCTGCCGACGCGCTTGCCCTGCAGCGTCTCTATCACTGGGAAAAGACCACGCCCGACCGCGTGGTCTTCACGCAGCCGCTGGGCGGCGGCCAGGTGCGCGAATACACCTGGCGCGAAGTCATGGACCAGTCGCGTCGCATGGCGGCGCATCTGCAAAGCCTGGGCCTCCAGCCCGGCGACAAGGTGGCGCTGCTGGCCAAGAATACGGCGCACTGGCTGATGGCCGACTTTTCGATCTGGCTCGGCGGCTTTGTATCGGTGCCCCTGTATCCCACCTTGGCCGCCGGCACCATCCGCCAGATCCTGGAGCACAGCGAATCCAAGCTGCTCTTCGTCGGCAAGCTCGATGGCTGGAAAGGCATGAAGCCCGGAATCCCGGCCGGTCTGCCCTGCATCAGCCTGCCCCTGTGCCCGGCCGACGCCAGCCAGAGCTACCCGGCGTGGGACGACATCGTGGCCAAGACCGAGCCGCTCAAGGGCAACCCGGTGCGCGATGCCGATGAGCTCTCGACCATCATGTACACCTCGGGCACCACCGGCGCGCCCAAGGGCGTGATGCACAGCTTCGGCACTTTTGCGTGGGGCGTGCAGTCCGGGCTGAAGCGGATTGCGGCCATCAACAGCAACGCGCGCATGCTGAGCTACCTGCCGCTGTCGCACGTGGCCGAGCGTGTGCTGGTCGAGCACGGCGTGCTGGCCACCGGCATGCAGGTCTTCTTTGCCGAGAGCCTGGAGACGTTCACGGCTGACCTGCAACGCGCGCGGCCCACCGTGTTCTTCTCGGTGCCGCGGCTGTGGGTCAAATTCCAGCAGGGCATCGGCGCCAAGATGCCGCCGGCCAAGCTCGACCGCATGCTCAAGATCCCGATCCTCGGCGGCATCGTGCGCAAGAAGATCCTCACGGCGCTGGGGTTGCAGGACTGTGTCTTCGCCGCCGGCGGCGCGGCGCCGATGCCCCCCGCACTGCTGCGCTGGTACAACAAGCTCAAGCTCGACCTGGTCGAGGTTTATGGCATGACCGAGAACTGCGGGGTCAGCCACGCCACGCTGCCGGGCAAGCAGCGCCCGGGCACGGTGGGGCTGCCGTATGACGGCGTGCAAAGCCGGCTCGACCCCAATACCAGCGAGATCCAGATGAAGGCACCCTGCCTGATGCTGGGCTACTACAAGGAGCCCGAACTCACCAAGCAGGCCTTCACCGAAGACGGCTGGCTGCGCACCGGTGACAAGGGGGCGCTCGATGCCGAGGGCAACCTCAAGATCACCGGCCGCGTGAAGGATCTGTTCAAGACCAGCAAGGGCAAATACGTGGCGCCGGCGCCGATCGAGGACAAGCTCGTGATGCACAGCGCTGTGGAAGCCTGCTGCGTGACCGGCGCCAACCTGGGCCAGCCGCTGGCCCTGGCTATGCTCAATATCGACGCCACCAAGCGCGCTGCCGACGCCGCCGGCATGGCCGAGCTCGAGGCCTCGCTGGCCGCGCACCTCAAGACCATCAACGACACGCTGGATCCGCACGAACAGCTCGATTGCATCGTCGTCACCGCTGATGCGTGGACGGTCGAGAACGATCTCATCACGCCGACCTTCAAGGTCAAGCGCAACCGCATCGAAGACCTGTTTGCGAAGAACTACGAAGGCTGGGTCGGACTGCGCAAGAAGGTGATCTGGTTCAAGGCCTGATCGTGGCGGCCGAACCCGCCGCCGCCGGCGTCGGCACGATCACGCCAGCGGCCAGCGGGATCTCTTCGCTGACGGTCACATTGGTCACGTAGTAGCGGGTCTCGCCGAAGCAGCTGCCCGGCAGGCCCACCTTTTCCTCGTAGTGCAGGGCCACGCGCTTGCCCATGGCGTGGGTCACACGCGTGGCCACCGCCTCGTCGTGGATCGTGAACAAGAACTTCTCGGGCGTGGTGCCCGGCAGCGAGACCAGGGCCAGTTCACCCTCCCAGGTCTTGCAGACCCAACCTTTGTTCGAGAGCTTCTGCACCCAGCCGGCGCGCTCGCCGCTGGAATAGCTCCAGCTGATCGCCGCCCAGAAGTACAGCGCCACCAGCGCCACGATGGCGGTCAGCGGAAGGACGATGCGTTTGAACATGGTGGCGGGCTCGGGCGAAGGTGTCAGCAATTATCGATGGCGGCCAACGCTACTTGGCATTCGCCTTGAAGCTCGTGAAGATGCGCGTCTGGACGCGGCGGATATCCTGCGGTACCGCATCTGGTGTCGTGAGCTTGTTGATATCGGCGGCCCCCAGGAAGATGGTCGGGTTGTCGGCGACTTCCTTGGCCACGAATTTCCTGGAAGCCACGTTCGGGTTGGCGTAGAAGACCTTGTTGGTCAGGCCCGCATGCACTTCGGGGCGCAGGATGTAGTTGATGAACAGGTGCGCGTTCTTGACATTCCTGGCGTCCTTGGGGACGGCCATGGTGTCGAAGAACAGGGTCGCCCCGCTGGCCGGCACCAGGGCCCGGATCTCCTGGCCGGCCTTGTTGTCCAGGGCGCGCTGGCGGGCGATATTGATATCGCCCGAGTACCCCATCACCACGCACAACTGGCCCGTGGCCAGATCGTTGATGTAGCCCGACGACGAAAAGCGCGTGATGTAGGGGCGGGCCTTCGACAGCACCTCGCGCGCGGCGTCGTAGTCCTTCGCGGCCTTGCTGTAGGGTTCCTTGCCGGCGTAGATCATGGCCACCGGCATGACCTCGGAGGCCGAGTCGAGCAGGTTGATGCCGCAGCCCTTGAGCTTGCTTGCGTATTCGGGTTTGAAGATCAGGTCCCACGGATTGGCCGGCATCGGCAGGGCGCCCAGCGCGGCCTTGACCTTGCCGGTGTTGATGCCCACGGTGACATAGCCCCACAGCCAGGTCACGAGATGCTCGTTGGCGGGGTCGATCTGGGCCAGCCTGGCCAACAGCACGGGGTCGAGGTTGCCCCAGTTCGTGAGCTGGGTGCGGTCCAGCTTCTGGTACAGGCCGCCGCCGATCTGCGTCTTCGCGAAGTGCGCGCTCGGCACCACGATGTCATAGCCGGTCTTGCCGGCCATCAACTTGGCGTGCAGGATTTCGTTGTTGTCGTAGTTGTCGTAGCGGACCTTGATGCCGGTCTCTTTTTCGAAATTGCGGATCGTGTCGTCGGCGATGTAGTCCGACCAGTTGTAGATATTCAGCACTCGCGGTTCGGCGGCCTCGGCCTGAGCGGTGGCGGCCGCAAGGCCCAGCACCAGCAAGGCGCGGGCGAGACTGGCGGAGATGGACATGGCGGGTTTTCCTCAAGCGGGGGAGGGTCGTTGCGCAAGCATAGCGGCGCCACAATGGCAGGGTTGCCTGCCCGGAGTTGCCTTCATGACATTGCTGATCGCTGGCCTCGTGATATTTCTGGGCCTGCACTCGGTGCGCATTTTCGCCGAGGACTGGCGAGCGCGCAGCCGCGCGAGCCTGGGCGAAAACACCTGGAAAGGCCTGTACTCGATGCTCTCGATCGCGGGCTTCGCGCTCCTCATCTGGGGCTATGGCGTGGCGCGCCAGCAGCCCGTCGTGCTGTGGAGCGCGGCCGCCTGGACGCGCCACCTCGCGGCCTTGCTCACGCTGCCGGCGTTCGTGCTGTTGGCGGCGGCCTACGTGCCTGGCAATTCGATCAAGGCCCGGCTCCATCACCCGATGGTGCTGGGCATCAAGGTCTGGGCGCTGGCGCATCTGGTGGCGAATAACACGCTGGCCGATGTCCTGCTGTTCGGCGGCTTCCTGGTCTGGGCGGCGTTCAGTTTTCGCGCGGCACGCCAGCGCGACCGCGTGGCCGGCGCGATCTATGCGCCCGGAAGCGAAGGGCCGACGATGGTGACGGTGCTGGTCGGCACGGCAGCCTGGGCGGCGTTTGCGTTCTGGGCGCACGGGGCCTGGATCGGCGTGCGCCCCTTCGGCTAGGCTGTGGGGGCGATCGGCTCGATCAAGGCCTCGCCCTCGGCCGTGCTGCGGCCCACTGTGCGCGCCACGGGCCAGGCCTGCAGCGCCTCCGGCGGGCAGGGGCTGAGCAGCGGTTTCAGCGCAGCAGGGTCTTGCTCGGCGCGGTTCAGCCAGTCCGCCCACAGTTCCGACGCCAGCAGCGCCGGCATGCGGTGGTGGAGCGGCGCCATCAGCGCGTTGGCTTCCACCGTGATCACGCAGCAGGTGAGCAACCAATCGGCTTGCGGGTTCGGCTGCCAGGCTTCAAACAAGCCGGCCATGGCCAGCGTTGATGCATTGCGCGCCGAGATATACCAGGGCTGTTTCGGGGCGCCGGGCGTGGCCTGCCACTCGTAGAACCCGCTCGCCGGCAACAGGCAGCGGCGACGCCGGGCGGCCTGGCGGAAAGAGGGCTTCTCGAACAGGCCATCGGCGCGTGCGTTGGGCCACGCCGTGGCCGCATCCCGTGCCCAATGCGGCACGAGGCCCCAGCGCATCAGCTCGGCCACACGCTCACCGTCCTTGTTCTCGTAAACCACCGGCACCGGTGACTGCGGTGCCACGTTCCAGCGTCGCGGGAAGGGGGTCACACGGGTGACGCTGAAGCCCGAGACCAGGGTCTCGGGATCATAGGCAACGACATAACGGCCGCACATGACCGGATGGTAAGAGCCCTTGCGTTGCACCCCCCGCTTGGGGGCCACCACCCGAGACCCCCCGCATCCCACCCTGGTGGCGATGGCGCCGCGGAAGGCCGCGCCGGACGATGGCGCCCTGTGATAAGTGGAGGTGCCGACCATGAATATCCTGTGCCGCCTGCCCTGGCGCAAGCCGCGCCAAGCCGTGCCGCGCGCGAGCCCGCCGGCCGCCGGCGCGCCCGGTGCATCTGACGACCAAGCCTGCCCGCTCGGCTGCGGCTGGTTCGATTCGAGCCACGAACTGCAGCAGGGCCTGTTGGTGCGCGAGCACGACAGCGCGGAGACCCTGGCCGGCGAGCTGCCGCTGGCGAACTGGCTGGAGCTCCATCTGTCGGGGCGGCTGGCGGCATCGCGGCCAGACCTGGGTTGACGCGCCAGCGCGCCGCCGCGCCGGTGGTAACCTGCCGCCGTTGTAGTGTTGAGTCGAGCCGGGAGCGCGCAGCGATGAAAGCCATCTGGAAGGGCACCGTGGTGGCCGAGAGTGACGACACCGTCGTCATCGAAGGCAACCACTATTTTCCCGCCGAGTCGCTCAAGAGCGAATACCTGCTGCCCAGCAATACCAAGACCATGTGCTCGTGGAAGGGGCAGGCCAGCTACTACACGCTGTTCGTGGCGGGCGACGCCAACCCGGACGCCGTCTGGACCTACCCCGAACCCAGTGAGGCGGCTGCCGAGATCAAAGGGCGGGTGGCGTTCTGGAAGGGCGTGCAGGTCACCGAATAGCGGCGCAGCGGCAGTTGCCCTGACCCCTGATGCTAGGCTGGCTCACTCGCCTGATCGGCGGCCCGGCCCCGGCCGCCGCGCCGGCGGCTTCGCCGCTGCCAGTCGCCCAGGCGCGGCCCGCCGCTGCCTCGGCAGTGCAGCCCTCCTTTGGCCAGCGCCGGCCGCTGGTGGGGCGATCTGGCGAGGTGGCCGGGTTTGAGTTGCGTCTGCCGGGGGCGCTGGAGCAGCGCCTGGCCGGGCGTGACGATGAGCCCGCGACGGCGGCGCACTTTGCCGCGTTGCTGGCTGCCACCAGGGTGGCGCCACAAGGCGGCCGCCCGTTGCTCGTGGAAGTGCCGGCATGGGCCCTGGATCGCCCCGGAGTGGCCGAGCAGGCCGGCGCCGGCACCCTGCTGGTGCCCACCGGAGCGCCGGGCGCTGCGGCCGTCGTGCCTGCGCTGCGCGCTCGTGGCGTGCGGGTGGGGGTGCCCGACGGCCCGCCCAACCCGGCCACCACGGCCGATTTCGTGCTGCTGCACGCCACGGCGGGCGGCGTCGACACGTTGCTGCTGTCGGCCCAGCGCTGGCACGAAGCGAGGCCGCAGCTGCCACTGGTGGCTCTGGGCTTGGAGAATGTCGACGATGTAGAGCGGGCGCTTGCCAGCGGCATCACCCTGGCGGGCGGCCGCTTTTCGGGCGCCGTTGCCGAGCGAGCGGCACGGCCGCTGCAAGCGGCGGCGCACCGCATCTGCGGCCTCCTGAATGACCTCGCGCTGGATCGCGATACGGCGTTGGTTGCCGAGGCCGTGCGCGCCGATGTCGCCCTGTCGTACCGCCTGCTGCGCTACGCCAACAGCCCGGCAATGGGCCTCGCGCGCGGGGTCGAGACCGTCGAGCAGGCGGTGATGCTGCTGGGCCGCGCCGAGCTGGGGCGCTGGCTGTCGGTGATGCTGCTGTCCGCGGCAGCCGGGCGCCAGGCCTCGGCTGCACTGCAGGAAGATGCACTGGCGCGTGGCCGTCTGCTCGAACTGCTGGCACGCCAGCGCGGCGTGGACCATCCCGAGCTGCTGTTCACGGTGGGGCTCTTTTCGCGCCTGCACCTGCTCCTGGAAATGCCGCTGGCGGCTGCCCTGAAGCCGCTGCGGCTCTCGGCCGACGCCCTGCAGGCGCTGCTGCAAGGCCTGGGGCCGTGGGCCGCCTACCTGGCCTTGGCGGAAGAACTGGAGCGCGACGACGAGGTGCGTTTCGCTGCGCTGTGCGCGCCTTTTGGGGGCATGGCGCCGGTATTGGCCGAGGCCGGGCGAGCGTGGGACTGGGCGGCCCAGGTGGCAGGCTGAAGGCCAGAACGACTATGGCCGGCAAAGCCGGCCATAGGGACTGCAAGCGCGGGTGCGGGTCAGGCCAGGGCAGGCACGGCAGCGGCCTTGCGCCGGCGGGCACCGAACGCGCCCAGCAAGGCGACGCCGACCAGCGCGATCGACGTCGGCTCAGGCGTTGGGTTCGGCGCCGAGGGGCCGCACACATTGGCAACCGTGCTCGTGCACGCGCTGCCAGCCAGCGCATAGACCTTGAAATAGTCGTTGCCGTTGTCCAGCGCGCCGCGCGTTTCGCCCGCGCCGCTGAAACCTGAGTTGTAGGCGCTGATCAGCCACCAGCTGGAACCCTTGGACGTCGAGTTGACCAAGTTGTAGGGGTTGGAGGTGTCCTGCACCATATCGCCATAGTTGCCCACCAGCTCCCAGCCCGCCATGGCCGACGCGGAGTTGCCCGCCAAGGTGGGAGTCGCGCTGCTGCCGACATAGCGGAAGACCGACGCGTCGACTGACACGCCAGACGTCACGTTGTTGTGGGTGTAGGCGAGACCGATGCTCGACAGCACGACGCTGGACGAGAACCCGATCATCACGGCTTCCGTGTTGCCGTTGTTGTCTATGGCGTGGTTCGGCGCCGTGCAACCGTCAGTGCACATGCCCAAGCTGGGATAGGACTGGAGTGCATTGCTCGTCCATGCCGCCCCCGAGGCAAAGCCCGCGTTGCTTGCGCCGTTGGTCACATACACACCGGTTTGGCTAATCAAATTCGGATTGGCCGCGGTGCTGTTGGTGTTGGTCGACACACCCGTGAAAGTCCATACGGCGTGCGCGCTCGAGGCCAAGCCAAGACCCACCACCAATGTTGCAAGCGTCAACGCTTTCGAGCCGAACTTCTTCATGGACTTTCCTTTGGGGTGATCTCAGCCGGCCGTTTCAGGCAGCGTTGCCAGAACATAAGCAACAATATGGCCAGCCGAGAAAAACCTTTATTTATCAATAACTTGGGAACTTCTTGGAACCCGCGTTGTATTCGATTGTAAGGATGCCCGACGCACTTGCGGGGCATTCGGACCCCCTCACTTGAGGGTCCCGAGCAGCGCCACGGCCTCGCTGCGACCCTCGAAATCCGCGCCCCCGCCCAGCGCGGCCTCGAGTTCGCTGCGGGCCTCGGCCTTGCGCCCGCCGGCGGCGAGGGCTGACGCCAGGTGGAAACGAATCTCGCCGTTTTCGGGGTTGCGCAGGCGGGCATCACGCAACAGCTGGAGCGCGCGATCGAGCTTGCCAGACTGGAAGGCAACCCAGCCGGCGGTATCGATCATGACCGCGCTGTTCGGGTTGGCGGCCAACGCCTGCTCGGCCACCGCCAGGGCTTGCGGGTCTTTGAGCCGCAACAGCACGTTCGCCAGGTTGTTCAGCACGCCCGCGTCGGCGGGGCGTTGCTCGCGCAGCCGTTCGTATTCCTGCCGCGCTGCAGGCAGGTTGTTGCTGCGCACATAGGCCTCGGCCAGCATGCTGCGCGCCGCGGCGTCGGTGGCCTTGGTCTTGACCCACTGCTCCAGCAGCTGGATCCCGGCTTTGGGGTCTTGCATCGACAGCACGCGCGCCAGGCGCGCCAAGGTGTCCAGCGTAGGCTGCACCTGGTGGGCCTTGCGATACGCCTCGATCGCGGCCGTGGGCTGTTTGCGGGCCAGCGCCAGGTCGCCCAGCAGGCTGTAGCCGACCGGCAGCTTGGGCTCGCGTTTCACGATCAGCTGGGCGCGCTGCTCGGCCTTGGCAAACTCGCCCTGGCGGATCTCGAGCTCGGTCTTCAGGGCCAGCGCGGGAACGAAATCCGGCTTGTCCGCCAACGCCTTGTCGACGCTGTATCCAGCGCCGGCCAGATTGCGCGCCGCCAGCTGCAGAAGCGCCACCTCGACTTGCACCGGGGCCACGAACTGGGCAATGCGGGTGGCGGTATTGAGCGTATTGCGCGTGTTGGTGTAGTCGGCGTTGGCGAGCTGGGCACGGGCCAGGGCCAGCAGTACCTGCAGGTTCTCGGGCGCATTGCCAGACACCTGCAGGGCGGTCTTCAGGGCCTCCGGGCGCCGGCCATGGCGCAAGTGCAGATCCACCAGCGCCAGGCCGGGGCGCAAATCGGCGGCACCACCGATATCCTGCCCCTTCATGAGCAGACGCAGCGCGGCATCCGCATCGCCGCGGCGTTCAGCCAGCACGGCCTGCTCGTAGATCGCCTCGGTATTGCGCTCGTCGGCCTTGAGTACGCCGTCAAGCAGCGCCTGGGCCCGATCGACCTGGTTGGCGCCGGCTTCCAGCCGCGCCAGGTTCAGGCTGGCCTGCAGCAGCGTGGGGTCCAGCTTCATCGCCTGTTCAAACGCGGCACGCGCGCCAGCGGTGTCCCTGAGAGCGGACTTGGACAGACCCAGCAGGTTTTGAAAACTCGGGTTGGCGGGCGCGCCCCTGACCAGCGCGTTGGCCACGACCAGGGCCTTGGGAGCCTGGTTGTGGCGCAGATACAGGCCCACCAGGGCATAGGCCGCCTGGGTCTGCCCGGGGTCCTTCTTGTAGGCGGTCTCGAGTTGGGTCACGGCGCTGGCCGCCTGGCCGGTGCCCATCAGGCTCAGGCCGTAGGCGGTATAGAGCTCGGCCTCGTCCTTGTGGCGCAGCGCCTCCTGCATCAGCGACGCCGCACGCGCGTGCCGACCCTTGGCCATGTGGGCCGAAGCCAGCAGCGCCAGGGCCTGCGAATCGTTGGGGAAGGCCCGCAGGTATTGGTCCAGCGAGTCGATGGCGCGGTCGTGGTTGCCTTCCGCAAGCTGTATGCGTGCCAGCAGCTTGGAGACTGGACTGGCTGGTTGCACACGCTGGAAAGCTTCAAGAAAGGGCTTGGCTTTTTCGCGTTCACCCAGGGCGAAGTGCGCTTGGCCGTTGAGCAGCAGCATCTGCGGCCGGAAGCGGATGAACTGGGGGGGGACCGGGTCGAGCAGCGCCGTGATCTTGGCCAGCGCGGTCTTGACCGCCTGCTCCTTGCCTTCGCGCTCGGCCAGCAGGGCGCTGAGGTACCAGCCCCGTGGCTCAAGCGGCGTCTTGGCCAGCAACTCCGCGACATCCTTTGCCGCGTCGGCGTTGCGTTTGAGGTCGAAGTACAGCCCGGCACGCGAGACGCGGGCTTCGGTGTGCCCGCTGTCGGCCGCCAGCGCCTTGTCGTAGGCCGCCAGGGCCACCGCGCGGTCGCCCACGAGGTGTTGGATGGTGCCGAACTGGTAATGCATCTCGGCCGAGTTGGGGTTCATGGCCCGCGCCTTCTCCACCGCGGCCAGCGCTTCCTTGAACTGGCGGGCGCGGATACGCGCCGGAACTTCGGCCAGCCAGGTATCGATCAGGCCCGGGTCGACGGTGCGCGCTTCCTCGATGCTCTTGAGCGCCTGCCGTGGGTCACCCAGGTCACTGTGGGCACCGGCCTTGACGAGCAGCAGCCTGGCCTGCACGCCGGCCGGCAGTCCGGCAAGCTGGAAGACCTGGGCGCTGACAACCTCCTGGAGCTTGCCCTGTGCGAGCACGGCGCGGCTCAGCAGCAGCACGATCTCGGCGCGGTTGACGCCCAGGCGCAGGGCCTCGTTGAATGCCGCTTCCGCGGCCGACACCTCGCCGCTGGCCAGCAGCGCCTTGCCCAGCAGCACGTGCACCGGCAGCAGCGCCTTGTCGGCGCGCAGCGCGTTCTTGAGCTGGATGATGGCGCCCTGGAGATCCCGCTTCTCGTAGCGCTCGAGCGCGTCTTCGTAGAACTTCGATGCCTTGGCGTCGGCGGCGAGGGCGCCCGCCGCGCCGGCGGCCAGCAACGCCGCGAGCAGCACGCTGCGCAGCGCCGGACGTGGCGGGGAGATGACGAAGCGGCGGAGGATCATCGTTTGGGATGCTAGGAGATTCCACGGCGTTGCGGCCCAGATCCAGGTATTGCACGGGCCTCCACTGTGCAGAAATTGCGTGACCGATGCCTTGAGTGAGGGGCCTCGTATGGCGCCCTGGCGCGGCCCAGCGGGCAAGCCCGTGGCCCCTGCCGGGTGCGGCCAGAGCACAATCGCGCACCTTCCGGCCAGCCGGGGCCGGCCACGAGCCGCCGCCCGGCGCCGGATGTTTCCGGAGTTCAAGACCATGAAACCGTTGCTCGCTGCGGCCTGTTTCGCCGCCACGCTATTGGGGGCCACCGGTCCTTCCACCGCCGCCCCGGGCCTGCCTTCAGCCAACGTGGCCTGGCTGCCGGCCGCCGCCGATGCCGATATCGAGCGCGCCTTTGCCCAGGCTCGCGCCGAGAAGAAGCCGGTGCTGCTGTACTGGGGCGCCACCTGGTGCCCGCCGTGCAACCAGCTCAAGGCCACGCTCTTCAACCGGCAGGACTTTGCCGTGCTCGCGCGCTCTTTCGTGGCGGTGCACGTCGATGGCGACCGCCCGGGCGCGCAGAAGCTCGGGCGCCGCTTCAAGGTCAGCGGCTACCCGACGGTGGTGCTGTTCACCGCCGACGGTGCCGAGCTCACGCGGCTGCCAGGCGAGGCGGATGCGCCGCAGGTGATGGCGGTGCTGCAGTTGGGCCTGGCCGGCGGCCGGCCGGTCAAGGCCGTGCTGGGCGACGCGCTGGGTGGCAAGGCGCTCGCCAGCAATGACTGGCGCCTGCTCGCCTACTACTCCTGGGAGACCGACGAACAGCAGCTGGTGCCCAAGGCCGAGTTGCCGGGCACGCTGGTGCAACTGGCCGTGGCCAGCCCCACCAGCGGGCCCGCAGCCGACAGCGAGACGACCACCCGGCTGTGGCTCAAGGCGCTGGCCGCCAGCGACGGCGGCAAGGGCGTCAAGCCGGACGCCGCACTGCGCCAACGGGTTCTGCGGGTGCTGGCCGACCCGGCCGTCGCTCGCGTGCACATGGACGTGCTGACTGCGGGCGCCGCCGATATCGTGCGCACGCTGGAGGACGAAGGCAGCGCCGGCCGCGCGCCGCTGGCCGTGGCGTTCGAGGCTGCGCTCAAGCGCCTGGAGATGGATGCATCGCTGTCGCGTGGCGACCGCCTCGGCGCGCTCTATGCGCGCATCGAGCTCGCGCGCCTGGGCGTGCCCAAGGACCAGGTGCGAGTGTCGCTGCCGGAGCCGTTGATCAAGGATGTGCGTGGCCACGTGGCGCGCGACGACCGCGAGATCACCGACGGCTATGAGCGGCAGGCGGTCATCACCGCCGCCGGCAGCGCGCTCGCGCTGGCCGGGCTGTGGACCGACAGCGAGACGCTGCTCAAGGACAACCTGGCGAAGAGCCATTCGCCGTATTACCTGATGAGCCAGCTCGGCAGCAATGCGCGCAAGCTCGGTCGCAACGACGAGGCACTGCGCTGGTACGGGCAGGCCTTCGATAAGAGCGAGGGCCCGGCCACCCGGCTGCAATGGGGTGCTGGCTACCTAGGGGCGCTGGTGGAGCTGGCACCGCAGGACGCCGAGCGCATCGAGAAGGCGGCGGCCCGCCTGCTGGCCGAGGCCGCGCGCGACGGCAGCGCGTTTGAAGGCCGCAGCGCGCGCTCGCTGCAGCGCGTGGGCACCAAGCTCGTGGGCTGGAACAGCGACGGCAGACACGCCGCCACGCTGCGCCGCCTGCAGACGCAGCTCGACGGCATCTGCGCCAAGGTGGAAGGCGCCGAGGGCCAGCGCGTGGCCTGCGAGTCGCTGCTGAAGCCGGCAGGAAAGAAATCCACATGAGTGGTCTGGACGAAGTCGGTCGCGCTCGCCGCCGGCTGGGCGCGCTGCTATTGGGCACACCGCTGGCGGGCGCGTTGGGGGCTGCGCCTGCGCCCGGCGCCCCGGCCGACGGCAACGCCTACACGGGCCGCTGGGTGCATGCCTTCGCAGCCTACGGCGCGCCCAAGTACGGGCCCGGGTTCACGCATTTCGAATATGTCAACCCCGATGCGCCCAAGGGCGGCACGCTCAAACTCAAGAACCCCGATCGGCGCTCGAGCTTCGACAAATTCAACCCCTGGACGACACGCGGCAATGCACCGGCGGGGGTGCTGATCTGGATGGTGGAGGGCCTCGGCCACCTGGGGCAGGACGAGCCGATGGCGATGTACGGATTGCTCGCCGAGGCCATGCTGGTGGCGCCGGATTTCAGCGCGGTGAGCTTTCGCATCCACCCGCAGGCGCGCTTCAGCAACGGCGACCCCGTGTCTGCTGACGATGTGAGCCACAGCTTTGCCCTGCTCTCTGGCAAGGGCGCCAGGCCAGACGTCCAGACGCAGCTCTCCGGCATCGCGCGCGTGGTGGTGGTGGATGCGCGCACGGTGCGCTTCGACTTCAAGGAGAAGACGCGCGAGCAGGTCTTCGTGGCCGGCACGATGCCCGTTATCTCGCGCAAGTGGGGCGCCGGCAAGACCTTCGATGCCATCGTCACCGAGCACCCCATCGCCAGCGGCCCCTTCCTGATCGACAAGGTGGACATGCCGCGGCGCATCGAGTTCAAGCGCAACCCGGACTACTGGGGCAAGGCGTTGCCGGTGCGCCGCGGACACTTCAACTTCGAGCGCGTGATCTACCGCATGTACAGCGACGACGCGGTCGCGCGCGAGGCCTTCAAGGCCGGTGAATTCGACCTCATGAAAGAGTACCGCTCGCGCGCCTGGGTGCGCCAGCACAAGGGCGTGAAGTGGGACGACGGGCGCATCGTCAAGGCCAACATGGCCACGCGCAACGGCCAGTACATGCAGTCGTACATCCTGAATATGCGCCGGCCGAAGTTCCAGGATGCGCGGGTGCGCGAGGCGCTGGGCTATACCTACGACTTCGAGACGCTGAACAAGACCAAGTCCTTCAAGCGCGTCAATAGCGTCTTCAACAATTCCGAGTTTGCGGCCCAGGGCCTGCCCGGGCCGGGCGAGCTGGCGCTGCTCGAGCCCTGGCGCGCCGAGCTGCCGCCGCGCGTCTTCGGCCCGGCTTTCGTGGCCCCGCGCACCGACAACGACCCCGGTGGCCTGCGCCGCAACCTGCTCAAGGCGCGCGAGCTGCTGGAGCAGGCGGGCTGGAAGCTGGACGCCGCCGGCAAACTGCGCAACGCCGCGGGCGAGCCGCTGGTCGTCGAGTACATGCAACCCCTGCCCAGCGCGATCAATGACTGGCAACGCAACTGCGAGAAACTCGGCATCGAGCTCAAGGATCGGCTGGTGGACTTCGCGCTCTACCGCCGCCGCCTTCAGCAGTACGACTTCGACATGGTCACCATCGTCGACGGTTTCTTCACCTTGCCCCAGGGCACCGAGCTGGCGGCGATCTTCGGCAGCAAGTCGGCCGATGACCCTGGCAACAGCAATTTCCGTGGCGTCAAGAGCCGCGCAGCCGATGCCCTGATCGAGACCATGAACCGCGCCGCCACGATGCAGGAGCTGCGCGACGCCGCGCGCACCCTCGACCGCGTCGTGACCTGGAATTTCTGGCAGATCCCCGATCTGTATTCGG
>CXWL01000536.1_pt1 | contig 25275 bp, 23 predicted proteins | sample 590931 | NCBI WGS metagenome assembly CXWL01 (sample SAMEA3498368, study PRJEB10139) | groundwater metagenome | biome: water well; material: biofilm material | place: Germany | collected 2015-04-27
GCAAGCGAAAAAGAACAAAGTGGGGATAAATAGGATTCTGAGCCCGCCGCCCCCGTCATACCCCGCGAAAATGCGAGTGACAGGGCGCGGTTTTCGTCAGGCCGCCTTGCGCAAGCGGGTTACGGGTGCTGCCTCGCGCACCTTTGCGGGCATCCGGTTCCATGCGTCGAGGGCGGCAATCTTGTAGGCCTCGGCGAGCGTGGGATAGTTGAAGGTATGTTCGATGAAATAGTCGAGCGTGCCGCCAAGATTGGCGACCGCCTGGCCGATATGGATCAGTTCGGTCGCCCCTTCGCCGATGATGTGGACGCCCAGAAGGCGCCTGTCGGCGAGGCTGAAGATCATCTTGAGGAGGCCGCCGCCGACCCCCATAATATGCCCGCGCGACGTTTCACGCAGGCGGGCAACGCCGACCTCATACTGGATGCCGGCCGCAGTTGCCGCGGCCTCGGTCATCCCGACCGACGAGATTTCGGGCACTGCGTAAATGCCGAACGGAAACATTTCCGACCCCTTGGGCAGCGGCGCGCCAAAGGCGTGGCAGGCAGCGATCCGGCCCTGCTCCATCGACGTGGAGGCGAGGCTTGGAAAGCCGATCACATCGCCGGCGGCATAGATATGCGGCACTGGCGTCTGCATCGTCTTGACATCGACCCTCAGTTTACCGCGCGCGTCGGCGGCCAGTCCGCAGTGTTCGAGCCCCAGGTCGCTCGTCGCCCCGATCCGTCCCGCCGCGTAGAGGAGCATGTCCGACGCGATCACCCGGCCATCGCTTGTGGTCGCGCGAACGACGCCCTTTTCGAGCTTTACACTTTCGACACTTACTCCAAGTCGCACTGAAATCCCGCGATCACGCAGCTGGTGCAGCAGGTAATCGGTAATTTCGCTGTCGATGAAATCGAGGATCGTGTCGCGCGGCTCGATGATCGTCACCGGGATATCGAGTGCACTCATGATTGTGGCATATTCGATGCCGATCACTCCTGCACCGACAACCGCGAGGCTGCGCGGAAGGCGCGGCGTTCTTATAAAGGCGTCGCTGTCGAGGATATGGCGATCGTCGAACGCCACCGTGTCCGGGCGATACGGCGCAGTGCCCACGGCAATCAGGATATGTTCACCATAGACCGTCTCTTCGCTGGTCGAGCCGTTTTCGCTGTGCGTAATGGTGATGCGGTGGGGATCGGCAAAGCGGCCAACGCCCTTTGCGACACGCACACCGTTGCGTGCAAACTGGAGTTCGAGAACATCAACCTCATGCTTCAATGTCGTCGATATTCGCGCGGTTAGATCCTCGGCACGGATATCGCGTTTGACCCGATAGGCTTGCCCGTAAAAGCCGCGTTCGCGCCAACCCGACAAGTTGAGCGCGGTTTCCCGAAGCGTTTTGGACGGAACCGTCCCGGTGTGAACCGAAACCCCGCCAATCTGCGCGCGATCGTCCACCACAAGGACGGAGCGGCCGAGTTTCGATGCCTGGATGGCGGCGCGTCGTCCGGCCGGGCCGCTGCCCAAAACAACGAGGTCGTATCTTGTCATGCTGCTTTCCTTTGTCATCGGACGTGAAATCCGGGGCGGGGCACTGGCCCTTTTGCAAATTTGATGTGCGTCGCTGCTGGCGCGCCGGTCAGGGCCTGGATGACGGCGTTGGTGTCGATTTTTGTGGCGAACTTGATTCCGACTTCGCCATTTCTCGCCCAGACCACGTGGCCGCGCACTTCACCTATGCCTTTCATGATGACCGTGACCGGGTGACGGCGCTTCAAGACGCAAGGCGCTGCCGTGCGAATGCCGCCGCGGGAAAGATCGAGTATGCGAGATGTGACCGCAGGCTGCATGTCATCGTAGCGAATGGTCGCGAGCAATAGCATGCTCACGCGCGCGGTGGCCCGGCGCTCGGCACCGTCTTTGACCTTCGGGTCAATTCCTTCTGGGGCCTTCGTCAACGGTGTTTCGCCTTAGGATCCTGGCAACATTAACCATGTCCGGAAAAACGGCGGCGGCGAAGAAAACTTTACTGAAATCTCTCGTAAATTCGGCAATGAACAGCGATCCACGACCTCTTTGAGGCGTCAGCCCACCACTTGCGCCGGATTGGAGCCCGAATGCTCGGACTGTGACGGAAGCTCGGCCAACATTGCCTCAACGATGCGCACGGCCTCGGGAGAGAGGCGAAGCAAATAGGAGCGGCCATCCCTTGGATTCTTGGTTCGCTCGATCAACCCACGATCGGATAATACGGTAATGTACCGTAGGGCGGTGGTAATAGGAACCATCGCGGCCGCACAAGTGCTTGTGACACTCACATCCTGATTTTTGCTATTGTGGATATACAGATCAAGGATGATGTCCCAGGCCGGATCTGCGAAAATATCGCTTCCGAACCGCGCCGTCATGAGTTCTTCACGACGACGGCGAAACCGGTACATTATCTCCGCCGCCTCGGTAAGGTTCTGCTGGGGGAGTTTTCTCTGGCCTTCTTTGGCATCAGCACTCGTATTTATCAGGCGCGAGAGCAGGTTGACGAACGTCGAAAGCTCCTTACCATCCAGACCAAGTGCCGCCAAGTCTGCATTGTCCTGCAAGACATGAACGTCCCCCATAGCGTGCCCCCTTTGCGGCTAGACGACCTTCTCGCTACTACCCCACCCTGTTTTCTAACTCAACGCAACACAAATATTACTAAAAAATTACGAATATGCAATACATGCATTGCATTGATTGCTTGGTTTGTCAACATCGAGTCAGATTCTAACATTTCAAACATCCTGCACGGCCAGGCTGGAAGAAGAAGAAAAAACTTTATCCATCATTTCAAGCGCCTTGCTGCTCAACTGCAACGGCGCGGCGGGCGAATTGTCGATGCGCAAGACAAGCTCGCGACTTTCAAGCAGCGACAGGCACCGGCTCAGTGTTTCCGGGGAAGCGGGGAGAGCCTCGCAAATTTCCGCAAAGCTGTATGTGACGCCTTCGGCACGGCGCACATGAAGCAGCAGGAGAATATCCCATACCGGATCGGAAAAAAGCCCATGCCCGAAAACGCGATCACGCCCTCTCAGGCAGCGGTACATCGCTTTTGCGAACTCGATTTCAGGCGCGCCGGTCGATCGATCCTCGATGAGGTGGGATGCCTGCTCGGATGCCCGCAATCCCATCGCGAGGTTTTCCATGACTTCCGGAGCCTGAGCTTCAGTTCCCTTCGAGCTCCCGACAATCACGGCAAGCGTTGCTCCTATTATGTTCTACTCGACGCAACACCTTGTTAACCATAATAATATGAGTCGATCCGGAACCTGAATACCAGTTCACTTTACACCAATTACATGACATTATCCGCCATGCCCTCCTCCCCACCCGAGTCGCCTCATCTGCCCGCCCAGCACTTCCGCATGGCTTTGCGGACGCTCGATGCTTCGTCAGACCTTGTCGAAAACCTGCTCAGGGGGACGGGGATCAAGCCTGCGGATCTTGCAAACCCGGAAATTACCCTGCCCGTTCCGGCGATCTGGCCGCTCTGCGATAACATGACAAGGCTTTTTGGTGAGGCATGGTTTCTCGACATGCCAGTCTTGTGGAGCGTCGACGTTCATTCAGAATTCGGCATGGCGCTGCGTTTTGCGCCCAATTTTGGAACAGCCATAGACGTGATTTGCGAGTTCGGCCACGTTCGATGGCCAGTAATGCGCGCCACACGCTCCGCTGACCGGCTCGGGCACATCCTGACGTTCATCCCCATCATCAAGACCAGCCGGCAGAATTGGTGCATGGCGACATGCCTGGCCTCGCTCAGCTTTCAGACGACCGCGAAGGCCATCCTTTCAAGCGGTTCCGAAACGATCCGCTATCATTTAGGCGGCGAGGCACCGGCCTATGCCGATCGGCTTGCGGCATTGTTCGATGGCAACATCTCATGGGGTCATGACCAAGCTGCGATCCTTGTCCCCAAGAATCTGTCCGACCAGGTTTCACCACTCGTCAGCGGTGCATCTTTCGCGGCAATGCTAGCCACGCTTCGCAACCTGGCAACCCAGCAGGGGCACAGCGAAGCCCTTGCGGTTCGGGTGTCGCAGACCCTGGATGGCATCACCGACGGCAGGATCGATGCGGGAGAAGCCGCGCGGAAAATCGGTATATCGAGACGTACACTCGAGCGACACCTCGCCCAGGAAGGGACATCTTTCCGGCGCGTCCAGAACGAATCGATCAAGAAGAGGCTCGAAACCCTGCTGACCGATCCGCGCCTGACGGGGGAAGCGATTGCCGAACGCCTCGGCTATCACGACACGTCGAGCCTCTTGCGCGCCTGCCGTCGCCTTTACGGCACCTCGATGGCACAGGTCAGGCGAAACATTCGGGCGATGCGATCGAACTAGCTTTGAGTCGCCGCCCAACCTCCAGAAAGCCCCTGCCCTTGACCTTCAACGACCTGACTTCGCCCATCACGCTCATCGAAACCCGCCGGTCGGGCAAGCCGCGTGACATGATCGCACCGGGGCCGGATGCGGCGCAGCTTGACCGTATCCTCGCGGCCGCAATGCGTGTGCCGGATCATGGCAAGATCGCGCCGTGGCGCTTTGTGGTGATCGACAGCGACAAACGTATCGCACTGGCGGCGCTGCTGACCGCCACATACCGCGCCGAGAAGCCCGATGCCGGGCGGCTTGAGCTTGAAGCTGTCGAGCAATTTTCCATCCAATCTCCTGCACTTGTCATCGTGCTTTCTACCCCCGTCGAAGGAAGCAAGATCCCGCTCTGGGAACAGCAGCTTTCTGCGGGCGCTGCCTGCACCACGATGCTGCACGCGGCGCACGCGCTGGGTTTTGTCGGATGCTGGCTGACCGGTTGGCCTGCCTATTCCGATGCCGTCCGCGATGCATTTGGCGGGAAGGGAGACCGGATTGCCGGCTTCCTCTTTTTCGGATCGCCGGGGCGTCCGCTCGACGAACGCCCGCGCCCCGAATTCGATGCCATTGCTAGCCATTGGGCAGGCGAAATTCCGGGCTGACAAATCGAATCTTTTGGTGTATTACGCGCGCATGACAGCGAATGACTCTGCCGATATTCCGGTATACCTGAAATTGCGTGGCCTGCTGGCGGCGTCGATTCTGGAAGGAAATTACGCGGAAGGCGATCAACTGCCTTCCGTGCGCACCTTTGCGGCCGATCACGGAGCCAACCCCCTGACCGTCGCCAAGGCCTATCAGGCATTGCAAGACGATGGCTATGTCAGCGTCCGTCGCGGCGTCGGCATGTTTGTGGCCGATGGCGCAATCGAGCGGCTTCGCGTGCAGGAGCGCGATATTTTCCTCAACAGGGTCTGGCCACGGATGCGCGCGCATATCGAACGGCTTGGCATCGACCCAGCTGAATTGATCGCACGGCAAACGGCCTGAAGACTGGTCAATCGCTGCGGCGCGCCCTATATCGCGGCGGCCCCGATCGAGTAAATGGTTCCATGGTTTTCAAGCGGCTGTTCGGCCTCAAAGAGGAAATTCCCGCGCGCACATGGTCTGCGCCCGAGGGTCAGCGTATCTATGCGATTGGCGATATTCACGGCCGTCGCGACCTTCTCGACCAGCTGATAGTGCTGATCGAAGAAGACAATGCCCGGCGCGAACGCGTGCGGACGCAGATCATCTTCCTTGGCGATCTGGTCGATCGCGGCCCGGATTCGCGCGGCGTGGTCGCGCGCGTGATGCATTTGATGTCCGCCAGCACCGACGTCCGCCTGATCGCGGGCAATCATGAAGAATTGTTGATCCGCGCCTGGAGCGGGGATCGCCGCTCCGCCGGGCTGCTCAATCGTGTCGGCGGCAAGGAAACCATGCTGAGCTACGGGATCGACGAGGCGGCTTACGATAAGGCCGATCTTGACGAGCTTTTGGGGCTGATCGCTGCCCATGTCCCCGAAAGCCATATTGACTTCCTGAAGGGCGCGGATGACTGGATCGCGGCGGGCGATTATCTGTTCGTCCACGCCGGCATCCGCCCGGGCGATGCGCTCGAAGAGCAGCGCACCAGCGACCTACGCTGGATCCGCCGCGAATTTACCGACTTTGAAGGCGATCACGGCGTCATGGTCATCCATGGCCACACGATCACCGAGGACGTCGATACGCAGTCCAATCGCGTTGGTATCGACACGGGCGCCTATGCAACAGGGGTGCTGACCGCAATCGGCATCGAGGGCACCGAGCGCTGGTTTTTGCAGACCTAGAGTATTTCCAGCACAACCCCTTNNGCCCGTTCGTAGAGCGATTTCAGTTTTTCGACCGTTGGCGGCGTCTCCAGATATTCAACCACCGTCAATTCGACACATTTCATCTCTTGAAGGATGGCCAAAGTCTTGCGCGACGTGCCGCAATTGGGATTGTGCCAGATCGTGGCTTTCATGTGTTTTGGCCTCTTTTTAACCGAAAACTGATTCTTTGTGTGGTAAAAGGGGCGTATGACGGAGTCATGTCTTTTTGGAGATCGATGACGGGATGATTGTAAGCCGTCGACAATTTGTGGCTGGAACGGTTGCGCTGGCAGCGCTGCCGGCGCGCGCGCTGGCGACCGTGGATGAGGATCGGCTGCGCCTCATCGCGCACCGCGAACTGACCCGCAACAAGCCTGCGATCTGGCTGCGCGACACAGTTGGCATCGCAGATTTCAGCCGCCCATCGAACGAGCCGCGCTTTTTCGTCGTCGATATGGTCGCCGGCAAGGTTCGCCCCTTCCTCGTCGCGCACGGGCGCGGTTCCGACCCCGAACATGAAGGCTTGGTGCGCAAATTCTCGAACGAGTTCGAGTCGCTTGCATCTTCGCGCGGAGCGTTTCTGACGCACACCTGGTATGACGGCATTCATGGCCGTTCGATGCGGCTTGCCGGGCTCGATCATGATAACAGCAATGCCGAGGCGCGGGCGATCGTCATCCACGGCGCCTGGTACGCCAATCCCGACATGGTCGGGAAATGGGGCAAGCTCGGCCGCAGCGACGGCTGCTTCGCCTTCCCCGAAGACAATCTGATGGAAATCATCGCGCGGCTCGGACCCGGCCGTTTGATCTTCGCCGACAAGATCTGAACAACCGCGCACGCCAGCGCAGGCGACCGCCAGATCCATCGCGGCCTACCGTCCCTGGGGAGAGAATGTGGCCGTCAGGTCGTATCGATCGCCCCGAAATATCTGGCGTGCATAAGTGATCGGTACACCCGTCCGCCAGGTCCAGCGTTCGACCAGCAGGCAGGGTGTATGATGGGGAACATCAAGCATGCGGGCAACATCCGGATCGGCACCAACCGCGCTGATCCGGTGACGTGCCTCGCTCCAGGCGACATGGTCGAGCAACCACGTGCCGGGGGGATGTTTGGCGAAATCGGCGTCGCGTGCCTCGGGAACTGCATCGAGGTTTATCAGCCGCGATTCACAGGCGAACGGCCCGTCTCCACCGTGATGAATCCCCGAAACGGCACGGAGCGGTATGCCGGCACCGAAGCCGGCGGTTTGCGACATCATTGATGCAGTTTCGGGAAGGATCCCTTCGAACCGGTAGCTTCCGGTACGCATCGCAATCGCGGCACCGATATCGGGAATATCGAGCACAGCCGCGTGAATTTGCGGATGCGCCACAAACGACCCCGCCTTGCGTCGCCGCTCGATCATACCGGCGCGCCCTAGCGCCGTGAGCGCGCTTCCAACCGTCGCCCTTGCGCAGCCATATTGTGCAACCAGTTCATGCTCGAACGGGATGCGAAAGCCCGGGCGCCACTCGCCCGAGGCAATACGCGCTTCGATATCCCCCTTAATCCTATCAACGATTGTCATGCAGCCAGAATCCGGTCGAGCGTGGCCTTGTATTGCGCGGAAACGGCTTCGGCATCTCTGTGGCGGCCGCCCGAAACCAGGCGATTTCCGCGACGCCAGACCGAATCCACGCATCCGGCGCGGGCGGCAAAAATCCAGGAATCCAGCAGGTAATCGCCGCGCCGACCGTGCAATGATGGATGCTGCTCGTTGAGCGTGATGAAATCTGCAGACTTGCCGGTGGCGATGCCTTGGGGCACACCAATAGCCTGCCCGCCCCCCGCCAGCGCGGCGTTGAAGAGCCGTCCCGCAATCGAGGGTTGCCCTGCTTCGCCGAGCACATTGCGGGCGCGATGTGCGAGCCTCTGGCTATATTCGAGCGCGCGGATCTCCTGCGCGGGATCGATCAGGATGTTGGAGTCCGTGCCCGTTGCAATCCGCCCGCCCGCAGCCAGATAACGCATGGCTGGGAAAATCCCGTCGCCAAGATTGGCCTCGGTAATCGGGCAGAGCCCGGCAACTGCCCCACTCGCGGCCAGGGCGTCGGTTTCGGCCCCGGTCAAATGTGTGGCGTGGATCAGGCACCAGCGCTCATCCAGACCGACCTGGTCGAGCAGCCATTCGACCGGTCGCGCGCCGGAGAAAGCGATGCTGGCCTCGACTTCCTTGACCTGCTCCGCCGCATGAATGTGGATCGGGCCTTGCGGGTGCATTGCGACCAGCAAACCCAGTTCCTCTCCTGTCACCGCGCGCAGACTGTGCGGAGCGATCCCGAGGACACCATCGGCAGGCAGGAGTGCAGCGCTTGCATCGAGAAGGGTCTGGAAATTGTCGATGCTGCTCAGGAACCGGCGCTGTCCGGGCTTTGGTGCCGCACCGCCGAAATCCGAATGGGCATAAAAGACCGGGAGCAACGTCAAGCCAATCCCGGCTGCTTCAGCCGCTGTCACAACCCGGCCAGCCATTTCAGCCGGATCGGAATAGCGCTCGCCATCAGGGCCGTTGTGCAGATAGTGGAACTCGCCGACCCTTGTGTAGCCGGTTTCGAGCATTTCGACATAGGCCATCGCGCAGATCGCCTGGACATCGTCAGGGGTGAGCCGGTCGAGAAAACGGTACATGACCTCACGCCAGCTCCAGAAATCATCGTCGCCGGTACCGCGATGCTCGGAAAGGCCGGCCATGCCACGCTGGAAGCCATGACTGTGGACGTTGCAAAGACCGGGAACCGCGATGGCATGGCATTCGTCGCCGGGCTGCGCCGCTGCATCTATCTCGACAGAGTGAAATTTTCCATCCGCAATCGTTAGCCGGACATTGTCGGCCCAGCCGGTCTGCAACAATGCAGTCTTGAACCACAGGCTGGCCATCTCCGGCTCCTTCCGTCGTGTTATTATGTCTAGACATAATTGAATTTCTGGGCAAGTCTATGATGCGATGGTTTGCGAGTCCTCCCTCCCTTGCGATCGCGTTTGGCGGAACGCCAGGCTCGCGCCCATGTCCGATACGGTGCTGGTGGATGACGGCCTGATTGCCTGTCGTGAGGGCCGCATTGTCTATGCCGGTGCCGCCTGCGACGCGCCACGCTTCGATGCGGCAGACTCCATCGACTGTGGCGGCCGGTTGATTACACCGGGCCTGATAGATTGCCACACCCATCTCGTTTACGCCGGCAATCGCGCACAAGAATTCGAGCTCCGCCTGGCGGGCACGAGCTACGAGGAGATTGCGCGCGCTGGCGGCGGGATTGTTTCAACCATGTCGGCGACACGGGCCGCGAGCGAGGACGATCTTGTTGCATGCAGTCTTCTCCGTCTTGACGCATTGATCGCCGAAGGCGTGACGACGGTGGAAATCAAATCGGGCTATGGCCTGTCGCTTGAGTCCGAACTCAAAATGCTGCGCGCGGCGCACCGTTTGGGCACCGCGAGAAACGTCACGGTTTCTCCGACCTTCCTTGGCGCGCATGCCGTCCCTCCGGAATATGCCGGGGACGCAGACGCCTATATCGAACATCTTTGCACCGTGATGATCCCGGCCATTTCCCAACAAGGGCTGACCGATGCGGTTGACGGATTTTGCGAGACGATCGGTTTTACCCCCGCCCAGATTGCACGCGTTTTCGACGCGGCAAAGGCGTACGGCTTGCCCGTCAAACTCCATGCCGAGCAACTTTCCAACAGCCACGGTGCAGCGCTGGCCGCGCGCTATGGAGCGCTTTCCGCCGACCATCTCGAGCATCTCGACGGCGAAGGCGTTGCCGCAATGAAGGCAGCAGGCACCGTCGCGGTGCTGCTTCCCGGCGCCTATTACTTCACGCGTGAAGTCACGCCTCCGCCTGTAGATGCATTGCGCGAAGCGGGTGTGCCCATTGCGATCGCCACTGACTGCAATCCCGGCACTTCCCCGCTCACCTCCATACTGCTGGCAATGAACATGGCGGCCACCCTGTTTCGGCTGAACGTCGATGAGTGCCTTGCCGGTGCGACGCGCGAGGCCGCCCGAGCACTTGGTAGGCACGCCGAGATTGGCACGCTTGAGGCTGGCAAATGGTGCGACCTCGCCATATGGGACGCCGAATCTGCCGCAGACCTGGTCTATCAAATCGGGGCCAATCCGCTTCACACCCGCGTCTGGAGAGGGGCATGACGATGATTATCACTCCCGGAAAAGTGCCGCTTGCGGACTGGCGGCGGATCTATCGCGGCGAAGCGCTCGCTCTCGACCCATCGTGCCGGGCGGGAATTACCGAAAGCGCTGCGACTGTTGCGCGGATTCTTTCACGAGACGAACCGGTTTACGGGATCAACACCGGCTTCGGGAAACTGGCGACAATCAAGATTGGCGGGGGCGATCTTGAAACCCTCCAGCGCAACATTGTGCTGAGCCACGCAGCTGGCGTGGGCGATCCCATGCCAGCACATATCACAAGGCTGATGATGGCGCTCAAGCTGGCGAGCCTTGCACAGGGGGCATCGGGCGTTCGGCCTGCAATGATCGAAATGCTTGAAGCGATGCTCGCAAAAGGCTTGAGCCCGGTGATCCCGGCGCAGGGTTCGGTCGGAGCGTCCGGCGATCTGGCACCGCTTGCGCATCTCGCCGCGGCAATGATCGGAACGGGCGAAATTGTCGTCAAAGGCGTCGCGCAACCCGCGACGAAGGCGCTGAACGATGCAGGCCTCGCGCCGCTTGTGCTTGGCCCGAAAGAAGGCTTGGCGCTGCTCAATGGCACGCAATTTTCGTGCGCCTTTGCACTGGCGGGACTGTTCGAGACGGAGCGATTGTTCCAGTCGGCACTTGTCACCGGCGGATTGTCCACCGAAGCCGCAAAGGGATCGGACACACCTTTCGATCCGCGTATCCATGCGCTGCGCGGTCACAAGGGCCAGATCGAAACGGCAGCGGCGCTGCGCAGCCTGATGGCCGGTTCGTGCATCCGCGCCTCGCACCGCAAGGACGATGAACGCGTCCAGGATCCCTATTGCCTCCGCTGCCAGCCACAGGTGATGGGCGCAGTGCTCGATCTGTTGCGTCAGGCCGCGACGACGCTCGCGACCGAGGCGAACGGTGTTTCGGACAATCCCCTGATCTTCGCCGAGACCGACGAGGCGCTGTCGGGGGGCAATTTCCATGCCGAGCCGGTTGCATTTGCGGCGGACATGATCGCGCTGGCACTGTGCGAGATCGGCTCGATTGCCGAACGCCGGGTCGCAATGCTGGTCGATCCGGCCCTGTCGGGCCTTCCGGCGTTTTTGACACGCCGTCCCGGGCTCAATTCCGGCTTCATGATCCCGCAAGTCACGGCAGCGGCATTGGTGTCCGAGAACAAGCAACGCGCCTATCCCGCGAGCGTCGATTCGATTCCCACTTCGGCCAATCAGGAAGATCATGTTTCAATGGCCGCCCACGGCGCGCGCCGGTTGATGGGGATGGCGGACAATCTCGGCGCGATCCTGGGAATTGAATATCTGGCGGCGGTGCAAGGCTGCGATTTCCACGCCCCTCTGCTTTCAAGTGCCGCGCTTGAGATTGCACGGGCGATGCTCCGCGCCGAAGTGCCTGCGCTGGACGAGGATCGTTATATTCATCCGGACATGGCGATCGCAACCCGCCTCATCACGAGCGGCAGGGTTGCGGCGTGCGCCGACCTCCCGAAAATCACATGACTGGCTGGCTCAAGATCGCGCGCGGATCAGCGCCGCTGATCCTGAGCATCCCCCATGCCGGGACGGATATCCCGGACGACGTGGCCGACGCCCTGACGTCGCTACCACTCGCGCAGCACGATGCCGATTTCCATGTCGACCGGCTCTACGCCTTTGCGGCCGGGCTGGACGCGACGATCATCAAGACCGCGATTTCGCGCACGGTCATCGACGTCAACCGCGATCCGGCCGGGGTTTCGCTCTATCCAGGACAAGCCACGACGGGCCTGTGCCCTGAAACAACCTTCGATGGGATGCCGCTCTACAAAGCCGGTCGGCAACCCGACTATGATGAAATCGCCCGGCGTCGCGCCCTATATCTCGATCCCTATCATGGCGCGCTGCACACCGAGATTGCGCGACTGCGCGCGCTTCATCCAGCCATTATCGTCTATGACGCGCATTCGATCCTGAGCCATGTCCCCCGCCTCTTTGAAGGCGAATTGCCCCAATTCAACATTGGCAGTTTTGATGGAGAAAGCTGCGCTCCTGCCCTGACGAATGCTGTCGCAAAGACTTGCCCGATGAATTCGCGGGTCATCAATGGCCGCTTCAAAGGCGGCTGGATCACGCGCCACTTTGGCAAGCCGCACACCGGCGTCCACGCGATCCAGATGGAACTCGCCATGCGCGGCTATCTTGACGAGGTAGCCCCGTGGCCACCACCCTGGGATCCGGAGCGAGCCCAGCCGCTCACGATCATCCTCCAAAAGATTCTCGCCGCCTGCCTCACCTTTGCCAAGGATCAGACATGACCCGCCTCGACAACAGCCGCATCATCCGCAGTCCCCACGGCACCGAGATCAGCGCAAAGAGCTGGCTGACAGAGGCGCCGTTGCGGATGCTCATGAACAATCTCGATCCCGACGTTGCCGAAAACCCCCAGGAACTGGTTGTCTATGGCGGCATTGGCCGCGCAGCGAGAGACTGGGAATGCTATGACCAGATTGTTGCCACCCTCCGGCGGCTTGAAGACGACCAGACCCTGCTCGTCCAGTCGGGCAAGCCGGTCGGCGTATTCACGACCCACAAGGATGCGCCGCGCGTTCTGATCGCCAACTCGAACCTCGTGCCCAAATGGGCAACCTGGGAACATTTTCACGAGCTCGATCGCTCCGGCCTTATGATGTACGGCCAGATGACGGCGGGATCATGGATCTACATCGGCACGCAAGGGATCGTGCAAGGCACCTATGAGACCTTCGTCGAAATGGGTCGCCAGCATTACGGCGGAGATTTGTCGGGCAAGTGGATATTGACGGCCGGACTTGGCGGAATGGGTGGCGCGCAGCCGCTTGCGGCAACAATGGCGGGGGCGTCCTGCATAGCAGTCGAATGCCAGCCTTCGCGGATCGAAATGCGGCTTCGCACGGGCTATGTCGATTGTCAGACCGATAGCCTTGATGAAGCGATCGATATTGTAACGCGCACCAAGGCGCCGGTTTCGGTTGGCTTGCTGGGCAATGCAGCCGACATTTTCCCCGAGATCTACCGACGCGGCATCCGCCCCAATGCAGTTACGGATCAAACCTCGGCGCATGATCCGATCAATGGGTATTTGCCCCGGGGGTGGACGCTGGCGCAGTGGATGACGGCGCGTGAGAGCGATCCCGCTTCGGTTGAAAAGGCGGCGCGTGCGTCTATGGCGGTGCATGTCCGCGCGATGCTCGATTTCAGCCGCGCGGGCATTCCCACATTCGACTATGGAAACAACATCCGGCAGGTCGCAAAGGACGAAGGCGTCAAAGATGCCTTCGATTTCCCCGGCTTCGTTCCGGCCTATATCCGCCCGCTTTTCTGTCGGGGCATCGGGCCGTTTCGCTGGGCAGCATTATCGGGCGACCCCGAAGACATCTACCGCACCGATGCAAAGGTGAAGGAACTCCTTCCCGACAACGCTCATCTTCACAACTGGCTCGACATGGCGCGCGAACGGATCAGGTTCCAGGGCCTGCCGGCGCGGATTTGCTGGGTTGGATTGGGAGATCGCCACCGGCTTGGTCTTGCCTTCAACGAGATGGTGCGGACTGGCGAACTCAAAGCCCCGGTCGTGATCGGCCGCGACCATCTCGACTCCGGCTCGGTCGCCAGCCCCAACCGCGAAACCGAAGCCATGCGCGACGGATCGGACGCAGTCTCGGACTGGCCGTTGCTCAACGCGCTGCTCAACACCGCGAGTGGCGCGACATGGGTGTCGTTGCATCATGGCGGTGGCGTGGGGATGGGATATTCGCAGCATAGCGGGATGGTGATCGTCTGCGACGGATCGGAGGATGCCGACCGACGCCTTGGGCGCGTATTGTGGAACGATCCCGCAACCGGTGTAATGCGCCACGCCGACGCCGGATACGAGATCGCGAAGGACTGCGCGCGCGAGCAAGGGCTGGATCTACCCGGGATTGCCCTGAATCGCGCAAGCTAGAGCAAATTCGTCCCGACTATGGCTCCGCCTTGGTATCGAATGTCTTCGGCAGCGAGGGTTCCCTTACAGAGCCTACGCTCCGGATCCTCAGCACTATCATCATCGCGAGGACGGGAATCGCCCAAGCGACACGCGCCTGATAGCGGTCAGCTACGCCGGAAAGGATGCCGCATACAGCAGCGTTGCTTATCAAGCCCACACCCGCAACGAGAAGAGCAGCGCGCTCCAACTTCGTCAGCCGCCGACGCAATAAAAGGAGTATCGCCAGACTTATGGCAAACGCGACATGGATCACGGCCGTCAGCCATGCACGAAGCTGGGGCCTGTCTTCTGTAACATCCGCCAAATCAGCTCGCCCCGTCGGCGCAACGACAATCTCTCCCTTAAAGTTGACGCTGCCGAGCCCAAAGCTGCCGAACTGTCGCAGGAAATTCCTGGTTGAGCTGATCAGCTGCAGCACGGGATATTCGGCTGTCGCGCGCAGCACAATCGGCCATTCTTCGGCGCGAATTCGTTCCATCTGCTCGGGCGTTGCGCGATAGCGGACACCAGACCGCCCCCACAGGAATTCGCGCGGGTGAGTTGGAAAGTCGGTGCCGAATATCTCGCAGATCGCATATCGTTCGGTTCCGCAATGCTCCTGAAGGTATCGGAGTCCCGGGCCGTCCGAGACAGACCGGGCCAGCAAGATCGGGTAGCGCTTTGGTGCGACGCTCGCTGTTCCAAATCCGACATAAGATACCGCGAGCAGTGCAGCCAGCGCCAACGCCGGCGCGCCCAGGAACCAGAATGCGTCACGCACTGCCTCGGCTCGACTCGGCTTACGAAGTATGAAGCGTATGGTGGCTCCCGTTGCAAGGGTCGCGAGCGCGACCGGCAAATGGCTGGCATGAGCTGTGATGGCCAGCGCAAGCAACAGGACCAAGCCGAGCCGCTCGACAAGGCCAAGGCGTTCCAGATAAAGCGTCAGCGGGATCGATCCGAATAACGCTACGCCGGCAAGGATATCGGGCATAGCCGTCGCTGCGCTCCAGGCGACAGGTGTGAATAGTGCCATAGAAGCGGCCATCACCAGCCGTCCCCGCCTGGAGGCATGCGGCACGATCAACCGCTGCACGAGAAGCACAACCGACGCGACAGCGCCCGCCTGGAAAACCACAAGCGCCAAAAGGCTTTGGCCGGGCATCCTCAGCATATAGGTGAGCAGGCTGTAGATGAGCGAGCGAGTTCCACCCGACTGGCTGACCGCAGCTGCCACGGCCGCGCTCGAACCGCCGTCCGCAGCGGCTCCCGATCCGCCGGACGCGAACAGGCCCTGCCACCATTCGCGCAGCATCAACATGCCGGTGTCGATGCCAGCCGCCCCGCCGCGGAGATAGCTCGCGCTGTCGGCGACATAGAAGGGATGTCCGTCGAGCGCCAATGGCCAGAGCAGCAAGACGGTAAGCAGCAGGAAGGGTGCGTAGTTGAAATATCGATTGCGTACCGTGCCGCCCACTTCCGTCTCCCTCTACCCCGCCCTCATCAACTTTGCGTTGCGCAAATCAGGCGACATTTTGTCACGATTTGGTCGATACGGAGAATGTTTCGGGTGACGAAACGCTATCACCGAAATAGCGTTCGACAAGTCCGCCAAGCTCCACGATATGCTCGATATTCCCGGTGTCGACGAGAAGGCCCTCGGCACCAGTCGCAATGACAAACGCCTCACCGTTGTGATTGCCGCCGCGCCCCGTCGCCAGCCGCATTTCAACTTCTCCGATGTCGGGTGAGGATATCCGCTCGACCGGCGCATCGGGCCGCCAGCTCAGGACAATATCCGGCAAATCCTGGCGACGTTTGCCGGCGAAATGATCGTCCGACATCAAAATCTTGTCGATCAGCGGCTCACCGGTGTTGGCCACCTGTATCTCTGCGAGCCGCGCGCGGAGCCATTCGACATAGTTGTCGAGCTGCGGGCTGCCGGGTTCGAGGAACCCTTGGCTCTCGCGCCCTTTGATATTCAGCCGGATCAGCCCCTCACCGCCCGAGGGCAGCGCAAGGGACGGCGTCCGCGACCAGTCACAACCTGCAACCAGCGCGCGATTCAAGACCCAGTCCTGCACATCTTCGCCGAGCATCCGCGCCGCATGATACTGCAAGGTTGGCGGCAGCGCCGACCGTAGATAGGCCATGACATTGTGAGGCTTGGCATGGTCGGTTCGCGGTGGTGCACTGCCCAGATATCGCTGGTTCAAACGGACGAGGATCTCGCCGAGGAAGTGGTTTTGCGCGCGGTTCGGTTCCATGCCGTGAAGGGCGAAGAGCAGCACCGATGTTTCCGGATCTTCACGCTCGATCCGCGCGAGTATACGGGCGAGCTGGCGATCCAGTTCCTCATATACTCCCAACAATGCGTCGGGAGCGGCATCAGAAGCAAAATCTCCCTTCACCGGCCAGAGATTATGCCCTGCCCGATGGCCTTCGAAAAAGCCCGTCAGAAAGAGTCGCCATGGCCGATCCATCAAATACAGGATCGCGTCGCCTTTGCATTTGGCCGCAGAAATCTGCCTGTCGCGCAACGCATTGCATTGCCTCGCTGTCTTGGGCACGGGCACCTCGGCGCCAATCGGCCGGTGGCCGAAGCGCCGACGAATGTCGCGCAACACCTCCGGGTTCGAGGAACTGGCAGCCCCCGTGCTCTGATATGACCAGTGAGTGATCTGGAGGCACGGCGCCTGCTCGTCACAGAGCGTGTAGGGAATATCGAACGCGATCGTAGGGATGCCTTGGCGGGCAAGGGGATACCAGAATGGCTCGTATTCGAAACTATGCGACCATTCAGGCTTCGCGACGCGCCTGCAGCGGCTGTGTTCTGCATCCCATTGGAAAGGATAATAATGGCCGTGATCGCCGGGCAAAAGGCGGGAAGAAAAAGTCGGCCACGGTGTTGCGCTGAGATAGGTCGCGGATGTTGCAAGCGAGCGACATAGGCCGCGGTCGAGCAGGCGGGCGAAGCTGGGCAGTCGATCCAGGTTGCAACGAATGAAAGGAAGGCTGACCGAATCGACGGCGATCATCAGCAGGCGGCGATTGCCCAGGCCACCTTCCGTCATCGCCAATATCCCCCCGTCGAGCCCCCCCCCTAACACTGGCCATGTCAAAACTGAAGGCTCGAATCGCGACCAAGCGCCGTCCCGAATCGAGACGCGCTGAACTGCTCCTCAATCGCAGCAATAGCTGCTATCCCGATACGATGGATCGCCGTGCGAAGCTCCTGATCAAGTGCGTCGTTACGGCATTCCTGTTTTGGCTGGTAGCAGATGCCGTCGATCTATCCCGTATGTCGGCGTTGCTCGGCAAGGCGCGGCCTGTCTGGCTGCTGGCGTCGCTTGCTCTCGCCTTCGCGATAACTGCCCTTGATGCACTCACTTTCTGTATCGTGATGCGGATACTCGGTCACCGGATGCGCTTTGAGACCTCATTCCTCTATAGCCTGGTAAGCTGGTTCTTTAGCAACCTTGCCCCATCCACCGTAGGAGGTGACATTTTCAGGACGGCGCAGATGCGGCGTCTTGGCGTCCCGCTCGGGACTGCCCTTCGCTCCGTCCTGACGGCCCGGATGATGTCCTTTGTGACGTTGATACCGGTAATTTTGCTGGGCCTGCCGATCGCGCTGAGCATTGTTGGCAAAGACATTGAGCGAATGGCGCTGATATTGATCGCGGGCTTCGGCGTGGTGGCCATGTTTGCGGTCTATGGCTGCTTCCTGCTGGTGCCGTGGCTTCGCAGGCTTGAACGCGGGTCGCTTGCACAGAGAATAACCGCGCTCGCCATCGATTTCCACCGGGTCAATTACGCCGGTTGGCCGACAGTGTCATGCTGGGCACTTGCCTCGGCGCAGCACGTGGTGCGCGTCGCCGTTCTTGCGGCGCTCGCGGCAAGCCTGCAGCTCGGCATTCCAGCCACCACCCTGTTTGCGCTGGTGCCCGCGGCGTTGCTGGTGGCGATGGTTCCGGTCTCGCTCGGAAGCTGGGGCCTTCGCGAAGCTGCCTTTATCGTCTTCCTGGGAGGCGCTGGCGTAGCTCCTGAAGCGGCATTGTTACTATCCGTCGCGTGGGGCCTGCTGCGCGTCATCATGGGCGGTCTCGGCGGCCTCACCTGGCTGATGGCCGATCGAAACCGCTATAGGTTCGAGCTCGACATCGTGCCTGACCAGCATGCTAACACGGCGGCCGCCGCTGCAGGCGATGGCGCCGCAAGAACGGCATCGACCGACTGATGATGTCGGCAGTGGATGCAGTCCTTGCTCAACTCGTCTCCTTATTGCGATGCGCGCCAACGGGCGTCAAAGGTCGGTAAAGGCTGGCTGGGGTGCTGTCGGTCTAGTTGCCAGTTTGATGCACCTTGTCTCCGACGGACGCATCTGGCGCTGGGAGGGCCGAGGCTCTGGCCCTGACGATCTACCGACCAACGTCTCATTCTCCCGGGAGCTGCCGATCGCGGAATTCGTGTTCCACACCGTCCTTCGCATTTGACATGCGTCCAAGCCCGATGCAGCCTTCTCATCAACAGGAAAAATGTAGGGCAGCGTTGATGGCAAAAAAAGGTATCGATCTGGGTGGCGACGGGGACGCCAGTGTTGCTCTCAACCCCATTGTCGGTTTGGCGCGCGAAGACTTTATGGGTGCAGTCAGCGTCATGCTCCGCGAAACAGCAGCGAAGCCAAAGACAACGTTCAAGCACATGCGGATGTTTTCCGATGATGTTGTTAAAATCCTCACCAATAAATCTGATGTCGCACCCGGCCCGAAAGACAAGCGTTTCCTGGATCCCGCATGGTCCGCTAACCCGTTCTACAGAATGGGTATGCAATATTATCTGACCGCCCAGAACAGCGTCAACCGCTGGATCGCCGACCTTGAGCTTGACGAGCTGGAGCGTGCACGCGCCAATTTCGTCAGCGGGATGATTATCGATTCGCTGAGTCCGACCAACAGCCTTGCCGGTAACCCATCCGCGATAAAAAAAGCGATTGAAACAGGCGGCGGCTCGCTCATCAAGGGTTTGAAGAACGCCTATAACGATATGGTGCACAATGACGGCAATGTCAGCCAGGTTGACACACGCCCGTTCAAAATCGGCGAGAACATCGCAATTTCGGCGGGATCGGTCATTCACCGCACCGGGATCATGGAGCTTATCCAGTATCAGCCGACCACCGATATAGTGCACGAAATCCCTTTGCTGATCATCCCGCCACAGATCAACAAAGCCTATATCAATGACCTGACACCGCAGAAAAGCGTCGTCAAATATCTGTCTGACCACAATATCCCGCCTTTCCTGATCAGCTGGCGAAACCCGCAGGTCGAAAACCGCGAATGGGGATTGAGTGACTATATCGACGCGATCATTGAGGCGATCGATATCGTCTGCGCGGTGTCGGGATCGAAAAAGGTCAATGTGTCGGGCGCGTGTTCAGGCGGGATCACCATGGCGAGCCTGCTCTCCAAACTGGCGGCGAAAAAGGATGGCCGCATCAACAGTGCCACGATGATGGTTTGCGTGTTGCACCCCCAGCGTAACGACAGTGAAGTGGGTGCGCTGGTGTCCGATCACGGGATCAAGCTCGCACGCGAACGATCAGCCAAAAAGGGCATCCTGGAAGGATCATCGCTTGCCCGCACCTTTGCGTGGCTACGGCCCAATGATCTGATCTGGAATTATGTGATCAACAATTATCTGCACGGCGAAGATCCACCGGCATTCGACATTTTGTTCTGGAACAATGACGCGACCAACCTGACGGCGGCGCTTCATTCGGACTATTTGCGGGTCTATGAAGAACAGCCTTTCGCCAAGCCGGGAACGTCGGAAATCGCAGGACACAAGGTTGACCTGACCAAGGTCGATTGCGACCTGTTCATTCTTGCGGGGGTCACCGATCATATAACCCCGTGGAAGGCATGTTACCGGTCGACCCAGTTGTTCGGATCGAAGAATATTGACTTTGTTCTGTCGCATTCGGGGCATATTCAGGCGATCCTGAACCCGCCGGGCAATCCCAAAGCCAAATTCTATCGCGCGTCCGGCAAGCCCCCCTCCACTCCCGAAAAATGGCTGGGCGGGGCGGAGGAGACCGCAGGCAGCTGGTGGCCCTATTGGATGGAATGGTTGCAAGCGCGCTCCGGTAAGCCAATCGCCGCGCCCAAAAAAATGGGAAACAAGGAACACAAGCCCGTGGGTGCTGCCCCCGGCGACTATGCATTCGGCTGAGACAAGGGAAACTGTGTGAAAAAGGCGTCCAAACCAGAAATTTCTATGGAAACGATCGATGGTCGCAGCGTCCGGGTTGCACGGTGGATCAGTGGCAGCAACGACCATCTTCCGGTCCTGTTTTTCAACGGCATAGGGGCCAATTTGGAACTTATCGCGCCGCTCGCCGAGAAGATGAGTGAGCGTGATTTCATAACCTTTGATATGCCGGGCATTGGCGGGTCACCGGAACCAGCGGTGCCGTACCGCCCGTGGATGATGGCGAGGATCGCCGATCTGCTGCTTGACCGGTTCGGCTATGACAAGGTGGACGTCATCGGAATCAGTTGGGGTGGCGCGATGGCGCAACAATACAGCCTGCAATGCAGCGCGCGCGTCAACAAGTTGATCCTGGTGGCAACCACCGCTGGCATGCTGATGGTTCCGGGCAAAATTTCAGCCCTTTCCAAAATGATAGATCCGCGCCGATACATCGATCCTGATTACATGCTTAAAAATTTCAAGAAACTCTACGGCGGTGTCGATTCCGGCGCGGATGCCCATGTCGAACGCATTACACCCCCCACGAGGATGGGGTATTTCTATCAAATGCTGGCGATGATCGGCTGGACCAGTGCACCTTGGCTACCCTTTATGCGCCCCGAGACGCTGATAATGATGGGGGACGAAGACAAGGTCGTTCCGCTGATCAACGGCAAATTTTTGCGCAGGTTGATCCCCAGTTCGCGGCTGGAGGTCATCAAGGGCGGGGGGCACTTGTTCCTGATGGCAGAGGCGGACTATTGCGTCGGCTTGATCCGCGATTTCCTGAACCGGACCGGCTTGCTAAATCCTGCACATGCTCAACGGTGAGATCCTAGCGCGGGGGTTGCTACATCGAAGTTTCAACGCCAACATTGCCGTCGCTCGCACCGCCGTTTTCGGAGCGTGGTACCTGCCGTTCATTCATGGTAGGAGTCCATGCCCTGCAGGGTTGGATCATCCCGGCGTGGAGCCGCACGTTTCAATACGTCTCCCAAATTGCAGTCTCTCTTCGATCCGCCTGCGACGGCTCGACCGATCAATATGATTGTCGGCCCGCTACTCCGAGGTGGTACTGCGACTGCAAGCAGGTCGAGCCGCGTGCGCATTTGCCGCTCCTCGGGGAGGCTGACATTTTCGATGACCAAGACAGGCGTGTCGCGCGGGAAGCCTGCGTCACACAATTGCTGCGAAACGGTCCGCGCGATGCTGCGGCCCATATAGACTGCGAGTGTGGCGTCGGGGTCGGCAAGGGCCTGCCAGTCAAGATCGAGAGCCTCGCCAGCTTTCGCGTGGGCGGTGACGAAGGTCAGTTTGCGGGCAAGGCCGCGAAGCGTGAGCGAAATACCCGCAGACGCGGCGGCCGCACTGGCGGTGGTGATACCGGGACAGATGTACACGGGCACGCCATGTTCGCGGCAGGCATCAAGCTCTTCGGTTGATCGGCCAAAGATCGAGGGATCACCGCCCTTCAGGCGCACAACGCGCTTGCCTGCAAGTGCCGCTTTGACCAGCAGCTCGTTGATGCTGGGTTGATCCCTTGAATGACGCCCGGACCGTTTGCCGACGCTTCGCTGTTCGACCGCGGCGGGGATCAGTTCAAGGACCCCTGGCCCGACCAGAGCGTCATAGAATATGATGTCTGCCGCGCCGATCAATTTCTCGGCCTTGCGCGTCAGCAAGTCGGGGTCACCCGGCCCTGCACCTACCAGCCAGACAGTGCCAGGTTTGATCAGCTCAGGCATATGCAGAGCTCCTTTCGGTTTCGAGCAGCCGGGCGATGGCAGGACGGCAGGAGCCGCAATTGGTCCCTGCGCCGAGTGCTGCGCCAACGGCCTCTACGCTGGTGAGGGTATCTGCGCGGATCGCATAGAGGATCGTCTGCATTCCAACATCGAAACAGATGCACACAATGGCTCCGCGATCGGCCTGCAGGGTGGCAGGGCGGCCTGCGAGGAATTCGACCGTCGAACCATCGGACCTGCCCAGTTGTTCGACCAACCAATCACGCGGGGGAAGGCCGCCAGCCCGGGCAACGAACAGAGCGGCGTGCAGTGTCCCGTCTTCAATGACTGCGGCGCGCACTATGCCGCGTTTCGCGTCGCTGATTTCGGCGCGGTCGCCGTCAGGAAGCAGCGGCAGAAGGTCGGCAGGGTCGCCGTCGCCCGCCATTTCGACCAGCCAGCCGCTCGCGGTGCGGATGCGCGTCCAATAGTCGCAAGGCGGCCGGGCAGGCAGTGATTTGGTGACCAGAAAGCCTTGCCAGCGCGGTCGCCAGACGCGGATTGTCGCAGGCGTATTTTTGAACCCCGGCTGGCCCGAATGCGGATCGCGATCCTGCCCCGGCAACAACCCGGTGCGCCCGCCGCCGCTGGTCTGATCGGTCCAATGCATCGGCACGAACAGATCACCGCGCCGTTGATTGAAAGTGGAAGAAACGCGGAAGATGCTGCTCCCTTGTCCGGTTTCCACCGTCGCCAACCCACCATCTTCGAGCCCGAAACGCGCGACCATATCGGGATGAACCTCGACCATTGGTTCACGGCGATGCTGCGAGAGCTTGGAAGAGAGCCCTGTGCGCGTCATCGTGTGCCATTGATCACGATACCGCCCCGAGTTGAGGCGCAGGGTGAACTGCCTGGAGGTGTCTTCGCGCGGTTGGTAACGTACTGGCACGAGCCGTGCTTTGCCGTCCAGTGTCGGGAATTTGCCAGTTGCGAGGAGCGACTTGCCGCCCCATTGAAAGGGCTGCATCGCATCGTAATCTGCGTCGCTGATCTTGCCCTTATCCGAAATGTCGATCAATCGCGCGCCATCATTTTCAAACCCGGTTTGGCCTGCATATTCGCGAAAGATGCTGGCGTTTGACCGATAATCGAAGGCCTCATTCCACCCCATACGCCTCGCGACTTCGCTGATAATCCACCAGTCCGCACGCGCGTGTCCGGGCGCGTCGAGGAAGCCGCGCTGCCGAGAGATGACGTGTTCTGAATTGGTGACCGTCCCGTCCTTCTCTCCCCAGCCGAGTGCGGGCAGTTTGACGTGCGCGAAGACTGACGTGTCGGTTTCCGCGATGCAGTCCGAGACCACCACCAACGGGCATTTGGCGAGCGCAGCGCGCACCGATAGGGCATCGGGCATCGAAACGGCAGGATTGGTCGCCATGATCCAGATCGCCTTGATCCGGCCATCGCCGACCGCTTCAAACATGTCGATCGCCTTCAGGCCCGGGCCGGGGCAGATGGTCGGCGATTGCCAAAAGCGCTGCGCCCAATCGCGCTCGGCGTCGCTGAAGCCCCGATGACAAGCCAGCGTCGAGGCAAGCCCGCCCACTTCGCGCCCACCCATCGCATTGGGCTGCCCGGTAATGCTGAACGGACCTGCGCCGGGCTTGCCAATGCGGCCCGTGGCCAGATGCAGGTTGATGATCGCATTGCCCTTGTCTGTGCCAGTAATCGACTGGTTTGCCCCCTGGCTGAACAGGGTGACGGCGCGCGGGTGGGCCTCAAACAGATCGCACAGCTTTTCAAACTGGGCTTGGCTGATGTCGCAGGCCTTTGCTGCATCAACGATTGGCTCTTCCCAGAACCCGTCGGGCACGGTGACATGATTGGCGAGATAGCCGCCATCGAGTTGCCAGCGCGTCTTCATTTCCGCCAGCAGGCCGGCAAACAGCGCGACATCGCTATCGGGCGCAATCGCCAAATGCAGGTCGGCACGCTCGGCGGTTTCGGTCTTGCGCGGGTCGATCACGACGAGCTTGGTGCCGCGCGCTTCCCGCGCCGCTTCGATCCGTTGCCAGATCACGGGGTGACACCAGGCGGCGTTGGAACCGACGAGTATGATCAGATCCGCTTCTTCGAGATCGCTGTAGGAACAGGGGACGATGTCCTCGCCGAACGCCCGGTTGTGCGCCGCAACCGCGCTTGCCATGCACAGGCGGCTGTTGGTGTCGATATTGGCTGAACCGATAAAGCCCTTCATCAGCTTGTTGGCGACATAATAGTCTTCGGTCAGCAGCTGACCAGAGACGTAGAAGGCGACGCTGTCTGGACCATGTTCGGCGATGGTCGCGGTGAAGCAATCAGCAACGTGGGTGAGGGCGGTCTCCCAATCGGTGTGCTCACCGTTGATTTCCGGATAGAGCAAGCGCCCTTCCAGCCCGATGGTCTCGGCAAGGTGCGTGCCCTTCGAACAGAGCTTGCCGTGATTGGCCGGGTGATCGGGGTCGCCCTTGATTGTGGCACTCCGTGCGCTTGTACGCTCGGCGATGATGCCGCAGCCTACGCCGCAATAGGCGCAGATAGTCTTAACCGACACTGGCAAGGGCTTCTGCTCGCCCGATCAGGATGCGGCCGCCGTCGATCTTCACCGGGATCACTGGCACACAGCCCTTGTCATCGCCCAGCGCCTCGCCGGAGATCAGGCTGATCCGCCAATTGTGCAGTGGGCAGGTGACGGTGGTATCATGCACTATGCCCTGCGAAAGCGGACCTGCCTTGTGCGGGCATTTGTTGACCAGCGCATAAACCTTCCCATTGGCGGTGCGGAAGATCGCAATCTCTTCGCCGCCTTGAAC
>CXWL01011178.1_pt1 | contig 25235 bp, 26 predicted proteins | sample 590931 | NCBI WGS metagenome assembly CXWL01 (sample SAMEA3498368, study PRJEB10139) | groundwater metagenome | biome: water well; material: biofilm material | place: Germany | collected 2015-04-27
CGGCGTGCAGGGGTTGCCCTACCTGGCGGCGCTCGCTTGCGCCGCGCTGGCGCATGCCGAGCGCGGCGCGGCGCGAGACAGCGTTCAGGTTGAGGCGGCCTGCGCGCGCGCGAGCGGCGCCGGAACCGGCGTGAGGCCGGTTGGCGTCGCGGCGAACGCGTCCTCTACGGCCTCGGAATAGGGTGCGTCCGGCCAGCCGAGCAGGCGCGCCGCGTGCCCGGCGCGCGCGCGCAGCTCGCCAGGGTCGGCGGCGCCCAGGTGCACCGTGCCGTAGCGATGACTGCCCACCCAGCGCAGCTCGCGCGCAATGGCGCGGCGAGACCGCGGGAACGAGAACAGCAGCGCGTCCGGCATCTGCGCGGCGAAGCCGGCCCGGCGCGCTCGAGAGGGCGGCGGTGGCGCATCGGCGCGAAACGCGCGCCACACCAGGCTCGCCGCCACGCGCGCCACGGGCTCGACGCGCGGCGCGCCGCGCGGATCCTCGCCGACGGCCATGGCGAGCGCCATCGCGTGCGGATCGAGGCCGAGCACGCGCCGGTAGAGGTCGCCGAACTGCGACGAGAGCCGCGGATTGAACTCGATCACGCCGATGCGTCCGGTCGCCGGATCGAGCACGAACTCCATGCTGAAGAACCCCTGCGTGAACCCAATCTCGGCAAGGAAGCGCGTCGCCAGCGCGAGCGCGCGCTGCGCCGCCGGCGCCGGCAGGACGCTCGGAAACTGCCAGCGCTGGAACGCCAGGGTGCCGGGGTACATCAGGGCGTCGACCACGCCCAGCGCGTGCGCTTCGCCGTTCCAGACATAGCCGTCGAGATTGTATTGCGGCCCGTGCAGGAGCGCCTCGACGATCAGGCCGTGCGCGCTCTGCGCCTGCGGCAGCCGGCGCCGAAGCACGCGGTCGAACGGATCGACCAGCAAGCGCGCGAGCCAGCGCTCGGCGCGGCCGGCCGCCTGCAGCGCGCGCAGCTCGGCGGCGTCGTGTACGCACCGCGCGAGCACGGAGAACGCGCTCTTGCGCGGCTTGGCGAAGAACGGGGGCGCCACCGGATCGCCGCTCCAGGTATCGCCCTCCCAGGCCAGCGCGGCGAAGGCGGGCGAGGACTCCGGCGCGATGCGGGCCAGCACGCGGCGCGCGTGCAGCTTGTCCTGGCAGGCGAGCACCGACTCGGGCGAGGTGCCGGGCAGGCCGGCCGCCTCGGCAACCAGCGCCGCGGCGAGCGCGCCGAAATGCTCCTGGTGCGAAACCACCCCGGCCCAGCCGCGAAGCCGCGCCCGGCGCGCCTGGGCCGCGGCGAAGCGCTCCAGGTCGAAGCCGGCCAGCCGCAATTGCTCCGGGAACGCAAACAGGTCGAACCCGCCGCGCTCGAAGCGCCACCGCGTGGCGCCCCCCCCCGCTTCCAGGCGGCGGTGCGCCGCAGCATCGAAATCGTGGTCGAACAGGAGTCCGACGCGAAACGCGGGCATGGCGGTCAAAGACTCCAGGTGCGGACCCCGAGGGCTGGTTGTGCGCTGTGCGAGCCGCAAATCGGCGATTCCCTTGGTCGGCGGCGGCGCCGTGAATTTACAAGCCGCGACACCCGCAACTGGCGGCGGGGTGGACCACCCAGGCTCAAGCCGCCGGCAGGAGGCCGACCGCGATGTACGCGCTGCCCCACAACGCGGTGTCCACCACGCCGATCCGGGCACCGCGTTGCTCAAGAAGGCGATACGGACGATCCAGGTTGCTGAAGGTCGTCATATAGTGACGAGCACGGTACAGGTTGAACAGATTGAAAGGCCAGCCCCAGAGCCAGGGAAGGGTCTTCATGCCCAGAACAGCGATTCGCGCGCCAGGTTTGCAGGCCTTGATCAATTGATCGAGCGCCGCGGGCGATTGCAGCACATCCTGCGTGTAGCACATCAAGACCGCATCCGCCGAATAGACATGTCCGGGCTCGGCCATGCCGGATACAACGATGGAGACATTGCCGCCATCGGATGCCATGCGCTGCCGGGCAAGCTGGGCCATCTCGGGGGAATGCTCGATGCCGATGACCCTGCCGTGGATGCCGACCTTCCGCGCCAGCAAAGGCAAGGTTGACCCGGTGCCGCAGGCCACATCCAGCACCGTTTCTCCCGCTCGCAGCTGCAGACCCTCAACGGCCACATGGCGCAGTGCTTCGATCCACGTGCAGGTCTTGTCGTAGCCCTGGGCCAGGCGCCGATAGCTCCTAACGGAGCGGGCCGCGTCTGGCTGGGCATCAAGATTATCTAGGCCGGTGAGGCTCACGTTCGATCCGCCTGGGAAACTCGTTGTGAATGGCATGGTGTCATGCAGTTGCCGCCTGCTGCAAGCCGCGGCGGGCTCGCGCCGATTGCCGCGCGGACGATCGAGAGGTATCGTGATCTGACCCGCCCGCGCCGGGAATATGCATGTCCACCCCGAACACCGACCCGACCCCGAGTAACCGGAACTTTGCGCGCATCTGGCATCGCATCCGGAATCTGGCCTCCAGCTCCGAGAACCCGCGGCGGGTCGTGGCGGCCTTCGCATTCGGCGTATTCGTAAGCTTTTCCCCTTTCATCGGACTCCAACTCCTGCTCGCCATGAGCATCGCCACGCTGCTGCGCCTGAGCCGCGTCGCCGTCTTCGTCGGTCTCTGGGCGAACCTGTCGTGGTTCATGCTCCCTTGGTACACTCTGACGACGCTGGCCGGCGCGTATCTGCTGCGGATCCCGATTTCGTCGGAGTTGACGGCGGAGCTGGCGGTCGTAATGGAGCATCCCGTCTACCGCGCGTCGTTCTGGATGCGGCTGGCCGAACTGGCCGGTCCGTTCCTGTGGGCATACTTGCTCGGATCGACGCTCGGTGCCGCCGTCGTGGGCGTAGCCACGTACGCCGCGCTGGCGGCCGCGCTGCGGCGCGGCGGAATCCTGCATTCCTGATCGCTGGAATCCGCGTACACAACGAGACGAACCGCGCGCCATGCGCACCGCAATCCGTTATTCCGATTTCGTAACGGATAATGGATAGGAAAATCTATCCGCCCCTGGCCTCTTCCCACGGGTTCAGGAGCGAGACGCCGAAGGGCTCGAAGTCCGTCACGTTGCGCGTGACCAATGTCTGTCCGCGCTCAAGCGCGGTCGCGGCAATCAACCCGTCGGCAAACGAACCGGGGCGGCCTGAACGCTCCGCGCGTGCCGCGGTTTCCGCCCAGCGCAGGGCAACGGATTCGTCAATCGGGAGCACGCGTCCCGCAAAGCTTCGCCTCAATCGTTCGCTCCATTCCGAGAGAGAGACCCTACGTTTCCCGGCGGGAAGACGCAGCGCGCCGCGCCGCAATTCCCCGATCGTGATCGCCGACAGGTGCAGCGAAACGACATCGGCCTCCGCTATCCAGGCGACGACGCCCGGGTCCGGCCGGGGCCGCGACAGTTCCGAGACGACGCAGGTGTCGATCAGGTAGCTCATCCGAGATCGACGGTGCGCGGCGCTGAACGATCGCGGATGACGATTCGGCTGAGATTCACGGGGCAGCTGCGCAACAGCGCGAGCAACGCCCTCGACGCCTTGCGGTTGCCGGTCGCGTTTCGCACGGTGTCGATTGCGGAGACGACAACCACCGGCTTGCCGTGACGCGTCACGGTCTGCGGACCCTCGCTCAGGGCGCGGTCGACGACCCGGCTGAATTCATTCTTTGCCTTCTGCAAGGGCCAGCGCGCATTCATCGTTTCCTCCAAATCTGTCTAGTCTGGACAGATTCTAGCATTTCGAGTTCACATCGCCGGCGGAACGGAGAGGAAAGTGTTTCGAGTTTGTGATCACGACGTTTATTGACTTTCTCCCGGGTTTCGGAGCAACCAGGTCAGAGACCGACGCAGCGTTTCCGTTCAGGACCGCATCAATTGAGTTCTCGATCGATTCCCGCGCAAGCGCGGAAGTACGCGGCGCGTGGTCGCTGCTAGCTGCGGGAGGGGACGTAGCTGCCAAAGTACGGTCGCGCCCATCGGGCCTTACCGCGAATCACTACCCTATGCGGACGGTGGCTTCGCCGATGCCCGGGAATTTCGCCGTCACTTCATCTCCGGCCTTGGCGATTTCCAGCCCGGTCCAGGCGCCCATGGTGACGATGTCCCCGGCGTGCAGGCTCAGGCCACGCTTGCTGATGTGCCTGGCCAGCCAGGGCAGCAGCCGCAGCGGATTGCCGTAGGAGTGCGCGCCCTTCGCCTTCACCACCCGCGCGCCGATCCGGAACTCGACCTCCTGCTTGAGGAAATCGATCTTCTGCCAGTCCTTGGTGCCGCTGCCCGTGACCAGCCCGCCGTTGTTCTGGAAATCCGCCAGCTTCCACAGGCCGGAGGTTTCCTTCCAGTTCGCGAGGCGCGTGTCGCACAGTTCGATGACCACCAGTACCTCGCCGAGCGCCGCGGCGATCGACCTCTCGGAATACGGCCGGGTACGCGGCGGCAGGTCTTTCGCGAAGCGAACCGCGACCTCCGCCTCGACCCCGACCATGTTCATCGCCGCCGCGGCAACGCTTGCCGGGCTGCGCAGGACCCGTTCCGACGCGATCGGGGACGCGGTTGGTTCAACCTTGTCGCTCGGGCCGCCCGCTTTCCACGCGGTGGCGCGCGCGCCGGGCCACAGTTCGGCGAAAACACCGTCCTGGACCCGGTAGGCCTCGCTTTCCTCGTGCAGGTCGACGCCGGCGGTCGACGCGGGCGTGCGCGACCGGTGCGCGGCCACCAGCAGCTTGGTGGCCTTGGAAATCGCCGTCACGCCATGCTTGCGCATGGCATTGATCAGCGCTTCATTCGCTTTTTCTCTCGTCATGTCCGCCAGATCCTGGGTTCGGTTGCTTCGCGCCCCAGCAGAGCGGGACGCAGGATGCGCCACAGCGCGACGAAATAACGCCGCGCCGCTTCGCTGGAACTGCCCAGGTAGCGGGCAAGGAGGATCCCGGGCAGGAGCGTCACCGCGCCTCGACCTGCTTCGGGTTCAGTCTTTCGGGTTCGATTCAAAAGGTCCTGATTCAAATTCAAGGCTGAGACGAACAAGGTACCAAACACCGGCATGCCCGCCAATCCCGCGGGCGAATCCAGCAGCCTGCCGCCGCCGTCGATGCGGCCGCGCTCCAGCCAGAGCAACCGGCCCTCGCGGCGGATCCGGATCGAATTGCGGAAAGATCCCCGTGTGAAACGTTCGCCAGAACCGGTGCGCCCCAGGCAGACGATATCCCAGCCGATGAAGCCGGCTTGCGCGCCGAGGTCCGCATCGTACGCCGAGTCGGCCAGCGCGCCGTCGAAGACGATGGTTTCCTGCGGCAGCCATTCGAGCGCTCCCCGCACGTCGAACGACACGCTCTGCTTCGCCCGAGGTCCCGCCGAGCGGTACCACTTCGCCGCGCCGGGCGTGGTGAGCAGGGCCGCGGCGTCCTGCGCGACGCTCGCGTTCAGGCTGAGTTCGTCGCCGCCGGCGATGCCGCCGGGCGGATGCACCACGATGGCATGACAGATGTCCTGCCCTTCGGGGTAGAGGGGCTTCTGCACCACCAGGGGTCCATCGTGGACCTTCCGGCTCAGCGTTGTCCGCTCGCTTTCGAAGGTAAACCCGAGCGACAGGCTGGCCTTCCAGGATCGAACGAGCGGCTCTGCGAGGTGCATGGCCGAATCATACTGCCTGCATTCCCCGAGAATTAAGCCCGAGCCTCGCCGGCTCCACCGCGACCTCAAATTAGTGGCGATCGCCCGAGGGAGCGAAACTCGGAAAGCGGCGGATAGCCGTTTCCATCCGGCGGCTCATGGCACGGCCGGGCCGCCGGAACGCGAGCAGTTTGATTACTCCGGAACGGTGAACCAGAACGTCGCGCCTTCGCCGGGCGCCGCGCGCGCCCACACGCGCCCGCCATGGCGCGCGACGATGCGCTGCACGGTGGCGAGGCCGATGCCGGTGCCCTCGAACTCCTCATCCGAATGAAGCCGCTCGAAGACGCCGAAGAGCTTGCCGGCGTATTTCATGTCGAAGCCGGCGCCGCTGTCCCGCACGAAATAGGCCTTGGCCCCGGCTTCGAACCCGATCTCGATACGCGCCGGCGTTCTGCCGCGCGAAAACTTCAGCGCGTTACCGATCAGGTTGACCCAGACCTGGCGCAGTAACGGTACATCGCCGGTGCAATCCGGCAGCGCGGCGATTTCGATTCCGGCGCCTACCGCGGCGGAGGACTCGGCGAGGACTTCACGCACCAGATCCCGCATTGCGACCGGCCTGCGCGCCATCGCCTGCCGGCCGATCCGGGAGAGCATCAGCAGACCCTCCACCAGCTCGGTCATGCGCACGGCGTTGCTCTCGACGAAGCCGAGCAGCTTCCTGCCGTCGTCGGTGAGCCGCCCGGCCTCCTTCATACGCAGCAGGTTGGCAAAGCCATTGATCGCGCCAATCGGCGCGCGCAGGTCGTGCGACACGGAATACGAATACGCCTCCAAGTCCTTTACCGCGGTGCGCAGCTCCTCGGTACGGTCCGCGACGCGCTGCTCCAACTCAACATTCATCGATTCCAGACGCTGGCGCGCGGCGAACGCTTCGGTCACGTCCAGGAGAATGCCGAACCACCCCGCGGTTGCGCCGCGCTCGTCGACATCCGGAATGTAGTTCATTTCGAGCATGCGGATGCCGCCGTCGGAGCGCTGCTGCGGGCGCGGGAACTGTACGCTTTCCCCCGCGAGCACCCGCTCGACATAAGGTTTGGCGATGGCGTAGGTGCCGGCGGAAACGATCTCGCGCAGGCTGCGGCCGACGATCGCTTCGGCCGGCCGCTCCATCAGCTCGGCATAGGCCCGGTTCACGAACACGAAGCGCTCCTCGCGGTCCAGGCGCGTGACGGGGGACGGGACGCCGTCCATGACCAGCCGCAGCTCGCGTTCGTGCCGGCGCGTTTCCGCCTCGGCCTGCGAGCGCTTCAGGTACAGCCCGATCTGGCCGCCGATCACCCGCAGGCCTTGCAGCAGTTGCTCGTCCGGTTCGCGGACGAGCCGCGAATGAAAAATCAGGATGCCGAACACCGTGCCTTCGACGACGATGGGAGCGGCGAGGCAGCTGCGCAGCCCGGTTTCGCGCGCCAGTTGCGGCCGCGCGGACCGTGCGTCGCTGACGATGTCGCTGGACCAGAGTGATTCGCGCGCTTGCCATGCCATGCCGACCAGCCCGGCGCCTGGCGTGTAGGTCATGCCGCGCGATTCCTCGATGTAACGTTCGACCCCCGCATCGGTCACGCTCCACGCGTGACCGAAGCGCGCCAGCCCGGCGGATTCGTCCACCACCAGGTACCTCGCGCAATCCCAATTTTCAGCCTCGCAGATCGCGCGCATGGCCGCTTCAACCGCGTCGATCGTTTCGCGCTTCGCCGCGAAGATCTGCGCCACGGCAAGCTCCAGTTCGTTCAACTGCCGGCCGCGCACGCGCGCGGTGATGTCGATGTTGGTGCCAATCATGCGCAGCGCGCGCCCTGCCGCGTCGCGCTCGCTGACCCTGCCCCGCGACAGCATCCAGCGCCATTGGCCGCGGCGGTGCCGCACTCGGTGCTCCGCCACGTAATCGTCGCGCTTACCCTTGACGGTATCCGTGAGCAGGGCCCGCAGCGGCGCGGTGTCCTCCGGGTGCACCAGCGCTGCGAGGGACTCGAAGGTCGTCTGTGTCACCCCGGGCGGCGCGCCCGTCATCTCGGCCCAGAATTCGGAAAGGACGACGCCCCCGCTGCGCAGGTCGTAGTCCCAGGTGCATACCCCGCCCGCTTCCAGTGCGAGATCGAGCCGCGACAGCGCGTCGCGCAGCGCTTTCGCCGCCGCGACGCGTTCGCCGATGTCGCGTAGCGTACCGGTGAATGCGGCCGGCTCGGATCCCGGTATCAGGTTGATCGTCAGTTCGGCGTCGAAGCGGGTGCCGTCCGCGCGCAGCGCGGGCAGCTCGAGCCTGCGCCCGAGCACATTGGACTCCCCGGTAGCGAGGTAGCGGCGCAATCCCTCGCGGTGGCGCTCGCGCAGTTCCGGCGGCACGATCAGCTCCGCCATGTCGCTGCCGACCGCCTGTTCGCGCGTGCGGCCGAAGCAGCGCTCGGCGGCCGGGTTGAATTCGACGATGCGGCCCCGATGATCGATCGTGAGTATGGCGTCGATCGAAGAATCGAGGATCGCGCTCTTGCGCGCTTCGCTCGCGCGCAGCGCCCGCTCGTACCGTACGCGCCGCGTGACATCGGTGTACTGGGTGACGAGGCCGCCGCCTGGAACCGGCGTGCCGCGAACTTCCAGCACGGTGCCGTCGGGCCGCTCGCGCTCGAAATGGTGCGCTTCGAAACGGCGCGCGCGCTCCATGCGCGTTCGTACCTGCTCCTCCACCTCGCCCGGTCCGTAGTCGCCGCGTTGCGCGTTGTAGCGGAAAAAGACATCCATAGGCGTTCCCGGCCGGCACATCGACTCCGGAAATTCCAGAATTTCGCGAAAGCGCCGGTTGACGCCGACGAGCCGCAGGTCCGCGCCGACGATGCTGACCCCCTGATCCATGTGATCGATCGCGGTCGCGAGTATCTCCAGCCGCCCGGAGTCCACCTCTAGATCCGGCCAAGCGGTTCAAAAAAAAGGAACCACTTCTCCGTCAGAACTCTTTCCAGGAGGTCTCCTCCCTGACCGCGCGCGACGGAGCACCGGGCGATCGGGCGCCGCCGCGGGCAGCCGCCGCTCGTCCTCCCGCCCTCGGGGATGGCAGCGTGAGAGCCGCCTTCGACGGGGGCAGTTTGACGGCACGTTTCACGACGAACTCGGGCGAAGCCGTCCGCGGTTGCTGGGCGGGCTGGTCGAGGCGAAACGCCGCCACCGCCTGCTCGAGGCCGTCGGCCTGCTCCTTCACGCGCTCGGTCGCCGCCGCCGCCTGCTCGACCAGCGCCGCGTTCTGCTGCGTCGCCTGGTCCATTTCCATCACCGCCCGGCTCACCTGCTCGATGCCGGCGCTCTGCTCCTGCGACGCGGCGGTGATCTGGCTCATGATCTCGGTCACGCGCTTGATCGAACCGACGATATCCTCCATGGTTTTGCCGGCCTGATCGACCAGCTTGGTGCCGGTGTCGACCCTCTCCACCGAGTCGCCGATCAGTTTCTTGATCTCCTTCGCGGCCATCGCGCTCTATTGCGCCAGATTCCTGACTTCGGAAGCGACGACGGCGAAACCCCGCCCCTGCTCGCCGGCCCGCGCGGCTTCCACCGCGGCGTTCAGCGCCAGGATGTTGGTCTGGAAGGCGATGCCGTCGATCACGCCGATGATGTCNNAGATGATGTCCACGATCTTCTTCGAGGCGTCGCTGATCGAGCCCATGGTTCCCACCACCTGGCCGACGATCTGACCGCCCTTGACGGCGATATCCGACGCGCCGATCGCGAGTTGATTCGCCTGCTTGGCGCTTTCCGCGTTCTGCTTCACCGTGCTGGTGAACTCCTCCATCGATGACGACGTCTCCTCGAGGCTAGCGGCCTGTTCCTCAGTGCGCGCGGACAGATTCTGGCTGCCTGTCGCGATCTCGGCGGTGGCGACGTTGATCGCCGCGCTTGCCTCCTTGATCTGAGTCACGATCGCGGTCAGCTGTTCCACGGTCAGGTTCGCGTCGTTCTTCATCTGGTCGAACGTGCCCCGGTAGTCGCTGTCGATCTTCTCTGTCAGATCTCCCCTGGCGAACGCCCCGAACATGCGCGTCACATCTCCCAGCGCCCCCTCGGTCATCTCCATCAGCGCGTTGACGCCGCCGCACAGGGCCTCGATCTGCCCGCTCTTGCCGTCCATCGGCACGCGCCCCGATAAATCGCCGTCCATCGCCTTCGCGATGACTTCCTTGGTCTGTTCCACGGCGCGCCGCAGTTCATCGGCGGCCTTGACCTGCGCCGTGACGTCGGTCGCGTATTTCACCACCTTGAATGGCTTGCCGTTCATGTCCATGATCGGGTTGTAGGAAGCCTGAATCCAGACTTCCCTGCCGTTCTTGCCGAGGCGCATGTATTGCCCGGAGTCGTACTCTCCACGCCCGAGCTTCTCCCAGAACAGGCGGTACTCGGCGCCGGCGCGATAGGCCGTGTCCACGAACATCGAATGGTGCTGGCCCTTGACCTCTTCCAGCCGGTAGCCCATCGCGGCAAGGAAGTTGTCGTTGGCCGTCAGGATCCTGCCGTCGAGCGTGAACTCGATCACCGCCTGCGCCTTGCCGATCGCGGCCAACTGGCCTTCGAAGTCGGCGGCTTTCAACTTCGCCGCAGTGATGTCTGTTGCGTACTTCACCACCTTGAATGGCTTGCCGTTCATGTCCATGATCGGGTTGTAGGAAGCCTGGATCCAGACCTCCTTGCCGTCCTTGCCGAGACGCTTGTACTGCCCCGCGTCGTATTCCCCGCGCCCGAGCTTCTCCCAGAACAGGCGGTACTCGGCGCCGGCGCGGTAGGCCGCGTCCACGAACATCGAATGGTGCTGGCCCTTGACCTCCTCCAGCCGGTAGCCCATCGCGGCGAGGAAGTTGTCGTTGGCCGTGATTATCCGCCCGTCGAGCGTGAACTCGATCACCGCCTGCGCCTTGCCGATCGCCGCGATCTGGCCCTTCAGGTCGGTCAGCAGCGCGGCGCCGGACTTGCCGCCGGACCTCGGCGATTTCGATTTCATGGCCTTTGTTTTCATGATGATGAATCTCCGTGTATGGTCGATCGAATCGGTCAATTCTTAAAACTACGGCGTCGCTTCAGGCCGATGTCCGCCGGCGGCCCGATCGACGAGCAACATATCCCTGCTGGTCAGGAGCTTCTCGATGTCGAGCAGGATCAGCATGCGTTCCTCCAGTGTCGCCAGCCCGGTGATGAACCGGGTCTCCAGGGAGCCGCTGAACTCCGGCGCCGGTTTAATCTGCGCCGCCGTCAGCGACAGTACGTCCGACACCGCGTCCACCACGGCGCCCACCACCCGGCCCGCCACGCCAAGAATGATCACCACCGTCAACCCGTCATACCGGCAATCGGCAAGGTTGAATTTGACGCGCAAGTCGACGATCGGAACGATCGTGCCGCGCAGGTTGATGACACCCTTGATGAAAGACGGGGTGTTGGCGATCGCGGTGGGCTTCTCCCAGCCGCGGATCTCCCGCACCTTGAGAATTTCGATGCCGTACTCCTCCGCTCCCAGGCGGAAACTCAGGAACTCATGCAGCGGCTCGCGCCCATGGTGCGACTCCAGCCCATGCAATTGCCCTTTGCCGGAGCGGCCCGCTTCTCGCTGCAAGCCGGTGTGCTCGCCGGTAACGTTCATGACCGAATCCATGACATCTCCCTTGTGAATCCCGAATGCGGCCGCCGGTCCGCCATTTCCAGGTCAACTCCCCGTCGCGGCCGGGCTTAGCGAAAATTGGAACGTGGCGCCTTTTCCGGGCGCGCCTTCCGCCCACACGCGGCCGCCGTGGCGCCGTACGATCCGCTGGACGAGCGCCAGGCCCAGCCCGGTGCCGGAGAACTCCTGTTCGGAATGCAGCCGTTCGAACGGCATGAACAGCTTGCCGGAATGCGCCATGTCGAATCCCGCGCCGTTGTCGCGCACGTAGTAGGCGGCGGCGGACGGCTCGTAGCCGATCTCGATGCGCGGGCATGCACGTCCGCGCGAGTATTTCAAGGAATTACCGATCAAGTTGATCCACACCTGTCTGAGCAAAATGGCATCGCCTTCGCATTCGGGCAGCGCCCCGACGGCGATCTCGGCCTGGCGGTCCGCCTGAAGTTCACGCACCGCATCCTCGACGATGTAGGCGACGTTCAGCGGTCCGCGCAACAGTTCCTTGCCGCCCAGGCGCGAGAATTCGAACAAGGCATCGATGAGCTTCAGGGCGCGGCCGGCATTCGACTCGATGTGCCCGAGGAGATCGCGCCCATCCCCGGTAAGCCGGTCGCCCTCCGCCGACCGTATCAGGTGCGCGAAGCCGCCAATGGCGCCAAGCGGCGCCCTCAAGTCGTGCGATACGGAACGGCTGAACGCGTCCAGATCTTCCGCCATGACGCGCAATTCCTTCGTGCGGCCGGCGACGCGCTCTTCGAGTTCCGCGTTGACGCTAGCCATGCGTTCTTTCGCGTCATGCACCTCGGAGACGTCGCTGATAACCGAAATGTAGTAGTCGGATCCGCCCTTCTCGCCGCGCACGAGCGACATGGAAATTCGGACCCAGATCGACTTGCCATCCTTGCGCAACAGCCGCTGGTCGCAGCGGAAGTGCCCACGCTGGGACGCATGCAGGCGGCCGCTGATGTCCTTCTGCGCGGATTCCTCCGAATGCATCAGACTTCGCCAGGTCATGCAGCCGACTAGCTCTTCGGCACTGTAGCCCACGAGCTCCGCGAACGCGGCGTTGACGGACAGGTAGACGCCGGACGCATCGGAGAGCGCGATGCCGGCATCCGATCTCTCGAAGATCGCGCGAAAACGCTCTTCGCTGGACCGCAATGTCTCTTGTGCCGCCATGCGTTCGGCGATGTCGGTCACAATGGAGACGATGTACTGCAGGCGGCCGCCGCCGTCGCGCACCGTCGACACCGACACGTGGCCCCAGACCTGCGCTCCGTCCTTCCTGACGTAGATGCGATCGCGATCGAAAGCCGATATTTCGCCGGCGAGCAAACGCCGCAGGTATTCGTTCCCCTCGCGATCCGACGGGTCGAGAAAGTCGCCGAATCTTACGCGGCCGACCAGTTCATCGGTCTCATAGCCCGTGAACCGGAGATAAGCGGCATTCGCGGCGACGCAGGCCCGGTCCGCTCCCCACAGTACGATGCCGGCCGTCGAGCGTTCGAATATGGTGCGCAAAAGCACGGCGCTTTCGTCAAGCGACCGCTCGGCGAGCTTGCGCTCGGTGATGTCCTTGCTGACCCCACGGTAGCCGGTGAAGGCGCCATTCGAATCGAATACCGGCTCGCCGGACACCTGCACGTNNCGCCGCCGCCGGCAAGCGGCCGGGCGAGTTCGAAATCGCGGAACGGCATGCGCGCGTCGATGACCGCGCGATGCCGCCGCCAGCCCTCCTCGTCGGGGGCCGTATGCGGAACTTCCCAGCGCGCCAGACCGATCTCGGACTTCTCCGGGGGCCGCACCGCCGAATCCAGGCTGTATTCCTGCGTGACGAAGCGATGCCCGGTATCCGTTTCCCAGAAGACATCGTGCGACAGACTCACCAGGCTGCGGAAGCGCGCCGCGCCGGCCTGCATGGCTTCTTCCGCGGCCTTGCGCGCCGAAATGTCCCGGCCGATGCCCCGGTAGCCGAGGAACCGGCCGCGTTGATCGAAAAATGGCTCGCCGCTGGCGGCGAACCAGCGCCTCCCGCCGTCCGCATCGGGCCGGCAGATCTCGAAATCGCGAAACGGCTCGCGCGCGTCGAGTTGCGCCCGGTGGCGCGCCCAGTCGCCGGCGCCGACGTTCAGCGCCGGCAGCTCCCAGCGCGTCTTGCCGAGATGCTCGCCGGCCGCGAGCCCCACTTCGCCTTCGGCCAGGCCGGACGTATAGGTAAAGCGATAGCCGGCGTCCTGCTCCCAGTACCAGTCGGACGACAGCGCCGTCAGGCTGCGGAACCGGGTCTCGCTGGCACGCAACGATTCCTCCATGCGTTTGCGCTCCGTGATGTCCAGGTTGGTGCCGGTCACCCGGCTGACGCGGCCATCCGCGCCGCGTTCCACCACGTTCGCCCGCGAAAGTATCCAGCGCCAGTCGCCGGACCGCGTGCAGACCCGGTACTCATCCACGTACAGGGCGGAGATCCCTTTGAGGGCGTCCGACACGTTTCGCGCGACGTGCTCCACGTCGTCCGGGTGCACCAGCGCGAGCAGTTCCCTCTGAGTGGTATGCGTTTCGCCCGCCGGCGCGCCGACGATGTCCGCCCATCCCTCGGACAGGTAAATTGCGTTGCTGCGCAGATCGTAGTCCCAGACCGCCAGATTGGCCGAGGCAAGCGCGGCGTCCAGGCGCCGCGACAGCTTCGCGAGCGCCGGCGCGTCAGCGGTCTCGGTCATTGAGCAGCGATGCAACCGCCGGATCCGTCGCGCATTGCCCGGCGGTCAAGCCATCGTCATTCCGGATCGCGGCGTCCGCGCCGCGTTCGAGCAGCAGCCGCACCGCGGCGGCGTAGCCCTGCGCCGCGGCGTGATGCAAGGCCGTGAAGCCGTGTTCGTTCCGGTCGTCGATTCCCGCGCCGGCATCGAGCAGCAGTTGCAGGGCTCTGACATCGCCCCAGACCGCCGCGACCTTCAGAGGGGTATTGCCCTCCCGGCTCCTGGAGGCGACGCCGGGACGGACGAGAAACTCCGGGAGCGTCGCCATCAAATTGAGCACGTCGTCCACGGTATTCAGCTGGAGCCGCGCGGTCATCATGGTCGGAAGTGCGGGAAATGCTGTCCGGACATGATTTGACACTACGCCCGCGGCGTTAAAGCCTCATGGGCCGCGCATTAACGGAGAATTAAACCGAGCGGAGAATCAAGCCGCGCGGATTGTTAAGCGGAGATGAATCCGCGCGGCGGTCCGGATCGCCGCCGGCACTCAGTCGGCCACGAATTTGTATCCAATGCCCCGCACCGTTACGATGCGGCTGGATTCGCCGCCGTCCAGCTTGGTGCGCAGATGGCTGATATATACGTCAACCACATTGGTGAGCGGGTCCGCGTCCTGGCCCCAGACCGCCAGCAGGATGGTCTCGCGGGACAAGACCTTGCCCGCGCGTTCGATCAGCAGCCGCAGCAGGGCGAACTCCCTGGCGCTGAGTTCCACCGCCAAGCCGCCGCGGCGCGCTTCGTGGGCGTCGAGGTCCATTTCCAGATCGCCCGCGCGCAGTATCCGGCGCGGCACGCGCTCGCCGGCGCGCCGCGCCAGCGCGTCGATGCGGGCCAGCAACTCCGACAGGGCGAAGGGCTTGACCAGATAATCGTCCGCGCCCGCGCGCAAGCCTTCCACGCGGTCGCTCACGTCCGACATCGCGGACAGAATAAGGATCGGCACCGTCGATCCGGACGCGCGCAAGCGCCCGCAGACCTCGATACCGGGATAGTCCGGCAGCATGAGATCCAGGATCACCAGATCGAAGGGCCGCAGCGCCGCGGTGCGCAGCCCCTCGGCGCCGGTGGCGGCGCGCACCACTGCGTGATTTTCCGACTCCAGGCCGCGGACCAGAATCCCGGCAACGCGGTCGTCGTCCTCGACGATCAGGATATTCAACTCGCGGCGCCGTCCGCCGGAAGGTCCAGCGAGAAAACCGTGCGCTGTCCCGGAACGCTGGCCGCGCTGACATCGCCGTTGTGCGCGCGCGCGATCGCCCGCGCCAGCACCAGGCCCAGCCCGACACCGCCCGGCGCGCTGCGCAAGGCGTCGCTGCCCCGGAAATAGCGGTCGAAAACGTACGGCAGTTCGCCCGCTTCGATGCCGGGGCCGTCGTTCGCGACGCTAATTCTTATCCGCCCGCTGTCCTGCGCCGCGGCAAGTTCGATCAGCCCCCCTTGCGCGGCGTAGCGCGCCGCGTTGTCGAGCAGAATCAGCAGCGCCTGCCGGAGCCGGTCGCGATCGGCCCGCACGCGAGCCGGAAATTCGGGCAGCGAAACCTCGACCCGCTGATCGCGGACGCGCGCGAGGGCCAGCGCGTCCAAACGCGCGCCATTCAAGAGATCCGCGACATCGACCTCCACCTTGTTCAGCGGGGCGGCGGCGTCGCGCTGGCGGGCAATGAAGAGCAGATCCTCGACCAGGAACGCGATCTGGTCCGACAGGTCCTTGACGTGGCGCAACGCCTGGCGCTGCTCCGCCACCTCGGCGCCGGTGCGCCGCAGCGCGATTTCCGCCTCGCCGCGGATGAGCGTCAGCGGCGTCTTGATCTCGTGGCTGACGTCCGACAGGAAGCGGATTCGCTCGCGATCCGCGCGTTCCAGCTGGCGGTTCGCTTCCCGCAGGTCGGCCGTCCGCGCCTCGACCGCGGTTTCGAGCCGCACGCGATGGCCCGCGTCATCGAGCGACCGCTCCCGCAACGACCGCAGCAGCCGGTTGTACGATCCGACCAGGGACTGCATCTCCGCCGGACCGCGCTGGGGACGCTCGATCGCGGTATGAGGATCGAGGCCCGCCTCGACGAGATCCTTGCCCAGGCTCTCGATCGGCGCCACCAGATTGCGCGTGACGAACACACCGACCAGCCCCAGCAACAATACCAATAGCGCGGCCAGTACGAACGGTACGGCCAGAATCACGCGCTGGGTGCGATGGCTCTCGTGCTCCGCTTCGATAGTCTCTCGAATCTCGTGGCTGACCGCGTCGTCGATCGCCATGCTCAACTCTCCGAACAGCGCCGAGTCCGCGATATCGCGCATGCGCCGCAGCGCCGCGGCGCCGTTTCCCCGCATCGCCTCAAGAACCGCGGCGCGAAGCTGCCGCTCGTGGTCGCCGGTGAGCGCGGCGATCCGCTCGAGTTCCTTTACCTCCAGCGCCTCGTCCTGGCGGTCCGCGCCGCTGCGCAACAGGGCGATCTCCGCCGTGAGACTCTGCCGCAATCTTGAGCGCGACGACTCGATCGCTCTGCGGTCGTCGAGCACCGCCAACGCCTCCGCGTACCGCTCCTGGCTGGCCGCCTTCCAGAATTCGCGGAAGTAGCGCGTGGTTTCCAGCTCCAGGGCCCGGTAGGCCAGCGTCGCGGCCGAAGCGGCGGCGCCACGTTCGATATGAAACTCGGATTCTCGGTTCGCATACAGATTGACCAGGACCAGTATCGCGACCAGCAGGCCGAAAATGGCGGCCTTCACCCGCACGAGACGGCGCAATGAAATCATACGCAAAGTGTACTTGCGTTGGCGCGCGCATGAATGAAAGACAGATTAACGCGCCGCGGCGGTCAAACCGAAATCAGGCCCTTGACGCCGTCCTTGTCCATGCCGGCGCCCGTTCCGCGATTCTCAGGCAACGTGCCGGGATTCCCGGCGGCCCCAGGGAAGAATGCGCGCAAGCACTCCCGCCATGCCGTCTTTCGCGGTCTCGGTGTCGTAGTGGGCTTGCCCGCGCAGCCAGTAGCCATCCGAAAGCTGGAAAAAACGGCACAGCCGCAAGTCGGTATCGGCGCTGATCGCCCGTTGGCCCGCGACGATCTGACCGATCCGGCGCTGCGACACGCCGATCTCTTTCGCCAGTCTGTACTGCGAGATTCCCATCGGCCTGAGAAACTCTTCGAGCAGAATTTCACCTGGGTGAATGGGCGGAAGCTTCCTGGCCATCTTCGAGCTCCTGTTAATGGTAGTCGACGATCTCAACGCCCTCGGCGCCGCGCCCGGTCCAGCGAAAACAGACGCGGATCTGGTCATTGACGCGAATACTCCATTGCCCGTCGCGATTGCCCCTGAGCTTCTCCAACCGGTTATGCGGCGGCACGCGCAAATCGTCGATCCGCCCGATCAGATGCAACTGCTCGAGCTTTCTGCGCGCCACCGCCTCGATATTCCGGAACCGGGCGACTCGCCGCCGATTGAACAAGGCTTCGGTATCCGCGCAGCGAAAACTCGATATCACGCACCATACTAGCGCACTGCGTTAGTAGCGTCAATTCCGCCAGGCGGTACGCCATCGTGTCCGCGCGTTCGGGCACGGCATTCAAACCGCCAGCAGGCCCTTGACCCCGTCTTTTTCCATGTCCGCGCCGGCGCCCTGCTTCAGGATTTCGCCGCGCTCCATGACGATGTACTGGTCGGCAAGCGACCGTGCGAAGTCGTAGTACTGCTCGACCAGCAGGATCGCCATGTCGCCGCCAGCAGCAAGCGCGCGGATGGCGCGCTCGATGTCCTTGATGATCGAGGGCTGGATGCCTTCGGTGGGCTCGTCCAGGATCAGCAGCTTCGGCCCCATTGCCAATGCGCGACCGATCGCCAGTTGCTGCTGCTGGCCGCCGGAGAGGTCGCCGCCGCGCCGGCGCAGCATCTGGTTCAACACCGGGAACATCTCGAAGATGCGCGGCGGCACACGCTCGCCGCTGGGGCGCGAAGCGAGCCCCATTTCGAGATTTTCCGCCACCGTGAGGCGCGCGAAAATCTCGCGCCCCTGCGGCACGTAGCCGATCCCTGCGCGCACGCGCTCGAACGGTTTTGAACTGGAAAGGCTCTTCCCGTAGAAAAGCACTTCTCCAGTCCGCGCGGGAATCAGTCCCATCAGGGTGCGCAGCAGCGTGGACTTGCCGACGCCGTTGCGGCCCAGCAGCACGGTGACCTTGCCGGGCGGGATCTCGAACGTGAGATCCCGCAGGATGTGCGAGCCGCCGTAATACTGGTTGAGGTTTTTGACTTCCAGCATCGCTATCGGCCCAGGTAGACCTCGATCACCTTCGGATCGTTCTGCACCTGGCTCATCGAGCCCTCGGCCAGCACGCTGCCTTCATGCAGCACCGTGATCTTGCGCGCGATCTTCTCGACGAAAGCCATGTCGTGCTCGACCACCACCAGCGAATGCTTGCCGGCGAGCGACAGGAACAGCTCGCCGGTGCGCTCGGTCTCGTCGTCGCTCATGCCCGCCACCGGCTCATCGAGAAGCAGTAGCCGGGGCTCCTGCATCAGCAGCATGCCGATCTCGAGCCACTGCTTCTGGCCGTGGGAGAGAAGGCCCGCCGTTCTGTCTGAACTTTCCTTCAAACGAATCAGGCTCAAAGTGTCGGAAATCCGATCGCGTTGATCACTCAACAACTTCGAAAAGAGCGTTTTCCTGACACGCTTGTCCGCCTTCATCGCCAGTTCCAGGTTCTCGAACACGCTGTGGTGCTCGAAGATGGTCGGCTTCTGGAATTTGCGGCCGATGCCGGCGTGCGCGATCTGCGCTTCCGAGAATCGCGACAGGTCGATCGACTGGCCGAAGAACGCGGTACCCTCGTCGGCGCGCGTCTTGCCGGTGATTACGTCCATCATCGTGGTCTTGCCGGCGCCATTGGGGCCGATCACGCAGCGCAACTCGCCCACGTCGATCGACAGGGACAGCTTGTTCAGCGCCTTGAAACCGTCGAAGGACACCGAGATGTCCTCGAGGTAGAGCACCACGCCGTGCGTGACGTCCAGGCCATCGGTGGCGATGTGCCCGAAGCCGCCGCTTTCGTTTGACGCGTTGGCGTTGTCGGTCACGGCTTCTTCTTCAGCAAGCCCATCACTCCCTGCGGCAGGAACAGGGTGACGAGGATGAAGATCAGGCCCAGTGCGTAGAGCCAGTACTCCGGGAAAGCCTGGGTGAAGAAGCTCTTGCCGAAATTCACCAGCCCGGCGCCGGCGATGGCGCCGACCAGCGTGCCGCGGCCGCCGACCGCGACCCAGATCGCGATCTCGATCGAGTTGGCGGGCGACATCTCGCCCGGGTTGATGATGCCGACCTGCGGCACGTAGAGCGCGCCGGCGATGCCGCAGATCACCGCCGAGAGCGTGAAGATGGCGAGCTTGTAGTGCACCGTGTTGTAGCCGCAGAACGCCACGCGCGTCTCGGCATCGCGGATCGCCGTGAGCACGCGGCCGAACTTGGAGGTGACAATCCACCGCGCCAGGAGCAGTGTCGCGATCAAGGTGAAGGCTGTAAAGGCGAAAAGCACCATCCGCGTTTCCGGCGTGGTGATCGGCATTCCGAGGATGCGCTTGAAGTCGGTGAAGCCGTTGTTGCCGCCGAAGCCGGTGGCGTTGCGGAAAAAGAGCAGCATCGCGGCGAAGGTCAGCGCCTGCGTGATGATGGAAAAGTAAACGCCCTTGACGCGCGAGCGGAAGGCGAAGAAGCCGAACACCAGCGCGAGCAGGCCCGGCACCAGCACCACCAGCAGCGCGCACCACCAGAACTGGTCGCTGTTCCACCAGGCCAGCGGCAGTTCCTTCCAGTCGAGGAACACCATGAAGTCCGGCAGGTCGGACTGGTACTGCCCCTCGCGCCCGATCTGGCGCATGAGGTACATGCCCATCGCATAGCCGCCGAGCGCGAAGAACAGGCCATGCCCGAGCGACAGGATTCCTGTGTAGCCCCACACCAGGTCCATCGCGATGGCGACAATGGCGAAGCACATGATCTTGCCGATCAGCGTCACCCAGTACTGGGAGACATGGAATGGGCTGTCCGGGGGAACCGCGATGGTCAGAATCGGGAAGACAACAAAGGCGATCAGGCTTGCGATGCCGATGGCGATCCAACCCTTTGCTCCATACAGATTCATGCCTCCACCGCCCTGCCCTTCACCGCGAACAAGCCTTGCGGCCGGCGCTGGATGAAGAAGATGATGAAGACGAGCACCACGATCTTGGCGATCACCGCGCCGGACATCGCCTCGAGGAATTTGTTCGCGAACCCGAGCGTGAGCGCGGCATAGACGGTGCCCGCGAGCTGGCCGACGCCGCCGAACACCACCACCATGAACGAATCGACGATGTAGCCCTGGCCGAGGTCCGGGCCGACGTTGCCGATCTGCGACAGCGCGCAGCCGGCCAGGCCGGCGATGCCCGAGCCCAGGCCGAAGGCCCACATGTCCACGCGCCCCGTGTGCACGCCGACACAGGAGGCCATCTCGCGGTTCTGCGTCACGCCGCGCACGAACAGGCCCAGCCTGGTCTTCGTCAGGACCAGGTACATCGAAACCAGGACCAGCGCGGCGAAGGCGACGATCCAGATCCGGCTCCAGGGCAGCACCACGCCGGCGAAGGCCTGGATGCCGCCCGACATGAACGCCGGGTTCTCCACCTGCACGTTGGCCGCGCCAAAGAGCGTGCGCACCGTCTGGATCAGCATCAGGCTGATGCCCCAGGTCGCGAGCAGCGTCTCGAGCGGCCGGCCGTAGAGCCAGCGGATCACCACGCGCTCGAGCAGCATCCCGACCGCCGCCGCCACCACGAAGGAAGCTGGAATTGCAGCAAGCAGGTACCAGTCGAATACTTTTGGAAAATTCATTTTGAATAAATTCTGAATCACATAGGTCGTATAGGCGCCGATCATGATCAGCTCGCCGTGCGCCATGTTGATGACGCCCATCAGCCCGTAGGTGATGGCGAGGCCGAGCGCCGCCAGCAGCAGGATCGAGCCGAGCGAAATGCCGGCGAACAGCAGTCCCGCGCGCTCGCCCCAGGCGAGCTTGCCCTGCACTTCGCTCAGGGATTTCTTCGCCTCGATCCGGATATCCTCGTCGGCGTCGTTCACGGCTTCCGCGAGCAGCGTGCGGCTGTTCGGGCTGTTGGATTCGCCGAGCCTGCGGATCGCGGCGATGCGCGTCGCCTTGTCGCCGCCCTTCATCTCCATGGATGCGGCGGTCAGTTCGAGCAGCGGCTTGATGCCGGCGTCGGTTTCCTTCTCCAGCGCCTTCCTGATCAGCGGCAGCATCGCCGCGTCGGCGCCGCCGGCAAGCGCCTTGGCCGCCTCGAAGCGGATGGCGCGCTCGGCGGACAACAGCTTGAACGCCGCCAGCGCGCCCTCGATCTCGCGCCGCAGCCGGTTGTTGGCGACGACGTCTTCGGCGCCCTCGGGGATCGGTTCGACCTTCTCGCCGGTCACGGCATCCGTCGCCTGGCCGCCCTTGACGACCAGGACGCGCTTGCCGCTTTTTCCATCCACGGTTTGGACTTCGCCCTCCGAGACGGCCTGCAGGTACGCCGCGGCCTTCGGGTCGGCTTCAGCGAGCAGCGCCGCGATCGCTGCGCTGCGCTCGTCGGATTCCCCGAACGCGAGCTTCTCCACCGCAGCCTTGTCGATCGCGAGGACCGGGGCCGAGAACAGGAAGCATAGGAATATGGGGATCAGGCGCATAAGAAAAGGGCCGCCGAGTGTTACCCGCGGCGGCCCCTATTCTCTCAAAATTACCGCAACTTACTTCTTCTTCTCGGCCATCAGCGCCGGCTCGTCCTTCTTTTTGTCGTTGCCCGCGATGAACGGGCTCCACGGCGCGGCCTTCACCGGGCCCTTGGTCTTCCAGACCACGTTGAACTGCCCGTCGGCCTTGATCTCGCCGATGAACACCGCCTTGTGCAGGTGGTGGTTCTTCGCGTCCATCGTGGAGGTGATGCCCGAGGGCGCCTTGAAGGTCTGGCCGCCCATGGCCGCGCTCACCTTGGCGACGTCGAAGGTCTTCGCCTTCTCCACCGCCTGCTTCCACATGTAGATGCCGATGTAGGTCGCTTCCATCGGGTCGTTGGTGAGCGCCTTGTCCTTGTGGCCGGCGATGTTCTTCGCCTTGGCGTAAGCGGCCCACTTCTTGGTGAACTCGTCGTTCGCCGGCGCCTTGATGGACATGAAGTAGTTCCAGGCGGCCAGGTGGCCGACCAGCGGCTTGGTGTCGACGCCGCGCAGTTCTTCCTCACCGACCGAGAACGCCACCACCGGCACGTCGGTCGCCTTCAGGCCCTGGTTGCCCAGTTCCTTGTAGAANNTTCTTGATCTTGGCGATGATGGTCTGGTAGTCGGCGTGGCCAAAGGGAGTGTATTCCTCCATGATGTCGGCTTCGGCGACGCCCTTGGACTTGAGGAAGGCGCGCAGGATCTTGTTGGTGGTGCGCGGATAGACGTAGTCCGTGCCGAGGAGCACCCAGCGCTTGGCCGAGCCGCCGTCCTTGGACATCAGGTACTCCACCGCCGGGATCGCCTGCTGGTTCGGCGCGGCGCCGGTGTAGAACACATTGCGGGAGATTTCCTCGCCTTCGTACTGCACCGGGTAGAAGAGGAGGCTGTTCAGTTCCTCGAACACCGGCAGCACCGACTTGCGCGACACCGAGGTCCAGCAGCCGAAGGTCACGGCGACCTTGTCCTGGGAAATCAGCTGGCGCGCCTTCTCGGCGAACAGGGGCCAGTTGGAGGCCGGATCGACCACCACGGGCACGATCTTGTGGCCCATGACGCCGCCCTTGGCGTTGATCTCGTCGATCGCCATCAGCACGGTGTCCTTGAGGACCGTCTCGCTGATCGCCATCGTGCCGGACAGCGAATGCAGCACGCCGACCTTGACCTCCTTGGCCTGCGCGTAAAGGCTGGTGGAACCCACGCCGATGGCGGCGACCGCCGCCGACAGGGCCAACTGCTTGATGAATATCCTGCGTTTCATTGCTTCTCCCAGTGTGATTAAGCAAACTCGTGGTGGCCGCCCGGCCGCCTGCGCAGGGAGTAACGCAACGACTGTGCCTGTTTTACAACGCAATGAATTTAATGATGTTTTCGTGGTTTTCGGGGCCCTCGGCCAGCATGGCGCACCATTCAGGTGCGCCCCACTCTCAGCGACGCACCAGAACCTTGCGCAGCCTCTCCACCCCTTCCGCGAGCCGGTCCTGGCTGGAAGCGAAGCACCAGCGCACGAATCCTTCCCCATCCGGCCCGAAAGCAGATCCCGGCGCCAGGCCCAGGCCGGCGTCGCGCACCAGTGTCTTGCAGAATTCCAGACTGTCGGCGACGCCTTCGACTTTGAAAAACACGTACATGGTGCCGCTCGGCACGGCGGCGCTGACGCCGTCGATGGCATTGAGTTCCCTGACGAGGAAATCCCTCGCCTGGCGAAAGCGCGTTACGGTGCGCGCGATCACCGGTTCGCCCTGTTTCAGTGCGACCACACCCGCACGCTGCACGAATACGGGAGCGCAGGAGGTGTTGTACTCGATCAGCTTGCCCAGGTCCCCGGTCAGTTCCGGAGGCACCACCAGCCACCCCAGGCGCCAGCCCGGCATGAGCCAGGTCTTGGAAAAGGTATTGGTGCTGATGACCCGGTCCTCCGGCCCGCAGATATCGAGAAATGATGGCGCCACGTTGTTGCCGTCGTAGTAGAGCCGCTCGTAGGCGTCGTCCGCGAAGATCCAGATGCCGTGGCGCCGGCAGTGGGCGAGGATGGCTTCCTGTTCCGCACGGCTGATCGTCCAGCCGGTTGGATTGTTGGGAGAGTTCAGATACAGCGCACGGGTTTTCGGGGTAAGTCTTTTCAACAAAAGGTCAAGATCAAGGCGCCAGCCATCCGGCGAATACCCCAACGCCACGGTGTCCACATGGGCCCCCAGGATCCTGGGGATCTCCTGCAGGTTCGGCCACAACGGCACGACTTCCACGACGCGTTCGCCCGGATCCACCAGCAGCTGCGTGGCCAGCATCAGCGCGTTCACCCCGGCGCTGGTTGCGACTGCGTCCTGCGTTGTGAATCCCTTGTGCAATCCTCTCAGGTAGACGGATAGCGCGTCGCGTAGCTCCGGGATGCCCAGGTTGTGCGTGTAGTAGGTTTCGCCCGCGGCGATCGAATCCATGCCGGCCTTGCGGATGAACTCCGGCGTCGGCTCGTCGGGTTCGCCGACCCAGAAGGGCAGGATGTCGCTGCGCCCGAGCCCCGAGTTGAACAGCTCGCGGATCTTCGATGCGGCAAGGGAACGGACGGCGGCGCGGGCAGCGATCATTTAGAATGAATTTACAGCAAGGGAAACGCGCATGTCAGGGCACGGTCACACGGATCACGGCGGCAACAAGGGCGTCGCGCTGCTCATCTCGGTGCTGGCGCTGGTGCTGGCGCTCTCCGAAACGCTGGGCAAGTCGGCGCAGACCACCGCGCTCGGCTACAACATCGAGGCCTCGAACCTGTGGGCCTTCTTCCAGGCCAAGACCATCCGCCAGACCACGCTGCGCGCAGCGGCGGAGCAGATGGAAGTGCTTTCGGAAAGCGAGAAAGCGAAGAAGCAGATCGACACCTGGAAGAAGACCGCAGCGCGCTACCAGGACGAGCCCGACACCGGCGAAGGCCGCGACCAGCTGGCGGCACGCGCCAAGGTGGCGGAGCAGAAGCGCGACCTGGCGCTCGCTTCATACCACCACTTCGAGATGTCATCGGCCTCGGTGCAGATCGCCATCGTGCTCGCCTCGGCTTCCATCATCACCACCATGCCGGCGCTGTTCTGGACCGCGGGCGCGCTGGGCGTGGTCGGCATTGGCTTCTGCGTGATCGGGTTCTGGTTCCCGACCTCGGTGCACCTGTTCTAGTTTTTCAACGAGCGGAACGCAGCCAGCGCCCGCTCGATTCCGGCGGCATCCACGTCCAGGTGCGTCACCAGGCGCATGCGCGGACCCTTGAGAACCTTGATGCCGTTCCTGTCCATGTGCTCTTCCACGCCTGAAGGCACCTTCACGAAAACCATGTTCGTGTAAGGCCCCTCCACGGCGAAGCCCGCCTCGCGCAGTCCCTTCGCCAGGCGCCCCGCGTTGGCATGGTCCTCGGCCAGGCGCTCGACGTTGTTCTCCAGCG
>CXWL01115258.1_pt1 | contig 25228 bp, 29 predicted proteins | sample 590931 | NCBI WGS metagenome assembly CXWL01 (sample SAMEA3498368, study PRJEB10139) | groundwater metagenome | biome: water well; material: biofilm material | place: Germany | collected 2015-04-27
CAACAAGGCGACCGACGGCACCACCTTCGTCGAGGCGGAGTACCTCGAGGTGATCGCCCTGCGCAACTGACGGATCAGCGGGCCGGCGCCTCGGTGGTGTCGGTCCAGTCGCGCATCAGCGTGTAGCCGACCGCCAGCAGGGTCGGGCCGATGAACATGCCGACGAAGCCAAACGCGATCACGCCGCCCAGCACGCCGAGGAAGGTGAGCAGGAATGGCTGGCTGCTGCCGCGGCTGATCAGGATCGGTTTCACCACGTTGTCGACGCCGGAAATCAAGACCAGCCCCCACACCAGCATGAAGATGCCCCAGCCGGAAAAACCGTGCGAGAACAGCCAGATGGCGGCGCCGCCCCAGATGATCGGCGGGCCCACCGGCACCAGCGACGACACGAACGTCAGCACCGCCAGCAGCGGCACCGCCGGCACGCCGGCAATCGCGAAGCCGATCGCCGCCACCACCGCCTGCGCCAGCGCGGTGCCGAGCAGGCCGTACATGACGCCGCGCACGGTCTGGTCGATGGTCGACGACACCTTGGCGGCGCGCTCGCCGAACACGCGCGAAGCGGCGCGGCCGATTGCCTTCACCAGCGCATGGCCGTCGCGGTACATGAAGAAGCTGACGAAGGCGGCCATGCTCATCTGCACCACCCCGCCGCCCAGCACCAGGCCGCCGGCCATCAGGTAGTGGCGCGCCGGCTCGAGCATGCGCTTGGCCATCTCGGTCATTTGTTCTCGGCTGGCGAACAGGCTGGTCACGTACTGGTCGAGCCAGCCGCCGACCAGCGGCACGGAACCCAGCCAGGCCGGCGACTGCAGGTTGCCGGCGTCGATCTTCGCCTTCACCTGCTCGAAGATGCGGGCGACGTCATCGGCCAGGTTGTAGGCCACCAGCGCGATCGGAATGATCACCAGCAGCGTCAGCGACAGCGTCATGGTCAGCGCGGCCAGCGTGCGGCGCCCGCGCATGCGCGCCAGCACCCGCAGGTACAGCGGCCACGACGAGATGACGACGGCGGCAGCGAACAGGATCGCCGCCAGGAACGGCCGCAGCACGAACACACAGCCGAGCACCAGCAGCAGCACGGCTGCGAGCTGGGCGTAGTTCTTGCGGAAGCCCGCTTCCATCGGTCAGGACAGCAGCTGCTTGAGGTCGTGCACGATCGGCGCGGCGCCCTGGCCGTGGCGCAGGAACAGGCGTACCTTGCCGTTCTTGTCGAACACGTAGCTGCCGGCGGTGTGGTCCATCGAGTAGCTGCCCGGCTCCTTGCCCGGCACCTTGGCGTAGAACACCTTGAATTCCTTCGCCACTTTCGCGGTGGCGGCGGCGTCGCCGTACAGGCCGAGGAAGCGCTTGTCNNGCCAGCGGGCCGAGTTCCTTCATCACGCCGGCCAGTTCGGCCATCGTGGTGGGACAGACGTCGGGGCACTGCGTATAGCCGAAGAACATGACGACGACCTTGCCCTTGAAGTCGGCCAGGGTGCGCGGCTTGCCGTTCTGGTCGGTCAGGGCGAAGTCCTGCGCGTACTGCAGCCCGGTCACGTCGGTGTTCTGGAAGCTCGCCGGCTTGCTGGCCAGCTTGTCGCAACCCGACAGCCCCAGCGCCATGGAAAACGCGAGGGCGGATACGGCGAACAGTTTTTTCATCTTAGAATTTCAGGTAGTGGTCGACCAGCAGCGCGGCGAACAGCAGCGAGAGGTAGATGATCGACCAGGTGAACGCCTTGCGCGCGATCAGGTCGGTGTAGTGGCGATACACGCGCCAGGCGTGCCACAGGAACACCGCGTTGAGCACCACCGCCGACGCCAGGTAGATCAGGCCACTCATGTGCACCGCGAACGGCAGCAAGGTGGTGGCGGCCAGCGCGATCGAATACAGCCAGACGTGGAAACCGGTGAAGTTCATGCCGTGCGTGATCGGCAGCATCGGCAGGCCGGACTTGGCATAGTCGTCGCGGCGGTACATCGCCAGCGCCCAGAAGTGCGGCGGGGTCCAGACGAAAATGATCAGCACCAGCAGCCAGGCCTGCATCGGCAGGTCGTTGGCGACCGCGGCCCAGCCGAGCGCCGGCGGCATCGCGCCCGACAAGCCGCCGATGACGATGTTCTGCGGCGTCGCGGGCTTGAGGATCATGGTGTAGATCACCGCGTAGCCCACAAAAGTCACGAAGGTCAGCCACATCGTCAGCGGATTGACCAGCGCGTACAGCACCCACATGCCGGCGCCGCCGATGATGGCGGAGAAGATGATGGTGTCGCGCTTGGACAGCTCGCCCATCGCGGTGGCGCGGCGCGCGGTACGCGCCATGCGCGCGTCGATCTCGGCTTCGACCAGGCAGTTGACGGCGAAGGCGGCGCCGGCCAGCAGCCAGATGCCGATGGTGGCGGCCACCACGATGCGCCACGGCGGCAGTTCTTCGGTGGCGAGGAACATGCCGATCACGGCGCAGAACACCGCCAGCTGGGTCACGCGCGGCTTGGTCAGCGCCCAGTACTGGGCGATACGGTTGGCCGGCTTGCGCGGTTTTTGTGTTGCGGATTGACTTGTCATGAGATGCCGGGCTGATACTTTGTCTTGTAGTTTAACATGGTCACCAGCACCACCAACAGCGCGGCGCCGGCGTTATGCAACACCGCGATGGCGAGCGGGAAGCTGAGGAATACCGTCGCCAGGCCGGTGCAGAACTGCAGCGCCAGCACGATGGCGATGTTGCGCGCGGTCGAGCGCAATGCCGGCTGCGGCCAGGCGCGCCATACGGTCCAGCCGAGAACCGCGACGACGACCAGCGCGAAGTTGCGGTGCACCCAGTGGATCGCCGTCAGCGCGGCGAACGGCAGGTAGTGGCCGGCCGCGGTCTTGCCCAGTTCGCGCCACAGCGTGAAGCCGTGCTCGAAGTCCATCGGCGGCACCACCTGGCCGCCGCACAGCGGATAATCGGTGCACGCCAGCGTGGCGTAGTTGGTGCTGACCCAGCCGCCGAGCGCGATCTGCAGCGCCAGCAGCACGGCCGACACGATCGCCAGCGGGCGCACGCTGGCCGCATCGCCGCCCGGCAGCTGCGGCTTGACCAGGTAGTCTTCGCGCCCGCCCAGCCACGTCAGCAACGCGAGCAGGCCCATGCCGAGCAGCAGGTGGATGGTGACGATCACCGGCTGCAGCTTCATCGTCACCGTCCAGGCGCCGAACGCGCCCTGCAGGCAGACGAACAGGAACAGCGTGGTCGGCAGCGCCGGCGCGAAGGCGTCGCTGCGGTTGCGGCGCCACTGCAGCCAGGCCTTCGCCATCAGCGCCATGATCAGCACGCCGATGCCCATCGCCAGGTAGCGGTGGATCATCTCGATCCACGCTTTCACCACGCTGACCGGGCCGCTCGGCATCAGGGCGTTGGCGGCGCTGATCTGCTCATGCGCGAGGAAGGGATTGGCGAGGCCGTAGCAGCCCGGCCAGTCGGGGCAGCCGAGGCCCGAGTCGGTCAGGCGCGTGAAGGCGCCGAACACGATCAGGTCGAACGTCAGGAACACCACCGCCCACACCAGCTTGCGGTACTTGTTGGCGTCGGCCGAGATCCAGACCATCGCCAGCGGCAGGCTTGCCGCCAGCAGACCGGTGACGCCCAGTTGCGCGAGGGTAGCCGGCTGCATCGATCAGCCGATCGCCGACGCTTTGAGCAGCTTGGCGATGTCCTTCTTGATGCGGGCGTAGTGCTTGACCTTGTCGGCTTCGGCGGCGCCGGCCGGCACCGGCGGGAAGCGCATCATCAGGTTGCCGAGCGGGTCGATCAGGTAGATCGAGTCGGCCGCGCTGGCGCCCTGCTCCACCGGCAGCCATTTGGCGACGACGTCGGCCGGTGCGCGCAGCATGTGCACGTCTTCCAGCTGGCGGATCAGCATGGTCTCGAGCGGCGCGGCGTCGGTGATCAGCCAGACCCGTTCGATGCGGTCCATTTCCTTGCCNNTCGAGGCTGGCCGGCTTGGCGTCCAGCGTGGTCGCCTGCAGCGCCGGGATCGGGTGCGCGCGCGGGTCGATCAGGGCGCCGAAGTTGTTGCGCGCCGACGGCTTGACGACGTAGTAGGCGATGTACGAAAAGATCATCGGCGCCGCGCAGACCGCGAGCACCATCAGCAGTTTCCAGCGGCCGCGTTGCTGCTGGGTTTTATTTGTTTGGGTTTGTTCCACGTCGAAATCCTGTAATCACAAAAAAGAGGAGCGCCATCGCCGCCAGCGCATACCATTGAAAAGCATAGCCCTGGTGCTTCTCGACGCCCAGCGAGGGTGCCGGCCAGGCGCGTACCAGGCCGTCGGCGTTCGGCCCGGCCTGTTCGATAAAGAACGGCTGCAGCCGCAAGCCGCTGGCCGCGGCGAACTGCGCCGGATCGATATTCTGCACGATCGCGCCGGGCCGCACCGGCTCGGGCGTGCCGAGCTGCATGATGTGGCCGACGCTGGCCTTGACGATGCCGTCGACCGTCACCGTGCCGCCCGGGGTCGCATACGGCGGCAGCTTCGCCGCCTCGGCGGCATTGCGCGGCAGCCAGCCGCGCGCCACCAGCACGTGCATGCCGGAGCCGGCGACCTTCAACGGCATCAGCACGTAGAAGCCGGCGCGGCCATCCTGCGGCCGGTTGTTCAGGTAGAGCGGATACGATTGCACGAACTCGCCGGTCACGGTGACGTGGCGGTATTCGAGCGGCGCGGCCGCCAGCGGCGCGGCGCCGATCGCCAGCGGCGCCTCGGCCGCGCGCGCGCTCAGCTTGGCCTGCAAGGCGATCTTCTCGGCCGCGCGGCGCTCCTGCCAGTTCCCCAGCGACACCCCGAGCGCCACCAGCAGCACGGTCGCCACAAAGGGAATTGGCCGAAACCGGAAGCTGATACGCATTACAATGGCTCCTTCGCCGAACCTTGATACCATGCCATGAAAATCCTTGTCGCCCTTGCCTTCATCCTGATCCTGTCGAGCCTCGGCTTCGCGCTGTTCTACCTGATGCGCGACAAGGGCAAGAGCAACCGCACGGTGCAGGCGCTGGCAATGCGGGTCGGGCTGTCGATCACCCTGTTCCTGCTGCTGCTCGGCGCCTACAAGATGGGCTGGATCGCGCCGACCGGGCTGCGCTGACCGGCCGGTAGGAAAAAAGCCGCACGAGGGAAGCATCCCGCGTGCGGCTTTTTTCATGGAGCGGCGCGAACGCCGCCCAACCTTACAGCCAGTAGACGACGACGTACAGGCCGAGCCAGACGACGTCGACGAAGTGCCAGTACCAGGCGGCGCCTTCGAAGCCGAAGTGGTTCTCCGGCGTGAAGTGGCCCTTCAGCACACGGTACAGCATCACCGACAGCATGATCGCGCCCATCGTCACGTGGAAACCGTGGAAGCCGGTCAGCATGAAGAAGGTCGAGCCGTAGATGCCGGACGTCAGCTTCAGGTTCAGTTCGCTGTAGGCGTGCATGTACTCGTACGCCTGGAAGCCCATGAAGGTCGCGCCGAGCAGGATCGTGGCGAACAGCCAGAACGCGGTCTTGGCGCGGTGGCCGGCGCGCAGGGCGTGGTGCGAGATGGTCAGGGTCACGCCCGAGGTCAGCAGCAGCGCGGTGTTGATGGTCGGGATCGGGAACGGGCCCATGGTCGAGAATGCCTCGACCGTGCCGGCCGGGCCGACGCCGCCCCATTGCGCCGCGTAGTCGGGCCAGATGATCTTGTGATCGAGGTCGCCCAGCCATGGCAGCGTGACCGAACGGGCGTAGAACAGCGCGCCGAAGAAGGCGCCGAAGAACATCACTTCGGAGAAGATGAACCAGCTCATCGACCAGCGGTACGACAGGTCGATGCGGGCGTTGTACTTGCCCGACTCGGATTCGCCGATGGCGTCGCCGAACCAGAAGTACAGCACGATGAGGGTCGCCAGGATGCCGGCGAGGTTGAGCATCGGGCCCCAGCTGGCGCCGTTGACCCAGCCAGCCGCGCCGAACATCGTCGCCATCATCGAAAGCCCGGCGGCCATCGGCCACTTGGAAGGACCCGGCACGAAGTAATACGGTGCAGCGTGTGGTGAACTCATCTTCATCTCCTAAATCAAACTTTTGTTAGTTTTACTTTGCGACCACGAACTTCACCACCGTCACCAGCACGCCGATAAATACCAGCACGCCGATCAGCGCCGCCACGATCAGGTGCACGGGATTCAGATGGGCCGAATCGTGCTCGTAATCGCTGCGCTTGCGGATGCCCATAAACGACCAGAACACCGCTTTCAGGGTGGCGCCGAACGACGCCTTGCGTTTGCCTGATTGTTTCAATTCGTCCATTACTTCGTCGCCACCGTGCCGGCCACTTCAAAAAACGTATACGACAGCGTAATGGTCTTCACTTCGCGCGGCAAGGCCGGGTCGATGAAAAACACCACCGGCATCTGGCGCGCTTCATGCGGTTTCAAGGTCTGCTGCTTGAAGCAGAAGCACTCGACCTTCTTGAAGTGCGGCGTCGCCGACTGCGGCGCGTAACTCGGTATTGCCTGCGCCTGCACCGTGCGGTCCTGGGTGTTGACCACTTCGTACATCACCGTTGCCAGCTCGCCCGGGTGGACGTCGATGCTGCGGGTGGTCGGGCGAAACCGCCACGGCCCCTGCGCATTGCCATCCAGCTCGACCGTGATGGTGCGGCTCTTGTCGACCTGCGTATTCGCCGGCCGCGTCACCGTGCCATCCTGCTGCGTCAGCACGTTAATGCCGAGCAGCTCGCACATCTGCTTGTACACCGGCACCAGCGCGTAGCCGAAGCCGAACATCACCACCGCCACGACCACCAGCTTGCCGAGCATCGCCCGGTTCAGCTTGATGCGGCCAGATTGTTCGGTCGCCACGTCAGCTCAGCCAGATGCGCTTGATGAACACCATCGCGAAGAAGAACAGCGCGACCCCGGCAAGGATCAGGCCCAGTCGCGCGTTGTTCGGTTTTTTCGGCTCGCTCATATGCAATTTACTTGACTACTCAACTAATTACTTGACCAGCGGCGGGGTCTCGAAGGTGTGGAACGGCGCCGGGCTCGGCACGGTCCACTCGAGGCCTTCGGCGCCATCCCATGGCTTGGCCGATGCCTTGGCGCCGCCGCGGATCGTCGGCAGCACCACGAAGAACAGGAAGTACACCTGCGACAGGCCGAAACCGAAGGCGCCGATGGTGGCCACCATGTTGAAGTCGACGAACTGCGCCGGGTAGTCGGCGTAGCGGCGCGGCATCCCTGCCAGGCCGAGGAAGTGCATCGGGAAGAAGGTCACGTTGAACCAGATCAGCGAGTTCCAGAAGTGCATCTTGCCGCGGAATTCGTTGTACATGTGGCCGGTCCACTTCGGCGACCAGTAGTAGAAGCCGGCGAACAGCGCGAACAGCGAGCCTGCCACCAGCACGTAGTGGAAGTGGGCGACGACGTAGTAGGTATCCTGCAGCTGGATGTCGATCGGCGTGACCGCCAGGATCAGGCCGGTGAAGCCGCCCATGGTGAACACGAAGATGAAGCCGACCGCGAACAGCATCGGGGTTTCGAACGTCATCGAGCCCTTCCACATCGTGGCGACCCAGTTGAACACTTTCACGCCGGTCGGCACCGCGATCAGCATCGTCGCGTACATGAAGAACAGCTGCGACGTCACCGGCATGCCGGTGGTGAACATGTGGTGCGCCCAGACGATGAACGACAGGATCGCGATCGACGCGGTGGCGTACACCATCGAGGCGTAGCCGAACAGCGGCTTGCGGGCGAAGGCCGGCAGGATCTGCGAGACGATGCCGAACGCCGGCAAAATCATGATGTAGACCTCCGGGTGGCCGAAGAACCAGAAGATGTGCTGGTACATGACCGGGTCGCCGCCGCCGGCAGCGTTGAAGAACGAGGTGCCGAAGTGACGGTCGGTCAGGGTCATGGTGATCGCGCCGGCCAACACTGGCATCACGGCGATCAGCAGGTAGGCGGTGATCAGCCAGGTCCAGCAGAACATCGGCATCTTCATCAAGGTCATGCCGGGAGCGCGCATGTTGAGGATGGTGACGATGATGTTGATCGAACCCATGATCGACGAGGCGCCCATGATGTGCAGGGCGAAAATCGCCATGTCCATGCCAGGTCCCATCTGGGTCGACAGCGGTGCGTACAGCGTCCAGCCGGCCGCGGTGGCGCCGCCGGGAACGAAGAACGACACCGCCAGCAGCAGCGCCGCGGGCGGCAGCAGCCAGAACGAGAAGTTGTTCATGCGGGCGAACGCCATGTCGGAGGCGCCCACTTGCAGCGGGATCATCCAGTTGGCGAAACCGACGAAGGCCGGCATGATCGCGCCGAACACCATCACGATGCCGTGCATGGTGGTCAGCTGGTTGAAGAACTCAGGCTGGAAGAATTGCAGGCCCGGCTGGAACAGCTCGGTGCGGATCATCAGGGCCAGCACGCCGCCCGACATCAGCATGGTGATCGCGAACCACAGGTACAGGGTACCGATGTCCTTGTGGTTGGTGGCGTACAGCCAGCGGCCGATGCCGTGCGGATGACCGTGGTCGTGATCGTGCGCGTCGTGCGCGCGGTCTACAGTGGTTGTGCTCATTGTTCTGCTCCCGATTACTTACGTGCAGCCAGGACTTCGGCTGGTTGAACGATGTTTTCCGCGGCCTTGTTCGACCAGTTGTTGCGGGTGTAGGTAATCACCGCAGCGATATCCGAATCCGACAATTGCTTCCAGCCTGGCATTTCCGAAGGGAACTTGCCGCTCTTCTTGCCGTTCAGCAGGACGTGGATCTGGTCCGCTTTCGGGCCATTCACCACTGGCGAGCCGTCCAGCGCGGCGAACGCGCCCGGGACACCCTTGCCGGTTGCCTGGTGGCAGACGACGCAGTTGGTGGAGTAGACTTTTTCGCCCTTGGTCTTCAGTTCGTCGATGGTCCACACTTTCGACGGATCGTCGGCCAGCGCCGCCATTTCCTTCTTCTTGCCGGCGACCCACGCCGAGTAGTCGGCGTCGGAAACGACCTTGACGACGATCGGCATGAAGGCGTGCTCTTTACCGCACAGCTCGGCGCACTGGCCGCGGAAGGTGCCGATCTTTTCCGACTTGAACCAGGTGTCGCGCACGAAACCGGGGATCGCATCCTGCTTGACGCCGAACGCCGGGATCATCCAGGCGTGGATCACGTCGTTGGCGGTGAGGACGATGCGCACCTTCTTGTTGACCGGGACGACGACTTCGTTGTCGACTTCGATCAGGTAGTTTTCGCCGCGCTTCTCGGTCGGCAGCACGCCGGGCGAGCCGACTTGCGAACGCGGGGTGGACAGGTTCGACAGGAAGGAAATGCCTTCGCCCTCGCCCTTCAGGTAGTCGTAGCCCCATTTCCACTGCATGCCGGTGGCCTTGATGGTGAGGTCGGCGTTGGTGGTGTCCTTCATCGCGACGACGGTCTTGGTGGCCGGCAGCGCCATGCCGATGACGATCAGGAACGGCACCACGGTCCAGGCGATTTCGACGGCGGTCGACTCGTGGAAGGTGGCCGGCTTGTGGCCGAGCGAGCGGCGGTGCTTGAAGATCGAGTAGAACATGACGCCGAACACGGCCACGAAGATGGCCACGCAGACGATCATCATCCAGGTGTGCAGGTCGTAGATCTCGGTGGCGATCCGCGTCACGGGAGGCTGCAGGTTCAACTGGTATTCAACCGGACGGCCCGTCACCTCTGGCCCGGCCAGCGCCGGGATACTGGCCGAAATGGCCAGGCCGAGCATCAGGCCTTGAAGTCGCTTTGCATATGTCATGTTTTCCCCAACCACCCAAAATGAAAATCTTATTATCGTCAACGGCCGAAACCGGCCGCCGCGTCCCCAAACTACCGCGCAAAAAGGCCCCAAGCCGGCCCCGGCCGCACTAAAAAGTGCGCCGGATCCGGCTGGAACCGTGACATCGGCCATGAGGTGAACTTACGCACACTGATGAACGCTGACTTGCTTTTGCAGCTATCGACTACATATTGATATTGAAGCTGGGACTGATTGTTTTTATTGCATCAATAAGGTAGTCGACAAAATTAGTCGTTGATTATACTCAATGAGTAGCATAACCATCAAGGGTATTCCCACCGCCGCCCCGACAGCCGCCTATTTGCGCGGCTGGAAGCGGATGATCGCCTCGCCGCTGGCGGTCACGCGCGGCGCCGGCCGGAACGCGTGGCCGTAAATCACCTCGAACGTCAGCGCCAGCTTGCCGTCGGCGCGGCGGCCGCGCTCCAGCGCCGCCTCGAGGCGGCCGTGTGCCGCCCGTCCCATCAGCCCGCGCGCGCGCGTCGCCAGCGGATTGCCGCCCAGCGCGCGCACGTCGGCCAGCAAGGCCTGCGCCGTGTCGTAGGTGACGGTGATCACTTCCATGTCCATCACCGGCGTCGAAAAGCCCGCCGCCACCAGCTGGTCGCCGAAATCGTGCATGTCGACGAACGGCAATACGTGCGCCTGCGCATCGACCTCGGCGAAAGCGGCGCGTACTTCGCGCAAGGAATCGGGGCCGAAGTTGGAAAACATCAGCAGCCCCTCGACCTTCAGCACGCGGCGCCATTCGGCGAACACGCGGTCCGGCTGCGGATGCCAGTGCAGCGCCAGGTTCGACCACACCAGGTCGATCGAGTTCGGGCCGAACGGCAAATCGCCGAAGTCGCCGGCCAGCACGTCGATGCCGGCCTTGGCGGGCAGCAAGCGGCTGAGCAGCTGGTTCAGCGCGCCGCTGGCGGGCGTGCGGGCGGCGCTGGCCATGGCGGGCGCGGCGTCGATGCCGATCACCTGCGCCGCCGGGTAGTCCTTCTGCAGCAGCGCCAGGTCGGCGCCGGCGCCGCAGCCGGCGTCGAGCACGCGCTGCGGCGCGGTCTTCACCAGTTGCAGGCGCTCGTGCATGCGGCCGGCGATCTCGCGCCGCAGGAAGTCGGACGGGGCGATACGCTGCGGCCGGGCGAACAGCCGGCGCACCCGCGCCAGCTCGATCGGCGCGCTCATTGTCGAAGGGGATTGAGGGGAAACCATGGGCGTCGTGCGGTGAAATGAGATAATGGCGGCAGTGTACATGGTTGTTCAACCTTGCGAGGGCGAGCCGATGACCCACCGATGGCGCCGATGGCCGCGGGCGCTGGCGCAAGCGCTGCTGCCGTCGTCGTGCGCGCTGTGCGGCGCGCAATGCGACGGCGCCGTGTGCCGGCCCTGCCACGCGCAATTCGTCACGCGTTCACCGCGCTGCCGGCGCTGCGCCAACCCGGTCGGCGAAGCGGACACCCGGCGCGAGTGCGCCGCCTGCCTGGCGCGGCGGCCGGCGTTCGACGCCACCCTGGCCGGCGCCGACTACCGCGCCCCGCTCGACGCGCTGGTGCTTCAGCTCAAGTTCGGCGGCACGCTCGCGCTGGCGCCGTGGTTCGCCGCGGTGCTGCGCGACAGCGTGATCGAGCAGCGCGGCTTCTTGCTGCCGAACGTGCTGTGCCCGGTGCCGCTGGGGCCGCAGCGGCTGGTCGAACGCGGCTTCAACCAGGCGCTCGAGGTGGCGCGGCCGCTGGCGCGCGCGCTCGGCATCCCGCTCCACGCGCGGCTGGCGATCCGCGCGCTCGACACGCCGGCGCAGTCGGGGGTGGCGCCGGACCAGCGCCGCCGCAACATGAAGAATGCGTTCATCGTCGCGCCGGACGCGCTGGCGATGGTGCGCGGCCAGCACATCGGCATCGTCGACGACGTCATGACGAGCGGTAACACCCTGGACGAGCTGGCCGCCACGTTCAAGCGATTCGGCGCCGCGCGCGTGAGCAACTTCGTGTTCGCGCGCACCCCGCCCCATTAACCGTTTCAAGGAGAAGCACTTGTTCCACGTCGTACTGGTAGAACCCGAGATCCCGCCGAACACCGGCAACATCATCCGCCTGTGCGCCAACACCGGCGCCCAGCTGCACCTGATCGAGCCGCTCGGTTTTCCGCTCGACGACGCCAAGATGAAGCGTGCCGGGCTCGACTACCACGACTACGCCACCATGAAGGTGCACAAGAACTGGGACGCCTTCATCGCCGACACCCGGCCCGACCCGGCGCGCATGTTCGCGCTGACCACCCACGGCTCGGCGCCGTTCGCCGACGCCGCCTTCCTGCCGGGCGACGTGTTCGTGTTCGGCTCGGAGACGCGCGGGCTGGCGCCGGCGCTGCGCGAATCGTTTCCGCCGGCCCAGCGCATCCGCCTGCCGATGCGCCCCGACAACCGCAGCCTGAACCTGTCGAACACGGTGGCCGTGGTGGTGTACGAGGCCTGGCGCCAGCACGGCTACGCCGGCGGCGCCTGACAAGCTTTTATTCCATATTGTTGTAATTTTTATACTAGTAATTCTGCCAGTAGGAATGCAATCAGGGCATCGGTAAGTTGATGCAGGGGCCGCGCCATGCGCGCAGCATGGAGCCCCGGCGTTGCGCGGGCGCCCATCCCGCCGCATTCCGAGCGGAGGATGTGATGGCCCTGATATTTGGCATGATGGAGTGGCAGAACTACCAGCGTAACGACCCGGGCGCGCCGCTGATCCTGTGTTTCGGCGACTCCTGGATTCAGTACCCCTTCCCCAAGGACGGCAACCTGGCCAACCGTTTCCTCGACTTTGGCAAGTTCCAGGCGATGGACATCGTCGCACTGGGCCAGAACGGCCTGGAGATCGGCGATCCGGGGAAGAACAACCTTTACGCCCTGACTTCCTTCCTCAATTTCGAAAAGCAGACGGTCGACATGATCATCGTCAGCGGCGGCGGCAACGACTTTGCCGGCTCCGATGACCTGCTGCCGCTGCTGAAGGTCGGCAGCCCCAACGACATCGCCACCTGGTTCAAGCCGCAGGAGACCGCCGCGCTGTTCGCCCGCATCACGCGCGGCTACGAACGCGTGATCCAGCTGCGCGACACCTTCTGCCCGACGGTGCCGATCGTCACCCACTGCTACGACTACGCCCATCCCAACGGCGTCGGGTTGCTCGGCTTCTCGCCCTGGATCCGGCCCGCGCTGCAGCAGGTCGGCATGCCGACCGCGATGCAGCCGGAAGCGGTGCGCTACATCATCGACCACCTGGCGCAAGTGCAGCAGGACCTGGCGCATGCGACGGCGCTGTACCACTTCGTCGACACGCGCAATTCGCTGGCCAACGGCGACTGGGAAAACGAACTGCATCCGAATCGGGCCGGCTTCGACAAGATCGCCGCCAGGTTCTATCCGGTGATCGCCGAAGCCTTCCCCGAGTGGGTGCGCAAGCCGAAGTGGCTGCAGCAGATGCAGTAAGCCCTGGCGCGGACCGCCGGCCCGCGCCTCATTTCAGCATCTCCGCCCCGAATAGCAAATACATCGCGCCAGTCGATGGCGCCTCCCCGTTTCCCTTACAGGAGCATACCGTATGCGCCCTACCCTACCTTTCCAGCTTGGCGCCGAAGGCAAGCACATCGCCGACCTGCATCGCAAATTGGCGAGCATCCGGGAGGACCTGAAGGACAAGCTGAATGTGTCCGGCTACCAGTTCTTGTGCGGCAAAAGCACAACCATCTTCGGTGATTCGATGCGCGATGCGATCATCGCTTTCCAAGAGAAATTCGACGTGCCACACGCCGCCAAAGGCATCTGCGATGGCGCCACCTGGGACTTGCTCAATGAAAAGGCCGGCACCGTCTACTCGGAGGTGTGGCAATTCGAACTGGACGCCCTGAAATTGCGAAAGGACCTCTCGTACGCGGATCTTATGACGAGTCAGAAAGACCGGGCGCCGCAATCGGCCGAAGCTCGGGCGGCAGCACAGGATGCAAAGGCCAGGGCACAATCCAGCGCTAATCTTGCGAGGCCGGCCGAGGCGGTCGAGGAACCCGCACAGATCCTCGATCCTGGCCAACCGGGCAAGCCGCTGAAAGTGCAACCGGCCGACGAAGACGAGGTGATCAAAACAGCGCACGCGGCCGAACTCGCCGGTCTCGCATTTTCGGGTGGCGGAATTCGCAGCGCCACCTTCAACCTGGGGATACTGCAGGCGCTGGCGCAGCAAAGAATGCTGGGCGACTTCGACTACCTGTCGACCGTTTCCGGCGGCGGCTATATCGGCGCGTGGTTTTCCAAGTGGCTGCATAACGCGTATGGCAACGTCGAAACGGTGGCCACCCGCCTGTCTCCCGGTACCGCCGCAAAGCCGGTGCCGCGTGAACCGGAGGAGATCCGCTTCCTTCGCCAGTACAGTAATTACCTGACGCCGAAGACAGGCCTGTTCAGCGCGGACACCTGGGCGTTGCTGGCGACGTATTTCCGTAACACGGCCCTGAACATGGCAATCCTCGTGGCGCTGCTCGGTGCGGTGTTGATCGTCCCGCGCCTCCTGAGCTTCATGGCCGTCGAATTGGGCAAGGATCACCCGGCGGCATTTGCCGCGGTCGGCGCCGTCACGGCACTGTGGGCCGTCTTCTACATCGCGCTGAGCATTTCGAGCGTTCCCGATCCCGCCAGGCAGCGCTGGCCCGGCGGGCAGACCCAGCAGAGCATCCTCGTACTGGTGGTGTTGCCGTTGATGGTGTCGGCGTATGCGGCGAGCGTGGCGACGTGGCAGTATTGGGAGCAATTCGCGCGCATCTGGCACGGCATACCACCGAGCGCGGCGCACCCCGTGCTGACCTGGATGGTGGTGCCCGGGGTCGCCTATTTCGGCGCGTGGGGATGCGGCTGGCTGTTGGCGCAGCGGCGCCAGGGCAATCGAACGCAGCCTCCGCTGCGCAAGTTCGAGGCAATCAAGGAGGGGTTCGGCCACTTCTTGTGCGCCGTCATCGCGCTCGGCGTCGGCGCTTTTCTCCTGACCTGGTCGGCCACTACCCTAGGGCAGTGGGACCTGGCGCGGCATACGCTGGACGGCAATGGACAAGGGATATTGCTGGTGACCTACGGCATGCCGCTCATCCTTAGCATTTTTGGCATTTCGATGATCCTCGCGATCGGCCTGGTCGGGCGCATGTACAACGACAAGAGTCGCGAGTGGTGGAGCCGGCAGGGAGGATGGGCGGCGATCTTCACCCTTGCCTGGCTGGGGCTGTCGGTCGTGAGCCTGTCGGCGCCGCCGATGCTTGGCTACATCGACGCCAACCTGCGCGGTTGGATCGAGGCGCTGATCGGCAGCGCGTGGCTCGCCACCACGCTGGCCGGCCTGAAGCTCGGCCACAGCAGCGCCACCGGCAAGCGCGGTTCGCGCCCTTACCTCGAATGGATCGCCGCGATCGCACCAGCGATATTCTCAATCGGCGCCCTGGTGCTGGTGTCCACGCTGGTCTACTTCATGATGCTGCCGTCGGTGGCGGCGACCGGATGGGGCAGCGGCGCCTACAAGAATTGGGGTAGTGCGTTCAACAGCTATTTCGATTCCGCGCGCGGCATCACCGGCCTGAAGGCCGTCGCCGTCATGCTCGTGCTGGCGGCAGTCGGCCTGGCGATTGCCTGGCGCGTCGACGTCAACAAGTTCTCGCTCTACATGATGTACCGGAACCGCCTGGTGCGCGCCTACCTCGGCGCCATCAACCGCAAACACAACCAGAATCGCAATCCGCACCCGTTCACTGGCTTCGACGAACACGACGACATGCATCTGGACAAGCTGCTCGCCACCGGTGGGGTGATCCAGCGCCCCTATCCGATCATCAATGCCACCCTCAACCTGGTCAACGGCAAGGAACTGGCGTGGCAGAACAGGAAGGCTGCCGGCTTCTCGTTCACTCCCGGATTTTGCGGCTTCGAATTGCCCAGCATGGCATCAGCCGGTCCCGCGCAAATGGAACATGAGGCGCAGCGCGGATGCTTCCGCCCCACCGCCGGGTATCGCGCCAGGAAAGGCGCGCGCGGCGACGAGGAAGCGAGCATCAAGCTGGGGATGGCGGTCGCGGTGTCGGGCGCCGCGGTCAGCCCGAACATGGGCTATCACTCTTCGCCTGCCTTGTCGTTCCTGATGACACTGTTTAACGTGCGGCTGGGGCGCTGGTTTGCCAATCCGCGCCGCAAGAGCTGGCGGCTTCCCGCACCGCTGCTCGGCATCCGCTACCTGATTGCCGAACTGTTCGGGCTGAGCGATGCCGACGCCAATTTCGTCTACTTGTCCGACGGCGGGCACTTCGAAAATCTCGGCATCTACGAGCTGGTGCGGCGGCGCTGCCGGCTGATCGTCGTGATCGACGCCAGCGCGGACGGCGAACTCAACTTTGAAGACCTCGGCAATGCGATCCGCAAGTGCGCCACCGACCTGCACATCGAAATCGACATCGATGCCCGCCAGATCGTGCCCCAGCAGCCGGACGATTTCAGCCGTGCCCACTGCGTGGTGGGCGACATCCTGTACGAGTGCACCGACCCGAAAGCGAAGAACGGCACCCTGGTATACATCAAGCCATCGCTTGGGGCCACCGAGTACGCCGACATCCTGAACTACCGCAAGGCAAACAAGGACTTCCCGCACCAGTCCACCGCCGACCAGTGGTTCGACGAAACCCAGTTCGAAAGCTACCGGTCGCTGGGGTATCGAATTGGCATGCGGGTATTTGCAGCGCCACCGGCCAGCGGTCCCGACGATGGGGAGCCGCGCCACTCGATCCCCGATCTGGCCGAAGCGCTGCAACGGCGATGGGGCGGCAAGGAAGGCGTCACGGAAGCTGTCCCGGTTATTCCCACACCGGCGAAGGAGCCGGCGGAATGACGCGGGTAACCAGCCGGCGTTTCAGCTGCCGCGCACCTTGGTGAGCAGCTTGGTCGTCGAGCGGTCGTGCTCGAAGTCGATCGCCACCGCCTGGCCGCCGTACGCCAGCACCGCCCTCCCTTCGGGGATGGCGGTCATGTCGTAGTCGCCCCCCTTGGCGTAGATCTCGGGACGCGCCTGCTGCACCGCTTCGAGCGCGGTATCCTCGTCGAAGTCCACCACCAGGCTGACCGATTCGAGCGCGGCCAGCACCGCCATGCGGTCGGCGCAGGTATTCAGCGGCCGGTCGTCGCCCTTGCCGAGCCGCTTGACCGAGGCGTCGGTGTTGGCCGCCACCACCAGCGAGGCGCCCAGCGCGCGCGCCTGCGCCAGGTAGGTCACGTGGCCGCGGTGCAGGATGTCGAACACGCCGTTGGTCAGCACCACCGGCTTGGGCAGGGCGGCGACGCGCCGCTGGAGGTCTTCACGGGTGCAGATCTTGTCTTCGAATTGAGGCATCGGCAGGCATTTCAGGTTGGGGGATTGGCGGCGCGCCAGGACTGCAGCACCTGGCGCGCGCTGGCGTCGAGTGTGTCCGTCTCGACGCTGCTTACATGGTTGAAAATCATCAGCGCGTAGACCCGCGCCAGGACGTTGACCTCAGTCGACAGGGCGTACTCGTTGCCGCGCGCGGGCCGCCTGGCCCGCCAAAAATTGATCGCCGCTTCGAGTTCCTGCAGGCTCAGCGCCATCACTCCTCCGGTTCGTCCTCCACCAGCATCGACAGGTCGTCCGAGGTGGTCGTGGCGCCGTTGGCCGGTTCCTTGCGGTCGCCGCGCAGCTTGATCTGCAGGCGCAGGCCGTTGGCCGAATCGGCGTTGCGGATCGCCTCGTCGTAGCCGATGAAGCCCTTGTTATACAGCTCGTACAAGGCCTGGTCAAACGTGCACATGCCCAGCTCGCGCGACTTGTGCATGATCTCCTTGATAGCCTGGAAATTGCCCTTCAGGATCATCTCGCTGATGGTGGCCGTGTTCAGCAAAATCTCGATGGCCGCCTTGCGCCCCTTGCCGTCCTCGGTGCGCACCAGGCGCTGCGAGACGATCGCGCGCAGGTTCGACGACAGGTCCATCAGCAGCTGGTTGCGCCGCTCTTCCGGGAAGAAGTTGATGATGCGGTCCATCGTCTGGTTCGAGTTGTTCGCGTGCAACGTGCCGAGGCACAGGTGGCCGGTCTCGGCGAAGGCGATCGCATGCTCCATCGTTTCGGTGTCGCGGATCTCGCCGATCAGGATCACGTCCGGCGCCTGGCGCAGCGTGTTCTTCAGCGCGTTGTGCCACGAATGGGTGTCGACGCCGACTTCGCGGTGGGTGATCAGGCAGCCCTTGTTCTTGTGGACGTATTCGACCGGGTCTTCCACCGTGATGATGTGGCCGGCCGAATTGGCGTTGCGGTAGTCGATCATCGCCGCCAGCGTGGTCGACTTGCCGGAACCGGTGCCGCCGACCACCAGCACCAGGCCGCGCTTGGTCATGATCACGTCTTTGAGCACGTCGGGCAGGTCGAGCTTTTCGAAGTTCGGGATTTCCGAGGCGATGGTGCGCACCACCATCGCCACGCACTGCTGCTGGACGAACACGTTGACGCGGAAACGGCACACGTTCGGCAGCGAGATGGCGAAGTTGCACTCCATCTGGTCTTCGAATTCGGCCTTCTGCTTGTCGTTCATCAGCGACATGGCCAGCGCGCGGGTCACCTCGCCGCTCAGCTTTTGCTGGCTCAGCGGCTTCATCGAGCCCTGGTGCTTCATGCTCGGCGGGAAATCGGCCGAGACGAACAGGTCGGAACCGCCCTGGTGATGCATCACGGTGAGCAGTTTGTGAATATAAGCCTGGGCTTCGGCGGGGCCAAAAGTCGTGGACATGCGCACCTTTCAAGAGTGAAGCGGCGAAAAAACCGCCTTCCCGGTAATTATATCGACTGCCATTCCGGTAAAATATAATTTCTTTGCTGACGGAAAAACAACTTTCTGTCAATATGGGGGGCATTGGTTCCCCCTGAAATCCCTGCGGCTCACACCAACTCATGACCCTGACCGAACTGAAATATATCGTTGCCGTCGCGCGTGCGAGACATTTCGGACATGCCGCCGAGGCCTGTTACGTCGCCCAGCCTACCCTCTCCGTCGCCATCAAGAAGCTCGAGGACGAACTCGGCGTCGTGCTGTTCGAGCGCGGCGGCGCCGAGGTGTCGGTCACGCCGCTCGGCGCGCAGATCATCGCCCAGGCCGAACGGGTGCTCGAGCAGACCGCCGCGATCAAGGAACTGGCCAAGCAGAACAAGGACCCGCTCGCCGGCCCGCTGCGCCTGGGCGTGATCTACACGATCGGCCCCTACCTGCTGCCGTCGCTGGTGCGCAACCTGATCGACAACGTGCCGCANNCTGGACGCGGCCATCATGGCGCTGCCGCTGCCCGAGCACGGCATGTCGATGCAGACGCTGTACGACGAGCCGTTCGTGGTGGCGACGCCGAAGAACCATCCGTGGGTCGGCCGCGGCGCAGTGTCGGCCGAGGATTTGAAATCGGAGACGATGCTATTGCTGGGCAATGGCCATTGCTTCCGCGACCAGGTGCTGGAAGTGTGCCCGGAGATGGCGCGCTTTTCGACGCCGGGCAACGGCATGCAGCGCACCTTCGAAGGCTCGTCGCTCGAGACGATCCGCCACATGGTCGCCAGCGGCATCGGCCTGACCGTGCTGCCGCGCACCTCGGTGGCCGACATGAAGGACAAGAGCGGCCTGCTGCGATTCATGCCGTTCAGCGAGCCGGTGCCCTCGCGCCGCGTCGTCATCGTCTGGCGCAAGAGCTTCACCCGGCGCGCCGCGATCGAGGCGATCTGCGAGGCAGTGGCGCAGTGCGACCTGCCGGGCATCGAGATGCTCCCCCTGGAAGCCGCCGCCTGATCTGCGAGGGGTCGGGTCTGATATTCGGATATTTCGTCTTCATGAAATGTTCGAATGTCAGACCCGACCCCAGCTTTTTCTTCGCTCCCCCACTAAACGCTGGTGTCAGGTCTGACATTCGAACATTTGAAGAGCCAAATGTCCGAATATCAGACCTGACACCTAAACCCGGTAGAATTCGGGCCATTGCCCATTTGCTACCGTTCCCATGACCAAGCTGTCGCTGTACTTCAAGCTGATCCGCGCCGACAAGCCGATCGGCATCCTGCTGCTGCTGTGGCCGACCCTGATCGCGCTGTGGCTGGCGTCGAACGGCGTCCCCGACCTGAAGCTGCTGCTCATTTTCACCGTCGGCACCGCCCTGATGCGCTCGGCCGGCTGCGCCATCAACGACTACGCCGACCGCGACTTCGACAAGCACGTCAAGCGCACCGCCGAACGCCCGCTCACCAGCGGCCGCATCCGGCCGTGGGAGGCGCTCGCCATCGCCGGCGTGCTCGCGCTGGTGTCGTTCCTGCTGATCCTGCCGCTCAACACGCTGACCAAACAGCTGTCGGTGGCCGCCGTCATCATCGCCGGCAGCTACCCTTACTTCAAGCGCTTCTTCGCGATTCCCCAGGCCTACCTCGGCATCGCCTTCGGCTTCGGCATCCCGATGGCGTTCGCCGCAATCTTGGACCAGGTGCCGGCGGTGGCCTGGTGGCTGCTGCTGGCCAACGTGTTCTGGGCGGTCGCCTACGACACCGAATACGCCATGGTCGACCGCGACGACGACCTCAAAATCGGCATCCGCACCTCGGCCATCACCTTCGGCCGCTTCGACGTCGCCGCCGTCATGCTGTGCTACGGCGCCGCGCTGGCGATCGACCTGGCCTGCGGCTGGCTGCTGGGCCTGCGCTGGTGGTTCGTCGGCGGCATCATCGTGGCGGCCGTCATCGCCCTCTACCACTACACCCTGATCCGCGCGCGCGACCGGATGGGCTGTTTTGCCGCGTTTCGGCATAACAATTGGTTGGGTGCGGCCCTTTTTGCCGGAGTCGCGTTAGACTATGCATTAGGATAATATTGTCCCTATAGCACTGGGCGGATCTTGTGTCCGCGCCGGAAGCTCTCAAGAAAAAATTTAACCAACGAGGCTGATCCATCATGCAAAAAATTCCTACCCAGACCGGCGCGCGCGACCAGTTGATGAACGACCTGAAATCGGTGATCCAGGATGCCGAAGGCTGGCTGCGCAACAGCTCGCTGACCGGCGACGACCTGAAGGCGGCCAAGGAAAAGTTCGAGCGCACCATCGCCGGCGCCAAGGCCGACCTGATCCACTACCAGGAAATGGTGGTCGAAAAAACCAAGGAAGCGGCCAAGGCGACCGACGAATACGTGCACGAGAACCCATGGCGTTCGGTCGCCATCGGCGCCGGCATCGGCCTGCTGCTCGGCGCGGCGATCACGCGCAGCCGCTAAGCGCAATGGCGATTGCCGAAACGGTGGGCAGGCTCGGTGCGACCCTGCTCGACATGGTCCACACGCGGCTGGAACTGGCTTCGGTGGAAATGGAGGAACAGTCGCAGCGCTACCTCGGCTACCTGCTGATGTCGCTGCTGGCGCTATTCCTGTTCGGGATCGCCATTGTGCTCGTCGCCGTCTTCGTCATCATTCTTTTCTGGGACAGCCACCGGCTCGCGGCGGTGCTTGGCATGGCCGCGCTGTTCGCGCTGTCGGCGCTCGGCATCGGCATGAAGGTGCGCGCCGGCTTCGGCGCGCAACCGGCGCTGCTGTCGGCCACGATGGGCGAACTGCAAAAGGATATCGACTTGCTCAGGACGGCGAGGCACGCCCATGAAGAATGACGATCGCCGCGCGGCGCTGATTGCGCGCTGCGCGCAGCAGCGCAACGATGCCGCCGATGAAGTGCGCGCGCTGGTGGCGCCGGTCCGCGCCGGCCTCGGCCTGAAAGTGCCGCTGGCGATTGCCGGCGTCGTGCTCGGGATGATCGCCACCCGCTCCGGGCGCGCGATGCCGCTGCTCACCGCCGGCCTCAGTGTGTGGAAGCTGGCAAAGAACCTCCTGCCAATGCTCCGCCGCGGCTAAATAATATTACCCGCTATCCTCAAGACCGTCGTTCCCGCGTGCGCGAGGACGACGCTATTCGTCCTTGCCCAACTGTTCGCCGAGCTCACGCCCGCGCTGCGACGCCGCCTTCACCGCATCCACAATCGCCTGCTTCACGCCCGACTGCTCCATGCTGGTCAGCGCGGCGTATGTCGTGCCGCCCTTCGACGTAACGCGCTCGCGCAGCACCGACACGTCCTCCGGCGAGCGCGCCGCCAGCTGCGCCGCGCCGACAAACGTGGCCAGCGCCAGCTGCTTGCCCTGCTCCGCCGACAAGCCGAGCTCCTGCGCCGCCTGCTGCATCGCCTCGATAAAATAGAACACGTACGCCGGGCCGCTGCCCGACACCGCGGTGACCGGATCGATCAGCGACTCGTCATCGAGCCACACGGTGGCGCCGACCGCCTTCATGATGTCGTCGGCCACCGCCTTCTGTTCCGCCGAGACGCCCGCCATCGCCACCATGCCGGTGATGCCCTGGCCGATCAGCGCCGGTGTGTTCGGCATGGTGCGCACGATGGCGCCGTAGCCACCGAGCCAGCGCGCCAGGTCGACGCCGCGGATGCCGGCCGCGATCGACAGCAGCAGCGGACGCGCGCTTGCCAGCATCGGCAGCAGCGCCGCCGCCACTTCGCGCATCTGCTGCGGCTTCACCGCCAGCACGATCACGTTGCTCTGGCTCACGACATCGCCGACCTGCAGCGCGGTGCTGACGCCAAAGCTGTCCGCCAGGCGTCCCAGCTGGTCCGGGTTAGGATCGACCACGTGGATGTTGGCGCCCGCGGTGAGCTCGCCGGCCAGCCCGGCGATCAGCGCCGACGCCATGTTGCCGCCGCCGATAAATGTAATCTTCATGCCCTGCCCTTCATTGATCATAGTTGCGTGCTCCGAAAATGGCGCTGCCGACGCGCACGATGGTGGCGCCTTCGGCAATCGCCGCGGCCATGTCGGCCGACATTCCCATCGACAGGGTATCGAGTTCGATGCCGTCGGCGCGCAGCTGTTCGGCCAGCGCGCGCAGCCGCGCGAACGCCGCGCGTTGTTTTGCCACGTCAGTTTCCGGCTCGGGAATCGCCATCAGGCCGCGCAGTTTCAGGTTCGGCAGCAGCGCCACCTGGCGCGCCAGCTCCGGCAATTCTTCCGGCGTCGCGCCGCTCTTGCTGGCCTCGCCGCTGATGTTCACTTGCAAACAAATGTTCAGCGGCGGCAGTCCGGCCGGCCGCTGTTCGGACAGGCGCTGGGCGATCTTCAGCCGCTCCACCGTGTGCACCCAGGCGAAGCTGGCGGCGATCGGACGCGTCTTGTTGCTCTGGATCGGCCCGATGAAATGCCATTCGACTTGTTCGGATGGCAAGGCGGCGGCGACGGCGGCGATCTTGTCGAGCGCCTCCTGCAGGTAGTTTTCGCCGAACGCGCGCTGGCCGGCGGCGACCGCCTCGAGCACCGCTTCGGCGGGGAATGTCTTGGACACGGCAAGCAGTTTGACCGACGTCGCATCGCGCCCGGCGGCCTTGCTCGCGGCGTGTATAGTCGCATCGACAGCTTGCAGTTTGTGGGCGATTGTGGACATAATCATTGTCAGCGGGCAATTAATAGCAGGTCGAGTCGATGCAAACGCGCATACTTGCAGCACGCGCCCATTCACGGCACAGGGATTATAAATGGACATCTCCGAATTACTCGCTTTCTCCGTCAAGAACAAGGCTTCCGACCTGCACCTGTCATCCGGCCTGCCGCCGATGATCCGCGTTCACGGCGACGTGCGCCGCATTAACCTGCCGCCGCTCGAGCACAAGGACGTCCACGGCATGATCTATGACATCATGAACGACGGCCAGCGCAAGCAGTACGAGGAAGTGCTCGAATGCGACTTCTCGTTCGCCATTCCCGGCCTGGCGCGCTTTCGCGTCAACGCCTTCAACCAGGAGCGCGGCGCCGCCGCCGTGCTGCGGACCATTCCGTCGAAGATCCTCAGCCTCGAGGACCTGAACGCGCCGAAGATCTTCGGCGAACTGGCGATGCGCCCGCGCGGCCTGGTGCTGGTCACCGGCCCGACCGGTTCCGGCAAGTCGACCACGCTGGCGGCGATGGTCAACCACCTCAACGAAAACGAGTACGGTCATATTTTGACCATCGAGGACCCGATCGAGTTCGTTCACGACTCGAAGAAGTGCCTGATCAACCAGCGCGAAGTCGGCCCGCACACGCTGTCGTTCAACAACGCGCTGCGCTCGGCGCTGCGCGAAGACCCGGACTGCATCCTGGTCGGCGAGCTGCGCGACCTCGAGACGATCCGCCTGGCCCTGTCGGCCGCCGAAACCGGTCACCTGGTGTTCGGCACCCTGCACACCTCGTCCGCCGCGAAGACCATCGACCGTATCGTCGACGTCTTCCCGGCCGATGAAAAAGAGATGGTGCGCGCCATGCTGTCCGAGTCGCTGCAGGCGGTGGTCTCGCAGACCCTGCTCAAGACCAAGGACGGCTCCGGCCGCGTCGCCGCGCACGAGATCATGATCGGCACGCCGGCGATCCGCAACCTGATCCGCGAAGCGAAGATCGCCCAGATGTATTCGGCGATCCAGACCGGCAGCAACGTCGGCATGCAGACGCTCGACCAGAACCTCACCGACCTGGTACGCCGCAACGTCATTTCCAACGGCGCCGCCCGCTCGGCCGCCAAGACCCCGGATAACTTCCCCGGCTAATTTTCAGGATCGACAATGGAACGCGACCAGGCTTCAAAATTCATGTTCGACCTGCTCCGGCTGATGACCAGCAAGGGCGGTTCGGACCTGTTCATCACCGCCGGCTTCCCGCCGGCGATCAAGATCGACGGCAAGATGACGCCGGTGTCGAGCCAGGCGCTGACGCCGTCGCACACCGCCGACCTGGCCCGTTCGATCATGAACGACAAGCAGACCGCCGGCTTCGAATTGTCGAAGGAAGCGAACTTCGCCATCAGCCCGGGCGACCTCGGACGCTTCCGCGTCTCCGCCTTCGTGCAGATGAGCTGCGTCGGCATGGTGCTGCGCGTGATCACCACCACCATCCCGAAGCTCGCGGAACTCGACCTGCCGCCGATCCTGGCCGACATCATCATGGAAAAGCGCGGCCTGGTCATCATGGTCGGCGCCACCGGCTCCGGCAAGTCGACCACCATGGCGGCGATGGTCGGCTACCGCAACGAGAACAGCTACGGCCATATCATCACGATCGAGGACCCGGTCGAATACGTCCACCCGCACAAGAACTGCGTGATCACCCAGCGCGAAGTGGGGGTCGACACCGACAGCTTCGAGACGGCGCTGAAAAACTCGCTGCGCCAGGCGCCCGACGTCATCCAGATCGGCGAGATCCGCGACCGCGAGACGATGGAGCACGCCATCGCGTTCGCCGAGACCGGCCACCTGTGCCTGGCCACGCTGCACGCGAACAGCTCGAACCAGGCGATCGACCG